>Ga0302140_10008682_pt1 | contig 12625 bp, 15 predicted proteins | sample I_Bog_E1_1_FD_202095 | JGI IMG/M metagenome (GOLD analysis project Ga0302140, IMG submission 202095) | Peat permafrost microbial communities from Stordalen Mire near Abisko, Sweden - I_Bog_E1_1 | ecosystem: Environmental > Terrestrial > Soil > Wetlands > Peat | place: Sweden: Abisko, Stordalen...
TGAGGCTGAGATAATTTTCTACGATGCCGTTATGCACGACCACGATTTTGCCGGTGCAGTCGCGGTGAGGATGCGCGTTTTCTTCGGTGGGGCGGCCATGCGTAGCCCAGCGTGTGTGCCCGATGCCGTAAGTGCCGTCGAGCGGGGTGAGGCGGATGGCTTCTTCCAGATTGCGTAGCTTACCCTCAGCCCGGCGGATCTGAAGCTGGTCACCGTTGCCCGCAACGGCGATCCCGGCCGAGTCATAGCCGCGGTATTCGAGCTTGCGAAGTCCCTCGATGATGATAGGAACAACTTGCTTTTTGCCAACGTATCCGACGATGCCACACATGCGGGACTCCAGTGAATCAGTCTGCCAGGGAGCAGCGAAATTCTTCAATCACAGGATTGGTGAGCACTTCACGGGCGATGCGCTCGACCTCGCTTTGCGCCTGTTCGCGGGTCAATGCGCCATCCAGGGTGAGCTCGAAAAACTTTCCCTGGCGGACTTCTTCGAGGCCTTGATATCCCATTTTCCGGAGCGCGCCCTGAATCGTTTTGCCCTGGGGATCGAGGACACTCTTCTTGAGGGAGACATAAACGTAAGCTTTCATGGAAGACTCAATTATACGTCAGCCTTTCTTAGCGAACTTTGCGGCCTCTCCTTCGCGGCCTTCGCAGTGAAAGGCTTTTTTATCGTCGCCGCAAAAGATCAAAAGATCTTAACCGCAAAGTACGCGGAGAAGGAGCCGCAAAGTACGCAAAGAGGTTCAAATGCATTAACGCTCCCAGCAAAGGATTGCGCGAAGCGTGGTGCGACCGGCGGTGTGATGGTCCGACCTACAACGAGTTGAACTCTTCAATCTTTCTCTTCAAGTCACGCTGCGCTTGCTCCAGCATCGTGCGATGTCTGGGATCGTGCGAACGTTCGAGCTGTTCGCCCACGTTACGCAGGGCTAGCATTAGATTCTCTTTTTCGCGCGCTCGCGCCGCTTCCTGGCTGGACAGGCGCGGCTTCCCAGAGATTTTCTTCTCCGCTGCTTCTTCCTGTTGAGCTTCGATTGACTTACTTTCCCATCCCCGGGCCATCGTTGAATTATAGCTTGCAGCCAATAAGGTTCCGCGAGAGCCAAAGAGGGAGTGGAGCCCGCAGAAAATCCCGGCGCGGTTCCATTTCAGGCGGGTTCTGTTACGAAACCCGAAATTCGTGCACTGCTATGTTGGATCAGGCTCACAAGTGCATATAATGTTTGGAGGTTTTTATGCTCGATTTAGCGGTTTCTCGAGAGGGGGAGAAGCTGCGGGAGATTGCTGTTTAATGTGCCCCTTCGGAGCCACAAAAGTTGCGTTGAATTACCAACGCTATGCCAACGTGCTGGCCATGGCGGAGGTCGTTTCTTTTCGAGACGAACCCGGCGATCTGCTGCGTGATCTGGCTCCCCGCTTGCACGAAATAATCCCCTTCGACCGTGTCAGTTTCTCTTTGTGCGATTCCGCCCGCCAAAGCATGAGGGTGTACGCCTGGGATGGCGCGCAGTGGACCGGTGAACCCGAGGAAGCGGGCGCGGGATGGGTTTGGCAGTATCAATCTCCTCTGGTCATCAATGATCTTCTGCGGGACGACCTTTTAAAGGACGATCTTCTAAAGAGCGATCTTTTAAAGAACGATCTTTTAAAGAACGATCTGGTAAACGATGATTCGTTAACGCAAGATCTTTTGCAAGAGGATCGATTGGTGAATGCGTTGCGGCGTCTGCGCGACCGCAAGTTTCGTTCTTGTTTCGCGCTGCCGCTGACTACCGCGCATGAAAAGCTTGGGGTGATCGGCTTCGCGAGCAAACGGCCGCACGCCTTCGGTCCGCGTGACGTGCACTTTCTTCAGCGCGTAGCCGGGATGGTGGCGCTCTGTCTGGATCATTCTCTGGCCGAAGCCGCTTTGAGTTTGGCGCCTCTGGTTTCGGCAAAAGGTCCCTTGAAAGCTTTGCATGTGCCGGGGTTGGAAGATGAATTTTTTTCCCCGCGCGATGTCGAACTCCTGCAGCAGGTCGCCGCTATTCTTATCCCCCGCCTGGAGCGGACGGCTCAGCGCAGTTTGTCTCAAGCCGAGCAGACTCAAAGCGCCTCTGAGTTGCACACTCGGCCCGGGGCGGTGGCGGTGGTGGCCCAGGCAACTCGACCGGGCTGGTTGGATCAGCCGGAAGCGCCTTCCGAGTGCGAGCATCTTCGCGCAGTTTATTCCGATGTCTCTCAAGTCGGCCTATGTATTTTGGGCGCCGATTTCCGCTATCGGACGGTGAATCCCACCCTCGCCAAAATGAACGGCGTCCCTCGGGAAGCACATCTGGGAAAGACCGTGCATGAAGTATTGGGCGAGTACGGCGCAATCGTTGAGCACTACCTCCGCCGCGTATTAGCGACCGGGCAGTCTGTTCTCAATGCCGAGGCCGTGGGCAGGAAAAAAGGCCGAACCGAACCCGGCTATTGGATGGGCCACTACATTCCCATTAAGGATGCGAGCGGCCGGGTCGCCGAAATCGGCGTGGTGGTGCTGGAAGTTACGGAACAGAGAAAGCTCGAGGAATCGCTTCGGCATGTTTCGGAGAACCTGCGATCGGAGAAAAAAAGGGCGGAAGTGATGACCGAAGTGGGACGATTGCTGGCCGCGAAATCCGACATTCGCGAAGTTTTCCTTCCCGTATCGGCGTATCTTCGCAGAGTCCTACGCCAGGAATATGCCTCTCTCTCTTTGCGCGACGAAAAAAGTGGACGGCTGATCCAAAAAGCCATCGACTTTCCCTTGCGCAAGAGTTCAAGCGATACGCTCGACACCAGTGCCGCGAACGAGCCTGCGGAGAGGGCATTGCGGCAGGGTGCTCCCTTGATTCTCGACAAGAAAGACTTGGAGCGTTTGGACTCCGCCTCGGCCGATCATCTGCTGCGCGAAGGATTGCAATCTTTGTGTTGCGTCCCGTTAGTGAGGCCGAAAAATTCCCTGGGAGTTTTGCTTCTCGGAAGCACGCGCGCGAATGCTTTTAAGCCCGACGATCTCACGCTTCTGAATCAGGTTGCAGGCCAACTGGCAACCGCTTTGGAAAATGATGCGACCGCGCGAGAAGTGGAGCGGCTCAGAAGCCGCCTGGGCCGGGAGCGAGGGTTTCTCCAGGGTGACTCGCGGACCCATGTTCAATTTGAGGGAATCATCGGCGAGAGTTCTTCGCTGCAAACTGTCATGGAGCAGGTTTCGGTGGTTGCCGACAGTGATGTTACGGTGCTGTTGCTGGGAGAGACTGGAACCGGCAAGGGGCTGGTGGCGCGCGCCCTCCATCAATCGAGCAATCGCAAGGACCGACCGTTCATCATCCTGAATTGTGCGGCGATTCCCACCGGGCTGTTGGAAAGTGAATTGTTCGGCCACGAGAGAGGCGCATTTACCGGGGCCGTGCGGCAAAAGATCGGGCGTCTCGAACTGGCTGACGAGGGCACTTTGTTCCTGGACGAGATCGGGGAGATCTCGCCGGAGTTGCAGCCCAAGCTGCTGCGGGTTCTACAGGACCATGAATTCGAAAGGCTGGGCGGGATTCGTACCATCAAGGTGGATCTGCGCCTCATCACGGCCACCAACCGTGACTTGGCCAGGAGCGTGGCCAACAAAGAGTTTCGCAGCGACTTGTTCTATCGTTTGAACGTATTCCCCATCCGTCTCCCGCCCTTGCGGGAAAGGCCGGAAGACATCCCGGTGCTGGTGCGATATTTTGTGAATAAGTTTGCCGCAAGGATGGATCGTAAAATCGAGACCGTGCCCAGCGAAACCATGGATGCCCTGGTGAGTTGGGAGTGGCCGGGCAATGTGCGCGAACTGGAAAACTTTATCGAGCGCTCGGTGATTCTTACCGAAGGCACAGCCTTGCGCGTGCCGCTGAGCGAACTTGAGGGCGGAAAACCGGGCGCAGCAGCCCGTTCCCTGGAAAACGCTGAACGAGAACACATTATTCGGGTGCTGCGCCAGTCCGGGGGAATGATCTCGGGACCGAAGGGAGCCGCCCGTAGATTGGAAGTCAAGCGGACGACTTTGCAGTCAAAGATGAAGCGGTTGGGAATTGAGCGCGAAGATTATTCCCCCTCGGCAGACGACTAGCAGTCTCGGGAAAACTATAAACATCCGTTTCACCTGGTCTTCAGAGACTGTATCGCAACTCTGTCGCCGGGCAGGCGGCCCCATTTTCGCGCGTTTTTTGCGAGGGAGTCAGCTCTGAGCTTCTCGAAGGTTGGGCCAACGCCGTCGCTAGTACGACCGTGGAAGAGCGGCTCTTCAGAGCCGCGTAAGTTCCTTGAAGAGGATCGCGGGCTTCAGCCCCCGTGGTCGCCCTTTTCCGTCTCAGCTTTTCGGCAGACGACCAGGGCAAGGCGAATCGTTTTTGGAACGACCGCGCCGAATTATCAAAAATCTGCCGATTAGTCGGCAGAGTGATTCGGAAGGCTCGAAGTTGCCGGGATCGGATTCCTTCCCTTTGTTGAAGTTAGAAATGTCTCACCTTTACTCCTTTCTGGAATCAAAAGTGCATGGGCAGGGTCCTAGCTGGGAAAGCCAAAGCAAATAGTTTTCCTTACCGGGCGGACGGACGGGCCGCAGACTCGTCGACAGGGTACTCGCATTGGGGCGTGAACCGTGTTAGTTGCCAGGAGCTTTCCGCCGAACAATTTGGTACGTCCATTCTCCAAGCCAGCCAGCGCTTCACTCAAACGGGAGCAGATTTTTCCCGGGAAAGTTTGGAGTGGGTTGCCGGCGGGGTACGGGAACTCGCTTGCGCCCGCACCCGTTGCGACTCCGGCAAGTGAACTCGCTCCCGCGGCATCGCATGCCGCTCCAGCGGAAATCGATCCCTTGTACTTATTCGCCTGCCAGGTGGAGTGGGAGTTGAGCGCTGACCCGTCCGCAGCCTGGGAGGTTCTTTCCGGCACGCGCGATTTGAATCAGGAGACGCGCGCACACTCCCGAGCCCTGCTCGAACGTTCCGACCAAGCTCGACCCAACGTTTCCGGCCACCCAGCAATGGCAAGCAGGCAACCGCAATTGTTCACAAAGGAGACAGGCATGAAGGCACCGTACGGTCTGGATGTGATTGAAAGCTGCATGGGATGCAAAGCAAGCCGCAACGGTTATTTCTGCCGATTATCGCCCAATGTGCTGCGCTCGGTAGATGCGGTCAGCTATCACAGTGTGATGCCCCCGGGAGCGCTTCTTTTCGTCGAGGGCCAGTCTCCGCGCGGCGTCTACGTGCTTTGTTCCGGCAAAGTGAAGCTTTCTACGACTTCGAAAGAGGGCAAAGTGTTGATCCTGAAACAGGCCGAAGCCGGAGAAGTGCTGGGTCTGAGCGCCGCTATCTCCGGGACCAGCTATGAAATGACCGCGGAAACTTGCACCGCCTGCCAGTTGGATTTTATCGGCCGCCTGGATTTCATGAATCTGCTGCAGAGTCAGAGTGAAGTGGGTGTGCACGCGGCCCAGTCGTTGAGCCGTGAATTCCAAAGCGCGTATCGCGACATTCATGATCTCGTGCTGGCCCGGTCCTCCTCCGGGAAACTGGCGAGATTGTTGCTGTCGTGCGCTCCTTTGGGGAGCTTGCAATCGGACGAACAGCGGGTCCGCTCGGCCATGACTCATGAAGAAATGGCCCAACGCATCGGATCGTCGCGCGAAACCGTTACCCGCCTCCTGAGCACTCTGAAGAAGAAGCGGCTGATCCGTCTGGAAGGCGCGACCCTGGTCATTCGGGACCGCACGGGCCTGGAGGCCATGGCCGTCTAGCGCACGGCGGAAGTCAGCGCGTGCAAAAGTCAGGGCAGGGTCGTAACCCTGTGCCTGCTAGGTTGAACGGCAGAATTTATCGATGGGGAAGCAGATGCTGTGATTCGTTCGCCCCACCAGCGCTTTCAGCAAAAGCTATCGTACCTGGAAGCAGCCGTCGCACTTCACTGCGCATATTACGACCTGGCTCGTGTCCATACCAGTATCGGAACGCCGGGATGGCGGCGGGAATCACAGATCACGTGTGGCCGCCGGCAGAATTGCTCCATCCCATGTAACATGAGTGACGTTGTCGATATTGTGCTTGCATCTGGGCGTTTCCCCGCGATAGCATCCCACTTCGTAACGGAAATAACTAATTTTTCCCACTATGGAATCCAAATTGCTGTAGGGACGTTACCGAAGTTCTCCTCGGTAACGTTGAACCGGTGGCGGATTGATCCGAGAATCGATACGCGCCGATAGACACTTTTGAGGGAAATGATGTTGATGAACGAACCGACCACCGAGCTGAAAAACCATCCAATCCTAATCACGCTGCAAGACACAATCTCCGGGGATGGTTTTTTGGCGAGGGTCACCGTTTCGGGACGCACGCTAATGCGGCAGGAAGAAGATGGCAAGTGGTGGATGTATGGCGTCCGCCCAGCCGCGATTGCTGAGTCTGGCAGTACCATCGATGAGGCGTTCTTGCGTTTTAAGCAAGCGCATACAAACGTCTTGCTTGACACGGTGAAAGAAAGCAAGACCTTCGATGAGTTCAGAGCCGAAGTCGAACGCTTCTTCAATGAAAGCGATACAGACGAGGAAGTGTGGGAAGAAGCGCTAAAAGCTGCAAGAGGTGGACATCCGTCGCCCCCTGAGCCGTTTTCCAAACTGCCGAGGCAATCGCCGGATTCGCGGCCTGCGCGAATCGAGGTTCAACGTCTGGACGGGAAAATCACGCCGTTCACGGTGCACGACAACGCGACTATCGCTTACTCAATCGCGGACAAGCACGCGGCTTAATGTCGGCATCGAAAGACTTCGCTGATGTTAGGCGCATGCTGGATGATTGTGCCCCAGGTTATACCTACCGGGAAACCGACCACTTTTACCGCATAAAATATGGGAGCGTGTTTTATCCCTCCTTGCCGAAGAAGAAAAAATAGAAGTCGGGCACATTCACAAAATGGTCCGCCATTTGCACATTGAAACCTGTGCCGAAGAGCACGACATGTTTTAGACCTCAGCAATCGGCGATCAAAGCACTAGGACATCAACCTCAGAGGCCAAAAAGTTCTCGCAGCCGTTTGGTTTGCGCCCGGCTCACTGGAATCTCGCTCTGCTTCTTATCATCCATGCGCAGCTGGTACGAGCTCTTAAACCAGGGAACGACTTCGCGAATTCGATTGATATTCACCAGGTAAGACCGGTGAGCCCGCCAGAACAACCCCGCATCCAGGCTGTCGAGTAATTCTTCCAAAGTACGGCAGTTGGAATGCCCTTCCATGCCCGAGGGACCCGCGGTCACGACCGTGATCACTCCATCCTCGATCGAGGCGTAGCAGATTTCCTTTTGATCCACCAGAAGCATCCGGCCCACGGCTTTCAGCAGAATCTTGGAGCTGTGAGCTTTCGGCGCCTGCAGCATGCGCATCAGGGCGGTGATTTTCTCCGTGGGCAAACCCCCGGCATCCTGCTGCATTCGCGCCCGTTGTACAGCCTGCGCCACCCGCTTCTTGTCGAATGGCTTGAGAAGATAATCGACCGCGTTCACCTCAAAAGCCTTCACCGCGTATTGATCGAAAGCCGTGGCGAACACAATCTTGGGCAGAGGAATTTTCTTATCCAGAAGTTTCTTGATGACCCCGAAGCCGTCGAGCCCCGGCATCTGCACGTCGAGGAAGATCACATCAGGGTTGTGTTCTTTGACCAGACTTATGGCCTCAAGACCATTCTTACCTTGAGCCACCACATTCACATCGCCCGCATTCTTCAAAAGATAAGCAAGCTCATCGCGCGCGAGCTGTTCATCGTCCACAATTACTGCTGAAAGGGACATACTTTCTCCCAGAAGATATCCTAAAAGTATAATCTCTTTTGCTCTCGGCGGCGCCGGGCTTGAAGCCAGTGCTCAAGGCGCCCGGTCAATGCTCAAAAAGATTAATGTACTCCCGCCGCTCACGCCACATTTTCCAGGGCGAGAGCCATTCCCATTCCGCCGCTGACGCACAGGGTCGCCACGCCGCGCCTGGTGTTGCGCTTCAACATTTCGTGCAGCAACGTGACCGTGATCCGCGTCCCCGTGCAGCCGATAGGATGGCCGATGGCAATAGCTCCGCCATTTACGTTGAGTTTGTCGCGGTTGAAATTTAATTCGCGATCGCAGGCCAGTACTTGCGCCGCAAAGGCTTCGTTCAGTTCGATCAATCCAAAATCGTGCAGCCGCAGGTTGTGCTTTTCTTCCAGCTTGCGCAGCGCTGGAACGGGTCCAATTCCCATCGATCGCGGATCGACCCCCACCGAAGTGACGGCTGAGATTCGGGCCAGCGGCTTCAAATTGTTTTTCTTCACAAAATGTTCGCTGGCCAGAATCACCGCGGCGGCGCCATCGGTAATTCCCGAAGAATTTCCCGCCGTGACCGTTCCCGTCTTAGAAAATACCGGAGTGAGCTTCCCCAGTTTCTCCAGAGTCGCGTCGAGGAAAGGATGTTCGTCGCGACTGAAAGTGGTTGTGCCTTTCTTGCCTTCAATCGTGACGGGAACAATTTCTGAGTCAAACCGGCCGGACGAAATCGCCCGCGCGGCGCGGGTTTGCGAGAGTAGCGCGAACTCATCCTGTTCTTCGCGGGAAATCTTGTAATGCTCCGCCAGCAGCTCCGCAGTTTCGCCCATGACCATTTTCGCCATGGGGCAAAAAAATCCGTCACGATACATCCCATCGACCAATTCCTGATTGCCCAGGCGGAAACCCCAGCGCGCCTCCAGATAATAGGGAAGGCGCGACATCGACTCAGTCCCGCCCGCCAGCATGCAACTCGACTCGCCCAGCAGAATCGCCTGGTAAGCCAGCGCAATCGACTTCAGCCCCGAAGCGCAAGCTTGATTAACCGTGAACGCGGGCACCTCCTGCGGCACTCCGCTGCGAACGGAAATCTGCCGCGCCGGATTGGGCCCGCCGCCCGCCTGCCGCGCGTTGCCGAATATGGTTTCTTCGACCTGCTCGGACTGAATTCCAGCGCGCTCGATCGCGGCCTGAGCGGCCACAACGCCCATGTCAGCCGCCGTCAGAGCGGATAGCGAGCCGCCGAACTTCCCAATCGGGGTGCGTACCGCGGAGAGAATGTAGACTGCCGGCAAAGGCTGTGCCTCCAAACATTTGAGTTTAGCAGGGGAAAAAGAAGATGATCAGGCAAAAGGATTCTCGATCAGTATGCCCTCGAGTTTTCGTCCGCTCTGAAAATCTTCGCTGTAAATCCTCTCGCACCGGCCTGCAATCGCGGCAGCGACGATAAGTGAGTCATACCAAGAGATCCGATGCCTCGCCCGGAGCCGCAGGGCTTCAAAATAAATCGCGGGAGAAGAGTTCACTGCCAGCAGAGGACGCAGCACAGTGATGAGATACTGCTCCGCCTCAGCTACCGTCATGGGCTGGGCGAACCGTCGCAGCGCGACGTTGAAGAATTCCTGCACTACCTGGCAGCTGATGATTCCTTCTCCCGTATCTGCAGCTCGACGGATGAGGCTGGCCGCTCTTTTAGCTTTGGCGGGGTGGTTTGCGTCGAAGGCATAAACGAATATGTTGGTATCAAGAAAAAATCTAGCGCTCATTCATCTCATCCCGCGTGTAGGGGCCGGACGAACGTACGTGCTTAAGCCGCCTCATCAGTGCATTGACAGCTGCACCGCCTCCGGCTTGCGCCGCATACTGCTCCAGCCATTCGCGGAAAGCCGCGTTGAGAGTCGTGTGCCGCGTCTGCGCTACCAGCCGCGCCTGTTCGATCAGGCTCTCTTCCGCACTTAGGGTAATGTTTTTCATACTGGTACAGTGTACACTATTATAGTGCAAACGGAGATCTAATCTTCAGCCTCGCAGTTCGACTATCATTGTGAACTTGACGGGTTCGTGCCCCGGGCTGAATATTGCCCGGGGTTTTGTTTGTCCGCCCTCAACAGGCTTCGAACCGCTCCGTGCGAAAACGCTGCCGGCATAGCGGGAGAAAAAGCCTACTGTCTCTTGCCCTCAACACTCTTCCAACAGACGCTCGTACAACCGTTGTGCCTCTTGTCGGACAGGCGCCAGCGAATCCGCGTCCAGTTGCACTCTTAGCTGTTGTTTCTGTGCCTCGCGTTCGGCTGTGGGCAGGGCGAAGGCCCGCATGCGTTCCGCAGTCGCGTTCTTGTTGAAGCGTCCGCGATTGCGTGCGGCGATAAACTCGAAGATGGCGGCTTCGTTTTCTTTGGTGTGCTGCCAGACCGCGAATCCGGCGTCGAATTTCTGGTTGATGCGCTCGATGACCGGGGTAAAGTTCTTGGTCATCTGCTCGAAGCTGCACAGGACGACGCCTTCGCGAACGGTAGAGACTCGTCGATGGAAATGGATCCACGCCAGCAGCGCGGGACGCGCCGATACGTGATGCCGCACCATATGCGATAGCGTAACCTCCAAGGGATCGCGCACGATCACCAGCGTGGGGATTTTCATTTTCACCGCCGCAATCACCTGCGCCGCCGCGTGGGTGTGATGCACGGTCCGTACCCGCCGGGTCTGCGCTGAGAGGAAAGCATAGTTGGCAAAGGTGGTCCCGGTACGCCCGAAGGCTTCAATCACCAGATCGGTCTCGGGCGTGACTACGCGATCCAATTTATAACGATGCTGATACCGCACCAAGGGCATATAGAGCAGGGGATACCCGCTGATGAAGTAGCGAAAGCGGTAATACATTTCTTTCGTTCGCGCGGTGGTGCGCGCGCCTGAGTGTGCCGGAAGTCGAGCGGCTTCCGGCAAGGTCGGCGTGGCCGTCATGCCAGGGCTCCCTCGGGAAGTGGCATCGCAGCCAGGACTTCCGGTTCCTCCAAAGTCAGCCGGTGCGTAGCGGGACGCAGATTCCAGCTTCCATTGATTTTCTCTACGACGACGAGCGCGCCGGTTTGCGGACCCCCCTTCACCGGAACCTTGTCCTTACTTCCGCCCAGGATGACAGTGGCTGCGGCCAGTAAATTTCTCACATGAGTAACGGCAACCACGCAATTGCTCGATTGCTCGGCCCGGGCGAGCAGGTCATGCAAGCGATGCGCATAGCGCCCATAGAATTGGTAAAACGACTCCCCGCTTGGCGCTGGGAGATCGGGATGCTGGTTGAGCAGATTCAAATAGGGCAGGATTTCGCGCACCCGCTGGCCGCAGAAGACGCCCAGATTCCAGGGCCGCAGGTCGCTGGTATAGGTCACCGGCGATTTCGTGGCGCGGCGGAGCACTTCGGCCGTTTGCCGCGCCCGCCGCAGATCCGAGCAATAGATGGCATCGACGCAATAGTCGCGCCGGATCAACTTTGCCGTAGCCGCAGCCTCTTCCAGTCCTTCTTGATCGAGCGGAACATCGAGCCACCCCCGTAAGCGCTCATCCCTGCCGGGAAGATTGAGGCTGGTATGTCCGTGCCTGATGATGAGTAGCTTTCCCATGGTTTTATTTTTCTCCATGCGGTGCCCAGGCTGCGAGAAAGGCTCCGCCGCTCGGGGTTCCGCCGATTTTCCGGTGCTAACGAGAATGCGGAGGAGTGGGCACGCTCGGGATCCAAACAGCCGCTGTTGGGGGAAGCGGTTTTACAGGCAGAGCCAAAGCCTGCACTGAAGTATGAACGCCATGTTACATGTCTAGTAATACCATAGACTTTATTAATTTTGCAAAATTATTTTTTCGATCCTCGGTCCTGGCCTTGCGCATTCGGCCTAACCTCCCGCATAATCATTGTTTACCTCGACTTCGCCGGACTCTTCCGGAACAAGGATATATCTGTGCTAATGATTCGACTGGCGCGCATGGGTGCGCGCAAGCAACCGTTTTATCGCATTGTGGTGATTGAAAAAGAGCGGCCGCGCAATGGGCGGCCGGTGGAGGTGGTCGGGACTTATAATCCGCGCACCAATCCCACCAGCATTGATTTCAAGCGAGAGCGCGTGGACTACTGGGTGTCCAAGGGTGCTCAAATGTCGGAGCGAGTGGGCAAACTCTACTCCAAGCCCGCGGCAGCTCCAGCGGCCACCGTCGCTTAAACAGTGATTCCGGCTGACTAAGTAAAGTCCGACTAAACATGACTGAAACTACTGGAGACGTTGCCGCGCTCGTCGAGAAAATCGCCAAGTGGATGGTCGATGCGCCCGATGAGGTTTTTGTCGATCATCTCGAGGACGACGTAATCGAACTGGAAGTGGCGGAAGCGGATGTGGGCAAGATCATTGGCCGTCAAGGGCGCAATGTGCGAGCGCTGCGCACTCTCTTGAGCGCCGCTGGAGTGCGGGCCCGCAAGCGATACACTCTGGAAGTGATCGACTAGTAAGAACTGTGCTGAGGAATTGTTTTGAAAGGGCCCGGCTTTAGCCGCGCCGCTATCGGGGCAATAGGAATCCGGGCTTTAGCCCCCGGGGGGTTTCACTTTCCCTTGCGAATAGAGCGCCGGCAGGGAACCGGACCATTCGCGATTCTGACACAAGCGATGAGTTCATCACGCTGGCCCGCGTGGTGAAGACGCAGGGGCGTCGCGGCGAAGTTGCCAGCGAAGTGCTCAGCGACGTTCCGGATCGATTCGTGATCGGGATGCATTTGCTGGCGCTGCCGCGAGGCGCGGATGCGACGCGGCG
>Ga0302140_10008686_pt1 | contig 12622 bp, 12 predicted proteins | sample I_Bog_E1_1_FD_202095 | JGI IMG/M metagenome (GOLD analysis project Ga0302140, IMG submission 202095) | Peat permafrost microbial communities from Stordalen Mire near Abisko, Sweden - I_Bog_E1_1 | ecosystem: Environmental > Terrestrial > Soil > Wetlands > Peat | place: Sweden: Abisko, Stordalen...
TTTAAATTTTTTATAAAATTTATGATACCAAAAATGGAATTCCATTTTTGAAATATGGAATTCCATGTACTGAACATAAATTTTTATAATTCTTAAATAAAATTCTTAATAAAAATTATTAAATTTTTTTAAAAATTTGAAAACCTTTTTTGGAAATGTAATAATTAAAAATATATAAATATTTTTCCAACCCCAGTAGTAAAAAAAAACACAAAAAAAACTCATTTTGCCAAGTTTTTTTGTTGTAAAAAAAAATTTTGTGAAAAAAAATTCATGCCTCCAAAAAATTGTTGATTATTTAATGATATTAAAACCAATAAAAAATTTTTCTTGTGTTTTCAAAGGACAAAACATTTATTTATTTTATTAAATTCTCTTTATTTATTTTCCTATGTTGCTTCAGAAAAATGGAGGCATCATGTGCCTGGTGGCTCTTAAATTGTTAAAGCTGAGAAGCTTATTCATTGCAATTTGAATGTTCATTTGCTTGAGCAACGGCATGCCCAATTTTTCATTTTTTTCAATCTTTAAAAATAAGAGCTGAGCATTTTGTTCTGCTGATTTTGACCCGTCTATGGATGCTAGTTGTTGTGCTTCTTGAATTATACTTCCAAAAATTTCGATTTCAACAAAGCATCCAGCCTCGGGAAATAATTCTATTGTTTTGGACTCATCAAAGTAAAGCATGCATTCTCTCGGGCTTGTGATAAATGGATCTTCTTTATTGAGAAAGGGATCTAATGTCTTTGATGCTAATAACTTTGCTTTATGTCCGTATTCATGGAACACACAAGCTAACAAATAAAAATCTTTTTCATTTAACTTTTGGAAATTCTTTTGATTTGCTTGAATAATTATGCTCTCAAATTGAAAATTTAAATAAATCCTCCCAGAATAATCTGTAAACCCAGCAACGTCCAAGTTCATTGGCAATAAATGAATTTTTGTTTCCTCTAAGCACTTTTTCAAGTCATTTAACTTTGATTCTGCGATATTTTTATTAATTCCTTTGATTATTGTGATAAACGACTGGAAATTGTTCGAAAGAATTTTATGAATCGAATTCGTTAAGATTTTGGGCATTTGTATTTGTTTTGGAAACAAGGATTCATGAAGTTCAGAAGGGGAACAGATTTTTAACATTATCAATAAGTTTTCAAGGTAAATAAAAGCTATGTGAAAAGGATTGAAAAAAAAAGAGAGGAGTTGTGATGAAATCAAATAAAATTCCTCAATTTTTCTTTGATTATGAAGCCAAACAATTAAATAAAATATAGATTTCTCATAACTGGAGTAATCAAATTTTAGCATCATTTTGAGACAAGTCCAAAACTCTGTGTCCAGTTTTCCTCTGTATCTGTCGTGAACGAGAGCAACATGATTTTCAATATTTATCATACATTCTTCAAATTTTAGTAAAAATTGTTCTGAAGTATAATTTGTTGAAATAGCAGAATTGTTGAGCAATTTTTGAGGAAATATTTTTTTAATCTCTGTTATTATTTGATCATTTTGCATAGTATCAATAAAAATTAGCATTTTTTGTAATTGTTGCATCTTTTGAAAAATATTTTCTCCTGCCGTCTCTAAGTAAAACCAAAATAAATAATAAAATAGTCGAATTTTTTGACCTAATTCAGGTTTTATGGAAAGTTTTTGATGTTCTTGCCCTTTGTTAGTGAGTGATATTTCATAAAATATAAAAAAAAGTTACATTTTGTTAGAATTTGAATCCCTTGATTTTTCGGTTCCTTATCTCCGTCTGTAAAAAATAGGAATAAAGCAAATAAAAAGTACAAGAAGGTTGCTGCTGATCTTGATATTTCTTTCCCTTTAGTTTAAAACAGTTAAAACATTTTGAACATAAGTTTCCCATTTTTAAAAAGTTAGAAAATAATTATAATAGAAAACCAATTTTAAGAATTATTTTCATAAAATTTATTATCGATATTTTTTTGTTTTTAGAACAAAATTTAATAAAATGAAACACTAAAATATTTTCCTCACTGTGAGAATAAAATAAATTCCTCATTGTGAGGAAAAAATATTTTTATTTTTTTTTTAATTTTTCATATTATTAATGAAATAATATGAAAAAATAAACTAATTTTAAAAAATGTGTTTAATCTTTTCACCTGTATTATGATATATGATGTTATTAAACTCATCTTTACTCGAATAAAATGCAGTTTTGTCCACATATAAATTTTGGTTTTTAAAATATTCTTTTCTTTTATCGACTTCCATTCTTAAATAGTCTCCTCCTAAATTTATTATTATATTATATTTTTTTTCATTTTTTATTACACCATTATAGATCAGTTTGTCGTTTCTTTCATAAAACATTTGTAAGTATTTTTCATCTAATTTGTCATAATTTTCATTCATGTTATTGTATTCTTCATCTGTTTTTTTAAGAAATTCTTCTTTACTTTGTTTTTCGACATTTTGTAAATCATTCCTCATTGTATTTTTGCTTTTGGCTTTCTCTTTTATTTAAGAAATAAAGTTTTTATCTAAACATAATATTACATCCATCATTTTATTTTTTGTTCTTTTATTACTTTTCATTTTAGTTGTTTTTAGCTCATATATGGTAAACCAATGAGCATATCTATATCTGATATTTCTAAATCTTTTATGATATCCTCTAAATTATTATTACTTACATAATCTTAGAGAATTTTTCCATTTTCGTCTTTCAGATCCATGGAATATTTTTTATTTTTTCCATATTTTGTTTCTCCTAGAGATGTTATAAAATATTTTGTATTTTCTTTTAAAATATCTAATTTATTATAATCTTTAATACTTTTCAAATTTGTTTTCCTTGTTATTTTAGAGTTTTCCTCCTCTTCTTTCTTTTCTTCTTCTTTTTGGTATAAATCTCTGTTGGACTTTATAGTGATTTGTGCACATTCTACTAAATTTTGAAACTAACTCTCTTTTTTTTTTTTCGGATTTCAAATTTAATATTTCAAGCAATAATTTAAAAAAAAAAAAAAAAAAAAATAATTCGTCCTTTTTTTAATTTTTTCCCCACAAAATACTACCGATCAATGAAATTTGGATTCATGTTAAAAACTCAGGGAATCCCCGAATGGAAGGAGATGTATCTGAACTACAAGATTCTCAAGAATTTAGTGAAACCATACAAAACAATGTCAAAAGTTTATATGAACATAAATTTCCTCGAGCAAAAAGACAACCCAGAACACACAACCATCCTAATAACCAACTCAAACATTCAATTTTTCGAGGATCTGAAGCATTTCGGAGCATTGTTCGAGGAAATTGTGTTGAATGAATTCAGCAAAGTTTCGAATTTCTTCGAATTTAAGCTAGTGGAGGAGTTGAAACGATGGAAATTGTTCAAAATCAACATAACTATCCTCCAGAATATCCAAACTGACAAAGATTATGACATCAAGAAAATTCAATTGTTGAACGCCTTCCATTATTTTTACAAAGAGCTCAACCTGCTTTATGAATACATCAATGTGAATCAAGAGGGTGTCCGTAAAATCATCAAGAAATTCAAAAAAGATTCCAAAAGCATTGAAAACCGCTACAAGGTCATCAAAAAACAGATCAGAGAAATGGCTGGCAAGAGTTTCCTCAAGAATTCTATCCAGAAACTCGTCATGCTCAGAACCGAAGTCGAAACCTCTTATATCGACACTTTCTATAAGAAATATGATAGAAAAGATGGCCAGAATACGCTCAGAAAAATCTCGCAAGGAAAGCTCATGACTCATCAACAGACCTTTCTTTTTGGTTTTTTTCTGGGTTTTGTTTGTCTTTTGCTGATAGTTATAATAACACTTTCTTGGCTATTGGATCTGAATATTGAGATGTTTGAAGTTTTTTACATCTTTAAGGGGATAAGCTTGATCATTGTGTTTTATTGGACTTTGGCCTTGAACGTTTACTTCTGGATGAAATATAACATCAACTATAAGATGGTCTTCAAATTCAACTTCCATTTTAGCGAAATAAGTGAAATCTTCAAAAGGGCATCCATCTTCACCATAATTTTGTTATTGATGTTGGTTTGGTTCATGCTTTTGCAATTCCAATCGAACAAATTGGGCGAAGTGTTCGAATGGTTCCCCAAAAACTTGGCGCCAATTTTGGTTTGGATCGTCTTTTTCGGGTATTGTCTTTTCCCATCCTTTTCCCTGTTCAATCCGATGGGCCGGTTTTATGTGATTCGGCTTTTAAAGGAAATAATATGTTCTTTATTTCAAAAGGCTGATATTCCATTTAGGGCAATTTGGGGACTTGAGCAATTTATGAGCTTTGCTGGGATTGCTCGGGATTTGCATTATATGATTGGAGTTCTCACTTATTTGAATTTTGCAGTGAGTCAAGAATGTTTTTTGTTGGGTTATATAATGATATTGGTGGTTTTGGTGATGAAGATGATGCAATCAGCTAGAGTTTTTTATTCGGAATTCACATGGAGATCCATAGAAATCATTAATATTATCAGAGATATCTGTGTGTTTAGCTTGGTTTATGATGACATGAGGTTATTCAAGCAGGAGCAAAATGAATCGTCTCTAATTTTTGCTTTATTTGTATGTTTTTTCGTTGCTTGTTGGGATGTGGTTGTAGATTGGGCATTGCTTAAAAAAGACCAAGAGTTTCGATATCTGAGGAAAGAACTCTCCTTTGAAATTCCTTATATCTATTATTCCTTCATGTTTTGCAATTTCTTTCTGAGAATATGTTGGGTTTTGACATTAATACCGAAAAACCTCCAATTCATCACTATGAACCCTTATGTATTGCCACTCATTGAATTAATGGAAATATTGAGACGAGGCGTTTGGAATTTCCTCATAATAGAAAAACAACATATAATGAATTGCGGGATTTTCAAAGCAGTTGAAGAAATCAAACTACCCTATGAAGATATTCAATTTGAGCTCGATGAAATGCGTTTTTATGAAGAAGATTTGAAATTAAACGGAAGAAGAGAAATCAAAAAATTCGATTCTGAATTTTGTTCCCCTTTAATGAAAACCGCAAATGCTAAAATGACTTTGGGTCTAAAACAAGAAGAACAATTAGAAGAAATACCAAAATTAAAAATGGATGAATTGTTTAGCCCGATGTTTAGAAGAAGATTGTCAGAAAATTCCAAATATACAAAAGATTTCATGGCAAAATTAGTTGAGGAGACTAAGGAATTTTGCAAAGATGTTAAATTCAACATGGAGTTTAATTTCAAGGTGGTGAAAAAAAATAGCAGAGAAGGGGAAATTATGAATGGGCAGAGTTTGACTCAGAAACAGAAATCAAGTTTTACAAAAAAAAGCTTGTTTTCGTCTGAAGAGATTCAAAAATAAATATCAAAATAATTTTTGAGATAATGATATATAATATTTAATTTATTATTTTGTTTTTATTTTTAAAGAAAAAAAAATTAAATTTTTTTTTCTTGTAATTAATTTGATTTTAATTAACGTTTTTGTGAATTGTTAAACATATTTATTGTTTCTCTTGCTAATATTTTACAAGTCTAATCTTTTAGCAATTCGAAGTTTGAAAGTCCTCTTATAAAAATACATTTATAATAGTCGAAATAATCAAAGACGTCAATAAACGTTTTTTTCCTCATAAAACCAAATGGACAGCTCCAAACAAAAGAAATTCTCCCCTTTCTTCAACGACATTTCACCAATAATTACTCCAAAATCCAACATTTCTAACAGTTTCATCTCCATCAAGGACACTCTTTCAATCAATGTCAACTCCTGTCTCCGGATCCCTCCAAAATCCTTGTCATCGCGAGAAATAACATCCAATAAAAAAGATCTGAATAGTATTTCGAAAACCCATACTACGACAAACGAGAGTTTTTCAGTGGATCAAAAACAAATCTCTGGTAATTTTTAACGAATTTTCCATTTTTAATAGTTTTAACCAACATAGACACTGATAAATATAATCCTACTTATGAAAGTTTAAGACATGTCAGGAAGGAAAGCTCTGAGGAAGAGCTGAAATTAAGTAATGAAAGAAAGGTCGAACATTTTCAAAGAATCGAATATGAGGAATTCTCACCTGAAGATCAAATGAGCCAAAATAATGAAAATGGAGGAAATCAAGAGACTTGTAATATTAACAAAAACCTGGAAGAAAAAGAGGAGATGCTTTCCAATGACTACAATAAGGAAAACGAACTGAAGGAAAGCCAAAATGAGAATAATAAAGAATTCTACGTGAAACATCTGCTTAATGAAATCAAGAAATATGAAACTTGCGCTAAGTCTTATAAAGCTGAAAACGAGGCCTTAAAGGAAAAAATGAAGTTCTTAAACACAAAAATGACAATCAAGGATAAAAAACTAGAAGAAATCACAAAACTGTTTAAGAAAAATGATGGTGTGATTGAGAAAAAAGAATTCACTTTTGAAGTATTTTATATTTTTGAAAAAAAAATGTCAACCTTATCTAATAGGAACAAAAGATCAATGAGAATTATAGGATACAAATCGAACATTTCAAAAGTTTCATTGAAACTTTGAAATTATCATTGGATGAGAAAGAAAAACAAAATGGGGAGTTGTCTCAAAAAATCGATGAGATTTTGTTAGAATCGACTAAAATTAACAACGAGAATTGCCAGTTAAAATTTGAGGTGGCATCCCTAAAGAGCCAAATTGAAACCTATAAAAATATCGCTTTCATTAAGAAAAATTCTTCTGCTGTCTATGAAACAAAACTAAGAGATCAGATGGAAAAGGAGGGTAAATTCATCCCTAAAAAAATTAGTATAATTTTAAAACAAAGAAAAAATTTTGCAAAAATTGGATGGAGACTTAAAAAAAATCGCTTCAAAACCAGATGAAAACTACAGAACCAATTTGAAAAACCCACAAAGCAATAATAAACTTGAGAACAGAATATCAGTCCCTTCATCAGTAAAAAAAATAATGAAACATAATTTATATTTTCTTCCAGCCTTATAAACTTTTATCTGAAAATTTATTGGTTTCTTGTGAACTTGAAAAAGATGTCAAAAAGGTAAAACATACATAATAATTTCAAACAAAGTTTTGATATAAAGGATCATGACAAACTATTCGAACAAACAGTCCAAAGTGAATTTTTTAAGGTAGTTGATTTAAAATAAAAAAATTAATTTAATTTTCTTAAGCCATTTCAAACATCTGAAAATTTCTTCAATAACAAAGCTTCCAAGGCTATAAACACAATTAAAGAAGACATGATGAGGACGTTTTTTACTGCCAAAGCAGACTCATTGAAATCAGAAGAAATGTCAATGACTGAAAGAATTAAAGAGAGACAAAACCATAAAAGCAAATCTATTATGGATGACCCCAAATATAAAGATATCATTTCAAACAATTCTTTCAAAATAAATAGCCCTTCTGAAAGTTCCACTGCCAAAAAAATCAATGGCAGAAGCACTTCTTCTTTTAATGGGCCCAATGTCAATACGAGTTACAACAACTTCAGCATTAATTTGAATAATAATTTCGGCCCAGGTAAAAAAAAAATTGATGATGATTTTAATTTTCTAATTGACTTGTTTTTTAGTTAAAAATTATAAAGTAGGCCTGGATGCACCACAAAATAGAATCAATCGACTTGCAGATAGTATCTCATTCAGAGCCAGACAAAATCAATTGAATTCGATTAAAAATAAACTATTTGATATGAACTCTTTATTAACGAGAACAGGAGATAATGTCACCAAAAAAGATTATCAGACTAATGAAGGAAGGATAAAAAATTCAAAATTTACCACGATCAATAATTTAGATTTTGCAGGAACCACGATTTCAAAAAAATATGTTTCAGAGAGATAGAGGATTTATAATAAATATGACTATTTAATTTTCCTTTTAGAAAATGATTTTCTTTTTTTCTGTAAAATTTAGTTTATTTTAATTTAATTTTCCGTGAACATAATTTTTATTAAAAAAATACATCATTTTTTTATTTAGAAATAAAAAAAAAAAAAGAAGAATTAATAATTGATGTCTTAATTTTTTTTTCTAATCAATATATTATATTATCTAAAATATTTAAACATATTTTATGTTAACCATGACCCACTTTAATGCATCCTCCACATATCAATATAAAAATTATCAAAGCCAATGGGCTGAGTAAAATAGCAAAAGGTAATATTAAAATCCCCAACAGCAGCCATCCAAATATTTTCAATATAATAAAACAGCTTGCACATCTGACTTCCTCCTCCACGGCACCCATTTCTGGGCACCCACAAATGTTATACCATTTATAATGGTTACTTTCGACAGAGCCAACAAAATGCATACCCGCATCTTGAGCAATTCATATGATTGCAGCCTCCCCATTTTTCTATTTTCACTAAGCATTTTGGGCATTTTTTCACCTTGACTTTAGTAATATAAATCTTGGAAGTTTTTATTCATTGCATCCTCACAACTTTGACCCTCATGCCACGCCTCTCTACAATTAAAGCAAACTTCTTGGCTACATAAATTACAAATCAATTTTTTAGAGTTCGCATCTCCTTTCATATATCCTAAACAACCAGGCTGCACACACCATCTTACACTTGGGTCTTGATTTAATAAGGCTAATTTCTTATATATTACGTATTGATCATAGAGATGAGGAACGATAGTCTGAATTTCTGAATCAGTTAGGTGTGATCCGCAACCATCTGGACACACAATATCCAGAACTTGACGAGAGTTGATCTGGGCATTCAGGTAATCCTTTAGACAACATGTGCAAAAGTTATAGTCACTTTGGGAGATTTTGGTAAATTGTGCATCTTTCTTCGAAATTAAACAAATAGAACATTGAGTTTTTTCTGTGCTCCTTGGATCATCGTTGATGATGATTTCAACAGTAATGACTTTTTCTGGGAGGCAATTGACATTATTTTTTATTGAGATCATTTTTTCTTCTTCTGTCAGTCTTTTTTTAGTTTTTTTCATTGAGATCATTTTATTGAAAACTTGTGTTGCGCTATTCTTAATATCAAAACCTTGGTCAGTCGCCTCCAAAGGAGGATCATTTGACAAATATTGATTCAAAACAACATTCAAAAGCTTTTCTGGTTCAATCGTTTCACAATTTTGTTTCTCGAGGAGGAAATAACAAAGATTCATGTCTAACTGCATTTTTGACAAGCGGTTCAAGACCCAGAGAACTTTGAAATCCATTTTTTCTGTTGGTTTTTTCTGATCGAATGAATGATATTTTACAAGTGGCTGACTCTCAGTTTTAACATTCTCTGATTGGATCTTTTTGAGGATCGTAGGAAACAACATCTCATTGTTTTCACGGTCGTTTAGATTTTTCATTATTCAAATATCAGTTTCAATTTATAAAATTTCGAAATTATTTTTTTTGAAAATTTTTAGAGTTACCATAAATGTATTATACATTGAACAAATAGTTGTTTAAAAAAAAAAAATATTTGTTTTTTATAAATTTTATTATTTTTACATTGAAAATAAAATTAAAAAACTTGGAAGACACAATGGGCAAATGCATAAGCAAATGTACACCTACTAACCCATTTCAAAACAAAAACTTATGTTTTTCTAAAAAGCTAATCTCATAAAATATCAAACCTCTCAAAAAGCTACAGTTTCTAGTATATTCTTTTAGTTTTAAGAGTTAATATGTCCAGAGTTAACAAGTGATGTTAAGGAGATGATTACTTACAGAGAAACCGATGTATTAGAAGTAAAAAAACTATTACATATAATTACAGGTATTTTCTAATCTTTAACTTTTTTCATCTATGAAATTCCCTTTGACAAAACCAAGAGCCAGAACCAACAATTCCAGGTATTTACTTATTTCTAATTGATTTGCTAATCTCAATAAAAAGATGAAGAAAAAATCAGCCAAATAAGGATTCTTCCTCAAAATGAAGCAGGTTTTTTAAAAATGGGTTGAAAAATCTCATTTGACTTATTAGAAAAAGCAAACCAAGGAAACAAACTGGCAATTAAAACACGAACACCAAATAGAATTTTTCATGCCGAGCGTCAATCAATAATAAACAAGAAGAGAATAGACCCAACTCCTTTGCCAAATTTTAACTATTCATCAATTTTCTTGCTAGAAACATTCGCAGAAGGAGTGCAAAAGGCCTACGATACGAGCCAGAATGAGTTTATTGCCTTGAAGAAATTCAAGAAGGAAGAAGCCAACGAGGAGTGGTTGGAAGAGATCATGATTGAAGATGTTTTGTTACAAAATATTGAAAAAATTAGGGTAAGGAATCCAAATTACAATCAATATTTCATAAAATATGATGGACTTTTCAAAGATGTAGATGATGGATCAAATTTGATTTTGAAGAGGGAAAGTGGTTGTGTTACTTTAGACAACATTCTCGAAGCAGGCAAAGTGTTTTCATGCAAAGAAGTGCTTTATATTCACCGAAAGCTTGTTGAAGGGTTATCAATATTAGAAGAGAATGGTATCGCAAATAGGAATATAAATACCCAAAATATCATTTTAGTTGAGAACCCTGCTAATGAGGGTGGATTTTTCTATAAAATCTCCGATTTTGGTAGAGGTTGTCAATTGACTAACAATACATCTTTAGTTCCTGTTAATACATTGGAGGTAATTACAAACAATTACGTTGCTCCAGAGGTTATGAAGCTCTTGGAAAAAGATGACATGCAAGAGGCTGAATACAACCCATTTCTGAGTGATGTTTATTCGATAGGGTTGTTAACTCTGAAGATGATCAACAGATCCTGGGGAGAAAAGGAATTGAAAGAAGAGATGATTTTGTTGAAAGAGAAATTACAAGAGTATGAGCCCGTTTTTGACATATTAACAGGAATGTTAGAAGAGGATCCTAAAAAAAGATGGGACTTCAAAAAAATGCTTAAATTTTATCAGGATAATGAAAATAATTCGAAATTCTGTTCAATTATTCCAACAGATGAAAGTTTGTATTACTATAAATGGCAGATTGAATTTGAGGAAAAAAGCCAAGGAAAAACATTGGGAAGGAGTGCACGATTATTTGAGGAACATCAGAAGCTATACATTGCATACAATCAAAGAGGAACAATGCCAAATCAGGCCAAATTTCATTTGGATCGAGCTTTGGAATTCATTAAAACAATCAAAGAATCCAAACAGGTGAATGAAAATGAAGAAAATTGGAAAATTTTGGAAAGAATGATTTTTTGTTGGAACGCGTTAGGTGATTGGTTTCGTAAAAAATGCAATTTTTTTTTGTCAGAAGAAAGTTTTATAAAGAGTTTGACGAGCATTTATGACTGGCAATTTCAATTAGAAAAAGTAGGGAAAGATGGAGAGAAGAAGAGAAATAATGATCAAATAAAACAATTAGAAGCCCAAGTATTTAATTGCTTAGGAACCTTATATGATGATATGGGGAATCTGAATAAGGCTGAAGATTTTTTCTTGAAATCTTTCAAAATTTATGAAGATCTTTTTGGTGATAACCATTCCTATGTGGGAACATCTATGAGCAACTTAGGAAAATTATATCAAAATATGGGGAATCTGCCAAAAGCTGAAGAGTTTTTTTTGAAATCATTGAAGATAAATCAGGATCTCTTCAGTGAAAGCCACTTGACTGTAGCATTTTCATGGAACAATTTAGGTCTATTATATCAGAATATGGGTAATCTGCCAAAAGCTGAAGAGTTTTACTTGAAATCATTGAAGATTTTTCAGAATCTCTTAGGTGAAAACCATTCCGATGTTGGAATATCAATGAACAATATAGGAGGATTATATGAGGATATGGGTGACCTACCCAAAGCTGAAGAGTTTTATAAGAAATCATTGAAAAATCGAGAGAATCTCTTCGGAAAAAACCATTCTGAAGTGGCTATGTCATTGAACAATTTGGGATGTCTGTTTCATAATATGGGGAAATTAACTGAAGCTGAAGAGTTTTTCAAGGAGTCGTTGAAAATTAAAGATAGGATCTTTGGTGAAAACCATGTTGAGATTGCCTTGTCATTAAATAATCTAGGAAACTTATATCTTAAGATGGGATGGGAAAAATGGAAAAAGCTGAAGAGTTTTTATTAAAATCTTTGGAATTTTATAAGAATTTGTTCGGAGAAAATCATTTGGATGTAGCTATATTATTTAACAACTTATCTTTTTATTATGAATTGATCAAAAAGCCAAACCTTGTCATCATCAATGCGCAAAAAGCTTATGAAATTGTGCTTGGATTATATGGAGAAACATATCCAACAACCATTCAGTTTTTTGAACATTTTAATAATTTTTTAACCAACAATGAATAATATTTTTTTATCATTTTGATTAAAAATTAAAAAAAAAATTCCAACTTTCACATTTATTTTGCAATAAAAAATTAAATTTTTTTAAAAAAAGTCAAAAAACTTTAAAAATACGAAATATAAAAAAATCAATACGCATATCAAAGCCTCACTCATTTTTAAAAAAAAAAATTAATTTAAATCAATATGGAAAGTGACGAAATTCATTCTAGTCATTTTTTTTACGATCTTTTCCTTCATATAGGTTGGTTAAGAGAGGAATATACATTTTTGCTTAGAAAAAAATCGATAGATGGAAATTATTTAACCAATTTTTC
>Ga0302140_10008688_pt1 | contig 12619 bp, 15 predicted proteins | sample I_Bog_E1_1_FD_202095 | JGI IMG/M metagenome (GOLD analysis project Ga0302140, IMG submission 202095) | Peat permafrost microbial communities from Stordalen Mire near Abisko, Sweden - I_Bog_E1_1 | ecosystem: Environmental > Terrestrial > Soil > Wetlands > Peat | place: Sweden: Abisko, Stordalen...
ATGCTCAAGAAATAGTCTGTGGGTCCAATGAGAGCTGGAAGTAGGATTCAGATCGCAGATTAGCTTGTTGCCCCATTTTTGTGTAAAGGCATTCTTTTCGGATAGACGGGTTCGGAGGGTTCGGACGGTATACCAGGGAATGTCCTGGGACTCGTTCAGGAAGATCCCCGTGAACTCTGTTCCGAGGATCTTGTCCACGCGCTCCTTGTCGTCCAGCCCCGCACACTTAATTACAGACCCATTAGGGAACTTGAGATCCATATCCTGTTCGTTCGTCTTATAGTCTTTGTTGTACTTGAGGCCAAAACCTAGCAGCACATCCTTGAGGGTCCGCTTCCATATCGATTCCTTAACGTCTTTTGCATACCGACGGGCTACTAGCCACGTTGATGGGCATTGGAGTGCCGCAACCACGATGAAGTATATTTCCGCAAACGTCTTGCCACCACGTGAACCTCCATATAGCAATGTATATCGGTTCTCCAAGATTAGAGCGACAGCCTGCTTCTGCTTATCAGTAAGTTGAATCATTTCAAGAAAGCTAAATACGCCTCTTTCCCATGGGTAACGCCTGGGGTCTCGATGGGGATATGGGCCGCTCCCTCTTCTCGTTCCTCTGCCGCCTCCTTAGGAGGTTCGACCTCAATAACGGGCTCGTTGGCCTCAACCGGTTTCCCGCTTCCTTTCTCACCAGCCTTCGACAATAGTTTGTCAAAAGCTTCTTTGGGCTTGATCGATGATTCAACCATGGGCTTTCCTGGCATCTGGTGCCTCCATTAATGGACAACTTACATTTTTCATAGTGAAATGTCTACGCAATCGAACTTGACAAGTAATGACACACTAGGATACTTTTCAATTCATGGAACGACGAAGAAACCGAGTTTTCGCATCCAAGCCCCCAAGAGAGCCGAAAGACCCTCGATTGAAGAATCGTCTGTTTGAATTCCGCATGGCCAAGTCCCAGCTTGAACGGCAAGCTGTATATGCGGCCAAAGTATTACATTGTACCAGAAAACAGATTTGGTTCTGGGAAAACGGTACGTTTCTTCCCAAGCCTGACAAAATATCCTTGATATGCAGCTATTATGGGGCTCCTTTCGATGTGTTGTGGCCCCATCTCAGAGACGGATTGGAAGGATCAATAAATGGAGGTACAGATGAGCGATGCGATTGACCATTACATAGCAGACCATCCTCAGGTGAATGAGCTTTGGCACTGCAAGGCTCGCGTGATGCCATCGGGAGAAGTCTGCCCGGTCCGGGAACTATGCCAGCATTTCGCGGCAATCTCGTTCAACTGGATCTATGATCGCTATGCTCCAGAACCTTGTGGTATTTCGGGATGTCGGTATTTCCTCAAGATTGGCTTGCCCGATCAGAAAGATGACTACACGGCTGTAAAGGAACTACTGGGCCGTAAGAGCAACGGACGACCCAAGAAGAACGAAGATGGTAAGACGGAACTGTTTTGATGAAAACCAAAAAACCTAACTGGTTACGGACATTCATTTCCGGGATCATTCAGGACAACCTTGCCGGGGCTGGATTCGGGCATGATGATCTAATAGAGCTTCGGCTTTTGGTTGAGGAACGGAGACGCCTGAAGGAAGAATCTAAAACCAGCGCCGACAGGTTCCTCAACCGGCTCAAAGAATTGTCAGGGGGCTAGTTCCCCTCAGTTCCAGAGGTTACGACAGGGGCATAGGACTTCTGTACGACCGCCCCGGCGTTGTTCGATAGAAGATAGCCCTTGGCCAGTCCCCACGATTCCTCAACAATCTTTTCACCACCATGAAAGACTTTCTCCAATCCGGCAATGGCAGGATGGGTCAGCTTCACAAACTGTCCAGGAATAACCTCAAGATATTTCAAATCATCAGGATTCATAATGTCCCCCTTTGGAACTTTGGTAATCGTAGTTTTTTGTGGCTTTACAGCCTTCTTAAACCAAAACATCAAGGTTTCCCCTTAGCAAAGAGGGGAGCCACCCAGGCGGCGATTCCCGCCAATAGGCCCCCGTAAGCGGCCATCCTGATATAGATAGATTCGCTATTCTTCTCTTTCTGCCCATTACTGGCCTTCATAGAGGCAAACTCTATACGAATGTCCTCGATCTTATCTGCGTGATCGTCTTGTTTAGTCTCGATCCTAATCAGCCGGTCTATGATCTGTTGAACATCGGATTCAGCCATTAAGACCCCCACTAGTGTGTCACTATATTAAAATCAATTGACATAGTCTAATGAAATTAGTACCATGATTTCACGGAGGAGTCAATGAAATATCAGCACGTTCCTATCATCATTGATGCGATTCAATATGACGGGAGTTTCAGTGGGGCTCAAGCTGTGAGCGCACTGTTGACCGCAAACGGCATCTCTGGCGGTGTCACCATCGCTTATGACAATGGGTCGGTCAAATCGCTTGTTATTCCTGACGGGGGCCTTAAGGATGATGAGGCCGAACGGCCTGGGCGTACTGTATCTATCGGACATTGGGTCTATGTGACTCGTGAGAAAGAAGTAAAGGTCCTGCATGATTCTGAGTTCAATGAAACCTTCAAGGTGGTATCGTGAGCGCCCCCGTCCTGACCGTTCCCTCTAGGGATGAACGTATCGGATCAGCTAGGCAGTCAATCCTAGAATCTGTCAAGGCGGATGCTGACCTTGTGAAGATGTTCAATGAAATGACCCCAGAACAACAGGCTGCCGGGAAGTTGATCGGAAAGATTCTGGAAAAAGGAACCGGCAACGCCGCTGTTGATGCGGCTTTTTCTTGGTGGGAGATTGAACATAACAACGGTGAAAAGCTGGATTGGATTAAGAAACAGATTGCATTGCTCGAAGTATTGGCAACCCAATGTATGGGAAGCGGAGAAGAAGGATATAGAAATCTAAGAAAGATCGTCGTGACTTTGAACCAAAGATAAAAGGAGAAACATTATGGCTGTAAACGTACCGTCTACCAATCCGATTCCGATTCTCTACGGAGAAGGCCGAGCCGCGAGAACCAGGAATGAGGGCTTGCCCACCGACCTCGGCGGCACTTTCTATGTCCAGTTTGGTCCCCAACTGGCATATGCAACCCTGGCCTCAAAATCCAGCTTGCTCTATGTCAATGCGGCGGCTACTGGTACGTTGGTCACCGGAGCCTCGGGCGTTCAGCCTTATGCTGTCGGGCCCTTGTCCAATGGTTCTTCCCTGATTCCTACCGCCGGTGCATTGGGTTATTCTGGATTCTGGAATACGACCCCCTATATCGGGTCTCAGCTTGTAAACGGATTTCCCGTTGGAGGCTTCCCTGGTTCGGTAATTCGCGGCAAGTTCTGGGGTACCTATGGTGCCACCGGCACCCCGACCATCGCAACCGAAGTGGGAGTTATCCAGAATAACTCTGGAAACTCCTATCCTTATACGGCTCTATCCGCTTCGACTGCCTTCACTCTAGGCGCCGTATCCGCTCAGGCCTGGGAAGCCAACTTTGACATTGTGGTGAATAACAATCTTACTACAGCCACGGCTGTAGGCTCTGGTTTCACTGGTACAGTGAACACGAACTCTTCGGGTGTTGTCACCGGTATCAACGTGACCGCCACCGGTGCGGGTTATATCGGCATCCCCACCTTGGCAATCTCTGGCGCTGGTTCTCCTACGGTGAATGCCATCTTGATTCCTGTACTGAACAGTTCCGGTGGAATTGCCTCGGTGCTGGTCCAGACTGGTGGTGCGGGTTATACTGCCTCCCTCTCTTCTGGAGGATCGGTCGCCGCTACGTCCACTCAGGGTTCCGTCTATGCGCGCGGCAATCTGATTCTTGGGGGTGCAGCCGGTGGCGCCGCTACTGTACTTGAGTTTGCTCCGGCCTCCACAAACCTTGATACCACCCAGCCCTACTGGATCGACCTTCGGACCACGTTCAGTGTCTCCGCCGCCGCGAACACTCAGGTTGTAACCGGTGGCTATCTTGAGTTTCTGAACTGATCGGCCCGGATAAAGGAGATCAACCATGCCTCTAATTCCTGAAGTCTACCAAGCCACCGATGACCGGATGATGCAATTCACCAATGGTATGAATGCATTCTTCGGGGGCGCCCTTTATCTCCAATATGGTTCCACTACAGCCTTGGCCAACTCGACCACAGAAACCACGCTTTTCAACAATACCCCGAACAATATTGCAGCCTATGTTTTCGGCCAAAATCTTGGGCAACCCAACGACATTTCGTCCCTTACCATCGTTGGCAACCCGAATGGGATAGGGTCAAGTCTATCTGGCTGGATTCCGGGGACCATGTACCGGATTAAGCTCTATGGATCTATCGGTAATACCGGCACCCCGACGCTTCGCATCCGCACCGTTCTGAGGAACTCCAACTCCAACGCCATCGTCTACACCATTTCGGACTCCACGGCGCTGACAATGAGCACGATCACCGGAACCGGAGACTTTCAGTATGAATGTGACGTCATGGCCGTGAGCATCGGCTCCAACGCAGCCGGAACATTCACTCTCGGTTCGGTGAAGACCAGAGCCCTTCTGGATTATGCCATTAGTACGGTTTCTCGCGGGTTCCTATCGACCCCTTGGACCACGACTGCCATCGACACTACCCAGCCCTACTATTTCGACGTTCTTGCCACATGGGGAACAGCTTCTTCTTCCAATACCATTACAACCCAGGTCGGGCTTATGAGGGCGGAGGGCTGATATGGCCTATTATGCTCTGACTCGAAATCCTGTTGTCGGTCCCGGATCTGATAACATAACTAATGCTCCTAACCTTGCGTCGGGAGCGATTAGCCTAAATGTGACTCAGGTCCGATTTTTCCAGCAGACCTATACTGCGGCTCAGAGCTTCGCGGCTACCGGCATCGGGAGTGGGGATACCATTTTCCTCCCGGATACCGATTGGATCACGCTTCAAGTTTATCTTTCGGGTACGGCCACCTATAATATCGAGGGTACCTGTGCTCCCGCAAACGTTGTCTCAGGAGCCTATACGGGTCCTAACCCCTTTACCGTTGCCTGGACCCCAATCTCTACCGGATTGACTGCGGCTACCACAAGCCAGATTGCGGCAACCCAGGGATTCACGGCTATCAGAATCAACATCACTGCCTATACGGTCGGTAACGTTGTCTTCTCGGTGAGAGCATAATATGTGGATTCGTCGGGGTGACTATGAAAAGGCGGTCTCACTGATCGAGGAGAACACCGCCCTAAAGATCAAGATCCATGAGCTTGAAACGAAGCCAAAACAATGGACTGATGCCGATATGTCCACAGACTTGATTGAAAACATTGCCCGGGTCAACAGGCTACATTTTGTTGGATCAGTTGATAACTCATTTTTCCTTTTGCAAAGGATGGAAGAGCAGAAGACTCCCGGAGACGGAGTGGTCTGGTGACAACACAGCAAGCTTTCAGCCGGACACAACTTCTCTACTCGAAACTATCCGGTCGTGAGGGTAAATATACCCGGAATATGAACCGTTTCAACAATAACGGCATCAGACGGGAAGACTTGTGGACTCCCTATGTTATGCCCCAGGCTTACGTCAATCCTGCCCAGGGGGCTGAAGGTGTTCAAACACAGATCAACGTGATCAAAAGCGCCATACAGACAATCGCCTCTAAAATATCGCAAGCCAACATCCGGCCCTTCTTCATTCCTTCCGATGGGACGTATGACACCACCCAGGCTTGTTTGAAACTTCAGGGATACTTTGACATCTGGCTGGATGAACAGCATGCCTACCCAAAATCGGTCATGGCCTTCCGGGATGCGGCGATTTTCGATGTGGGAGTCATGCATGTTGATGCGGAAAACAGGTCGCTAGCCAGGGTTCCATCATGGGAATACTTCATTGACCCCGGGGAATATCTCCATGGCCTTGTTACCGAAACCATGCGGTATCAAAAGAACTTCTCCCTTCTGTCTCTCTATGCAAAGATTGACAATCCCAAGATTAAGAAACTCATTGATGAAGACCGTCATTGTCAGGGCCAGTTTGTAGAATATTGGGATCTCTACCAGGGAAAGAAGTATGAATTCTTTGATGGAAAGCAGATGCGAGACCCTGTCAAGATTGATTATACCCAGTATGGTGGTCTTTATCGCAGACCCTTTGTCGAGATATTCTACGAAAAGCCCATCAAAGGTTTTTTCAGCACATCTTTGTGCGATGATCTTTATCCAATTCAACGTCAGATTGACGAAATGGTGAAGCGTCTTGATGCCGCAACAAGAAATGCCATCCTACAAATGATACTCGTTCCCAAGGGTAGTGGGCTCAAGGCCAGTGTTCTAGAGAACAATGTCAGGGCCTATGACTTTACCCCCGGACCGGATGGAGGGGCTCCTATATCCATCAGTCCCCCCGCTATCAATCAGCAGTTCGTAGAACTTCTTCAATTGTATATCAAACAAGCCTACGATATGGCTGGGGTGTCTCAACTCTCTGCGCAATCAAAGGCTCCATCAAACCTGGAGTCTGGCAAGGCCCTTGATACCATGGAAGATATTGAATCAGACCGATTCAATGTGCAACTCCAACAGTTCACCCATCTGCTGGTAGACTGTGCTCGTGTTGCAATTGATTGTTTCCCATCTGACCAGAGGATATTGGAACGTCCTGGAAAGAATGAGCGGGTTACCTGGGGCGATGTCAGGAAACAACGGGATTTATTTCATATCCAGTTTTCGGCGGCATCTTCCCTGTCCAAGGACCCTAATGAGAAGTTCCAGCAGATTCAGATGCTGGCTAATATGGGGCTCATTGATAAGAGTCAGATGCGGCACTTTGCTCAACTCCCTGACCTTCAAGGAGTCTATACCGCTATTGACTCTTCCCATAACCATGGTGAAGCGGTTATTGAGCGATGTATCAAGACTGGTGACATAACCTATCTAGAGACACTCGACGGAATGGACTTTGAAAAACAGATCGTAAGCCGCTTGAATCAGATGGAATCTGCCGGCGACAAAAAAGAATATATCGACAATCTCACGAAACTGCTTGTCAAGGTCAACACCACGAACAAAGTTATTTCGCAGAAGAATGCTCCCCCTCCTCCCCCTGAACCTTTCCGGGATCAATCCATGGATTCTGGTCAGATCCAGAACCTCGCTCTCATTCTCGAAAAATTGAACGCTGGAACCATAACGCCTCAAATGGCTAGGCCGCTCCTCATGGCGGCATATCCCAAGATTCCTCCGGCTCTCATACAACAGATGACAGCTCCCCCGGCGCAACCCGGGGTGCCTCCGCAGCCCCAGCCCGGGCCTCAACCTCAATTTCAAGGAGTAGCATAATGTCAGACGCTAATCTTCAAGGTAATGTTCCCGGCCCTCGGTCCACCCAAGGGGCTCCTGGAGGCATGATGCCCGGTGGAGGTATGGCCCCAGGGGGTGCCCCACAAATGGGTGGAATGCCCCAGCCCGATCCCAGAGAGATCATCAACCAACACATGGCTCCTGTGGTACAGGCCATGGCTCTTAAACATCAGGAGCACGACCAAAGGCTTTCTCAGCTTGAGAACCATCTCAACGGACTCATGACCATTTTCCAGTCAGCAGGAAAGTCCAAGATTAATGGAGACCGATCTAAGACGCTTCACGGCTCTTATGGTAAGGACCTGGATGACTTGGACGGCGTACATAAGCAATTCGGTAAGAAGGGATTGTCTGACCATATCCTTGAGGCGTTTGAACAGCATATGAGTTCCAACCCCGATGCCAAGGAAGAGCATATCACAGCCTTCGCAAAGCCCTGGATTGATGGGGAGAAGAAACGTATTGGCCACTTTATCAAGGGCGGTACAATCTCTGAGACCAACACAGAGGCTGGTGAAGATAAGCCCATCGAAGCTGGTAAGGATGCGAAGAAGGAAGTTGACGAGATTACGCCCAAGAAGGCTGAGGAAGAGGCTGAGGGTACCGCTAAGGGCGGTGATGGTGTCGTCGGAGATAAGGAACAGGACGTGAAGCATCCCAGCGAGAAAGATCGGGGGGGTGAGGCTCCCGGTGAAGAGGGTGATAAGCACAAAGAAGATTTTGTTGACAAGCTCCGCAAATCGGTAAAACGAGGCGCGGCGCGTTGAAATTGAGCTTACAACGGGGTTGATCGCCCCAAAGGAGTAATATTATGGCTCTCGGTGTTACGGTCGATACCTCTGTAATCTCCGTTCTCAAGGAGTACTACGGCGTCCAGGACGTTGAGGCTCTGGTCTTTCGCGGCTCCCCAGTTCTCGGACGCCTCAAGAAGAAGAGGGTCGGTGGTAAGTACGTTCCTCTGCCCGTGGCCGCTTATGGCAATGGTGCGGTGACTGCCGATTATACTCAGGTTTCTACTCAGGCCCCAAACAGCTATATCGGGCTTGCATTCCAACTTGTTCCCGGTCAGTTGTTCGCATCCTTTGTCCTTGACCCTAAGGAGTTCCTTGCCTCCGAGCCCGACCGTGGTGCGTTCATCGAAGTGTTTGCCATCCGTGCAATGTTTGCCCTGGATGATCTTCGCAAAACCCTGGCGACTTGTCTCTACAATACCGGATACCTGGAAATGGGCGTCATCCGTGCAGTCGATACCACGAACTACCTGTATGTGGACGTGGACCCCTCGACCGCCATGGCCCTGACTCCGGCCTCCAGTTCCGGCGGCGGCTCTCAGATTTTGTTTGCTCTCACCCCGACAAGCGCCTATCGGTCGGCAAACTCCATCCAGATTGCCTCCATCGCCAACCAACAGAACACCGGTTACACTCGCATCACCTTCCAGACTTCGTTTGTCACTACTACTTCGGTGGGTGACTACATTCTCCTGAAGGGTGGGCGTGATGCCGCTGGCAATCCCAATGCTCCTGTGGGGTTGGCAGCCTGGATTCCTTCGACTGGTTTCCGAGCCTCCACGTCAACCGCCTGGACGACCCAAATTTCCACCCCGTTCTACAACGTCAACCGGTCGGTAGCTCCTGACCGGCTCGCTGGCCAATTCGTCCAGCGCAATGCTGCCGCTGGCGAGACCTATACGGCGGCTCTGCTCCGTCTGCTCAAGACCATCCGTCGGGCTGGTGGCGACTCGGATCTGATCGTTGTCAATGATGACGATTACGCTGTAATCATGAACGATGCTCTGGCCAATCGTACCTTCTACTCCAATGTGGTTGCCGGCGATGCGCCCCGTGAAGCTGGATACCAGCAGGGTATCAGCCAGTTCCAGATGATTTTCTCAACCTCCTGGATCAACAAGGTTGTGGATGATCCCTACTGCCCGAAGGGTCTTGCCTACATTCTCTCGACGGAAACCATCGGACTGTATACCATCTCCAATGCTGAGAAGATCCTTGATAAGCTCCCGTTGGATAACGAGCCCGGCGCCCCGCGGGCCGACTCCGAGGCTACCCCAACCAAGATGATCGGCTTCCTGTGGGATGATATGTACACCACCAGCGAAGTACCTTTGCAGTCTGGTATGGGCATCAGGGTGGACTACAACTTCTATGGGAACTTTGGTATCTCCGCACCTGCACACAACGGAGTCTGCGTATTCTAATGTGATTTTCTGTTCCCCCTACAACTGCTCTCGGGCGTAGGGGGAACCCTTTTCAGGAGTTCCAATGGGCATCAGCTATACTACTTATCAAGCCTACTCTAATGCCCTATTGATTGCCGATGTTCCTAATACGAACTTCTGGACACAGGCCGATGCTTTATTCTCTCTTCAGAAGACTCAGCGGTATGTCTACAAGATGTATTGCGAGGCTGATGATGACTACTTCCGAACGGACATTTATTTCCCAGCATCCTCTCTTCTCCAGGATGGCGTACGTCAATACATGAACTATCTGGCGCTCCCCTCAGACTTTTACCGTCTGCGGCAGTTGCAATACCAGAATGTCTATGGGGGAAGTAACGCTCCTTTCCGGAATGCCGACAAGATGAGCGGACAGAACTATGGTAATACGCAACAGGTGCCAGCTTATCGTATGATAGGATCAAATATCCCGGCATACCAATACAACCCAGCAATTCAATATAACTCTGGTCAGTATGTATCTGGCGGGACCTCTACGGGAGGGGTATCGACAATCTGGCAGACCAATTCTGTCATCCCTGCCGCCACGATATGCACACCTCCTACAGCCACCTATTGGACCACCATCACCACGAATATCACATATTACAACCCGGAAACACCCTATGCTGTGGGGACATATGTCCTCGGAGGCGGAGGGTATGGAACCACGAATGCTCTATATCTTTCCATACTTCCTGTCCCTATTGGTACGACCCAGGCCCCTCCGAATGCCACCTATTGGACTACGGTTTCGGCCTCGGCTCTTGCCCCATATTCTACGGCATCAACCTATACGGCGGGAACATACGTACTGGGAACCGCCGTCTATGGTACTCTGAACACAGTCTTTCTATCGGCCCAGAACGTCCCTGCCGCTTCCTATTTCCAGCCAGGAACCTATCCCGGGTGGACTCAATTGGTAATCAACCCTACCGGATACCTTGCTCTCTACGATCCCGTGGGTTATCAGACATGGGCCATGGGATATTACCCTCAGCCTCCTGCTATAACCATTAATGTCGCGGGAACCACAGGGACAGACATAGGGGCGCAATACCCTGACAATCTTCCTCCTGAGATTTTTGCATACCAGATTGCTGTCGATATACGAATCAAGGCCAAGTTGCCGCCCGGTGATGTGGAAACACAATTGAAACAAATGGTAAAGACCCTGTCAGACACCATGCTCAAAGACAATAACAAGCCGGAACCAATGAAAGATGTGTTTGCATCAGGATTCGCACCTTGGGTGTGAGGAGTAATTATCATGCCAATTGATTCGGGGGTGCCTACAGCTCCTGCCGCAGATACCGGACCATCCTGGGGTCAAGCCGTCGAGATTGACCTGTCACAGTCCATAAACTCCGACACAGTAGCTCAGGATATTCGACAGTTCCGACCATCTAATCCCGTACTTCAACACATCAACGGTCCTACGTTGCAGAATACAGGAATTGTTAAGGATGGTGGAGTAACCGAGCTTTGGGAGACCGTGTATGCCTCGATTCCCAACGCCCTTGCCGGGTACGTTACTTCTGGTGGGATCGGACTTGCCATCACTACTCCAGACGGTGGACAAACAATCATATACAACAAAGTTGTTTTTTCAGGTAGTTCATATACCATTTCTCCCGTGACGACATGTAGAAATACTTACCAGTGTCCTGCCAACGCGGATATATTCTTTCAGAGATATTTAGTCAATGGATATTGTGATTGTGTTCCCCTATCTTCTGGTACGGCTCCCACCTCTGCCCTGGGATTGAGAATAGCGCCAGCTTCTTCTTTTGGTAGTAATACAAATCTGGTTTTGGACGAATTTGATGTTAAAACAGGAGTCGTATATAACACAAATACGTTTTCATCAGGTGCGTCATCGCTCCCTACTTCAGCATATATAACAAGAGTTGGCAATACAGCAGATGGACAAGCTACATTCGCAAACCAAATAAATACCTATGGTATAACATTTGCTACAGGACAAACACTATATTTTCTCTCTAATTCTGGCAGGCATAAAATCACCGATTACGTTTACTCGAATCAACAATATGGGCCATGTTATTACATTCCATCCAGTGGATATTATTTCGTGGGTGGGTATGTATATAACACGTCATATTATTCCACATCGCCACTAACGGCATGGACACTGGCATCCAGTGATATTGGAGCTACAAACAGGATTCTTGGAAACTCATCGACTCCATTAATATCTTCATATGTTGGACCATCAGGAAATGCCGGAACATGGCAAATAAGTCCGACCGGAAGTCCAACCTCTATTGGAATATTGTCAACGGTGACTTCACCGTCCGTATCTATTTCAAATTGTAAATATATATGTCCATATGGTTCATCTGGATTGGCAACAACAACAACAACAACAACTAATCAATCCTATAGTACCCATATTAATCAGTTCAACTCTGGTGGAGTAACTGCCTCTACATTTAAACCAGATCTTGTCGCTCCAATGGGTTCTATAAGAGTCAACTCATTAACATCTTACCTTAATGTTTCTAGCATAAATGGATCAACGGGACTTATATTTTTCTCATCAGGTCCGGCTAGTTTTGGTACATTCCTCGGAGGCCAACTTGGAGCCGCTATAAATGAATTCGGAGATCTTCCAGATACATTTATTAATACTATTAATAGCTCTGCTACAACTAGTTTTATATTTTCTCTTATCAGTACGTATTGCAACGATATTACATCTGGAAGTAATAAATCGACAATATTCGCTTACCAAAGAGCAGATGGTTCATGGTGTTTCGTTGATATATGGAATCCTATATCCTCATCAGTTGGCTCTTCTTATGGATCATCAATATTATTTAATGAAATATCACAAAACGTAGTAGTTACCAATGATGCAAATGGAACAATAATAGACCTAAATGATAGTTCTGTGTATCTTGATCTATCAACTGTTATATCTGGCTCTCAAGTATCATCCGCTGTATATGGGAGTGGTGTTCTGGTTCAGACAGGTTCCTCTAATAAGTATAGTTCTTCCGTGTATTCTGCGCCATATT
>Ga0302140_10008694_pt1 | contig 12615 bp, 13 predicted proteins | sample I_Bog_E1_1_FD_202095 | JGI IMG/M metagenome (GOLD analysis project Ga0302140, IMG submission 202095) | Peat permafrost microbial communities from Stordalen Mire near Abisko, Sweden - I_Bog_E1_1 | ecosystem: Environmental > Terrestrial > Soil > Wetlands > Peat | place: Sweden: Abisko, Stordalen...
CGATGCCATTTGAAATTTTGTGTGAATGGATGTCCCAGACCACATGAAGGCTTTACCTGTGAGAATTTCCGACAATGGTTAATAGAAAACGATGAAGGAGATAAGAGATTTGATGTGTTAATGAAGAAGGAAGGATGGGTGAAATGCCCGAAATGTGGCATCGCTGTAGAAAGAATAAAGGATTGTCCTCATATGAAATGTGGTTTATGTAAGACGGAATTTTGTTATGCCTGTAAAGATAAAGGCATGGTTTGGGGGACATGTCAACATTCAAAATAATATAAAAAACTCAAAAAAAAAAAAAAAAACATAAAGAATTTGACCTTTTCTGATATTTTTTGTTTTTGTATTTAGTATTTAATTTGAGTTTTATTTCTTCTATATATATATTTTGTTAATCCTATCTCTATAATCTTTTTTTAAAAACCCCATGTTCTCTGATAGTAATCCTGATTATGTCAAAGTCGTAATGTTAGGCGAAGGTGGCTTTTTTTCTCATTATTTATCGTGATTTCCTTTCAAGGCCGTGTCGGAAAAACCTCGCTGACCCTTCGTTATGTGCGTAACCTTTTTGATGATGCTCAAGAATCCACGATAAACGCGAGTTATATCGAAAAAACCGTCGAAATTGACAGCAAGAACTCTTTGAAGCTGGCAATTTGGGTTCTTTTCCTTTCGTTTCTCCTTATATCTTAAGTTTCTTTTTCATAGGATACCGCTGGACAGGAAAAATTCCATGCTTTGGCTCCTATCTATTATCGAGACGCCGAAGGTTCTTTTGAATTTTCAATAAAAAGCCTGATTCATCGAATTTAGGAGCTGTGTTGGTCTATGATATCACTTTCAAGGAATCTTTTGATCGAGTTTTTTGTTTTAAGTGTGGTTTTTTAGCTTATACGAGTTTTTTTCCTAAGGTGAACAAATGGATCAGGGAATTGAGAGAATTTGGAAACCCTGATATAGTCCTTGTGATTGTCGGGAACAAATGCGACTTAGAAAACCAAAGACAAGTCAATAAGGAACAGGCGGAAACCTTTTCTAAGGAAGTCGGAGCCACACATTTTCTAGGCTCAGCCAAAAGCGGGGCTGGCATCCAAGAACTCTTCAAATCCTTAACTACGCGTAAGATATAAATTTATATTGGGGGAGGGGGAGTGGGGTTGATAAAATGGTATTTGGGATAATTGTTTAGAAATTTACAAGAAGAATGCCACGAAGAAAAGCACTAGACCTGGAAAGAACGTGTTAACTGTAACGAATAAGGAGAATAAGAAGAATGATAAGAAGAAATGCTGCGATTGAAGGGGAAGAAAGGTTAGACTAAACGAATTAACTAATAAAAAATGAAATTTGCAAAGAAAAAAGTAGATAAATTTAAAAATATTAGAAAGAAACTCAAAAAAAAAAAACAAGAAATTAATAAGACCTTTACCTTTCCTTGATTTTCCTTTAATTTGAAATATTTAAAAGAAAATAAATATATAAAAATTAATATAGCTCTATTGATAATCTACCTTATTTTGCAAAGAAAAAACTCTAATGGGCGGCCTTTGTATGCGAAATCGCAACCTGACTTGCGATACCTCCTCCCCCCTTAAAAAGGAATCCCTCTTTTCTAAGACCTCCAAAGAAAACCTTATGTTAACTTCCCAAAACAATTTGATGAAATCTTCAATGAAGCGGAAATATTCGAAAACCACGGAAGATCTTAGCAAGGTCTCTTTCCTAAAGGCCAGCAAAAAGACTTGGCGTAGTAAAAGGTCAATGAAAGTCAAGGAAACTGATCATGTGGTCGAAAGGCGGAATTCTGAAGTAAAGACGTTTTGAAGAAGTTATTTTCGAAATGGCATTTTATTTAGGGCGAAAAAATCATCAATCATTATATATTAATTAGACAGATTGGAGAAGGCAGTTTCGCGAAAGTAAAGCTCGCGAAACGAAGATTCATTGATATAGAAGAAAATTTCGCGATAAAGATATTTAAACAAGGGTTTTCGAATGCGAAGAAGATCAATTTCAACGAAAAAGGAGGTTTTTTGTCCTTCTCTCGAAATTCTTAATAATTAAAAAGAACTTTATCAATTTTCTAAGAAATCAAGGTTTCGAACCCTTTAGAAGACGTGAAGCGGGAAATCGCGATAATGAAGAAATTGAATCATGCGAATGTGATTAGACTTTATGAAGTGATTGAAGATCCTGAAAAGGATAAATTCTATATGAGTATAAGATATAAAAATAGAGAATTTCTCTTAATTTCTATTTTATTTAGTAATGGAATATGCCTCAAAAGGACCTTTGGTCACATGGAATGATATAGAGAAGAAATTCATTACAAATACTAACGGTTTCTCAGAGGAATATCTGAGAAAGATCTTCAGAGATTGTGTCAAAGGACTTCATTATAGTGAGATTTATTTGAAAAGTTTGTTAAAAATTCAAGCAAAAAGTTCATGAAAACGGCATTGTCCATAGAGACCTCAAACCTCAGAATATCCTTTTAGATGATCAGGGGTCAGCTAAATTAGCAGATTTCGGAGTTTCGACCATTATAGACGCTGAAAATGATGATAAGATGAAGAATATGGCTGGAACCTATCAATTCATGTCTCCTGAAGCCTTGAGTTCTAAGGATAAAAAGGGGTTTTCAGGAAAAGCAGCGGATATTTGGTCTTTGGGAGTGACTTTCTATTCATTTTTTTTCCTAGAATTGCCATTTTCATCTAATAGTCTCAATGGGATCATCCAAACTATCATGAAAAAACAGTATTTTCTATGATTTTTCAAGGTTTTTCACTTTTAATCGTTAAAAGATTGGATTTCCCTAAAGAACCCAAAATCTCAGAGGGATTTAAAAACCTATTAAAGGGCATGTTATGTAAAGAACCTAAGAAAAGATTGACTTTGGAGTAAAAAACAACCTGATTTTAATTAGAAAAACACTCTAATTAGTCTTTAATTTCTTAGGAAAATCTTAGAAACCCCTTGGGTAAATCAAGACTTGCCTGATCTCGCAACAGAAATGTTTTATTAAATATTTGCTTTTGTTCAAGAACTTTAATACTATTTTAAAGAAAGACTGAAAATGTAGTGTTTGTGGATGAAGAAGAAGTGGAAAATGCCTTATTATCAATAGAAAGAGTGGTTTTCCTGGTAATTTCTTATAAAAAAGAAAAGAAAAATCAGGTTTTTTCATAGAAACAAATCATAAAGAAATGGAAAAACAACATCGAAGCCAAAAAGTCGAAGTCTTTTCGCAATTCCCAGGATAAAAAGCCTCAGGATTCCAATGATCCCAATGAAGAATCGAAAAAATCACTCAATTAATTTCAATAAACATGAATTTTGTCCATTTTTCTATATTTCTTTTCTAATTAAATCATTTAATTTTCTATCTCATTGGACTTCCAAACTCGAAATTATTAACAATTCTGCTATAATTCGGACTTCTCATCATCCTATCCTCTCTATTAAACCCCAATTCGCGATTTTCCATATTCATCCTTAATTTCGGGATTTTTGGTTCTGGACTTCTATAGAACTTCTGCGAGCTTTTATTATTAAGGTTTTTCCTTGAAAAGACTATCAAATTATCTAAAATCAACATCTCAATATCTCTTAATGTATGGTTATTAAGTTCGATTTCGAGGCTTTGATCTTTGAGATGTTCATTAAAATCAGAAACCTGTGATTGGAAGTTATGATGATCTATCACGAAAATCGTCGAATATAGCTCAATAATCGTTTTTGAAGGATAAATATCGAGGTTTTTTCGCATATTCGCCATTTCGAGCTTCTTCTCTTTTAATTCCTTAGACATCAACTCGAAATCATGAGTCATACCCTCTAAAATACCCTTATATATAATCGAAACATCTCGTTTCAAAGATTCTATTGATTTCTCCACTGCTGATATCAACCCTTTTTTCGCGTTTTCCAATTTCTCCTGGAAAAAAGCCTCAGAACGCTTAATTTCATTGATAGATTCGAAAAGTGTGGATTCTAAAATCAAATATCGTTTCTCGAAATCCTCAAGCTTCGAATCACAGAATTCCAAAGTATTTTCTATAGTGTCAAATTCCCCATGCCAATTCCTTTCTCTATGGAAACTTGTATGAAGTACTACACATTCTGGACATAAAGGCAAATAACATTGCGGGTTTTTGCAGAAATTCGTGATCGCATGTTTGGGATGATTACGACATTCAATACGTTTCATAGGATATTTTTCTGAACTTTTCGGTTAAAAAGGCAATTTTATTTATAATTTTGGAAATGTTGTTAATTTTTTAGAAAATCAACAAAAAACTAACTAATATTTATCTAAATAAAGTTTTTTAACCTTTTATTATTGAGTGTTCATGAACACCACCTTATCCTCTATATTAGGCATAAAATAATGCATTTTCTCAGATCTTTCGAAAGTCACATCTTCACTCATCTCCAAAACCACATCTTCGCTTTCATTTTCCTTTTTTTCCTCTTTTTCCTCTTTATTGAAATTCTTCCATTGAATTGGACCAATGCTCCTTTTCATAAACGCCGAACTGCTCCCCACATTCGAAACCCCAGTTCCGAATTTCACCCAAGTTCTGGGTTTAGAATCAAGTGTCTCATATCTTTTGAAGAAACTTAAGCCAAAATTCCCATCATTTTTCCCTTCGAAAAGCTTCTGAACTGTTAAAGATTCATCGAAATCAGATTGTTCGATATAAGATGGACGTAAAGAAACCACAGAATAGAAGGATCCGATAAGAGAAAGGATTTTCTTGAGGACTGAGAACCAAATTATCCAATTGGCACTGCTTTTGGCAGCGATTCCTCCGTTTTTATAGAAAAGAAAAAGACTTTGGAGGATGGCTTGTGGAATATCTCCTAAGACAAATTTCAACAAAGTATCCAAAATGAAGATATTGAGATAAATCGAATGATGCAACTTCTTACAAAGGATATGATGGATCCTTTTAGCGTTTCCTGGACAATAACGATCCAAAATATCATTAGTTATGACGAAGCTTTGAAAACAACAGAGTTTCGCATATAAATTCAAACAATCCATCTTTTGTTTCTTTCTAATTCTCTTAATCAATTTATAAAGCGTTCTGATGTTTTCTATTGCCTTGACTATCAATTTCACAATAACCGAGACCAAAGAAACTATGAAGATCTTATTTGTATTGCATTGAGCCGCAATAGTCAAGAAACAAATATCAGTATATAAATCGAATCTTAATAAAATCCCACCCACGAGATTCAAGACATCATTGAGAAAATATTCCCTTTCTAGGTCTTTTTCCATAATAAGACTCTCGATTCGTTTCTTACTCATCATCCAAAAGACCAATTCAAATATTAATGTGATCAGTAAATATATCCCAAAGACTATATGAGAAACCCAATATTGGCCTTTTCCACAAACCGGAAACACGAAATATATAGGCAAGAAAATAGATAAGAAGATTTGAACTATGAAATTAAAGACAAAGAAAAAGAAAATCAAATGATCGCTTATAGGCTCGAAGAACTTATCGAAAGATTCATTATATTGGAACCTATTTGGAATGATCTGCAACTTCGAAAAGAAAATATTAGTGATTTTCTGTATAATTTTGATTATAGGTGAATCATAATGCGTATATTTGCTCCAATGGACCAAAGAAGTCGAAAACCCATTGTTTAAAGCGGAATCATGTGAATAATCATTGAAATAGATCTTTTTCAATCTCACATTAAATTTCAAATAAACGTAGATGAATTTCAATCCAATTAAGGTGATTTTCTTATTATTGCTGAGATTCACAGATTCCAAATATATGAAATCATGAATTTTATGCGAAAAATGAATACAAAAATCGTCATCGAGCTTCCCGTTTGAGAAATTCAGATATTTTAAACATTCCTTCACATCTTCGATATTCTCGAATTTTTTATATAATCTCACTAAAGAAGCTAGAACTGCAGAAGCCAAATCGTTCCTGATATTGTTCCATTGATTGTTTATGAAAAAGACGACTTTATTGGCTTTGAGGGTATTTACTAGGATTTTATTGCCTTTTTCATCGATATGATTATTTGAGATATTGATTAATTCAAGGGTTTGATATTGGATTAAGATTTTATGAAGGAATTCGCATAATTCAGTGCCTTCGCTTTCAATATTCAAAGTGTCTGATAGATCGATTTCCTTCAAAGTGAAGTTCTTATCTAGGTTTTCTAATAAGACTTTAATGCCATGAATCCCCATTTTATTTCTAGAAATCGAGAGGAATTCCAAAGAGGCACAAGTTAAGATCAATTTCGAGAGATATAAAGCTTCGTTTTGGCCTAAGTTGTTATTCGAAAGATTGAGACTTTTCAAATTGGTCATGTTTTTCAGACCTTCACTTAAAGAACTGATTTCTGAAGGTTTCATGGGGAAAGTGTTTTCGAGATCCAAGACTTTGAGGCTTTTATTATTCTTCAATTGTTTTGAAAACTCCAATAATGTGAATTTTTCATTGGGGGATTCGCATTCCAAATGATTTTCTGCTAATAATAAGAATTCCAGGCCTTTTAAGCCATGATCTTCTTGTTTTAATCCTAGAGTTTCTATGAGTTTTTCAACTCCTTTTATAGAGAAATTGTTGAATCGAATATCGAGGCTTTTCAAAATTGTGTTTATCTTAAAGGCTTCAGTCAAGATATTCAAAGAATCATCCATCATTCGGGTTTTCCTCAATTTAAGAGCTTTCAAAGTCTTATTTTCGAGAAGTCCATTTTTCAATTGAGCGAAGAAATTTATCGAAAGTTTATTGTCTGAAATATCTAAAAGAATCAAGGATTTGTTATATTTCAAGACCTGATAGATCATTTTACTTGAATTTTCCTTCAAATCCAGGAAATTCAATTTCAATTCCTTGAGAACTTCATGCGATTTCAATCTATTGAGCAAATCGGAGATTTCAATATCTTTCAAAGCGATATAAGAAAGATCTAATGAATTTAAAGTATTGAGGTTCGCGACTCTTTTGATAAAAGGTGTGAGATTCGCCTCAAAGAATATTGAGCCTGAAAGATCGAGGTTTCTGATAGGATGTCTTCTCAGAAGCTTTATCAGGAATTTATATTGATATTCGTCATATTTGCAATTGATTAAATTGAGCTTCTGGATAGTATTTGCAGGTTTATTATATAAAGTAGCAGTGTTTATTTTGACGATCTCATTATTCGATAGATCTAATTCCACGATTTTAGAGCTTATGGCCAATAATCTTCCTATAGAGATCAAACAATCCAAAGAAAATGAGATATTCGATAATTTCAGGGTTTTCAATGAAATCTTCTCGTTTTCAGCTATTATTTGACATAATTTCTCAATAGTCACGAAACTGATCAAATTATCAGAAAGGATATATTCTTCTAATCCAGGACATTCATTAAGGAAATTGCCTATGACTTCACAATTCTTATTATCGATGAAATTATGAGAAAGATCGAGACTTTTCAAGGTTTTTATCATGGCCACTGATTTCAGAAACATGGATAAATGTTTATTGAGTTTATTTTTCGAAAGGTTTAATTTCACAATGCTCGCATTCAATTCGAAAGCCTTGCAAAAAACCTGGATTTCATCAAATCCAAGTCTTCCTATATAAAGGTTCCTTAAACTCAAAGAAATGAGTTTTGAAGTCATTCCGATAAAGATCCCGAGATCTTCCAATAAGTCCTTATTAAGAAAACAGGAATTATCTAAATTGAGTTCCTCAAGTTCTCCGAAACTCAATAAAGATTTCACGAATATTGGTCCCATAGGCAAGGAATTCTTAAGGCTTAATTTCTCTAGTTTTTTCAATGAAGATCTACTTGGGTCTAAAATGAACTTTTTTTGAGACATCGAGGTTGATAATAAAGAACCCTTGGATTTAAGTGTTATGTTATCAAGAGTTATGTTTCTCAAAGAGAAATTCTCAGAACTAGAGAAGATCTTGTTGAGGAAATCCAGCTTCATAAAAGGATTTTGACTTATATCGAGCTCTTTCAAGGTCCATTCATTTATGAAACGATCTAACTCCTCAAATGCCTCTTCATCTAATAGATTATCATTCAAATTCAAAGAAATCAAGGTCTTATTGATGCTTAAGGCCTCGAATAACACCTTACATTCCTCATTAAAGATCTGATTATGAGAAAGATCCAATGAAATCCATTGCAATTTCTTCTCATTTTTAATGGTTTTCGCGATGTTCAAAATCGAGGTTCCTGAAAGCTTCGTTTTGCTAAGGTTGAGATTCTTCAAATGAAGCAAACTCGTCAAATCCTCAGGAAATTGGTCTTTGAAGATGTTATGAGAAAGAATTAGGCTATTATGGACTCTTTTGAAACAAGTCATGAGATCCAAAATGTTCTTATAATTGAGGAAAGTCTTAGAAAGGTTGAGTGTTTGTATTCCTTTGATTCTATCGAGGATATATTTCAAATGCTTGATGGCTATAATGCTAAGGAATTTATTGCCCATGAGATTCAATTCATTGATAGTAGGCATGAGTTTCTCTAATAGGAGCCCTCTCATTTTCCTTTTGATGATCTTTAAGGAATCATCATCAAGAATGTTATAACAAAATTCGAACTTCTCCAATTTCATAAAGGATTTCGATAGGAAATAGGATATCGCCTGATATGACTTATTATCAAATGAATTGTTATTTAAGGAGATGTTCTTGATATGCGAATGCGATGTCAAAGTCTCTAATAAAGTCCTACAACTTAAGGAATCCAGGCCACAGAAATTCAAATTCAATCTCACGAGACTTTTATTCTTTGAGATCAAACTGCTCATATCATTAATGCTTTCCTTCTGGATTTCATTATTGAAGAGGTTCAATTCCTGTAAATTCGAGTTTTCCTTCAACATGCGGAATAAATATTTGAATCCTAGACTCGAAAGACTATTATTTGAGAGATCCAGACTTATCAAGGATTTATTATTGGCTAAAGATTGCGCTAATCTCATCATATGAAGATCTGGCAAATTAGTGCTGGAAAGATTCAGGGTTTGTAAAGACTTCGAATTCATGAATCCATTGCTGAAAATCTCGAAAATTTCCAAAGATTCGAGATCTGTGGAAAAAGTGTTGGTTTCTTGTTTCGATCTTTCGAATTCAATGGCGTTATAAACCTTTCGAAGCCGAGATTTAAAGGACAAAAATTGCAGGTTATTGGTAATGGATTGTTTAAGGCCTGGCGATTTCTTATAAAGAGGAGTCGGGGTTATGATATCGAGACTAATTTTAGGTTTCGGAGGGTTGGCTGAAGGATCGGTGCTCATTTTGTTTATTTATTTATTTATTTATTTATTTTAGGATGTTCGATAATAAAATATTAGAGTTGTAATAAGTTTAATACGATTCTCATGATATATCTGTTAAAATGAAAAAGGCAGAGATATTATAAGGATTTTGAAAAAAAAAAGAATTATATATAATTAATAGTAAATTAATAGGTTTTCAAAGCAAAAAAGAATTATAGGGAAATAATATAATTAATAGTTTTTGATAAAAGCAGTTAATAAATTAGTTTCATTTAGTCTTGAGATAAAAATTTGCTTGAAATTTGAAAATTTTTGTTTGCGATTTGACAAAATAATTAAAATTCGAGTAAAAAACCCTTAATTTTTCATGGAAAATTTCTCTGATTCCCAAGATGAAATCCCCATTCTTTTGAAAAGATCGGACAAATCCTCCAAAGATTATGAGAATTCATATAAAGCCAAAACCCGAGAACTTTTTAATCTTTTTTTCGTGTATTTTTCCAAAGGAGAACTCATTAAATTCCCTCTCAAATACATCTTTTATTTCATAGAATTGATTCAACTCATGTCCTTTGCTTTTTATCCTCAAGTCCTTTAATTTCCTTTTAATTTCCTCTTTAAATTAATTTAAAAAAGTTGGGTATTTATTGGAATTCCCCCCAAATCGTAAGCTATATTTCATTAGTTTTGAATTATTTCAAAATCGTCCCGAATATTCAAAATACTAATTGGAATGTCTATATTTTGGTCTTTTATTTGATATCAGGAATGTTTTATTTCATATGTTTCTCGATATTGATTATAGCGATGTTATTATTTCGAAGCGAAATCAAGAAACAGGAATCAATCTCTGGTTTTTTCTCAGGGATTTATTTTCTTTATTCAGAAACACAACAAATTCTCTTTATTCCAATTCTCGAATATTTCCTCTTTATCTTCAATTGTCAAAATAATGGTCAAGGGCAATATATACATGAGGCTTTTCCAGATGTAGTTTGTTTTGAAGGAAATATGTTAGTTCATATGTTCATTAGTATCATCAATATATGTCTTTATGTGATTATTGGATTTTATAATGAGAAATATATAATCGATTATAGGAAACGATCTTCATCGAAATCTAAGTATTTTTCTTTAAAAATTAGTCTTTTACATATATGATTTTTTTAATAGGATTTCCACAAGAAGCGATATATATAAATTCTTCGGGAAAATCGTGTTGGTATGTGTTTTTATGTTTCTCGGTGATGGAATGTCTGTGTTATTATTAGTGATATATGCGATTTTGTTCTATTCGCTTTATTACGATTTTAATTATCGGATGTATTTCTATGATGGTTTCATTTTTCATATTATCAGTTATCAATATTTGCTTTGTTTTTGTACGAGTGTTTCTATGCTTATTTCAATGGTAATATCTTTTTTCTTTTCCTTAAAAAATCCTTATAATTATTTATTTTCTTTTAGAATGTGAGCGATTATTTTCTAACTGGAGATCTATTCATGTGGTTTGTAGATTTTATAATCCTATTATTCATTTTTCTCTTGAATGAAGATTATAAATTGAATTTGTTGATGGTAAATAACGTGAAATTTTCATCAGAAACTATGGCTCATGATTTTTTTCATTATTTGAATGTTCTTATGCATAAAAATCTTGATAAAAAATGCATGTTATTCCTTGATTGTTTCATCGAACATCATAAATCCTTTTGTTTGAAGGATAATTGTCCCACAAGGAAAAATTATGTGAAAACGAAGCAATTAGCTAAGATTTTCCAGGAGGATTTCGAAGATGCCAATAGAATTCAATTAGTTTATTTGATAGAAACTATATATATCCTCGCAATAGAGAAGTATTTAACATAAAAAGCAACATTTTATATTAAAATATCCTTTCATATTGATAGATATCCGAATTCAATCCGCATCAAATTACAATATTCGTTGTTTCTTTTCGACCATTTGCATCAAAAACAACAATCTCTTCAGGAATTGTTTAAATTAGAGGAGATGAATCCTGGTTTCGATGATGAATTCATCATTTATTCATTAAAGTCTCTAAAAAACTTTAAATTTCTTTAAATTTCCCATTAGAAAACATATCGAAAAAGATATCATCGAAAGCAATAAAGCCAAGAAAAACAGTTCGAATTTCGACGTTTTAGATGAATTCGCTTTCCATAATTTGGAACGCAAATTCAAGCAAAATATCGAAAAAAGCTCAAGTCTCCATTTGGAATTCTGGTCCTTGCTTTCTGAAGAAAGTCCTGAATTAAGTAAGCTTTCTGAATTGGGAATGAATATCAATGTCATTGATAATTTGATTGAAAACGATTGGAATAAGATCTCGAAATTGAATATTAATTCGCTTTATAGATTAATGGCGAAATTCATGCTTTTTATTAGTCATGATATGAATGAAGCGAATAAATTGATGGAAAGGTTGATTTTATAGGATTTTAAAAGAAAAAACTGGGTTTTTTTAGAATGAGAATGAATATGATCCAAGCAGCGAAATCGAATATGTTAGACACGAATTTCTCTGATATTTCGAATGAATCTTCATTGAAAATCATGATGTCTGCTCAAGATGTAAGTGTTTTTCTGAGATTTCGATATTAAAATCTGAGAAAAGAACAATTTCGGACAGATCATCAATTGTAATCTAGCTGCTTCTTCTTATTTAGGTTATACGAAAAACGAGATTTTAAGTAAATTTTCTATTTTTTTCTCATGGAATTTCGAATTTTTGATAAAAGATTGCAAGATCACAATGTTGATGCCTTCGATTTATGCTGATTTGCATGATAAATTCATTGAAAATTACATTTCGAACATGGATTCGAAACATTTGATTTCCGACCGTTTTATTATGCTTAAAAATAAAATGAATTATATCCAACCAGCCCATCTAACTATTAAAGTAATTTTTTCCTTTTGATTGAAATCTCATATAATTGATATAAATCAATAAAAGCATATCCCTATTCTTTCCAATTATCTGCAATTCCTTGGAGTTTTGACCATAAAACGCAAATATATCCAAGAAGCCTATTTAATAGTCGATAGCAATGAATTCAATGTTTTGAATATCTCCTCAGGTTTTTTTCCTTCTTTTTATTGATTTCTATTAAAAAAAAGGATGTATTCAATATCTTGGGATCGATGATAAGAAAATGTCACATACTAAGTTTAAAATCACGGATATCGTATAAATTTCATAATAAAAATGTCCATTTATCCATTAATTTATCAAAAAAGATCCCATCATTCGTCGATAATCTCAAGGAAATTTCCACGAAAACAGGCCTGAAATGCGAAACCAACAC
>Ga0302140_10008697_pt1 | contig 12613 bp, 14 predicted proteins | sample I_Bog_E1_1_FD_202095 | JGI IMG/M metagenome (GOLD analysis project Ga0302140, IMG submission 202095) | Peat permafrost microbial communities from Stordalen Mire near Abisko, Sweden - I_Bog_E1_1 | ecosystem: Environmental > Terrestrial > Soil > Wetlands > Peat | place: Sweden: Abisko, Stordalen...
TTGATGAACTTGGCGTGCATATTCTTGGGCAAGTGGTAGGAACTTGGGAATCTATACCATTCCTTCCCAAAGCACACCGAGTCTCCCATTGATCCGACGCTCTCGAGAGGCTCATAGATTTTCAGCGGCGCCGAATATGCGGTATAAATGCCATACATCCGCGCTAACCCCACATCCACGGAACCAATAACAGCCATACTCACAATGAGTAGCTTAAATCTGCCAGGGATTTTGCCTACTAGAGTCTTGGGGTCTGATTGTCCAAATGCCGCCAAGATTATGTGGAGTGCCATGGCAGCATTCAGCGCAAGTGCGGGGTATACTGGATACATGAAGCGTTCCTCCTTGTGCGGCTGCAAGCTAAAGATAGCTAGCCAAAGGTAGAACGGAGACATAAATATGATGCTGCGAAGTCCAGTGACAGTGCTAGCTTGTTGCGATTTGGAGAAAATCTTCTGTAAGGTGAAAAGAGGAAGTGCTGCAAGCGCCAGCACGAACCAGATATTGAAGTTGAGTAAGAGATTTCGGATATAGAAATGCCATGGTTCGGTTCCATAAATATCAGGTCCTCTCCCCGGACCAGCGAAAATATTATAGATCACGATGTTGAACGGAACCACAACCATCCTCCTGTAGAAGAAGCCTGAAATCAGGAATTCCGCCGCCTTTCACTGTCAGACGATCAATTGAAGCAGGACGAGAAATTCCACTCACCACTACAAGTAATCCAGCAATAACTCCACGCAAACCACGCATGATCGCTTCAATCACAGCATCCTTATCGCTGAGAAATGCGAACACAGTCTCCTCGACCAAGAACGGAGCACATAGAGCCATCGAAAATGGCCATCCCAGGACTCCACCAACTGCAAAGCAGAATATCCCTTGTGCAGTCTTCAGTCCACCCCTCCAATTCATGAACATTGACATGCCCAAAAACGTGGTATACATGGCGAAACTCGACGGGAGGAAGGACGCCGAGGCGTGGAACATGCCAGGACTGAATATCAGAGCCATCATGAAGAAGAGGGCGATTCGAGGATTCAAGATATTGTTGATGACCCGGAACATCTGCGTCTGAGTGAGGGCGCAGACGAATGCCAAAACATATCGGATGAAATAGAATTCCCCAACCTGCAATTGTGTCGGTACAGATCCTCCACACCTGATCTAGGAATACATACCTTGGTCGAGAAAGGTAGCAATCGTCTAAAGCTGCCTACTAAGGCGTGCAAGGAAATGTAGAGCCAACTTCGGATTGCATACTCCGGCGAATATTCCCAAGTCTGTAATCCATAGTGATGGCTGAGATAATGAGTCGGTTCCCAGTAATTGAACGTCTCGTCGCAGTCTTGTATCGGCGCATAAAGGGCTGCGAGTAGGTTGGCAATGAAGAAGACATAGAAAGCGCCAATCGGTTTCACAGCGAAAGGGGTAGCAGGTCTGGATGAAGACAGTTAGTTGCAGCGTCACTTGTGAATTGATTAAGCTTACTTCTTCTTGAGAGGCCCCGATCCTGGCCCACCAACAGGAGCCTTCCCTGGTTGGCCTTTTGGAAGGAGCTTCACTGCCTTTGGAGGCATCTTCGAAAAGTCTCAGTGAAGTGTTCAGATGTTTGTGCTTGCCTTGTCTCTGAATATTTGAGGTTACTGCGATGACGCGGGCAGGGGTCCCCCCTGTTGCGCTAGTGGCCGAGCTCCAAAATTATTTTCCAGACTCGAAAGCGTGAACTTTCTCTGCAAGTATTTCTACATTTTCAGCACATTGATGCAACCAATCTCTCAATGGACCACGAGACTTCGGAAGCGCCTGATAGTGCGAGAATAACTATTCCAAAAGAAAATGCTCCCCACATCGAGAATGAAGAGCAAGCGCCAGTAGAGGAGATCAACACAGATGAGATCCTGACCCCACACACCACTCAAGACACGGACATGCAGAACAGTACAATGGACACACCACCCAGCCCACCTCTCACGCATGCATTAGAAGCATTATTAGGAGGACTTGGTCCGCCGGCACATGTACACACCATTCCGCTCGATCAACCTGTTCTGGGAGAGCAACTGCAGCCAGTATTGCCAGCTGTACCCGGCCAGCCAGAGACTGAGAAGCTTGCCGACCAAGTCAAGATTCCAGGACTTTTCTCGTTGAACGAAAGCCCAATTCACACAGCGCCCAAGCCTGCTCCGCACGAAGAACAAGCCCCATATGTTGCTTCTGAGCCGACTCCCGCAGTCGAAGAACTGCAGTCTGAAGAAGCTCCTCCCATTTCGAATAATGCAGTCATGGAAGACGCTGCAACCGTAACGACGATATACGCTGGTGAATCTTTGTCAACTGAATCTGCGGAGGTTGCAAGTGCGAGTGAGGCGGCAATTACTACAGCTGATGAGATTGGCAATACATCAACAGATACGCCCATTGCTGATGGAGGAGAACACCCTGAATGGGAAATTGACTCATCGCCAATCGAATCCTCTTCGGACGACTCCTCCAGTGACGATAGCTCATCCGATGAGAGTGAAGAAGGTGAAAACGCGTACAAACTGCTCAGTCCTGAGGAGCAAGCCAGAATTCTAATGGCAGGTGATGGAGGCTCTGATGACGAAGGAGAAAAGCCAAAAGGATCTGGGGGTCAATTGCGAACCAAAAACGAAGTCCCCGAGGAGGTCATTCCAAAGCCCGATGTCACCATCACTCCCGAAATGAGAATTACGGAGCTAGGGAGTGTCGAAACCATTGTAGACAATATACTGCTCATCAAGGCAAAGACGTCAGGCGAGTATAAAGTACTAGAAACCGGCTCAGTGCTATGCCTAGAAGATAGAAGTGTCATTGGGGTTATTGCGGAAACGCTTGGGCGAGTGCAGCAGCCACTATATTCTGTTTTATTTACCAACGCCGTGGAACTCACAGGTGCAGGTTTGGCTTTAGGGACGAAAGTCTTTTACTCAGAGCAGCATTCTACATACGTGTTCACTCAGAACCTGAAAGCTTACAAGGGGTCTGACGCGTCGAATCTGCACGATGAAGAAGTTGGAGATGAAGAAATGGAATTTTCCGATGATGAGGCAGAAGCAGAGCACAAGAGGCGTGTCAAGCAAAAGAAGCTTGAGAAGCGTGGAGGAAAGACGCAACAAAATGGCGGCTCGGGACGAGGAGGTCATCCATTGCAACAGCAACATACTCCATACGACGCCAGCAAAGGCATCAGCTATGATGACGCCGAGGATGATGGTCCTTACAAACCTCTCGCAAGACCCGCCGGGTATGCAGATTCTGTCGGACGAAGTGAAGCGCCGCAGAAAGGTGCTTATTCAGGCGAGAGACCCATCTTCAACCAGAGTAAAGAGCAATTACGGGTCCGGGGAAGAGGTGACCGAGGCAGGGGGCGAGGGGATCGTGGACGTGGCAGAGGTGGCTACCAGAATCAGCGAGGAGGAGGTAATGGATACTCACTTCCGCCACAACCACAAAAATACCAAGCACCGTCGCCAGGCCCAGGCGTGTTTCCCTCGCCATTTCAGAGTCAAGGAACGGGTTTGTCTCCAGGATCACCTCCTGGTATGTCAACGCCAAACCTCTTCAATATGCCCTCCAGCCAGCAGTACTCGCCTCAACAACCACAACTACCTGCTTGGCCACAATTTCCCCCGATCCCTCCTTTCCAGCAACAACCGTACACGCAATCTTTTCAGGGTGGACAGGGCTGGCCGAATATGCCTGGCGCTGCACCTCTAAATGGCGCATTCATCAATCCAGCCTTCTTCACCAATAACCAAACTCCCTCACCAGGACAGTGGAATAATCAAGGTCAAGGGCGTGGGCGAGGGAGAGGAAATGGTGGCTTTCAATGATAATGCATAGTGTAGAATTACTAGATACCCACAAATGTTGATACAATAGCTGACAACGAAATCGCCATCATTTTCAATTGCAGAAATCGAACCGACTTCGTGTGTTTGCTTCTGGAGAAAAGGACACTCCTTTCTCTGGTCGTGTCAAGGTCACGTGAAGGCCTCGGTACTGGTGCCAAGTTCATTTGTCGTCTGTCCGACTTCAAGCTGCGACAGAAGCATCATTGCATAACAAACCCTTTGAGTGGAGAAATGCGCCTTAGTGCGTTGAATACGTGCGCATTCTACGGATGAAGTTTCATCTAATCTTCCCTCAAATATCTTATCAGCAAAGGGGAGGGACCGAATACGTAAGAGACCAAGATCTCGATGGCCTCGATGTTCTGCAGATCCCAGAGACACGGCATATCATTCCTCACCTCCTAAGTGTTCCAGGCGCATTGCTCAACCTCACAGTGCGTAGGCATATGTGGCGGGCGCCTGAAGTCCAATGAGCACCATTTTATTGTCAAAATAACGCCTGAAGTAGTCTTCACAAGCCGTCCTTGATGCATGTGGGGTGTTGATCGCGGTTGTGCTTAGCCTGATTTGGACAAAAAGTCCCTCAACTCAGTGCGATAAGAGGACTCCATCCCACCTCATGCAACTCAATAATGGGGCAATGCTGCTGCCAAACCTTGCCTTATCGGTTGGGATTTGGTCAAATTCGACATATATGCAGTCGTGGAACCATGATCGAAGACTTGAAACCCTGCTTTCATAGACCCCATTGAGGCCCCCTTTACATTTAACTTGAGATTTAGACCACCTCGAGATGAAGGAACACGTGCAGAAATGTCAAGAATGGGTGGCGCAGTTTGGAAGTCAAATGAGGTCGGCAGCAATTGGCAGCCCGAAAACGTTTCTCTATGGACTTGCTCTCCTCGCGCTTGTATCATGGCTTTTGCTTCGAGCTAGCCAGTATTTCAAGAAACCCACAGACTACCCGCCACGAACACCCGATATTGAGAGACGAGGCTCATACTTCAAAGTACCGCCAAGAGCTCCAGGAGGTTTGTACCATCTTGTGATTGCGAAGGCAACCACTGACATTTTGACAGTATGGGAGCCCATGGATTTCAAACGGCCGACTGCTCCTCCAGCTCCGAATTGGGATGTTCATACCTCAACACCAAAGCCTTACCGCCCGTTCAGGCATGGACCTTACCACATTACCATGGGGCTCCGAAATATGAATTGGGACGAATGGATAGGTGGGTGACGCCTCTCCTCGGATGGCAGCATGGCTTTTCAGCTCACAGCAACACAGAGCTTGACAGCCACTACATGAAATTCCACACGGACAAAGCAAATCGAATCATTGATCGTGGCTCAAAATGCAGTTACACTGACCCAGCAGCTTTTGACGGAGCAGTGGAACTGCTCGAAGAATTCTGTGGCTATCTTCCGGAGCGGTACCCCTCATTGTACAAACGTACAGCCGTCGGAATGGACAATCTGCTTACCGGCGAAGTTTTCAACATCGTGGAACGGCCACTCATTGAAGATCCGATGCAGATGGCAGGACGCATGGTGCAAGATGACCTGGCCATTATGTTTGAGAAAGAAGACGGCCAATACTACCTCCTCGCTGGCTCGATTCTGCTCGCTGGGTTTTGGAAACTTGAAGACAAACTCGGGATGCCACTGAGCGAGATCCACACCTCAGGAGATGTTCCCGGTTTCAAGGAGAAACTTGAAAAAGGAATGATGAATTTCTTCCGAAGAGTGCAGCCAAACGGGCCAGTGCAGCGAGTATGTCTTCTCCAGCGGCACTTTGCGGCTGCATGCATATATTGACACCTCAGCAGAACAATTACTTCATTCAAGTGGACGATGAACTTGCTTGGTCCTCCAGTATCGGAGATGAAGACGGAGCGGAAGGAACCGTGGGCTGGTTCACCGCCGAGAAAAACAAGGCTATCGAGCATCACTACTTCCGTTCCGAGCGTCAAACTTTACGTCGCTTGCCGCGAAGTGGCGGCGTTGTGTTTACGATCCGCACTTACTTCCACCCGATCACGGAGATTTGTGAAGAGCCTTATGTTCCTGGTAGACTGGCAAGTGCAGTCAGAAGCTGGGGTCATGATGTTAGCAAGTACAAGGGGAAGGACAGGTATCAAGAGGTGTTGTTGGAGTACTTAGATCAGAAGCACAAGGATCAGGTTGATGCAGGGCTGCCGGTAGAGAAGGAAGATGAGGTTAGAGCGTATCCATTCTGAGGTAAACGGGAAAGCATGTCTCCGTTATGTTGTTTTACAGGTCTCGGATGCGTATCTTTGCGGAACGTAACGCTGGAAATGAATCCGCTGTTGTGTCTCTCAAACCAGACAGCACAGATTCCAGCTAATGGAAGTCTCCTGAAACATTTCTCCAAAGACAAACAAGCAAGTCCCCAACCCCTTTCCCGTTGGACTATATCTCGTTACATGATCACCGTCCACTTCCTCTCAAACTTCACGCTTCTGTCCTTCTTCCTTCTCTCCTCACGCTGGCCGTCACCAAAGCTCGTCTCCAGCCTCCATGAAATCATCGTTCTCCTGCTTATCCTCCACGCTGGCATGGAAATAAGTATTCTTTTGCAAGATTCAAGGAAGAGGCGTTGATTTAGCTATTCATCTCCTGCTGTTGTCGAATTTTGCAACTGACAAGCTCTGCGCTCGGCTTCCCTGTGCTGAACTATCGCTTGCTTCGACGGCTTAGATCTCTCCGTCCCCACATGGCGTTATGCTGTCACTCTCAGCCCGTAGAGAGGTCATTCCTCGTTTCTGGTAACCTTTCCAAGCGATGGTTTGATCGATGGGTTAACATACGAAGGCGTCAAGGATACGCTTGCCTTCTTATTATTCCAAGCGCACTACACGTCAGTTCTTGGAGCTGAAAAGTTATACACGCGCGACGGCCAACATTGCTCTGGGCATTTCCCATATCCCCTGACACTCCCACGCTTCCATGATAATACACAGCCCGTATCAGGCTTTACAAATGACTTGATCTGTCGTCGCAGTCTTCTGCGAATGGTAACCCATGTAAGCATCCTTAACGCTGACTATTCTCAGTCCCCTGACACGCCCAGAAACCCAAAGCAGCTATAAACCACGTCGACCACCCGTGGTGGTACTATTCCAACGATCTTGTCCCAGTCGCTATGCAATGCCCTATCGTGGAGATCTACAACCGTCTTCTCGCTGACCATATCTCAGCCGAACAAGCAGCCTGCCTCCAGCTTAAGTCAGCCTACCTACCGGCGCTAGCATCCTCGCCATCCAAGGAGTCTCAGACTACGTTGCATTACACCTCCTACACCGCCATTTTATGATGCAAGAAGGGGAAGCGATAGTGCAAAAAACCTTTTTCATTCCTAGCCCCGACGATAATATAAGCATCACTGTCGACATCGCCAAAGCCGTTCCATGTCTCAATTTCAATAAATGCTCACTATTCCCACTTTGGTGGATGACCTCCTCGACTGGTGGACTTGTTCCATACGAGTATGGGGCACTAGAAGATGGGTTTTCTTAACACAGGAAGGTCAAGGATATTACTCAAGAATCATACGGCTTACAAGATATTGTCTCACTTAAAGAGTCAAAGAAAAATCCTGCGCAGCAAGTGGAGAGTGCTTTATGTCCAGCATACGCACCCTCTTCCGCATTCCGTACTCAATCATCAATCTTCAAAACTCTAGCGGGATAACCGAGACCAAGTGGGCTATTGAGCATAGTGGAACCCTCAGCTCGGCCTTTGACGTGAGGAAAAGATGGCATATTCGACATACCCATTCGAATCCTCAAAAGCTTACCTGCACCCATCCCAGTGGTTCACATGCGCCAGGGAAGCGACAACATGCTTAGTAATTGCATATTCCTTGGACTTTGTTATGATTGACCTTTTATGTTCAAGTTCGTCGTGGCCGAGGCGCTAGACAATGCCATTTGTCCTCCAAGTCTGTCGGCCATGGCTAGCGATAACACGAAAGCAGAGCGAGGGTATCAGCCTTCAAGTCCACGTAACGGCTTGCATTGCTCACATTGAGAAGAAAAGCATGGGCCACAACATTGAACTCCTGCACAAGGCAGATCGCGTCGAACGGACCTACGGGCAGGCCAAAACCCTGATTATGATCTTGACTACAGATCAACCCTGGCAAGGCTTGCTTGAGCATTGCAGGAATAGCCAGCGAGGCTTCACTCCTCGGCTTGCAAGAGACGAGATGTTTACTTACCAATATCTTGAGAACTGTGCTTGGGATTGCTGTAGTTAAGATCAAAGTTAGGGCTTTGGCCTGCCCGTGAGTCCATTTGAAGTGAATCTGACTTGTGCTGACTTCGGAATTAGGGTTTCCTGCCTGCTTCAAGGAGAGAAGGAAGCTCTCTAGGGAGTAGATAAGCTTCGACAATGTGAGCAGACGGGCATGTCACGAAAAAGTGATAAACGACGGGGGGAACCATCGCCCACTATCGTGTCGTGGAGAAGGCGGGACCGGATGCAGTTGATGCCAAGGAGATCGAGCCGGGATATAGTTGCTGCGAGGTTGGGTTGGGAGGGGCGGAGGGCGACAAGTTGCTCCACGTATTAACAATCTTATGGAGGGTCAAGCTAAAGTGTGAAGAATATGATGTGTATAGTTGTCCCATCTGGAAAAGATACAACGGGTCAGGGGATATTCATATGCAAGACATCGAGGTGATTACGAGTTGATAATTGGAGAAGGCAGCGAGAAGTGGGTGAAAATGGTTGACTGAGTGGTTCAGAAGAGGAAGAGAAAGGCTCTTAGGAGAGGCGTTATGTGCGAAAATAGGGGCTGTGTCAAGATGTCTACATTCGAGGTTTGCTCCTGTGGTCGAGATACTGAGCAAGCCTGCTTGGATCACAGATGGAAGGAGCAAGTATTCCCTGCAGCGCTGTAAGAATGGTGGAGCAAAAGAGAGATGGGCTGGTGGCAATTCTGGAGAATACTATATCCGAGTAGCAGGAATTTGGGCAGAAAAATTGGAGCGAAGGAGGCACATCATCAGGAGCCTGGTGTACACATCGAATCAATTCAATGCGTACATGGCCCTGTCACTCACTCTTGCACAAAATTACACTTCTCTATGTCGACTCACCCAAGCAAGTTGAATTCGACGTTTACTATGATCAGGAAATCAGAAATCCTCAAGCTCTTCATCCGCTGGCACAAACCCCCCTTTCAGTCTCGCTTGGACTCGCTAGGCTCAAATAGGTAGTCTTAAGCGACATCTCATTCAAAGTGTGCACAAGTGTTTTCTTTCCTGGATGTATATTTCTTGGCTCCTATAGAGCAGAATTATAAATTGACACGCATATGAATTAAAGAGAATGGAAGATGAACATGATTTTGTAAACAGAACGATGAAGTACCCATACCTCTGTTAGATATTTTTTCCCTTTGTTCTTGAGCAGCTAGAAATGGAATCGAAGAGTGTTCTCAGATACGAGTGATAAGCATAACTTCAATTTTCTGCGAACCTTTGAAGAAGCAGAGCCGCTTGGCTAAAAGGGAAGCAGAAGCCGCCAGGAGACCTTTATATCTCACACGCAGACAGTTACTAGAGATTCCACGGTACATGTAATTGAAGACGACGATCTATGTCTAACGTTGACCTCAAATGCAGTTTCTCAAGCATGCCTCGTGAGAGTAGCCAGAGCGCAATTCCGAGGCTTTGAGTCCTTCAAAGGCGGCTTGCAGCCAAAATCTCAAATATGTCAAACGCCAACCTGTCTATGCAAATGGTATCAAATCCCATGCCCTTCCCAAGTATGCCCAGCCCGATGCTTATGTTCCTATTTATGCCTCGATCTTCTGTGTATCCTCTTGTCTAACTGTCTCTCTCTTCCCACCACTCTCAGACCCACCACTTATCGCCCGATCAGCAGCCTCAGCCAATTCAGCCTTCCTGTTCAAGAAACTGAGATAAGTCTGCCACCCAATCGCAATGAACCCAGCAAATATACTCCTGTATTGCGGATCGATAAATGTAAAGCTGAACGCCGTGACCGCAGGCCACAATTTGCACGAGTTGATCATCGAAATCGGCACCGTCCTCTTTATCCGTTCCCACACTTCGGGCAGGGAGTCGCCGGAGAGCAGTGATTGCATAGCAAAGAAATACGTGTTGAAAATGGGCGTGAAACATATCTGGTTGACCGTAACTTTCGAAGCCAGCGAAAGGATTTTGGAGGAGTAGTTGAAATTATTTCCCAGAAACATGACTGCCCACTCATTAGCACTCTTCCATTCCCAATTTCGGAGGGGACGTACACCACTTGTAACTCGGAATCGAGGACCCCGCGCTGATTACCAGCGCTCGCAGCGTCCTCTTGGGATCATATTCGTCCCCGTTGATATTCTGCGCCGACAAGTCGCCGAGGAAGTAAATCACCAGCGAGCTGCAGAACTGCGTGGCATATGGCCTCTTCCTCTGACTTCTGCCATATGCCTGGAAGCCTCTCGACAGCGGACCTAGGCGCTGCCATAGTGGGATATTCGCGACGGTGGCGGGGATGGGGATTGCTGTCCCGTTGGCGGGGTCATCTTCAATTTTTGGCCGCGTGGCAGGATTCCCGCTGCTGTGATGTCGCTTTGTGAAATTTGGCTGTTGGCGAGAAGGGAAATGCGTTCGCCGCAGTACGGCTCGACTGGCTGCTTTGATCGTGAAAACAGCCATTGCGGGTTGTGTTATTGGGACATCGTTTGTTGTTGCTCTTGGAAGGTTTTATTGTCGGGATTTTGAGGGGTTTTCAGGGTCCCCGGTTGGGGCGTTCCAGGCACTTCCGAAGCGCTTTTCTAGCGTGGCTGAGCGTGCATGACCATGAAAATCTCAAAGTCGTGCTGACGGAGCTAGATGACGTTCATCCCTTTTTCCTTTTCTGTGTGTTCTGTGTGTTCTGTGTGGACTGCAACGAATTCTCTGCTAAGAGTCATTCCCTCTTGATCATGTCTTTCCAGCACACTTCGAGCGAAGGCGCCAACGAAGGCGCCAGATCTCTGGACGTCATGTGACATCGCTCACTGATATATTTACAGCGAATCTCCTACAAGTGTTTGGGGACGGACGAATGTGGGCGATACGCCAAGGGTGTTCCCGATTATAGTCTGAGCGGTTGCAGCATGTGGTTAGAATTGTGCAGTATAGAGGACTTCTTACTATGTGGTAAGTGCTTGTTTAATATTTGTCTACTTCAAATTCTTCATCATGTTATTTGAAAGCACCCAAGCAACTCTATACGTTTGTTACATTTCAGTGGGTTGCTGAAGCGGAGGCTCCTGCTCAGTAGCTATGTTGGCGATTTAGAAGATTGAACTTCTTAGCGGAGGATGTCTAACTGTCATTTCCTTCATTGACGGCGTTTAGAGAAAAGTTTGCATGCACGGTGCATGCATTTCCATTTATCATCACAGCCCTTTGGTTTCGATTTCATGACTTATGATTTACGAAATCCGCTCGATCTTTACAACTACTCTACATATGGATGCGGATTCGAGCTTGGTATCAACCAAAATTCGCTCCTTCAATGGAAATAATCATTTGGATTCGTCAAGAGAAAGTCTGGGGTGCTGGCGCCGCACATCTTCCTCGTTCACAGGCATGATAGACAGTGCCTTTCATTCATGGAGCCAGATGCTCATACTATACTTTTAATAATACTTTGTCATTCTTTATTCTTCCGCTATGTTAATGACAATATCTGTCTGAATCGTAGTTTCTGCCAACTCCTGAAATGGACAGGGGTTACATAAGACGAGAAAAGGGGAAACCTTCACACGGCACGTGATATTTCAAGAAGAGCGAACTTTGAACGACGTGGATCGAGCTTGCAGAGGAATCCAAAGACGATAGACAAGCAGAGTCTCACCATCAATCAGTTTCACGTACAGTAAATTGTTCGCCATACAACTTCTCGTCCACGAACTTGACCAATCAACTGCAACTCCGCACGTGATACAAACGCCCTCTTGCCCTTTTGTTGCAAGTCGCACCCAAAGGGCAAGTCGGGCAGATTCTGGGCAAGTTGCCCCCATGTAGGTTCTGCCCACCTCGATTGAATGAGGTTCGCCAGAAACCGCCTCGATGAACACCGTCTGGAATCTTTTAAGATCGAGAGAAGCAGGATGGATTTTATCGAAGTGCTACCTGACGAACTTTCTGGATGTACGGAAAACTTGGATGAAGTGGAGTCTTCGCAATAGAGGACATTCCCCTGGTGAGGATTCTCCTTGCTGCAGGTCTGATTTTAAGGCGTGCAACAAAACTTGTGCGGCGGGGCAAAACACGTGATATTGCTGGTCTGCTTGCCTTGCTGAAAGAGTTGCACATCCATCCTCCCAACCGGGAACCTTTTTAGAACATGGAAAGAGTGGGACCAAGAAGTATAGTGGGTTTGGATGTCATATTAAAAGAGAAGGAGTTCGAGGTCTCGTGATATCACGTGTGCTCAGCCCTATTGTTGCAAATCGCATCTGTGGAAATCTCAGGACACTTTCCCAGGACGTTTTCGGAAAGTGGGCATTTTCGGAGGAACTTTTCCCATTGATTTTCTTGGCTCTCAGATCTCACCGGAAAACTATAGCCACGAGCCTGAAAGCGCTGTAAGTACAGTGCATAAACGCTATATTGTGAGCGCTGTAGGGATTTGAAGCGCTGGAGAGGCGTTCTGTAATTTCCTGAGGCTGGCTCAGGAGCTCTGGAGCG
>Ga0302140_10008699_pt1 | contig 12612 bp, 6 predicted proteins | sample I_Bog_E1_1_FD_202095 | JGI IMG/M metagenome (GOLD analysis project Ga0302140, IMG submission 202095) | Peat permafrost microbial communities from Stordalen Mire near Abisko, Sweden - I_Bog_E1_1 | ecosystem: Environmental > Terrestrial > Soil > Wetlands > Peat | place: Sweden: Abisko, Stordalen...
ACCGTGCCCCCGACTGCGTTGCCGCCCGATTGTCCGGGGTTGAGAGTGACCGACAAATTCAACTGAGTTCCGACCACGCCTTTCTGCCTATCGCCGGTTTTAGTCAGCGTCGCGGGAGGGTTGCCGCCCAGAATCCAGCCGCTCTGCTGTTGAGTGACTCCGGTGCTGTCGTCGCTGGGGACGGTATAGGAATAGAAGCCGGGAGTCTGGCCAGCAGTCACGGTGATGCTGCCTTCTTCGCCGGGACTTAAAGTCGGCTGCGTGAGCGTCATAGTGATTCCGCTCTGCGGCTGCGGGGTTTGGAGGGTCACAGTGGCCGAGCCGGAGACCAGCTTGGGATGAAGAACCACTTTTCCGCCGGCCGCGACCATGGTGGTGTCAGGGTTCAAATCCCATTCTGCGCCGGGCAACTGCGAGGTGCCGTTCACCACCAGCAGCGTGATGGTGTAGGGCGCGAAGTTAATGGTCGGCGTCCAAGCCTGCTTGGTGGACGCGACAATCTGAGTGGGATTGGTCGACGAGAGGGTGTAAGTGGTGACCTGCTGCGGAGTGAATCCGTTGACCGCGAACTGCACCTCGGTGGTGTTGTTCGGGTCCTTATTGAGAATCATCGCGGTCAGAATTTTTCCCGTGGGATCGAGCGCCGCGTAACTGCTGAATAGATCGGGATCGCCGGTATTCGCGGCGGAGATCGACGTCGCCGCGAATGCGCTGTGTTTTCCGTCATAATTCCGGTAAAGCTTCAGCGCCAGATAATTGGGATTGGTGGGGACGGGCGCAACCCAGCGCGAAGCCAGGTAGGCGCGCTGGGCGCCGAGAATTCCGTAGGCGTCCGCGTCCGCCAGCGCGGTGGAAAAATCGGATTCGCCGGCGAAGTTCGCGCTCCACTCCGTGACGCTAAGAGGCGTGTTGGGATAAATCATGTTGACGATGGAACGCATGCGCGGCAGGCGGAATGGGATGATTTTGTTGGGCTGTAGAAACGTGGTCCAATATTGATTGATGTCGCTCGACTCGCTAACGTAGGTCGGATCCCAGTAATCGCGATAGATGCGCGCCGAGAGCGCCTGCAACTGTGCCTGCGACCAGCCTGAAGTATCCGGCCCATCGGGATAGGCGTGGATGTCAAAAACATCGAGGGTGCGTGTGTTGTTGACTTTGTCGTGCCAGTAAACTTCGTTCAGCCACCAGGGGAGGAAGTCGTCCCCGGCATGCGCGGCTTTATCGGCGTAGTTGGCGCCATTCCAATAAAACCACCAGCAGCAACTCACGGGACCAAAGCGAATCGCCTTTGGGTCCCAGCCTTTTAGAGCCGTGGCCTCCGCAAGATAAGTGGCGCTCAATTCGTTGTAAGCGGACGGATTCGGATGCACATCGCGGTGAGTGCTGCCCCAGATATCGATTTCATTATCCATGTCGTAAAAATGAGGAGCGGTGCCAAAAGCCTTGGCCAGCGCGGCCGCCCATTGATTGCGATATACGCTTCCGGGAGGATCACTGGTGCCGGGCTGATCGAGTAGAGGCCAATAGGCATCGTTGGGATTGGCTATGAGATCGGTGACGCAATCGGACTTCACGCCGTCGCCGGCGTCGGGATTATAAGGATCGACGCTGCATTGCGCGCCATATTCCGCGACGGAAAAACTCCAGTGCCCGTTATTGTCCTCCGCGGTTTTTGCCACCCAGGGCAGCATGGGCATGGTCATGAGGGGATTGCTGCCCGCCGCCTTCACATCTGTGATGTACTTGGTGGAACTGGCGTCGCCGATTTCGGTGTAGTTGTAGTCTTCAAAATAATAATCGGCTGCGGCGTTGTTGGTAAATAACTGCCAGTTGTAAGTCGAAGTCGAATCCCCGCCCCAGCGAACTGTGGTTAATCCGCTGTCCGTGATGGTGGCTGCGTCCTGGGGATATGCTCCGCCGTAAACATAAGGACTGATGGGATGGCGATTGGCAAGAACGTCGAGAGTCACGGTGACATTTGTGGTTGCAGGAGTGGTTGCGTCAGCGGATGAAACCGGGCTGGACAGCGCAGTTTCAAGCTCAGCCGTTTTCGGTTGCGATCCGTTTCCGGTTCCCGATGCGGCGCTAACGACAAACAACGCAAGGCAGAGAATTGAGGCGGGACGAAACAGGGAAATCATCATGGGAGGGCCTCCGTTTCAACAATCTAACTTGAAGATGGAAAATCCGCCCCTCCCAGAAGTACAGGGCAGCAAACACCGCGCGGCTGAAAGTTTTGTGTCCGGATGGCGAGGTCGTAGCGATCAAAGGGACAGTGCTTGTTGTGTCTTTTACACGCGATAAGTTCTAGGCGGGCGAGACGCGCATGCTCATGTCGGCGGCTTGCGGCGAGTGAGTGATCAGACCGACGGAAATGAAATCGACGCCAGTTTCGGCATAGGCACGAACATTATCCAGGCGAATTCCGCCGGAGCATTCAAGGGGGATGCGCTGTTCCAGCGAGGCGCAGCGCGCGACGGAGCGGCGCACATCCTCCAGAGACATGTTATCGAGAAGAATGGCTTCCGCTCCGTGAGTCAGGGCGTCTTCCAGTTCGTCCAGAGTGCGTACTTCGATTTCGAGCGGCTGTGAACCACGGCGATTGCGGACGGCGCGCTCGAGCGCCGGCGCAATGCCCCCAGCGAGAGCGATGTGGTTATTCTTGATCAGCACTCCGTCGGATAGATCGAGACGATGATTCTGACCACCGCCGCAACGCACCGCATACTTGTCGATGACGCGCATGCCGGGTGCAGTCTTTCGGGTATCAAGAATGCGCGCCTTGGTTCCGGAGACGGCTTCCACGAACTTGCGGGTGAGCGTGGCGATGCCGCTCATGCGCTGCAGAAAATTCAGGATGACGCGCTCGCAGGAGAGCAGCACGCGCGCGTTGTGGCGGATCACGGCGACGGACTGACCTTTGTGAAGGCGAACTCCGTCGAAAATCTCGGGATGCGTGGTGACCTCATAGTGCGAAGTCACGGCGCCATCGAGCATGGCATAAACATCGAGGATGCGAGCGATTACGCCAATGCCGGCCAGAATGCAATCCTGTTTGGCGAGGATCGTCGCCGAGGCGCGCTGTTTGGGATCGATGCAGGCGTAGCTCGTCGCGTCGCTGGTGGCTCGGTCTTCGAGCAGCGCGTTCTCCAGAATCGCGGTGATGCGTCGGCTGTTAAAGTCCATAGCAGTGGTTAAGACCCAGTGGCTAGTGGTTAGTGGTTAGTGGTTGGCAATGGAGTTCGTCTCTTTGACTCTTAGCTTTCGCGATGAGTCCAACTAATTCCTGGGCACGCTTACGCAAGCCTTCGACCACTTTCTCTGGCGCTTTCGCCAGGAATTGCTCGTTGCCCAACTGGCGCTGATTGTTGGCGAACTCCTTTTCCATTTTCTCCAGTTCTTTGTTCAAGCGCTCGCACTCGGCGGCGACGTCGATTTTTCGCTCGTAGATTACGTGAAGATCGAAACGCGCGGTGCTGCGTGCGCCGGCTTGCTTGGCCAGCGAATCGTCGACGAACATAATCTTATCCACACTTGCCAAACGCTCGACTGCGCCGCGGTTCTGCTTGATCATCGCGCGGATTTCAGGCTCCGGAGCAAAAATCTCCACCGGTACTTTCACCTTGGGTTCCACTTTTAATTCCGCTCGCACATTTCGAATGTTCACGATCAAGTCCTGCAGGATCGCCATCGCAGTCTCGGCTTCGAGATTGAACTGACTTGGATCGGCCTGCGGAAATGGCGCCAGCGCGATCGACTTGAACGGCGGCTTGCTTTCATAAATCGCCTGCCAGATCTCTTCTGTGATAAACGGCATCACCGGATGCAGCAGGCGCAACGATGCGTCGAATAAATTGACCAGATTTCCGCAAGCCATGCGCGCTTGAGCTGTGTCCGCGCCTTCCTCGAAATTCAGCCGGGGCTTGATGAGTTCCAGATACCAGTCGCAAAACTCCCCCCAGAAAAAATCGTAGATGCGGTTTGCCGCTTCGTGGAAGCGATAGGTTTCAAGCGCATCGTTGACTTCGGCGGTGACGCGATTGAAGCGCGAGAGAATCCATCGGTCTTCGAGGGTAACGGTCTGGAAACCGGGGACTCCTGGAGCGGAGCCGGGACTGTGTCCCGGCTGGACAGCCGAGGGCGGCTGTCCCCACGTGAACCCAATGCGATCAACATTCATGAACATGAAGCGGGCGGCGTTCCATATTTTATTGGCGAAGGCGCGGTAACCTTCGGTACGGCTTTCGCTGAAAGCGATGTCGGTGCCCGGAGCCGCCATGGCTGCCAACGTAAATCGCGTCGCATCCGTGCCGAAGCGCTCGATGATTTCGAGAGGATCGATCACGTTGCCTTTGGTCTTCGACATTTTCTGGCGGTCGGCGTCGCGCACCAGCGCGTGAATATAAACCTTGCGGAAGGGTACGCTGTCGTCTTTCTTGTCCGCCCAGCCGCTGGCCTGCTTGATCGCCGCGTCCTGTTCATGCCCATCCATAAAGTGGCAGCCGAACATGATCATGCGCGCCAGCCAGAAAAAAAGAATATCGAAGCCGGTGATCAGCAGCGTGTTGGGATAAAAAACTTCCAGATCGCGCGTCTTCTCCGGCCAGCCCAGCGTCGTGAAGGGCAGCAGGCCAGAAGAAAACCAGGTGTCGAGCACATCGGAAACCTGCTCCAATCGCGCCCCGCCGCACTTCGAACACTCTAACGGCGCTTCCCGCGCAACCATCACGTCGCCGCAGTCGCCGCAGGTCCACGCCGGAATGCGATGCCCCCACCACAATTGGCGCGAAATGCACCAATCGTAGATGTTGTTCATCCAGTTCAGATAAATCTGCCGGTAGTTGTCGGGGGCAACCGTGATCCCGCCGCGCTCCACGGCTTGTTTAGCGCGATCGGCCAAAGGCTGAATCTTGATGAACCACTGCTCGGAAAGCCGCGGCTCGACCACCGTGCCGCAGCGGTCGCACTTACCCAAAGCCAGCGCATGATCCCTTTCCGCAACCAGAAATCCTTGCGATTGCAAGTCCTCCAGCACTCGCTTGCGCGCTTCATAACGATCGAGGCCTGCATAAGGCCCGGCGTTCTCGTTCATGCGCGCGTGATCGTCCATCACATTGATCTGCGCCAGGTCATGCCGTTTTCCAGCGGCGAAATCGTTGGCATCGTGTGCCGGAGTGACCTTCACCGCTCCCGTCCCGAACTCAGGCTGCGCCAGTTCGTCCAGGATGACCGGAATTTCCCGGCCCATCAGCGGCAATAAAACCTTCTTGCCGTGCAGATGCGTGTAGCGCTCGTCTTTCGCGTTCACCGCGACCGCAGTATCGCCCAGCATGGTTTCCGGGCGCGTGGTCGCGACCGTAATGAATTCCGCGCTGCCCACCACCGGATAACGGATCTCCCACAACTTTCCCGCAACATCCTCATGCTTCACTTCCAGGTCGGAGATCGCCGTCTCGCAGCGCGGGCACCAGTTCACAATATATTTCCCGCGATAAATCAGCCCCTGCTCATAGAGCCGGACGAAAACTTCGCGGACCGCATGCGAAAGATTTTCGTCCATGGTGAAATATTGGCGGTCCCAATCGACCGAAGCGCCCAGCCGCTTCATCTGATCGAGAATCGCGCCGCCATAAAGTTTCTTCCACTCCCACACCCGCTCGATAAACTTCTCGCGGCCCAGGTCGCGCCGCTTCTTGCCTTCCTTCGCCAGTTGCCGCTCCACCATCATCTGCGTGGCAATGCCCGCATGATCCGTGCCCGGCAGCCACAGCGTGATGAATCCCCGCATGCGATGCCAGCGCGCGATGATATCCATCTGCGTCTGGTTGAGCATGTGGCCCATGTGTAGCCGTCCAGTCACATTCGGCGGCGGCAACAGCATGGCGAACACCGGGCGCGTCTTTCCTTCCGACGGCGGGCCCGGCGGAGGCGTGGGCGCGGAGAAGATCTTTTCCTGGATCCAATACTCGGCCCAGCGCGTTTCAATCGCGCCCGGTTCGTAAGATTTTGGCAATTCGTGAGGCATGGAGAAAGTCAGCAGCTCGCCATTAGCATTTAGCCATTAGCATTTAGCGAAACCCGAAACGCAGAGGGTACGGGGAATCCCACGATCATTCTTCTCAGTGGACCTAAGGCTTGCGGCCAGCATAATGCCGATGAAGTTCGATATTACAGGCGGAGGAAAAGAAGGGTCAAATTTGAAGGGGTTCAAGGTTTCATCCGTCAAACCCGCAAGATCATCACTTCGGTGGCCTTGATGAGGGCGGCCGCGGTCTGTCCGCGCTTCAGTTGCATCTCTCTGGCGGAGCGTGCCGTGATGATCGAGGTGATTTGCTGACCACCGATTGAAACCCTGACCTCAGCCATCAAACCGCTGATCTGCACGGACTCAATTCGTCCCACCAGTTGATTACGGCCGCTCACGCGCCGGATTTCCTGCTTACGTTTCTGCTCGGTCTTGCCACGGGATCTGAAAAGCAATCTGTCCACTTCGCTCTGCGGGATACGGTGATGTCCTCCCGCCGTCTGATTGCTTCGAATCTTCTTTTTGTAAATCCATTGCTTAATCGTTGGAAAGCTGATCCCAAGTTGCAAAGCTGCTTCTCGAAGCTTCAGCAACGCCTCTATATTCCCTTCGGATTTGCCGATCTTCTGCATCAGGACGCAATCGTAACCAACAAGGAAATTCCGGGTCAACTCGCGTCGCTATCCGGATCCATCAGCCCTTGGGCTGATTTGCGAAATAATGCTATACCGCATATTTCTGGACAGTAGAATCGTATCTCTTGTACACTTGCGCGTTCTGTCTTAAGACGAGTCATCTTTTCGAGGTCGAAATGCGCAAGCCTCACCTTTTTATCGCGGCGATTGTCCTTGGTTTTTTGTCACCCTTGGCCTTTGCTCAGAAAACTCCAGACCCCTGCGACAGCGGCCACGAGTTCGCTACCACCGACTGCACGCTTACCTGGCACGGCATTACGCTGTATGGTGCGTATGACGTCGGCGTCGGCTGGGTCAGCCATGGCTTACCGGAGAACGGCTATAACTACGAAGGCGCATCTCTGGTGAACCGAAACGGCTATCAACATCGGTTCCTCGTCGCCCCGAACAATCTGCAGCAGACGGGCGTGGGCATCCGGGGCAAGGAAGAGTTTGCGCATGGCTGGTCGGTTGTGTTCAACGCGTCGACCGGCATCAACCCGCAGTCCGGCCTGCTGGCTAACGCATCAAAGACTGACATTATCAACAACGGCCTTCCTCGAGGCAGCTACTCGTACGCCATCGACGGCGCGCGCGCGGGTCAGCCCTTCAATGACGAAATCTACGGCGGTATATCGTCGGCGCATTTCGGCACGCTGACCTTCGGTCGCCAGCGCTCTCTGGGCACGGATGCGATGCTGCTCTATGATCCGGCCGGCGGCAGCTATGCTTTCTCCTACATCGGATACAACGGCACGATGGCCGGCGGCGGCGACACGGAAAACAGCCGTTGGGACGACGCCGTGAAGTATCGCATAGCCTACGGCCCAGTCCATTTCGGGGCGATGTATAAATTCGCCGATGGCTCTGCCGGCTGTTACTCGGCCGCGGCAGCCGCCGGGAACAGCTGGAGCGCCACCAACTGTACTTCGGAATCGGCGCATAACAACGCTTACGGATTCGACCTCGGCGGAAACATTGGCCGGGATCAGCGCAAGTTCTCCGCCGACCTTGTCGCCCAGCATTACAACCAGGCAATCAGCGTATTGAACCCCCTGCTGGGGCCTCAGAGCCTGAGTCCGGCCGGGCAATATCAGTCGACCACCGACAGCATCGATACAACCCCCATCAGCGGGAATAACGTGGCCGATACCAACGACACCGTCTATGGCATCGTCACCGACAACTACGCAATTATGGTCGCAGCCAAGTATGCGTGGGACCCGATCAAGTTCTTCGCCGGGTATGAATACATCTGGCAAAACAATCCGAAGAACCCGTTGGGCGTTGGCGCCTCGGACCAGGGCGGCTATTTCATGAGCGGGGTCGAAGATAACAATCTTGATAATGAAAAGTTGGTGAACATCTGGTGGACCGGCGCGAAGTACACCTACCGCACCAAAACCGATTTCACCTTCGCCTGGTATCAACAGCGCCAGAATGACTTCCGCAGTCCACCGGCCTGCTCGCCCTCAGCCGGTTTCCGCAGTTCCTGCGCCGGCACCCTCAACGAGGGCTCATTCTATGTGGATTATCACTTCACCAAACGTTTCGACGGTTTTGCCGGAATTGCTTATTCCTGGGTGAGCGGCGGTCTGGCCATCGCCATCCCTCATAAACCCGGCGTCCCCTATAACTCTGACAACAACTGTGCTCCGACCGTCGGTGGACGATTCACCTTCTGATCGGGGGATGGGCAGGCCGTTGACCCTGAATTGTTGTTGGGATTATTTATGGACGGGTGGCCCGTCTTTGCAGGTCCATTCGTCTCCTGTTCCGGAATGTGGGTGCCCCGTCCTTGCGTTTTTTGCAAGGGCGGGCTGCGATGCTGCTTGTACCATTACGTTGGTCATGCCCAGCGGTCTGCATCGCACCTGCGGCGCCCATCACCTGCACTTTATCACCTGTTCGTACTACCGGCGATTGCCTCTTCTGTCAGGCGTGGGCAGCTGCGACCCTTTGCTTGCGATACTGGAAGTGACCCGCCAGCGCTATCGCTTCGTGTGAGGACGCGGCTGTGCGCACGGGCTTCTGGCAGGCTCATTTTTACGATTTCAACGTTTGGACGACGAAGAAGCGAGTGGAGAAGTTGCGGTACATCCATCGCAACCCGGTGAAGCGCGGACTGGTGGATTGCCCGAGCAGTGGCGCTGGAGCGGTTATCGTTTTTATCTGTTGGACGAAGCGGGGCCTGTGAGAGCGAACGAAGGTTGGGGGAAGATTTCGTTTGGTTCACCGGCGGCGTTAAGGCCGTCACGCCGGCTGCATCGGTACCCGCCCTTCGCAAAGTGCGCGAAGGACGGGGCACCCACTTCATTGGTGATTCCAGCGAGATCAAAAGCCCTGTGATAACTTAGCGGCGGCGATCGTTCGCTAATCCCCCGAGGTTCCCATGCAACTGAAGCCGTTCCTACTCGACATTTGGCTGGACCGCTTCGAGCACGAGATCGAATTCAACCTGGCTTCGAGCGAAGGACCGCGCTGGACGCTGGATGAGATTCTGAGTCTCGCGAGTGAGGAGGAGCGGGAGCGCTTTCTGCATCACAAATTGGCTTACAGCCGTCCGGCGGGAGCGGAGGGGTTGCGCGCGGCCATTGCCGAGATGCAGGAGGTGGAGGTCGACGCGGTCCAGGTCGTGACCGGAGCGTCGGAGGCGCTGCTGATTCTGTTCTGGCTGGCCGCGGAGGCGGGAGCCAACGTTGTGTTGCCGAAGCCGGGCTACCCGCCCTTTTCCGCGCTGCCGGAATCGCTCGGGATCGAGACTCGCTACTACGCGGTGCGGAAGGAGAACGGCTTCCGCATTGATGTTGACGAGATCAAGCGGCTGGTGGATCGGAATACCAGGATGGTTCTGATCAACAGTCCGCACAATCCTACGGGCGCCACGATCGGCGATGCGGAACTGGACAGCTTGCACGAGTTCACGGCGTCGCGCGAAATTCAACTGGTGAGCGATGAGGTCTACCACCCGATTTATCATCCGATCAATGGCGGGCAGGCGACACGATCGGCGTCCCGGCTGCCGCATGCGACGGTCATCCACGATTTCTCGAAAGCTTTTCCTTTATCCGGAGTGCGGATCGGTTGGATGATCGAGCACCATCCGAGGCGCCGCGAACTCTACTGGAATGCGCGCGCTACTTTTTCCATTTCCAACAATACCGCCGGAGAAATGCTGGCGGAGATTGCCATGCGCCACCGGAACATCGTCCTCGGGAAAACGCAGGCCACCGCCACTCGAAATCTTGAGCAGTTAATCCCTTTCATGTCCGAGCATCGCGAGACGATTGGTTGGATTCCTCCTCGTGGCGGGGCGACGGCTTTCCCGTGGCTGGTGAGTGGCGAGAATAGCCGCGCTTTTTGCGAGGCGGCAGCGGAGCAGGGCATTCTTCTCGCTCCAGGGGATTGCTGGGATGAGCCTTCGCATTTTCGCCTGGGATTCGCGGCGATGACTGACAAATTTCCCGACGCACTCGACCAGCTGGGAGAATTTGTTAAGAGTTGGTCAGCGCAGAACGTGACCAAGGCCTAGCGGAAATCAAGCTGCGCAACAAAGCGCGGCTATTTTTTCTCCGACATTTTGCGCGAAATCTCTGCCATCAGCTTGGGGCGAAGATCGGCCAGCACGCTGTCGACGATGCTGGCGATGTCGGAAGAATTTTCCGCAGAGGGAGTGGGAGTTTCATGCGGGATTTGTTCCGCTCCGGCGGCCACTGCCATGGCGGCGGGTTCCTGCGGAGTGATCCCCGACACTTCGAACTCAGGGCGAGCAGGCTCGGCATGGCCGGTGTCTCGGATTTGGCGCCAGTTGGCCCACGCGGCTGCGGTGGTTTTAACGACTTCGGAATCTTCCTGATTGTTGTCGGATTTTATTTCGTTATTATCTACGTTTTCGTGATCGCTCGTAGAAGTGATGGGCGGCAAATCGGCGCTCGCTGCGGCTTCCGCGGGTCTGGATTCGACTGGAGCCGCAGGCGATAACTCCTGGGGAGCAGGACTGTCGCCAATGGTTTGCGATGCCGCGTTGTCCGCATCCGCGATCTCTACCGCGGCGCCGTTAATTTGGGGCGCGCCATGGGTTGCAGGTTCGCGTAAATATTCTTGGCTGTGATCGCGAGCGTGTTGTTCTGTTTTATTCTTGTCGCTCTCTTCGTCGGAAAGAGTTTGTGCCGGGGACGGTTCGACCGCGACGGAGTCGACAATGGATTGCTCCGCAGGAATCTGCTGCACCGCAGCCACATCGTCCGATTGCTCGTGCGGTTCGGCGGATGCAGAGACGGTCTCGAGTTGCGCTTCAACCGGAGCGGCTGCGGCCACCGGAGAATCGAGTTGCGGAATATTTGCCGGCTCCGTTACGGAAGAGGCAAACGCTGCGGCCTGGGGCGAAGCGGACGCAAGCGGCTGGCCTTCGGAAGCTGGCGAAATCGCAGGCTCGGCATCGGGAACGGATTGTGAAGTGGATATTTCCGCAACGACAGCTTCCAGTGCGGATTCTACGACGGGAGCAGAATTCTCGCGTGCGGCCGTTTCCTCGGCAACGAATGCCTCGTATGCCTTTTGCATCTCCGCTTCGAGGGAAACTGTGGTCTCGTGCGTATCCAGCGCGACCGCTACGGCGGTCCACCGAGGCTCGGCTTCGCTGCCGGTAACCACCGGGTTTGGCGCGGATGCCATCGTCACGGGTACGTCCTGCGGTTCCTCCTTAGGATCATTCCATCGCCGGCGACGGTTTGTATTCGAGACGTGGGCTTCGCCGCCGCTCCGGTTTTCGGCCTCGCTGTGCGAGGTTACTTCTGCGGGTGCCGGATCTGTTGTTGTATTGGTAGCCGTAGAAGCCGACGCGGCCTCAGCCTGTGCCTGTGACGAAAGCTTCTCTTGAGATTGCTCTTTTTCCTTGATCTCTTCCGGAGCGCGGGCTGGCGTTGTTTCCGCTTGCGCGGCGGCAACTGCCGGATCCTCCTTCAGAGCTGCGTTCAGCATCTGCATCTGCGCGGCAGCGGCTGCAATGGCAGCCACCTCTTCGGGAGTAACGTCCTTGGGCAAACCCGGAGGCACGAACGCGGCCACAGCCACACTGGGTTCGGCGGCTTTCGCCGGTTGCGCTTTTGGTGGTTTTGGGGAAGCCGCTTCCACCGCCCTTTCTGCGGCCATCTCCGCCGGAGTTTCCACGACGGTGCGGAGATCGCGGTTGATGGGGTTATAAATGGAAGAGTCGTCCGTCTCTTTCTCTAGTTTCTGCTCCGCCTCGGTCTTCGTATGAGGGAATCCGATGCGATTCTTCCATCCGTTGTCTTCATTGTCCGCGTCGGTGCCTTTGCCGCGCCCCGACCCTTCCTGCGCCGCGATGGCACGAGCGAAGCGGCCCGGCTTCGTGGGTTCGGCGCGAGGCACCACCTTATCTTCCAGTTTCGACAGCGCGCTCAGCAGTTCGCTGGCTTCAAATGGCTTGACGATGAAACCCTCGGCGCGCACGCGTTGCGCCTCTTCCGGCTTAAAGGGCTCCAGCTTGCCGACGGTGAGCAGTACCGGAATGCGCGATGAATCCTGCGAATCTTTGAGGCGCTGACATACCTCCAACCCGCTGTAGCCGGGCATATAAACATCGAGGATGACGAGGTCCGGCTTGAGCTCGGCAATCTTTTTCAGGGCGGCGGAGCCGTTATTGACGGTGATGACTTCGTAACCGGCGTCGGCAAGAATCTTTCGCCCCATGTTCTGGGCGGTCACGCTGTCGTCGGCGAGCAGTATCTTGCGGGCCAAGAAAATTTGTCCTCTTCTAAAGGGGAGATATCGCGAAGGTAACCTGAGACCCAACGTAAGTCAATGATCGGGTGGGATGTTACTTGGTTACCAGCGGTCAGCGTCTAGTGCGCGGACGCACGGCCCGGCAGCGGAACCGACAAATCTTCA
>Ga0302140_10008700_pt1 | contig 12611 bp, 13 predicted proteins | sample I_Bog_E1_1_FD_202095 | JGI IMG/M metagenome (GOLD analysis project Ga0302140, IMG submission 202095) | Peat permafrost microbial communities from Stordalen Mire near Abisko, Sweden - I_Bog_E1_1 | ecosystem: Environmental > Terrestrial > Soil > Wetlands > Peat | place: Sweden: Abisko, Stordalen...
AACAGGCAACTGAAGGCAAGCAAAAGAGCCCGGCTCATGGCCGGGCTTTTCTGCGTGTGCTTGGCAGATTATGGGGCCTGTTTAAAGTCGTGCTTACTCACGTCGATATATCATCTGTGCTATAGTACATCCATGGCATACGAGGTCGAGGTATCGGATGATTTCAGGTCCTGGTACGAAGACCTTTCCGAGCCTGAACAGAACAGCGTCGAGCGTGTGGTAATGATGCTGATGGAGGCTGGGCCAGCTCTTGGCTATCCCCAGAGCACGGGCATCAAGGAATCGAAATTCAACCACATGCGAGAGTTGAGAATCCAGCATGAAGGACGGCCGTATCGTGTTCTTTACGCCTTCGACCCTGTCCGTGTTGCATTGCTGCTGCTGGGAGCGGACAAGACGGGCGATGATCGATGGTACGAAAAGATGGTGCCGAAGGCTGACGCCATCTACGAAGAGCACCTGAGGACGATTAAGAAATAGCGGGGGAAACCCCGGCCCCACAGCAATGCAATGGAGTGCGACGCTATGGCTATCAAGTGGAACGATCTAAAGCACAAGTCTTCTCCCGAGGTCCGCGCGAACCTGAAGCGGGAAGCGGACGCCGAACTTGAGCGCATCGGCTTCCACAAGCTGCGCCAGGCGCGCAGGCAAACGCAGGTTGCCATCGCCGAGAGACTCAATATTGCCCAAGCTTCAGTCTCCCGTCTTGAGAGGCAGTCTGATTTTCTTCTGAGTACTCTGCGCGAGTACGTCGGCGCGCTCGGAGGCCAATTGGAACTGCGGGTCGTGTTCCCGGATGGGGACTTCGTTATCGAGACCCTGGCGCCGTCGACGTCGGATAACAAGCGTCCATCCCGTGCCCGATCGGCAAGCGAGGGAGCGATGGCCAAGGGACGTTGATGCCAATGACGCGCATACAGCCGGCGGCCTTCAATAGCGTTGCAGGAATTCGGGGTCTACCGGATTCTCAAACAGCGAGGCGTCGCGGGTGACGATGGTCAGGCCCGAGGGCGTGACAAAGTAGCGGCGCTTGTCTTCGACCGGGTCGTAGCCGATTACGGTTCCTTCGGGAATGTGCACGTCGCGATCGATGATTGCCTTGCGGATGCGGCAGTGGCGGCCGATGTTGACGTGAGAAAAGATGATGCTGGCGTCGACGTCGGAATAGGAGTTGACGCGCACATCCTGCGAGAGGACGGAGTTTGAAACCGAGGCGCCCGAAATGATGACGCCGGCGGTGATGACGGAGTTGACCGCCGAGCCGGTGCGGCCTGGCTCGCCGAAGACGAATTTGGCCGGAGGATACTGGCGGACGCGGGTGCGCATGGGCCAGCTCTTGTCATAGAGGTTGAAGATTGGCGAGACGGAGCAGAGGTCCATGTTGGCGTCGTAATAGGAGTCCAGAGTGCCAACGTCGCGCCAGTAGAGCGCCTGCTGCTTGTTCTCATCCACAAAGTTGTAGGCCACCATCTTCTTGTTGCCCAGCATGTTGGGCAGGATGTTGTGACCGAAATCGTGTTTGGTACTCTGGTCCTCGGCGTCGGCGATCAGAGCTTTCAGCAGGATCTCGGTATTGAAGATGTAAATGCCCATGGAAGCATCGACGGCGTTGGGGTTGAACGGCGAACGGAAGCTGGTGGAAGCCGGCTTCTCCTGGAACCCGAGGACTTCCCCTGTGGAACCTACCTCGACCACGCCGAAGCGGGAAACCTCTTCGGGAGGAATTGGGAGCGTTGCCAGTGTGACTTCGGCATTCTTCTGTTTGTGATGCTCCAGCATGCGGCTGTAGTCCATCTTGTAGATGGCGTCACCTTGAAGGATGATCATGTACTTGGGCTGCTCGCTGCCGATGGAGTAGATGTTCTGATACACAGCGTCGGCGGTGCCCATATACCAGTTGGAGCCGGTGCGCTGCATGGGAGGCAGCAACTCAAAGAACTCGCCAAGCTCCTGGGCGACAATGCCGGTCCAGCCTTCGCGAATGTGCCGGTTTAGAGACAGAGCCTTGTATTGGGTGAGGATGTAGACCGTGCGCAGGCCGGAGTTGATGCAATTGGAGAGGGTAATGTCGATGATGCGGTAATGCCCGCCAAACGGCACGGCTGGTTTGGCGCGATCGCGGGTAAGGGGGAAGAGACGTTCTCCGGCTCCGCCCGCAAGCAATACTCCAAGTGTGTCTCTCATATCCACATAACCTGCCTTCGAAGCAATCGGAGCCTGACCGTACGCAGTGAGGGGAGTGCCGTTATACGGTACGACATATCTTTCGGTGGCACTTTTCCGCGGGCGTCACCGAACGGTGGAGAATACCACACAGAGACGAGAATAGGCTCCCATCCATCTTACTTTGAGGAAGTTGTGCCGAAAAGGGTTTTCCGCAAACTTTAACGCGGCGGCCTTGCAGTGCGGCTATTCCGCACACCGGGGGAACGGTCTGAAGAACTTTGCCTGGCTTTGGATTTCAAGCGCGCCAGGGAGAAATTGGTCCTGAAGACCGGGGACTTACCGCTTCTTTTTGAACTTGTACTCGACTCCGACGGATAATCCAAAATTCCAATTGGTGCGCGCTCCCGCTGTCGAGGTTGGGGTGTTGTAGTTCGCGTTGTATAGGGTGAACAGCGCGTCGGGCGTGACGCGGAAGACCCAATTGGGGGAGCGATTGAGGTCGAAATGACCGCCGAAGACCGCAGCCGGAGCGAACTGATTGTTATAAAAATCCACTACGGAGGGATTTGCGCCGCGCAGATCGTGCTGAAAATCCCCATAGGCTCCGCCAGCCATGGCGTGAGCGATGAGGGCGCCATGCTTGTTGTGCGGCCCGAGCCATTCCGCCCCGGCGGCGAAGATGTACTGGTCAACAAAGGGCCCTTTAATGCTGAGGTCGTTCACAGCCGCGCCGCTGGTGCCGACATAGTCGCGCCCCGTGCCCTCAAGCCCCCAGTGCTTGCTGAGCCAATAGGAACCCTCTAAATCGAGGCCGCCCAGATTCGCGCCCTGCAACAGTGTGGGTCCGGCTTTGATATGACCGTAAGCCATGCCCAAAGACACATCGTAGCGGTTGTCGTAGCGCACATTGGCCAACGGGTCTGAGGCAATGTAAGTTCCATTGGCGGTGGTCTGGGGAGTAGGGGTTTGGGCCTGGCCGCAGCTACCGGCGCAGGCGGCCAGTGCGGCCACAGCAACGAGAGAGGAAAAGAAACTTACTTTAAGACGCATCACCATCCAGCTTACAGGACCACGCCGACAGGGGACAACGAGGCGGGGACGGCATTTGCGCTGGCTATGGTTCGCAATGGTCGGCCCAGCGCGCCCAGATCAGGTAGCGCAGAGTTTTCAATGTTTCGACGGACGCGGCCAGTGTATGGTGAGCCGACGACTCGGGAGCGAGCGACGGAGCACGGTGCGAGCGCCACTCCAGCGGAAATTGGCTGAAGATGATGCCGGCCCGGGCCATGTGGCTCGCGCTCGTAACCACTTCGGCCGAGCGCCAGCCGTGAGCATTCATAATGCGCACGGAGTAGCAGGCATTCTGGATGGTGTTTCTTGCCTCGGGCTCCAAGAAGATCGCAGACTCCGGAATTCCCTGCGCGTGCGCGGTTTTGGCCATTACGCGGGCCTCGACAAATTGATTCTTGACTCCGGCGCCGGTGAAGATTAGGCGTGGGGCTACGCCGCGCTCGTACTCGTGGACGGCTTCGGTGACCCTGGAGAGTTGGGTGGGAGTGGGGTTTCCATCAGCGTCTGCGCCGGAGCCGAGGACGATGATGGCGTCAAAGCGGGTAAGCGAGGTGTTGGAGTGGGGAGCAAAATGACGGGCGAGGGCGGCCCAGGCCAGCAGCACGAAGAGCAGACCTGCGGCGGCTAACGCAATGCGCCTGAACCAGTTACGCCGGCGAGGGGCAGGCCTCAAGCGGGACCTGCGCCGGGGAGCTTGCCTCCGGAGCTGCCGGGTGTGCGTCAAGGGAAATCCCTCCAGCCTCCACTTTAACGCAGAGGCTGGAGGGATGAGAGAAGGGAGCGAGTTTTGGACGGGGGTGGAGCGATCAGCCGATATCCGCGGGGGTGTCCCACGCGGAGAAGACGAATTCCTTCAATGGTTTGCGCTTGCGGGGCGAAACCTCCTGGGAGCGGAATTGCTCGTTGGGGAGCGCGGCGGGCTCGCCTTGATAACCCAGGGCGATCACGGATCCGAAAATGTAGACATCTGGAATTTCAAAGGCTTTGCGGGCTGCATCCGGATCGAATCCACCCATCTGGTGCGCGGCCAGGCCGAGCGCGTGGGCCTGCAGCGTAAGGTACGACGACGCTGCGCCAAGATCGAAGAGGGCAACGCGGTTGGGCGAGTTGTTGTGACTGAAGGTGGTTTTGGCTACGCCGAGGATGAGAACAGGCGCGGAGGCGGCCCAAAGCTGATTTGCGGGCATCAGGGAAGCGAATATCTTGTTGTAAGCGGTGGAGTTACGGGTGCCGACCAGGAAACGCCAGGGCTGTTCGTTGTAAGAGGAGGCAGCCCAGCGGGCGGCCTCAAAGACTTTGGCGAGGTCCAGGGGCGAGACTTCGCGGTCGGTGAATGCGCGGGGGCTCCAGCGGCTGTGGAATAGGGGCAAAACGCCGTCGACGGGCGGGGCGTGCTTCAAGCTGTTGAGTTCGTTCACGGATATGGACATGGGGGAAGCTCCTTGAAAAAACGATTTCGCTGCGTTCGGTTTGATTCCGGCGGCGGGGTGGAGGATTCCTGAGAGCGCAGGTTTCGGCATTCCGCGGACGCAGCCACGCAATGAATGAAGACTGGAACAGGTCTGCGGCATCCCACTTTTGCGCCCGGCCACCGCAGCGACGAAGACCTGTCGCCGGGGACCCCGGTAAGTCGCAAAGATGGGGCACGGGCATCTGCACCTTGACGAAACGCAGATCCTTCGACTCCCTTCGCTTCGCTACGGTCGCTCAGGATGACAGAGTGGCTAAATTCAATGGAATCAGTCCGGCTCTCCCCTGTCATTTTCCTCGTAACTTGCGCCGCAAGTCAGTTGCTCAGGATGACAGTTCATTTTTGTTATGAACTTCGGCCCAAGGCCGCTAGGAGCCGGGGGAATGGGGGATGAACTTGTCCGCCCACTGGATGAAGTACTTTACGTTCGGCGCGTCGGTGTGGCCGCCGTCGTGCTGCCTCCAGGCAAGCTGTCCGTCGAGCAGGCCGGAGTTTACCGGGGGCATGGTCGAGTTGTGATAGTCGGCTGAGACTCCAAGGCCCTTTGCGCCCAGCAGCTCGAAGACCGGTTGCGCGGCTACGGTGGCCATGAAGCTTCCCTGCTGATCGAGCCATTTGGCGTCGCCCTGGGCGGGCACTCCGTAGCTGATGAAGGTGAGGCGCGGCGCGCACAGAGCGATGAGTTCGTGCGAATCGACGGGGAGATCGCCGGCGTTCTTGCTGCCGAAGGATGCGTCAGACGCTCCATACTTGATGAAGTTGCCGGCCATCCAGTAGTACTCGCCGCCGGTGAGACTCTCTACCGCTTCGCCAAAGTTACGGCGGTTCAGTTTTGCGCCCCCTTCGCCGGAGGAGCCGATGAGCCCCATGGCGAATCGCTGCTCAAACGCCAGCGTTACGAGGGCGGCTTTCCCGTAGCGCGAGACGCCTTCGATGCCTACATGTTTGGCATCGATCGTGGGATCGGTCTCGAGATAGTCCAGACCGCGAGCCGCGCCCCAGGCCCATGCCCGCAGCGCGCCCCAGTCATCCGGCTTGCGCGGCTGGCCTTTGTTTACGAGGCCGATGATCCCGCGCGTGATGCCTGCGCCGTTGTCGGCCTGAATGCTCGCCGGGTCGATCATTGCGTAGCCCCAGCCGTCGGCGATGAGCTGTTGCGTGGTGGGCGGATCTCCCACTGGACGGGGCGCACCGAATCCAAAGGCCGGCGGAAGCGGGTTGAGCGGACTGTACCCTGGATACTGAGCGAAGATCGAAGCCAGTTCGGGATCGTTTTTCACGAGCAGGGCTTTGAGCGCGGCGTTGACGCGTTCCATGTCCTCAGGCGGCGGCTGGGTTGGACTGGGAAGGCCGGTGCGCCCAAACATCATGAGCAGCGGAACCGGCTTTTTGGCATTTGCCGGAACCACGACCGTCATGTTGATGTTGACTTCAATCTGCGGATAGGCGGAGTTGTCGACATGGCCCACAAGCTGCCTCGCAATCACCGGAGTGAAGCCAAGCCACTCGCGGTCGGTGACCTTCACAGTCCATGTAACGGTGGGCAGGTTCTTCGGCAGGCGGCCGTAGACTTCGCGCTCAAAATCTTCCACAATTTCGGGGCGGCGCTGGTTCCACCACATCGCGGCGGTGGTAACTTTTTGCCCGTTCTTCAGGGTGAGCACATCGGGCAGATTGGGGTAGGGATTCGCCAGAGTCTCGTCGTAGTTGGCGTGGTTGGGGGCTTTTTCATCGCCGCTGGGGCCGGGCCTCAGCGCTTTGATTCCCAACTGATCCATCATATTCTGGTGATCCTGATCGGCGGTGAAGGTCACCGGCGGCGGGGCCTGCCCCGTTGCTGACGACGCGGCAACGAGCAGGGTTGCGGAAACAACTCCCGAAAGCATCAACGGGAAACAGATGGGAACGGAACGCCGGACCAGGATCACAAACCCTCCACTGTGGCTATTTGTTGCGGACCCAAACGATGTCTATGCTATCTGACTGGATCGATTTAAGCTAAGTTTCATGAAAATCAACAGGGGGATGCTGGCAGCTGTTCTGGTTGGGCTCGGCTTTGCGGTTCTTGTGGAAGGGCAATCGGCCGCGCGTCAGGAATGGGTGGGTTCCTGGGCTGCCTCGCAACAGATTCCCGAACCGCAGAATGCCTTGCCAAGCGACGATTTGCGGGATGCGACGCTCCGCCAGATTGTGCATCTTTCAGCCGGCGGCAGCACTTTGCGCGTGCATGTTTCCAATGCGTTTGGAACGTCGTCTTTGCATCTGACTTCCGTTCACATCGCACGGCCGGTTTCCTCGTCGGCCCCCGGCATCGATGCGGCCACGGATAAGGCGTTGACGTTTTCTGGCAAGGCCGACGTGATCATTCCGGCGGGCGCCGAGTATCTGTCGGATCCCGTCGAAAATCCTGTTGCACCTTTGAGCGATTTGGCGGTTAGCATCCACTACGAGGACCCGCCTGCGCGGGAAACTGGACATCCAGGGTCGCGCGCAACGTCCTACCTGGTCCATGGGGACGCGGTTGCGGCCGCCGATCTGCCGGATGCCAAGAAGGTGGACCACTGGTATCAACTGTCGGCGATTGATGTTGGCGTGACGAAGGGGGCCTCCGTGGTTGCCCTGGGCGATTCAATTACCGACGGGCACGGCGCGACGACCAATGGCAACGACCGCTGGACGGACGTGTTGGCGAAGCGGCTGCAGGCATCCCGGAAGACCAGGAATATCGGCATGCTGAACCAGGGCATCGGCGGGAATCATCTGCTGACCGACGGGCTGGGAACGAATGCGCTTGCCCGCTTCGACCGGGACGTGCTGGCGCGGGCCGGCGTCCGCTGGCTGATAGTGTTTGAAGGCGTGAACGACCTGGGAGGGCTGACTCAAATGAGCGACCCACCCCACGATGAACACCTGGCCTTTGTCGACCGTGTGATTGCGTCTTATGAGCAGATTGTAGCCCGCGCGCATGCCGCGCACATTCAGGTTTTTGGCGCAACCATCACGCCATATACCGGCTCGGGTTACTATCATCCGCCGGCCAGCAATGAGGCGGACAGGCAGGCAATCAACCAGTGGATTCGCGCACCTGGGCATTTCGACGCGGTGATTGATTTCGACAAGGCGGTGGCCGATCCCGCGCATCCCAATCATCTTGCGCCGGGGTATGACTGCGGCGATCACCTGCATCCGTCGCCGGCCGGGTATCGCGTGATGGGAGAGCTGATTCCGCTGGGGCTGTTTCGGCATTGAGACGGGGGGCGTGGAGCTGAGACCTCGTTCGAGGCCTGAGCCCGCCGGCAAATCAGGGGTAGATGCGGTGCAGCGTGCGGGCGAAGGGGATGGTCTCCCTTACGTGGTCGAGGCCGCAGATCCAGGCTACCGCCCTCTCTATTCCCATGCCGAAGCCCGAGTGGGGGACGCTGCCGTAGCGGCGCAGGTCAAGGTACCACTCGAAGGCTTCCCTGGGCAGATGGTGCTGGTCGATGCGGCTGCTTAATAACTCATAACTTGAGACGCGCTGGGAGCCACCGATGATTTCGCCGTAGCCCTCGGGCGCCAGAACATCGACGCACAGGGCCAGAGCGGCGTTGAGTGGGTCGGGCTCCATGTAGAAGGCCTTGACGTTGGCGGGATAGCGGTGGACCATGACCGGGCGATCGAACTGCGAGCTCAGCCAGGTTTCGTCGGGCGAGCCGAAGTCGTTGCCGTACTCGAATGGGGCTTCGAGAGCGCCGGTTTTGTGGGCGTCATTGAGCAGGGAGACGGCGTCGTCGTAGGTGATTCTGGGGAACGGCGGGACGATGAGTTGAAGTTTGGCGGTGTCGCGACCGATTACTGCTAACTCGGGGGCGCGGTTCTTGAGCACGCTCTGGACAATGTGGGAGAGGAAGTTTTCTGCGATTTCGAGAAGGCCGTCGAGATCGCAATAGGCAACCTCCGGCTCAATCATCCAGAACTCGGTTAGGTGGCGGCGGGTTTTGGACTTTTCAGCGCGAAAGGTGGGACCGAAGCTGTAGACCTTGCCCAGAGCCAGGGCTGTGGACTCGATGTATAACTGGCCGGATTGCGTCAGGTAGGCTGGGTCGCCGAAGTAGTCGACCGGGAAAAGGGTCGAGGTGCCCTCGCAGGCTGCCGGGGTGAGGATGGGCGGGTCGGTGCGGATGAAGCCGTTGGTGTCGAAATACTCGGCCGCCGCCCGCATGATCTCGGCCCGAATGCGGAGGATGGCGGATTGACGCGGGGAGCGGACCCAGAGATGGCGATGCTCCATAAGGAAGTCGACGCCGTGCTCCTTGAGGGTGATGGGGTAGGGGTCGGATTCGGGGACGCGCTGGACGACCTGTAGGTCGAGGACGTCGAGCTCAAAGCCTCCAGGCGCGCGCTGGTCGGCGCGGACTTTGCCGGTTACGATTACCGAGGATTCCTGAGTCAGGCCTTTCAGGGCTTCAAAGACGGCGGGCGGAACGCTCTTGACGTGGGCAACGCCCTGGATGGTTCCGGTGCCGTCGCGAAAGATGGGAAACAGGAGCTTGCCGCTTTCGCGCAGGTTGTAGAGCCATCCGCGCAGGATGACGGACTGGCCGGCATGCTGGGCGATGGTGGCGATTGTGGCTACTGGAGGCGCGGCGGGCGCTGGCTGTGCTTCAGGGATGATCGGAGTAGTGGTTTCTTCGGGCATGAGCTTCCTTGCTGGCCGGAATGAGGCTAAGCGGCCTGACTCTCTAGGATAACGCCGGATAGGGCGGCAGGGCAGCGGCAAGGGCCTGCGCGACGGTGGGGTGCGCGAACTGAAAGCCGGCAGCTAGTAGCCTGGAGGGAACGGCGCGGGCGCTGGAGAGAAGAGCTTCGTCGGCCATTTGCCCCAAGGCCAGGCGCAGAGCAAAGGCCGGCGCGGGCAACACAGCGGGGCGGTGGACGGCTGCCGAGAGAGCGCGGGTGAGCTGGGCATTGGTGACCGGGTTAGGCGCGGTGAGGTTGACGGGGCCGGCAAGGGTGGGTGTGTCGAGGAGGAACAAAATCGCGGCGATGACATCGTGGAGGCTGATCCAGGACATCCACTGTTTGCCGGAACCGAGCGGGCCGCCGAGGCCAAGGCGGAAGATGGGAAGCATTTTGGCCAGCGCGCCGGGGCCGGGGCCGAGGATGACGCCGAGGCGGAGATTGACAACGCGGATGCCGGCGTCGATGGCGGGTTGAGCCGCGGCTTCCCATTGCTGGCACAGATCGGCGAGGAAGCCGGAGCCGGGGGCGGAAGACTCGTCGAGCAGTTCGTGGCCGCGATTGCCGTAGATACCGATGGCTGAGGCGACCAGGAGCGTCTGGGGCGGATTGCGAAGCCGGGCAAGGGTCTCAGCCATGGCGCGGGTGGCTTGGACCCGGCTTGTCACCATCTCACGCTTGTAGGCGGCGGTCCAGCGATGGGCGGCTACATTGGCGCCGGAAAGATGAATGGCGGCCGCGAACCCTTCAAGGACCAGCGGGGTAGCAATTGGAGGCGTTGCTGCGGGATTCCAGGGGAACTGGCCGGGGATGGCTACCGCAAATACTCTGGGGTTTGCATTAGCAGGCTGACTGGTGCGGACCAGTTGCAGGGCCGAAAAGCGGCGAGCGAGGGCCTGCTGGAGCGCGGTGCCGATCATGCCGGATGCGCCGGAGAGAAGGATTCGAGGCAACGGAGAACTGATATTGACGGGATCGATTGTTTTTGCTCCTGGTGAATACGATAGCCGCCGCGAGCCGGGTTATTTAGTGAGGCGTAAAAAACATTTGATCTGGACAACAAATCGACGGCCTGTGCATCCTAGTAAAGGCACGCGGAGGGCTTCGATGAGCGAATTGACGGTGGTGAAGAACGAAGAGACGCAGAAGACCCAGGTTGATCCGGAGACCGCGGAGCGATTTATTGCGGAAAAGCACATTGGCGAGCGGATCAAGCGGCTGCGCCTGAAGAAGAGCATGGGCCTGGTGGAACTGGGCAAGCACACGGGGCTTTCGGCTAGTTTTCTATCGCAACTCGAAACCGGGCGGGTGGTGCCGACGCTGCGGAACCTGGCGCGGATTGCCATGGTGTTTTCCAAAGATCTCTCCTACTTTTTTGAGAGCGAACCGAATGCGTTGTTCCGGGTTCACCGGCGAAAGGATCGAGTCAGGCTTCCGCAAACCGGGGTGGAGACGCCGGCTTACTTCTTCGAGAGCCTGGGTTACCTGGTTCCTGACCGGCACATGGACCCTTACTTTGCTGAGTTTCAGCCATTGACCAGGGAGACCGAACCGAGGGCGCACATGCACCCTGGGAGCGAGTTTTTGTATGTGCTGGATGGGGAGCTTTCAATTCGCCATGGGGAGCAGGAGTGCAGCCTGGAGATGGGCGATGCGGTGTATTTTGACGCCAGCACGCCGCACTCTTACCATTGCGCGGGAAAGAAGCCGACGGGCGTGATTATTGTGACCATGCACCAGGCCCCCCCTGCTGTGCAGACGCCATTGCGTGCGGTGGGCGCGGGGGTGGCGCGGCCGTTGACTGGGCCGGCGGCCAGGCAAGTCGGATTGGACGGATAGCTTGGTTCGCGGAGTTAGCGAGTTAGCAATTTCATTCCTCAAAGCCAAACCTTCCGCTAGCCGCGACGCCTGTCGCGGCTCATTCCAGTGTCCCGTCTCTAAAGTCCTTTGTAGAACTCACGAAGGGCACATGCAGATTCTTCTACTCCCCCCCCAAAAAACTGAAGGACGTTTGGGGCCCCGTTCGCTGAGAATGACGGCCTCTATTTTGATATGGACCTTAGAGACAGGACACCAGGAGCTGGAGGCTAAGAGCTGCTCTTCACCGGCAACGGAACTTTTTCGACAAGCTGATCGTATTCCCCTTGACAGCTTAGGAGAGTTGGGCTAGTCTCCTAATTACCTTAGGGGTGCATCTGTGAATGATCAGGCTCAACTTCTTCCAGGAACTCTCGATTTACTGATTCTGCGGGCTGTCTCGCTGGGACCGCTGCACGGGTACGGCGTGCTTCTGCGCATTGGGCAAATCTCGGGCAATGCGCTGTTTATCGAGCAGGGCGCGCTCTATCCAGGTCTCTTTCGCCTGGTGCGCCAGGGACTGCTGAAGGCGAGTTGGGGCACGTCGGAAAACAATCGCCGCGCCAAGTTCTACGCACTGACCGCTGCGGGCCGCAAGCGCCTGCGGGAAGAAACCGATAGTTGGAACCGGCTCGCGACCGCCATTGCCGCAGCGCTATCGCAGCAACCGGAGGAAGCATGAGCGCAACATTAGCGATGGGACAAATTCCTGAAGGGTCGCCGCGGCCCAGGGCCAGAATGACCGGTGTCGTTTATCTGCTCTATTTTCTGACGGCGATCGGCGCCCAGTTGATGATTGGCCACAAGCTGGCTGCGCTTGGCAACACCACAAACGAGTTTGGTGTCGGCCTTTATCTCTTGTTGACGCTGCTTTTCTACTACCTGTTCAAGCCGGTTAAGAGAAGCGTGTCTCTGCTTGCGGCGCTGTTTGGCATCGGGGGATGCGTGGTGATGGGGCTGGGCTTTTTTTATCCCGCTGCACCGTCGATAAGCCCTCTGTGGTTTTTTGGACCCTATTGTCTTTCGATTGGCTACCTGGTTTTTAGATCCACATTTCTGCCTCACATTCTGGGGGTGCTGATGGCAATCGCCGGATTGGGTTGGCTGGCCTTTTTGTCGCCTGCGGTCGCACAACATCTTGCTCCTTTCATTGAGGGCCTGGGCATTCTTGCGGAAGCGTCGTTGATGCTTTGGCTGATCGTAATGGGCGTGAACGTTCAACGGTGGAGCGAACAGGCCACCACGGCGAGGAGATGACAATGAAAGTCCTGGCTTATCTTCGTTCCTTTTTCGCGGCCCTTTTTCACCGTTCCCAGAGCGGGAACGA
>Ga0302140_10008704_pt1 | contig 12606 bp, 10 predicted proteins | sample I_Bog_E1_1_FD_202095 | JGI IMG/M metagenome (GOLD analysis project Ga0302140, IMG submission 202095) | Peat permafrost microbial communities from Stordalen Mire near Abisko, Sweden - I_Bog_E1_1 | ecosystem: Environmental > Terrestrial > Soil > Wetlands > Peat | place: Sweden: Abisko, Stordalen...
CATACCTCAAGCATGAAAATTGCCAGCCTGCCTTTAGGCGCTGTAACTCGCGGACTTCTTATACCGGCTCTCGAAAACTCCCTCGCGAAACTCCAACAAACTCCGCACTCCTCCCGCAACACCCCCCCGGCGGAATCGGCGCCCCATGCGGACACGTCCTTGGATGCCCCAGAAAAGCACAAATCTTATCCGTCGCCTCGGGCGAAAGAATGTGCTCGAACTTGCAAGCCTGCTGCTCGATCTCCGACTCGCTATCCATCGCCAGACTATCCGTGAACAGCCGTTCCGCTAAACGATGCCGCCGGATAATATTTCCCGCCCGCTCCCGCCCGCGCGGCGTGAGTTCCACGATCGCCGTGCCATCCCCGATCGACGCCGCCACCGGCTTCAACGCATCGTGGCACGGATTCACAAACGGCTTGTGATCGTGCGCCTGCGGAGGATGCGGCGCCGACACCACCAATCCCATCTGGATCATCTTCTCAATCGCCAGGCTCACCGGCAGCGCTCCGTGCACCTCCATGCGCTCCACTTCCGCAATTTCCCCATGCTCGCCCAGCACCCACAACTCCTCCAGCACCTCATCGAACTGCTCTTCATCCGCCATCGCAAAAACTTCTTGCGAAGCGATCTTGCCGTGATGGAATTCAATGCGCCGGTCGGCCAAGCGCGCCACCACAGGGTCATGCGTCACCATCACGATGGTCCGTCCCTGCTGATGAAACTCTCGCAGTAATCCAAGCACCAGCTCTTCATTTAACGCGTCCAGATTTCCCGTGGGCTCATCCGCCAGAATAATTTTCGGATCGTTAATCAGCGCTCGCGCAATGCACACCCGCTGCTGCTCGCCGCCGGAAAGCTGCGAGGGAAGATGGTGCGCCCGCTCGCCCAACCCCACCCGCGTCAGAGCTTCAATCGCTTCCGTCTGGTCCGTCATGCTATGAAAATATTGCGCCAGCATCACGTTCTCGACGGCCGTCAAAAATGGAATCAGGTGAAACTGCTGAAAAATAAATCCAATTTTCTCCGCGCGCACCCGGTTCAATTCGCTCGCGGAAATTCCCGCTACATTCTGGCCATCGAGCCAAATCTCTCCCGTCGTCGGGCGATCCAGGCATCCAATCAGATTGACCAGCGTCGATTTACCCGACCCCGACGGCCCCATGATCGAGAGCCATTCGCCCTTCGCCACATGCAGCGAAATATGATCAAGCGCATGAATCGAACCATTCTCTTTACCGGGATTCTCGCCAGCGGGTTCTTTCCCCGCGCCTTTCGCGGGATACAACTTCGTCACATCCTTGATCTGAATCATCTCACTCGCCTCTTAGGATGACGGCGGGCTGCACCCGCCGCAGCAGCGCAATCGGAACAATCGCCGACAGCAAAGTCACCGCGATGCTACCTGCCAGAACAAATGGCAGCACACTGAAACGCGGCACCACCGGCGCATGAAAGTTAACCCGTCCAATCCACGCCGCGATTCCGATACCGATCACAAATCCAATCAGCGCCCCAGTCGCGCCCAACGCCGCCGCTTCCGCCGCAAAAAAGCCGTTCAACAACCGGTCGGATGCCCCCAGCGCTTTCATAATCGCAAAGTCTCGCCGCCGGTCAAATACCCACCCCATCAAGGTAGAGAGCACGCACAGCGCCGCCGTCAGAATAATCAGACCGGCCGCGGCCAGCAGCGTCGCCCGAGTTTTGCCCAGCACGCGCGCCTCGCCTTCCATAATCTGCCGCACCGGACGAACCTCCGCCTTCGGAATCGCACCGCCAATCTGTTGCATGATCGCGCTGATCTCTTCCGGCGAACCCGTCGCCGCCACTTCAATCGTCGAGAGCTGAACTCCGCTCCACGCCACAAAATCCACCAACGAAAGATACACCCGACTGTCTTCCGCCGCCCCAGTACGTACCGTTCCCGCCGCCGTCAGATGAATCGTGTGCCCCTGAAACTCCAGATCGAAAGGCCCATTCTTCGGCGAAACCACCGGCAATGCTCGCACTCCAACCAAAGCCTGATGTGACGATGCAGGCCAGCTGCTCACCGACCACCAGCGATCCAGTTGTTTCACACGATCAAAGTCCGTGCCCACCACCACGATCGGTTGGCCATCGCCAGTTCGCGCCACCAGCAACGCAAACGGCGCAACCACGCCCTTGCCACCCAGAACGGATTCAATCCGCGCCAGTGCGTCCGCGGGAAGGGAATTGCCGTCTTTACTCACCACTACAATGTTCGCGCCGTAGTTACGAAATTCGCGCCGCAACTTGGCCTGCACGTCCACATACAAATTCATCATCGCGGTGGTAACCGCCGCCGCCACGACCATGGCAAACAGCGCAGAGGCAGCGCGTCCGCGGCGCAGCACCGCCGCCCGCATCAGCATCCGGAAAAACATGGACGTATGCGGTGCATGCGCGCGCCCCGCCGCCACCTGCTGTGCCGAATTTGAAACCCCGCCGCTCACAATTCCCCTCGCAGCGCAAACACCGGATCCAGTCCCACCGCTTTACGAATCGCCGCCGCGCTTCCCGCAAAAGTTACCATCACCGCAATCGCCAGGATCACAGGAAACAGCACCGGCGGAATCGTAATCTGCGAATCAAAAATAGACCGCCCAATCTGCCGCGCCAGCAACCCTCCGGCAACAAAACCAACCATGCCGCCGATCAAAGCCAGCAAAGTCGCCTCAGCAAAAAACACCGAAGCCACGGCAAGTTTTCCTGCGCCCAACGCTTTCATCAATCCCACTTCCGCCCGGCGCTCAAAAATCGCCGTGGCCATCGCCGCGGAAACCGCCAGCGCCGACGCAAACAACGCCGCCAGCGTGATCAGAAAAATCAGCCCTTCGATTCGCGTCAGCACCGCGCCCTCATTCTGTGCTACTTGCCGGATCTGCTCGGCATGCGAATGCGGAATCGCTTCCTGCAACTGAAACGCAATCGACTGCGGATACGGCGAACAATACCACCGGTCATACACCGGTCCCGACATACTCTTAGGATCGCGCCGCCCCAGTGCATCTTCCGGCTTGGTCAGCGCGCTCACATACACACGTCTTACCGCCCCTGGCTTACCCAGAATTTCCTGCGCCAAACCAAGAGGCGCGACCACCTCGCCATCTTCGCTACTCCCCGTGGAAAGAATTCCGCTCACGCGCAACGTCCGTCCCGAGAGCGCAACTTCATCGCCAGCGTGCAGCGAAAGCCGCGTCGCCAGCCGTTCCCCCACCAACACGTCACGCGAACTATCCTCCGGCCAAGCGCCAGAAACCTTCCACCAGGGATGCGTCGTCCGCACTCCCGTCTTGAATTCTTCTTTGCCAAACACAACCCGCTTGGAAAAGTACGTTCCCAGCAAAGTCACTTGCTGAGTTTGACCATCACGCTGCAAGGCCACATTCACCGGCAGCATCGGTGCGAATGCCGTGATGTTGTTATGCCAGAATGTCCCTTTGATTTTCGGCAGATCGGATTCGTTCAGAAAAGCGCCATCGGTCGGCGGTTTCAAATTCACCCCGCCAATCTCAACATCCAGCGTATCTTCTTGAGGAGTAACTAGCAGGTTGGCGCCAATGGTTCGCAGCTCGCGATTGATCTTGTCGCCAATATCTGTGGCGACCGCAATCATCGCCGTAGCAACGGTGACACCTAAAGTGATCGCGGCCCCTGCCAGCAACTTGCGCCGCTTTTGCCGCCGGAAAGACTCGTAGACGATGCGCAGAAACATCTACTGTTTTTCGAACACGCGGCTGCCGGCCGCGATGTCCGCCTCTCGTATGATCACGGAGTCGGCGGTCTGCGTAGCCTTTAGCGGTATCGGATTGCACCCTCCCGCCGTCCCCACCGACTGCGGATTAATCGGCGCAGAGCAGTTCTTGCACACCACTCCGTTGCCCGATTTATAAAACCCTACCGCGCCGCAAATCTGACAGGCATCAAACACCGTCGCAATTTTTCCATCCGGCTTCTGGTAGAGCCAGAAGCGAACTTCCGTCCCATTCTCCGTCGCCTGGTAACGATGCAGGTCGCCGTCCGAAATCTGCGCGATAGGAATCGTTACCTGCCCGTTGGTGAACGTTACGGTAGTCGCCGGCGAAAGCGCGCTCTGGCTCTTCGCGTACACAAACTCCGCCGTCAGCATGGCAATAAAGAGGAAGGAAAAAATATAGACCGATGCCATCCACAAGCGCTCGCGGCGCGCCGACCATGCCGCCTTCCGCCGCAGCGCCGCCGATTCAAACTCCGCCGGCAACGGCTCGCGCCGCTTGGCGTCAAACAACACCATCAACGCCGCCAGCGCAAAAATCGTTACAAAGAAGAAAAGATCATTCCGCACGATCGGCCCGATAATCGCCATCTCGCGCTTCGAAGAGGCAATCACTCCGCTCTCCGATAACTCGTGCAGTCCTGCAATCACCAGTTGGATCGCCACCAAAAACAAAATCGCGGTCGTCACCTTGAAGAACTTCTGCAGATTAATCCGAACGCTGCCCTTCACAAACATCACGCCAAACGCCACCGCCGCCAGCACCCCGCCCAGCGTCCCCAGAAAACTCATCAATTCGGTGGAGTTCAATGAAACCGCGGATAAGATCAGCACTGTCTCCGCGCCTTCGCGCAGCACCATCAGAAACACAAAGAAGAACAGACCAACCCATGCGTCGTTACCCGCCAGCAAACCGACCTTGCCTTCAATCTCGCCTTTCAGTTTGCGGCCGGTCTTCATCATGAAGATAATCATGGTGACCACGAAAAATGCCGCCACCAGCATGATCCAGCCTTCAAACACGTCTTCGTTCCAGTTCAGCCGCGAGATTACCACCGCGATCCCAATGCTGCCCACGAAGGCTGCCGCCAGGGCCGCGTACACCGTCTTCCGCAAATCGGCCCGGCCAATTTTGGCCAGATAGGCCAGCGTGATGCCCACGATCAGGGCTGCCTCAACCCCCTCGCGCAACGTAATAATGAAAGCCTGAAGCATTTATTGGGTGCCCGCCATTTTGAAAATGAATTTCAATTTCAACTTCAAGGATATGCCGTTCGCCGCAACCCCGTCAATCCGTCGCATCACAAATGCACGTGATCCGCATCACACGGGGAAATCCGCAATTAAACGGAAGCCACACGCAGGGAACCATAAACACAATGTGAGGCGTTAACAGTTCAAAAATTGGGTGCCCCGCCCTTCGCGTCTTTTTGCGAGAAGTGGGTCTCGCTTATCACGATACTCATGTAGGGACAGCCGCCCTCGGCTGTCCAGCGGCCCAGGGGTATCGGGCCGCAGTGCGCTCGGCTCTCCATCGGCAGCTGTTCACGTCTAACCATACAGCGCTTTTTCGGCGATAATATTTCCGGAGCCTCACACCAATGAAAACAACCCGCAACTATCCTCACTTCGCGCATGCCCCGATCTGCGCCGCAATCCTCCTGCTCTCGCTGTCTGCCGCCGCCGCGGGCCCGGCGAAAGACAATCCCGAAAAGTCTGCTCTGCCCACCGGTCCCGCCGTAAACCTGTCTTACATGGATCGTTCCGTCCGCCCCGGCGACGACTTCTACGACTACGCCAACGGCGATTGGATCAAGCACACCGAAATCCCCTCCGACCGCGCCGGCACCGAACCCGCCCTGCCCCTTGCCGATGAAATGGATAAGCGCGTGGCCGAGATAATTTCCGACGCCGGAAAAAGCGGAGCGGGCGGCGAATCCCGCAAGATCGCCGACCTCTACTCCTCGTTCATGGACGAAAAGGGAATTGAAGCCAAAGGCCTCGCTCCTCTGCAGCCTCGCCTCGCCGCCGTCGCCGCCATCAAAGATAAACGCGAACTCGCCCACGCTCTCGGCGAAACTCTTCGCGCCGACGTCGACGCGCTCAACAACACCAACTTCCACACCCCAAACCTCTTCGGACTCTGGGTCGCTCCCGACTTTAACGATGTCGAGCACTACACCGCGTACCTGCTGCAGGGTGGTCTGCAATTGCCGGACCGCGAATATTACATTTCCGACAGCGCCTCCAATCGCGACATCCGCGAAAAATACCAAGCCCACGTGGCCCTGATGCTGAAGCTCGCCGGCTTCACCGACACCGACGCCCGCGCCGCACGCATCCTGGAACTCGAACACGCCATCGCCGAAAAACATACCAGCCTCGCCGAGAATGACGACATCCACAAAGCCAACAACCCGTGGACTCAAGCGGACTTCGCCGCAAAAGCTCCCGGACTCGACTGGCCCGAATACTTCCGCGGCGCAGCACTCACGCAGCAAAAAAGTTTCATCGTCTGGCAGCCCGCCGCATTCACCGCGGAATCCGCCCTCGTCGCTTCCACTCCACTCGATACCTGGAAGGACTGGCTCGCCTATCACTTCATCGAATCTCAAGCCTTGGTCTTGCCCAAAGCTTTCAGCGACGAGCAATTCAATTTCTTCGGAAAAGTCCTTTCCGGAGTTCCCCAGCAGCGCGCCCGCTGGAAGCGCGGCGTGGATCTCGTGGACCGCATTCTGGGTGACGATATTGGCCAGCTCTACGCCAAGCGCTACTTCCCGCCCGAATCCAAGGCGGAAGTAGAGTCTATGGTGGCCAACATCAAAGTCGCATTCCGCAAGCGAATAGACGCTCTCACCTGGATGAATCCCGCGACCAAGGCCGAAGCCAAAGCCAAGCTCGACACGCTCTACGTCGGCGTCGGCTACGGAGAAACCTGGCACGATTATTCAAACCTAGAAGTGAAGCCCGACGACATCTTCGGAAATCTATGGCGCGCCCGCCTCGCTGGATACCATCGTCAAATCGCGCGCCTCGGGACTTCGATTGATCGCAAAGAATGGTCGATGACTCCCCAGACCATCAACGCCGTGAACCTCCCGCTGCAAAACGCGCTGAACTTTCCCGCTGGAATTCTTCAGCCGCCCTTCTTTGATCCAAAGGCCCCGGCCGCGGCCAACTACGGTTCCATCGGAGCCGTCATCGGCCACGAGATCAGCCACACCTTCGACAACGAAGGCAGCGCCTTCGATTCCAAAGGCCGCGTGCGCAACTGGTGGACCCCCGAAGACCTCGCCCACTTCGAAGCCGCCACCACCGCTCTTGCCGCCCAGTACGACACCTACAAACCTTTTCCGGACCTCGCCCTAAAAGGCAAGCAAACCCTCGGCGAAAATATCGCCGACCTCGGCGGCCTCGCCGCCTCCTACGACGCCTACAAATTCTCCCTCGCAGGGCAACCCGCGCCCGATCACGATGGCTTCTCCGGCGATCAGCAATTCTTTATCGCCTTCGCTCAGGCCTGGGCCGAGAAGAGCCGTCCCGAAGCGCTGCGCCAGCAAGTCCTGACCGATGGCCACTCCCCCGGCGAATACCGCGCCCTCGAAGTCCGCAACCTCGACCCCTGGTACGCCGCCTTCGACGTCAAAGCTGGAGAGAAACTCTACCTCCCTCCCGCCGACCGCGTCCGCATCTGGTGACATTGCCGGAAAGTTGAAAGCGCCGATGCTCATGTAGGGACAGCCGCCCTCGTGAGCCTGCCCTGAGCGAAGCCGAAGGGTCCAGCGGCCCAGGTTCATCGGGCCGCAGTTGCGGCCCAAAAACCAATTGCTCCGAGTTATACAGCCTCTTTCGCGGGAGTGTTCCTTCAGGATGGCGTGGACTTTAGTCGGATGGGGAATTCCGAGCTTCAGGTAACAACGCCCAATTTCATCGTAAGTGACCGCCGCTTGCAAGCCTTGTTTTCGCAGGCTGCACCGACCAGCTTTTCTGCTCAGGCCGGGACAGTTCCCCGAAGCCTTTCCGGAGCGCAGTGCCAGCGCACGTGGAAGGATAAAGAAGGCCTCTGATCCGCAACGCACTTCAGCAAAACCGCTCGAAGTGTCTCGGCCAGATGAAGGGATTACACACCCTCGGATGGCTCCCAAAGCTCGATCTTATTGCCATCTGGATCTTTGAGCCACGCAAAGTTCCCGTAGTCGGGATATTCCGCGGTTTTTTCGATGGCCACGCCCTTACTCATAAGATGGCTGAGGATTTCTTTCATGCTCTTCACTCGATAGTTAATCTGACCCGTGCGTGGCTTATCTTTGATGTCTTGATCCGTGGCCATAATCGCCCACGCCATGGTTCTCTTGATCTCAGGACTTTCTACGTCCCGCGAGTCAAAAGTTGCATAGACCGATTTGCACTCGCTGTCTTCGCCCGCAGCCACGATTCCGAGGCAATCGCGATACCAGGCCGCCAACCTCTTTACATCGTTAGAAAACAGAAAAACGCCGCCAATTCCATCGATCATTGTTTCCTCCAAATCCGTTTCCTCCCGTTTCGCATCGGTGCCGATTTCCGCACCGGCAGGCATAGTTCCAATTCAAAGTGCGACCAATCCGTCGCGCTTTCTTTATCCAGAAAAACCTCAAGCGCCGGCGCATGCTCCGGCTCGTACGCACTGTTGATAAGCCAATCCCGATAAAGATAATCCCACGCCGTCGCTACTTTATGGAGATCGCCAGAAACCTTTACCACGGCGTATCGCATGGCCGGCATCTTCAATTTCGACATTCCTTCCCTGCACTGGAAGGGAAGAGACGACGCCAGACAGACCTCATATCGATAAAGATGCTTTGGCGTCACGTGTGGATCGTCGACCGTCATCCCGAAAAGGATTCCTTTTGAAAACACATCCTGGGCTTTGGCCCACTCGATCACCCTCTCGAGGGCAGCAAGTACTTTGTCCATTTCAAAAGCATTCGTAACCCGAATATAGGCGACTTGCCTTTCGGGAATATCGGTCAATCTCACTGGAAACGCGGCCTTCTTTTCCGCCGCGCTCATAGGGAGACCATATTCATCTTCCGGGAACAGTTCTTTGCGAATCTTGCTCTTTTTGATCTCGCCGTTTTTTCGAAATTCACTGGGCGAAGTCTCGTAGCCGGATCGGAAAGCCCGCGAAAACGTCGCCGACGACGAAAATCCGCAATCCAAGGCTATCTCCGTCAGGCTCTGTGCGGAGTAACGAAGCAGCCGGGCGGCCTTTTCAAGGCGAAGCCGATTCGTAAAACTGTTCAGCGTCTCGCCAGAAACCGCGGTAAAAATCCGATGGAAGTGAAATTCCGAGAAGCATGCAACATCGGCAAGCTCAGCCAGCTTTACCGGGCGATCCAGATTCTCGCGAAGATAGTCGATGACCCGATCGATTTTTTGGACATATTCGCTCTTGGCCTGGGTCTTTGCCCTGGGCACGGATTTCGTCGACATTGCGTCGAGAATACCCTAATTGGCCCGATGGGTCAGCATTCAGTCTGACCGCCTTAAGTTGTCAGCGTCTCGGTCTGCTCTGCCGCCTCCGCTCATGTAGGGATAGCTTCCCCGAGCCTGCCCTGAGCGGAACCGAAGGGGCTATCCAGCGGCCCGAGGTTTCATCGGGCCGCAGTGTAGCCCGAGCACAATCTGTTCAAAGCTAATCCGCAGGGTGCCCCATTTCGCGCGTCCTTTGGGAGAAGTAAGTCTTTAAATTTGCGATGCTCGTGTGGGTCGGACACTCTTGTCCGACGCCTTTGACGTTGGAGTTGAACTTAGTAGCGGGCTTTCATCGCGCCGGGGGCCCCAGTCGAATCAGCAGAGTGGTTGCAGGTTCCTGCATCTTGACAGACCTCGGTCCATGCTATGAAATTCAGTTGCATCTCGGAGTCGTGTTGGGACTCACGTCCAGAACATTCAAAGCATAAGGGGATACCCATGGGACGACGTTCATTACTGTCGTGCACTGTGTTTGCGGTCTTCGCGATTTCCGTTTTTTCTGGCGCGCAGACCCTCAAGCCGCTAGTCAGCTTCAACGGAGCAAACGGCTACACACCTTATGCGGGACTTGTGCAGGGCACTAATGGGAACTTCTATGGAGCTACGGCTTCTGGGGGAGCGAACAACAATGGCACGGTTTATGAAATCACTCCCAGAGGAATGCTCAAAGCTCAAAAAGAGAGTGATCTCTATTCATTCAGGGGGGGGAGGATGGGTTTTTTCCCCAAACCGGAATTATACGCGCCGATGACGGGGTCCTATACGGCACTACGAGTTTTGGCGGAGCCTACAACTGGGGGAGCATATTCAAGCTGACAACATCGGGAAAGACGATACTCTATAGCTTTCGTGGAGGAGCCGACGGGGCGATACCCAACTCTCCATTGCTGCGGGATTTAGAAGGTAACCTTTACGGCATGACGACATCGGGCGGGAACGCCAGTTGCAATGGCGGGCAGGGTTGTGGCACCGTGTTCAAGCTCGATCCTTCCGGGAAGAAGCAGGTGCTTCATTATTTCACGCTTTCAACCATAGATGGATGGGCGCCCGCTGGCGGCCTTGTTCAGGATTCGAAGGGAAATTTCTATGGCGCGACCCAGTTGGGCGGTACCACAGGCGTCGGGGTAGTTTTCAAGCTGCAGCCAGGCGGAATGGAGACCCTGCTCTACAGCTTCACGGGCGGCAGCGGGGGGTCGGACGGGGCCAATCCGAACGGGCCGCTGGTGCTCGACAGGGCGGGGAACATATATGGCACGACCACCGAGGGCGGACCCGGAAATGCTGGCGTCGCTTTCAAACTAGATGCCGCTGGCAGCGAAGCCATTCTGCACACGTTCTCAGGCAAACCGGACGGCGCCAACCCAATGGCCGGCCTAATCCGTGATCCAGCCGGTAATCTCTACGGTACCACCAACATTGGCGGGGCCTCGAACGCTGGAACCATTTTCAAGATCGATCCCACCGGCAAGGAAACCATTCTTTACACCTTCTCCAAGCCCGGCGATGGCGAGTTCCCGCAAGCGCCCCTCGTCCGCGACTCGGCAGGCAACCTCTACGGAAACAACGTGATGGGTGGAGATGACGACGGCGGAACAGTCTTCAAATACGACACCAGCGGGAAAGAAACAGTTCTGCACAGTTTTGGCGCGGGGAACGACGGGCAGTATCCAAATGGTGTTATGGCGGTAGATTCGGCTGGAAACGTCTATGGCGCAACCGTAAGAGGTGGCACCTTCGCCTCGGGCACGGTTTTCACAATCGCGCCGTAGCCACAGAGATGTCACACGCCGCCACGTGTGGTATCACCTTACAACCTCTTCAACCACGCCTCCGCCCTCGCCCACTCCGGAAACAGTTTCTCCTCGGCCTGGAACTCCGCCGAATGCACGCACCGTCTGCTCCCGCGCAGCTTCACCGGATGCTTCAGGTGCAGCATCTCGTGATAAACAACATATTCCACGGCGTAGCGTGGAACCAGAAACTGGTCGAAGATGCGGCTGATCACAATCGCATTGTGCGCCGGATCGTAGTGCCCCAGAATGCGCCGCCCCTTGCTCGCGCTCCAGCTCATCCGCGGACGCCCCATCAGTCCATGAAAAAATCGCCGGTTCAAATCCTCAAAAATTGCATCAAGATCGTACACCCGCCCCTGCGGAGAATGCAGTTGCTTGCGCCCGCGCATCTGCCGCACCAGGTGCGCCTTGTTCACCACCTCGTGGCTGCCAATATATTTTCGATAGCGCGCCGCCTGCCCGCGGTCAATGGGCTTGCGGTACATTTTGGCCAGCAGAATGTGGGCGATGGCTCGCACCACCGGCTCCGGCGCGCCCTCCAGCAGATCCGAAAGCCGCACCAGCAGCCGCCCTTCGCGCAAGCGAATGGTGTTATTCACATTCGCAAACGCAAAAAACTCAATCTTCAACTCCGGAGGCGCAGTCCCCGGCCTCAGTTGCCCGTGCACTTCATGAAAAAGTTCGACCAATCCCTCACGCACAATGGCCCTAGATTAGCACGCGTGATTGGGAAGAAGGGTTACCCCGTGAGACCGAGCCTGCCCTGAACGAAGCCGAAGGGCGTACCCCGTGTTTAAGCTGTTGACTTTGAATCAGCCAATCATCAATCTGGCCGCCCACCCGCCGCCTTCGTATCCGATTTCCTCCGATGCTTCGCCGCCTCCACCTGCTCCGCGAGCGTTTTGCGATGGTCCTCCGCCGAAGTATCCAAAGTATCGAGAGCATTGGTCAGCACAAACTCATACTGCTTCGCCTCTTCCTCGGGCACGTCGGCCGCGTCTTTCAACCCGCGCAACTTAGCCTGAAACTCCGTATCCGCATCGATCACCACTTTCAGCGGCTTGCGAATATCGTCCTTGCGGTCGACATAAGTTTCAATGTTGTCATTCAACTCGTCATAGATCAGCAGAAAATCTTCCAGCCGGTTATGCGTTTCCAGCGCGCGGTTCTTCGTCTTCGGATCAGCGCGCATCTGTTCCATGTTTACGAGCCGGTCCCGCGCAAACTTCACATACAGCGCCAGCCGCGCCTGCGGCTCCCAGCTCACATCCCGGATCTCATTAATCTCCGCCTGCGTAAACGGATCCCGATGCCGCTGCCCCCACGCCGGCGCGGCCAGTAGCAGTAATCCCAAAACGCACGCTCGCAGCAACGCGAGACTCATTTCTTACCCACTTTCGGAAACATGCTGATCAGCAAATCGTCCCGAACTTTATCCAACTTGTCGATCGTGCTCTGCACCAATTCCTGATCGTCGTGCGCAACCAGGTGCTTCATATCGGAAAGTTTTCGCGTCAGCTT
>Ga0302140_10008707_pt1 | contig 12604 bp, 11 predicted proteins | sample I_Bog_E1_1_FD_202095 | JGI IMG/M metagenome (GOLD analysis project Ga0302140, IMG submission 202095) | Peat permafrost microbial communities from Stordalen Mire near Abisko, Sweden - I_Bog_E1_1 | ecosystem: Environmental > Terrestrial > Soil > Wetlands > Peat | place: Sweden: Abisko, Stordalen...
GAATCCGCGATCTTGCCCGTGAGATCAACGCCGATGCCTCCTACCGCCGGATTGGGTCCATCGCGACCACGCTGTCGCTCCCCGTGGCGCAGGGGCTGGAACTGCCCGTGTGGCGCTCCCTGATTGAGTTGGATCGCAAGGCGCGCGGCGAGAAGGGCTGGGTCGACAAGACGTGGGGCGTCGCCTGGCCCTATCCCGCAACCGAGCTGGAGGCGGTCGTGGCAGCATGATCGCCAAGGGTGTCATCACGCAGCGAGCCAACGATGAGCGACTCCCCGCTCAGACCATCGAGCGCGACTACGTGCTGGCCCACGTTTGCACCGATATCGGCGCCGTCGGCGACCCGCGTCTCGTTTTCAAGGGGGCACCTTGCTCCGCCTTTGCTACTTCGCCGACTACCGCTACTCCGCCGATCTCGACTTCTCCGCCATCGACGGTCTCTCGAGCAGCGACGCCGTCGCCCTCGTCGCGGTTGCGGTGGACACCTGCCGCAAGCGCCTCGAAGTACCCCTCCTGGAGATCGTTGACGGCGAGGGTGGTACCCCGTGGGTGAACTACGTGGGGCCGCTCGGCGCCAAGCCCCGGAAGCTCAAGCTCGACATCTCCGATACCGAACTGGTCGAGTCGCACCGCAGGATCGCGTTACAAACACGCTGGCCCGACCTTCCCGAGGGCACGGCGATCGACGGCTACACCCTCGACGAGGTAGCGGCGGAGAAGGTTCGATGCATTGCCGAGCGCTTGCAATGCCGCGACCTGTACGACATTCACGAACTGCTCGACGACGGCAACGTTGATCCCTTGGAAGCCTGGCACCTCTACCTGCGCAAGGCGGAGAACGACCAAGGGCGGGGACGGCAGCGGACTTCACCTCGGGAGCGGTCAGCAACGTTTGAGAGACGCATGGCTGGGTATCGCGATCGATGGGACGGGGAGCTTGGCGACTACCTACCGGGCGAGTTCCCGGCGTTCGCCGACATCGAGAGACGCAGCCGCCGATACCTTGCGCCGCTTCTCGATGCCGCCCGCTTTCTCTCGGATTAACTCCTAGGTGCCTGGTGTCTTTCGCTCTTTTGAGGATTCGCGATCTGGTCCGGGATGAGGGATAATTACATCGGTGTAACTCTTCGTGAGGAGCGACCGATGACCCTCGGAGTGGCTGACAGACAAGCCAGTCTGCTCGATGACATGAGCGAGTTCTGTGAAAAGACGCTCGCCAAGGACTCGATCTACGCGTTCTTGCACCGAGAGCGGGACCGGCTCTTTCCCGACGAGGCCTTCGCCGACCTCTTCGCCGATGACGGACGCCGCTCGGTCCCTCCCTCGGTTGTAGCGGCCGTGATGGTGCTCCAACGCTTGGAGGGCTTGTCTGACCGCGAAGCAGCAGAGCGCTACGCGTTCGACGCCCGTTGGCGCTACGCCGCGGGTGTCGGCAGCTACGACACCTCTGAATGGACGATCTTCTCCCACACGGTGTTCGTCGACATGCGCGAGCGCCTGCGGAGATCGACCGATCCCGACCGGGTCTTTGCGATCGTGCTCGACGCCGCCAAAGCCGCAGGCCTCGTCGGGAGAAAGCGCGTCCTTGACTCGACGCCGCTGTATGACGCCGTCGCGACGATGGACACGATCACGCTGATCCGCTCCGCGGTCCGCAACTTGTTGAAGGTCACCGACGGATCACTTCGCGCCGAGGTGTTGGCCGTTCTCACGAGCGGGGACGACTATGCGAGCTCGGACAAGCCTCAGATCGACTGGGAGGACGCCCCAGCGCGCGAGCGTCTCGTCGACACTCGCGCGAAGGACGCCTATGCCTGCCTCCTGGCGCTCGAAGGCCGTGAACTCACCGATGTTGTCACCGAGGCAGCCCGCCTGCTCGCGACTGTCGTCGGCCAGGACTTGGAAGAGGGCGACGACAAGATCTTGCGTATCGCCAGAAAGGTCGCAAAAGACAGGGTTATCTCTGTCGTGGACCCCGAGGCCCGCCACGGGCACAAGACCTCGGCGCACGGCTTCGATGGTTACAAGGGTCATGTCGCGATCGACCCCGACTCAGAGATCATCACCGCGACGACGGTGAGCGCCGGCAACGCCGGCGACGCGAGCGTCGCAGAGCAGCTGATCGGAGATCTCCTCGAAAATGACGAGGTGACCGGTGACGACGCTGTCCGCGAAGGCCAAGGCGAGCCTGGCGCGCTCGGCCATGAGCGCGCAACGGTTTATGGAGACGCCGCCTATGGGACCGGTGAGCTCCAGTCCCGCTTGAAAGACGCCAACATCGCCTCGAAATGCAAGACCCAGCCACCTGTGGCAAAGAATGGGTTGTTCACAAAGGACCGCTTCCTTGTCGACCTCGGCACCGACACGGTCACGTGCCCGAACGACGTGACCGTGAAGATCCGGCGACTGAAAGACGGAGATGGGATCGCGAAGTTCGCTACGCACTGTGTCACCTGCCCGCTCGCTTGGCAGTGCACCACGTCACGAATCGGGCGAAAGATCCGCGTCGGGATCCACGAAGCCGTCGTTGCCCGTGCACGCGTCGAGCAGAAGGACCCGAAATGGAGAGCCGACTACAGAGCGACGCGTCCAAAAGTCGAGCGCAAGCTCGGCCACCTCATGAGACGAAGACACGGGGGAAGGCGCGCGAGAGTGCGCGGAAAACTACGGGTTGCAGCCGACTTCAGTCTTCTCGCTGCCGCAGCCAACCTTGCACGCCTCGCCAAGCTCGAGGTTCGTTCGATCGAAGGCGGAGGATGGATGATGGCCGGATGACAAGGAGGTGGAGGCCAATGGCATCCCACACGCGCCCCTCGAGGCCCGTCGATCGCTACGAGTCGGCCTTGTTCGCGACATCTTCGACACCGTCACGCGGAGCAAAGAATGCTTTCTCAACAACTTCCAGCTGCCCGCCAGTCACATTGAACCCTTGTTCAACACCAGGCACCTAGGCCAGGACAAGACCCGGTACTTGAGCTCGGTGCGCCTAAGTCAGGTCAGGATGCCGATGGCGAAAGCTCGCCGGCCCGGTAGGCCTTCATATAGGCGCGGCAGCTCTCGTCGGCACCGGTGAGCACGGCGAGGGCGAGCTGGAACGGGCGCGTGGTCCTGTCCACTGTCAGAGCCCGCTGCATGCTGACGACCGTCGGGTCAACTATTCCGCTGTCCGCGCCCGACTCGATCGCCAACGCCAAGAAGGCATCGTTCAGGAGACGCCGACTCGGAAGCCCGAAGCTGACATTGCTCATGCCGCCGGTGATATGGATCTCGCTACCGAAGCGCCGGCGCAGCTCGGCGATCGCGTCCAGGCAGTGTCGGCCATACTCGCCGTCGACAGCGATGGGGAAGACGAGCGGGTCGACGAATATCCTCTCCAGCGCGATGCCCGCTGCAAGCGACGCCTCAACCATCCGGCTGGCGTTGGCCACCCGCTCCTCGGTGTTCGTTGGCATTCCCGACTCACCTGCGGCTGTAATCACGACAGCGCCCTTGAGTCGTGCCGCCAGGTCGAGCACCTCAATCCGCTCGAGCGATGCCGAGTTGAGCATCGGCGGCCCGACGCGAGCGTCCGCCGCCTCGGTTGCTGCCATCACGCCTGCGTCGATTATCTCGAGGTTGGACGAGTCGATCGAGAGCGGAATATCGACCAGGGGAGCGAGAGTCGTCACGAGCCAGCGCATCGACTCGAGCTGGTCCGCGAGCTTGTTCGAGATCTCGTCGATGTTCACGTCGAGAAAGTGCGCGCCGGCCTTGACCTGGCGCTGGGCGAGCGTGCTCAAGTACGAAACAGCGGTCGAACAGTCGGGTTCGCTCCCCGCCATGGCAACCTGTACTGCAATCCGTACGTGCTTGATGCGCCCCTCCTGGTAGGGCTGCGAGAGCTTCTCGGCTTCGGGAATGCGAAGGTGGCGCGACACCCCGTCTTCATCGACGAAGACGATTCCCTCCTCCCCCGCCTCGTTGGCGGAGATCCGTTCGCTCTTCTGCAAGAGCACGCGTGTGGCGTGGATATTTTCCCCGATTACGACGAATTCGCGCGCTGTCGTGCTCACTGGACGTCCTCCTGTCCGGCAACGGGATGGGCAATGTGATCCCTTCCCAAGAAAGTGTTCGCCCAAGCGCTTGTGCCACGGAGGGCGTTGTCATTGAAGACGACTGGTGCGTCCAGCATTGAGGTTTCCTCTCCGTAGGGCTTCAGCCGCTCGTAAGCACGAGCCCAGATGCATTCGCGCTCGGCGACCTCACAGAGGCCGTCATGCGAGCCTCCGCAGGGGCCATTGCGTTGGTTCTTCGCACATTGCGATTCCGGGCAGAGATAGGCGATCTCCGGCAAGGAGCAGTCTCCGCAGTCCTTGCAGTTGTAGAGCGGCACCTTGGAAACGTGCTCGACAAGGTGAAGCACTTTGCGCGCCGAGACCGGCGCGGATTCCACAGCGGAGTAGAACCTTCGGACTACGTCGAACAGCGGCGCTGTGGGCGCGAAAACTGTCGAGTGGGCCAGGCGGCTGGTCCGATAGTTGATTGGTGTGCGCAAACGGGCGCGCCGTCGCGCCGCGCTCGTACGCGATGCGACGAGGACACCGCTTACCTCTGAGGAGGACAGACCCGTCGCCTTGTCGCGCGCGAAATAGTAGAACTCGTCCGGACAGGCGAACTGCACATCGCCCGCAATGGTCTTCCAACCGTCTGGGCCGAACTCCTCGGCCCGGGCGAGGATCTGCTCGCAGTCGGCCAGATCCAGCTTGCCGCCCAAGTAAGCGCCGCGGAAACCGAGTCCTCGCGCGATCGCGACCTGTTTCGCTGCAAGTTCGAGAAAGAACGAGCGTCCCCGATCAGCTGAGCTCGCGTAACGCTCGGCGAGAGCGACCAGCTCATCGGTGACGACGACGCCGGGAACCCGGCCGGCATGGAAGGCGCGAGCCGCGCCGAGCGAGAGCACGAAGACGTTGGCGATGACCGGCACTTTCAGGCCGCTCAGAGCGAGCCAGCGCAGAAGTTCGTCGTCCTTTCGCACGTCGTAGCCGGCTTGATTGATGACAAAACGCGCTCCAGTCTCAATCTTGCGCCGCAACTTGAGGTATTGGGGCACCAACTCGCGCTCGTAACGCTTGTGGTTCGTCACGACCGCCCCGAGGAAGAAGTTCGTCGGCTTCATCCTCCGTCCCTTCCCGTCGCGAAGGCCGCGGTTCATCTCCGAGTACATGGAGAGCAGCCCCACCGAGTCGATGTCGAAGCTCGGGCGAGCCATACCCCCGTATCCCGGTTTCGGATAGTCCCCTGTGAGGGCGAGAATGTTGTCGAATCCCTCCGAGGCCAGCTTCCAGCCGCGGCTCTCAAGCGAATTCCGGTTACCGTCTTTGCAAGCCAGGTGAATGATCACTTCCTGACCAATTGACCTGAGCTCGGTGCCGAGGGTGTCGGCGGCGAGCATCGCGTTTCCCGCAGGATTGTCCGTTATGGAGAGCACGTCGATCTGGGGGCTCTCGGCCAGGTCGCGCGCGTGGTTCAGTGCCCGCTGACCCGCCAGGTCACTGATTACACCGCGACTCGTAACCAGCTCCACGGCCACTACAAATCGGTCGGTGTTCTCGAGCAGGTGGCGAAAAGGCGGTTTACGCCGGACTTCGGTGCCTTCTGGTTCGTTGGTCGCGGGAGTCGCGCTCAAACGACAATGCCGATCTGGTGATTTGCATGAATATGGATGTCCCCTGCTAAGCACATGTCATGGCGAACCCGAACAATCAGATCCATGAGCCATGGATGGCATCGATGGAACGTAGTCACAAAATTAGAGTACCTTCCCCGATCATCGTCCACCAGTCGTCGAATCCAGACCCTCTTGACCTGGAGATTACGTTTCAGAGCAGGCAAGTGCAGACAGCTTCGGGTGTCGATGTTGCGACAATGACTGAATGGGATTCATTGCTCAGGAATTCCCCCGGGACACACAAGCTAGAGGTCCGCGATCAGCTCAACCGCGTACGCGCTAACGCTAACGCAAATGGGTTCTCAACCACCCATCCGTCCGAATCGGCGACCTCCGGACCAGACTGAAGCATCGGGCTGGATGCGGACTCAAGATCCACGTGCGGCTGGCGCACTTCGGGAGCTGGTCCATGAGGCCAATCGGTTCAAGCCATGGCTTAAGAAAGAAGCGCGACATGCCCGACACCGATAGGAGCACCCAAACAACGGCAAACGGAATTACTCCCCTCCCAACATAAAGGGGCTGACACCCACTTCGCTGCCGAGAATCCAGACAAGGACAATACCGGTTACCTCTCAGTCGTCCAACGCTCGGCACGCGGGCAGTCTCCGCCAGATATCGATACCGTGTATCTGTCCGACAAGATCCACCACCCGGGTGGATGCTTCCGGCATCGAACGCGGAGGCGTTAGGAATATGGCTAATCAGACTGAGATCACGCCCGCGGTCCAGCGCATAGGTGCGGTGATCGCGCTCGCAGAGGAAGGCGCTGAGGAATACGTCCAATTGCACGCCGCCGTCTGGCCGGAGGTTCTTGACGCGCTCAGAAAAGCGAACGTGACGAACTATTCGATCTTTCGACGCGACAGCCTGCTCTTTAGCTACATGGAGTACCGCGGCTCAGACCTGGTCGCCGACATGGCAGGCATGGCAAGCGACCCAGCAACAAAGCGCTGGTGGGAAGTGGTGATGCCATTGCAGCGAACAATGCGCTCCTCCGCGGACGAGGAGTGGTGGGCACCGATGGAAGAAGTGTTCCACCTCGAGTAATCGGGGGTGTGATGGGTGTCTTCAGCCAATCGGCGCGAACTCGGTACGGAGTCGCCCGCTAGTCGGGCCAAACGGCAAGTTGAGGTCGGAATCCCCGCACCTCTCTAAGCCATGTCCGCCGTCGAGGTCGTCAGCCCTTGACACTTCCAAGCATCGCTCCGCGCTGGAGGTAGCGCTGAGCGCCTACGAACACAGCCAGAACCGGAAGCATCTGCAGCACGGCGGCGAAGGCCAACTCCGGCATGTACAGCTGAACGTTCAGCCCCGCGGCAGCACTGGCGTTGAAAAGCTGACTGGACGTGATGAGCTCCTGGAGACCGACGGACACCGTCTGAGCTGCCGAGGTAGGCAGCATCACAAGTGGAAGGAAGTAGTTCGTCCAGTCGGCGACAAAGGCAAAAAAGAAGACCAGGGCAACTGCCTGCTTGGCGACCGGCGTCGCCACTCTCCAGAAGAGCCCCATCTCAGAGACGCCGTCGATTCGCCCTGCCTCCAGCAACTCATAGGGGAGTGTGGTCCGGTAGTGGACGAACGAGAGGTAGGTGCCGAAGGGGTAGAAGCCCATGATAACGGCCACCGGCCATAGGATGTCCACCTGGTGAACGGCCGATACCTCTAGGAACAGAGGTATGACGAGCACAGTGTTCGGCATCACCATCGTGAGGATAGTGAGGAAGAGCAGGACTCTGCGGCCTCGAAAATGGAGCATCGCCAGCGCATAACCAGCAGGTAGTGCGACGAGCACCGCAATAATCGCACCTCCAAAGGCGATGTATGCGGAGTTCCTCAACCACGTGAAGTAGATGCCATCGCTGAAGCCTCTCAACTGACGCCAGTCGAATCGGAGACGCCCCAATGAGAGTGGTCCGAAAGCGCCCTGGCTTAGGAGGCTCGCCTGGGAGCGCAAGGTGGCCAGAACGAAGGTCACCATGATGAACAGATAGATCAGCGCGACAAGCATGAGGAAACCCATCGGGGTCACCTCGCGGAGCCGGAAACGTCGACGCTTGCGAGGAGCGGCGCCGGCGGCCAGGAGCGCTCCGCTGGCCACTGGCTCCACTGCGACGTCAGACATGGACAGTCCTCCCCTAGCTACCGGTCACTGAACAGACCGGTGCGGGTCGTGATTATGACGCCGATCACCAGGCTGACTAAGAGGAGCATCACCGACAGCGCGGCAGCCGCCGGGACGTCGAAGATCTGAAAGGCGAAGGTGTAACTCAGCTGATTCGGCGTGTACTGCGGGGAAATGGTCCCCTCAGTGGCGAGGCCCAAAACCTGCGGCTCGAGGAAGAGCTGGGTCGCGTAGGCGATGTTCAAAAGGATGAGGTAGGCGATCCACGGGCGGATGAGCGGCAGCTTGATTCGCCGTGTCAACTGCCAGCCTGTGGCGCCGTCCACGATGGCTGCCTCCTGGACCTCGTCGGAGATCCCGTTCAGCCCTCCGTAGATGATAAGGATCCACGTGCCCGCGCCCTGGAAGAAAAGCATGAGGGCAAAGATCACCGGCAAGTGGGCCGGCTCGGCCGTCTGGTCGAGGGTCGTGTAACCGAGCCAAGACAGAAGCGGTCTGATTGGGCTGTCGACGGGGTCGAGCAGGAAGAGCCAGAGGACGAAATTTCCCATACCCGCCAATGCTCCAGGCAGGTAGTAGATGAACCTCAGCCCCCCGACCAGCCGACTCCGTCGCCCGTGCAGCAGCAGCGCCAAGCCGACCACGCCAATGATCATGAATGGAAGCCACACGGCCATGACGAGACCAATGTTCTCGAGAGAGCCGACGAACTGGAACTCCGTGACGACGTCATGGTAGGCGCTGATGCCACCGAAGCCGGAGCCGCTACGTGCCAGAAAGCTCTGGTAAATGGCGTAACCAGCGGGGACGATGCCCACCACGAGGAGGAGAAGAACGTAGGGCGCCAGCAATACCAGGCCACCGCGTCCTTGGCGACCCGATATGACCGCGGCCTTACGGCGCGGACGCTTCGTCGGACCAGCCGGCACAACTGCCGAGCGCACTTGATTTTCTAGTACAGCCAATTACTCACCACCAGGCTGGGCACTGGACTGTAATGGATCTCGTTTGGGAGGCACCCGCCCGCCTGACTTGGTGTCAGGCGGGCGGGGACTTGAAGGCTTTGACTAATGCTAGCCAAGGCCCGAATCGGGAACTAGCTCGTCTCTACCGTGTAGCCGTTCAGCTTGGCGTTGTTGACGAGTTGGCTCTGGTACGCAGACCACGCCGCGCTTATCGGCTTGCCTGCTGCGAGCACCGGAGTAACGGTGTCGGTCCAGAGGGCGCCCTCGTCGTACAGGAGGTACGAGTGGTTGGGACGGATCTCGTCTGCCGCCTTCAGCATCGCTGGGCCGATCTGGCTGGCGTCGGCGAAGTAGTGCGAGTTGACGATGTTCTTCGCAATCCAAGCTGCGTCGTCGGGACGGTAAGCCGGCAAGCCGGTCGTGAGGTCCACTTGCCACGCCGGGGCGGAAGCCATGAACTCCATGAACGTCGCCGTGTCAGCCTGGCGCTGGCCACTGATGTGACTGGACATCGACCAGAGGCCGCCACCCTCGTCACCAGTGCCGGCCACAGTGCCCGGCCACGAAAGCGGGACGGTTGCTGTGATCTGGCCCGCGGGCACCTTGAAGGTGTCTTCGAACAAGTACACGCCATACCAGGCGGCACCCGGTGTCATGACCAGCTTCGCCCCGATCTTCGCGGCGTCGGTGTCGAAGATGCCGACCGGAGACGCCACCTTGGCAGCGATAAGAGCATCGAGCATGGTCTCAACACGCGTGCAGCTGGGGGCGTTGAGGTCAATGAGTACCTTGTTCGGACCGACGAGGTCGTTGGTCGGGCACCCGCTACCCCAGAGGTACCGCTCGACCGCGTAGTCGTCGCCGAGCATCGCGGTGTAGTAGCCGGGGTGCTGCTTACCGATCTGAACGCTGAGCGCCTGGTACTGCGGGTACGTCGTGGGGACCTTGTAGCCCCACTGCTTCATCAGCTTCGCGTTGTACCACAGCACGTCCGGCGCAACGTCGTTACGCAGGCAGTAGAGCTTGCCGCCGAGGATACAAGGGGCAGCCACGGCTGCGGGGTAACCCTTCTGGACGCTCTTGGAGATGATGTTGTTCATGTTGGCTGCGTAATGGATCTCGGACGATGTCGCCCACGCGATGGCCGAGTTACCAGGCCAAAAGATCGCGTCGGGCCAACCGCTGCCTACCCTGTTGAACAGCGTGAACTTCTCCTCGAGCCCGGCGTTGCTTGCGCTCGAGCTGAGTGTCGTGACGCTCACCGGGATGTTCGGATACGCCTTCTCGAAGGCCTGGACGGCCGGGATCCTGGGTGGGTCGACCCAGAGCACCAGAGGATTGGCCTTTGAAACTGAGTCCATCGATTTCATCTGTACGTTCGGTGTGCTGTGCCGCGCGGTGGTTGCGAGCGCTGGCGCGCTGACACCTACGAACAAGACGCCTGCCGCAATTGCGCCGAGCGCAAACGCCTTCGGCCGACGGCTCCTCGCCGGCCGCTTAATCCCTGGTTGCTTCGTCCTGAAGTTCATGGGCGCTCTCCTTCTAAGCCAGTTGTGTCGGGTGTTACCCGCGGTGCGAGATGTTAACGCTCCTGCAATAGAGGCGCAAGCAAACGTTATCTCTCATATTTGCCCTGGTTTGTCCCTGTTTTCACGGTTCTAGGATCCGCAGTCCCGGACGCCAAACCCGAGAGGCGAGTTTCAGGCCTCTGATGAGCTCGGGGGGTCACCGAGATGCCGTCGGCATCCCTTTCCGGTCATTCCGCGCGATCGGTCGAGCAGACGGTCGCAACCGACCACGCAGCCCAGCGGCGGGTGCCTACATGAGACCCTGCCTTCACGCTCGACGCCCGCGTTCGCGCACCGCTCCCCCCAGGCGGGTGCGACGGCCTGCAGCTCACGTTCTGACGCCGTTGCTTGACACCGAGCTGGAGCGGCTAGACGCCTGACCGCCGCACTCGGTGGCGATTGACCCCGCACGCCGGTCTCGACAGTTGCGAGCGAGACGGCGTGCGGAAGTGTCGTGTGGGTCGACAGCCGAAATCCGATGCGCCGGCGTTCCATGTTTCGGGAACTGGGTTGAGACGAGTCAACCGGCGAGTCTGTCTACTTTCATCGGGACCTCGACGCGACGCTCTCCCACTGACCTATCCCTTCCACGTCGATGTCGAACTGGCGCATCCACACGTCGGTCCCGCCTACAGCGGTGTACGTCCCCAGGGAGCGGTCACCGACGCGGTACAGGTACAACTTTCCAAAGACCCAGCCGCGTGGGCCGCGCCAACGAGCTGCTTCAACCGAGCGGCTGGCGCCTCTTCATGCGCTTCGTCCACGTCGCGTGAGAGCCGCTCGTGGCTACGTCCCGGCTGGTCCAAGCTCTCGCCGGATGGCGGCATTCCGACCATTCCCAGGTAGGTGGAGTCGATGTTAGAAGACGGCAGCACGGCTCGACAGTGGCGTGTGTTGCGTGGACAGAAGAGTGAGGGAACGCGTTGGGTCCGGTCGTTGAGTCGCCAGGCGGGGGAACTCGGCGACGGCAACCGTGCTTGAGGTGATCGACCCGTCCCTGCCCACCGCCTCGGCGCCGAACGCCCCACACGCCCCACACGCCCCAGCGATCCTGTCTTCCACGTCCACCGCGAATGATGCTACGCCTTGATGAACGAAGTCATGACCGTCACTCAACGTGAGGATCGCGACACGGAACGTTGGCTCTCCTGGAAAACGATTTACCTACTCTTCAGTAACACCGACGCGCCGTGAGTAACATCGCTCAACCATGACCACCATCGTCGACGTGGCCCGCACCGCCGGGGTCTCCACCGCGACGGTTTCCAGGGTGCTCAACAACCATCCGCAGGTTGACCCCCGTCTGGCCGCGGTCGTGTTGCAGGCGGTCAAGGACCTGGGTTATCGGCCGAGCCGTGTCGCGCGCAGCCTCCGCACCCGCCGCAATCGGGTCTGGGCCCTGATCATCTCGGACATACGCACGGGGTACTTCTTCGGATCGGTCGTGCGCGGAGTCGAGGACGTCGCCTACGAGGCCGGTTACTCACTTTTCCTTTGCAACACCGACGAAGACCTCGCCAAAGAGGCCTCTTACATAGAGCTCGCGGTCGCGGAGAACGTCGCAGGCGTGATCCTCACACCATCGGGCCCGCGCACCGATCTGTCACCCTTGGTGAACTTTGGTATCCCCGTGGTGCTCGCCGACCGGACGCTTCCGGCCCAGCAGGCCGACAGCGTCGTCGTCGACAACGTCTTGGGTGCTTACGAGGCGGTGACCCACTTGTTGGTGGGAGGCTATAAGCACGTCGCGTGCATCACCGGCCCGCTCACGACCACGACTGGCTACCAACGACATGTCGGGTATTGCAAGGCTCTCAAGGAGGCCGGCATTCCTCTGGACGACTCGTTGGTGCGTGTGGCCGACTTCCGCGAGCTTGGGGGTCAGCTAGCCATGCAGGAGCTGTTGGACCAGGTCGAACGTCCCGAGGCGGTGTTCGTGACCAACCACCTCATGACTATCGGCGTCCTCCAGGCCATCGCCGAGGCGAAGCTGACCATTCCCGCCGACATCGCCGTCGTCAGCTTTGACGACATGCCCTGGTCCTCACTATTGCAACCACCGCTGACGGCTGTTGCCCAGCCGGCCTACGACCTGGGTGTGGAGACTGCCCGGCTGCTCTTGAGCCGACTGGAAGGCTACAAAGGCGCCGCCAGGATGGTGACGCTGTCGCCTTCGTTGCAGGTCAGAGAGAGCTCGTCGCCCAAATCTCGCGTTGCTGCCCGGCACCGCTGACAAAGC
>Ga0302140_10008708_pt1 | contig 12603 bp, 9 predicted proteins | sample I_Bog_E1_1_FD_202095 | JGI IMG/M metagenome (GOLD analysis project Ga0302140, IMG submission 202095) | Peat permafrost microbial communities from Stordalen Mire near Abisko, Sweden - I_Bog_E1_1 | ecosystem: Environmental > Terrestrial > Soil > Wetlands > Peat | place: Sweden: Abisko, Stordalen...
ATCTACGGAGATAACTCCGATCCATTTCAAGACACCCGCTGGAGCCTGCTCAAACAGCGCCTTCCGTTCCCTTGGCGCAGGCGCATCGCCACGCCGTCAAAGCCAGCGGTGGAAGAAAGCTGACCTCAGCGCGTGCAAGCACGGCTTCATGCCTATAAGAGAACTCTCGACGATGCAATCAGACAGCCACCTCGATCACAGTAGTGTCTCATGAAGAAAACACTACTACGATCAAGAACGCCAGTCATGAAGGCTTGGCCACGAGGCACCCCAGTACAGAGCGCTCGCCTGAACTCATCGCGCCAGTCCGGAGCGGGTTTATCGATGCCTGTTACTTCTTCGTGCCTTTGATCATCAATTGTAGTTTCTCGTTCACTTCGTCCAAATCCTTCGCAAGACAGCCCTTCAGGGTGCAGAAATGCCCATTGAGCTTCATGTTGGGAATTGTTGCGATCACAGTGTTGGTCTTCAAGTCGATGAGTTGTACGGAGATGTGAAGGCGATAACCGTGATCGACCGAAACATCGACGAATTTGACGTAGAGGTCGTTTCCTGCCGTGTTTACGTCGTCCTTGTTCTTGGCCACGACAACCGTACGGCCGGTCATCTTAGTCTGAAAGTACTCCTGGAATCCGGTGTTTTCCGTCGCAATTACCGATTCCCAGTCCTCTCTTGTATCGTATCCCAGGTCTTTGTATGATCCAACGCCGAGATCGACCCAGCCGAGAAAGATGCGATTCATGTTGCTCATGTCGGGGATCTGTGCCTTTTCGCGCGCCTCAAGAGTTCTGGGAAGCATAAAGCACATCATCAAAAGTGTTGTTGCAATCACTACTCGTTTCATGAACATTCTCCTTTTCTTGTTTCGTGATCGGTAAGATCCTCTTCAGAAGCTACCTGATTCCTTGCAACTTTCCATCGACAAACTTCAGTTGTACTGGGAAACCAGTGCTGCCCAGATCCACGATATGACCTTTGCGATCGATTGCCTGCCCTTTATCCTGCCGCGGATGCCAGATTTCCGTGTGCACTCCATTCGCATCATCGGGCTTAATATCGAGTAACGTGCCCACTACGTCGAAAGCCTGTTCCTTGGTCATGCCCACAACCAGTCGGTGATCTGCAATCGCATTGCGCACTTCGACGGGCCATTCAGGATGTTCGTTCTGCAGTGGAACCTTGGAGAAAGTCTGGTTGAATGCCTTGGTGAAGTCGTCGAGGGATTTGATCTGAATGAAGTTGATTGTGACCTCGTAATTGATGGGTTTGAACCCCTCTAGCATCAGGTTGACTTCATCGCCGTTGACTTTCAGTGCTCCAGCGTGAACGGGGTAATTCGGGTAAAACACATAATTAATCCTCTCCCGCTTCTTGAATCTCGAAGTGGAGGTCATCTCCTTGCTATTCGTCTCCTGGGCGAGCAGGCGCGATGTGTCATGGCTTGTAGGCGAGACCTCAAGCAGAGGCGCCGAGCCGATCCCCCAATTCCCGACTTCCGATCTAAGAGGGACATCAAGCCGCAGGTACAAAGTCCCAGCAACCATGCCCTTGGCGGTTTGCTCATCCTGTTTGGACAACTGCGCGCGCAGCGACAGCGGCAGACAAAGCAGAAGCAGGAGCAAGGCTCCAGCTTGCCGATGTACAGACTTGCTCATCATGTATACCAGCCCTCCACCTTCCAATTGACGAATCAAGAATCCGGATACTTAGAACATTTCGGAAGCTGCTTTGAAGTTTTACGCATTATAGCCCCGCGGGCCTTGCCTGAGCAGTGAGGGGCGCTAGAAAAGCTCAAGTCATTCATTGTAAATAAGAAAACCTTTGAGGATGGCGTCAGGTCAGTCCGCCATCGACCGCAATGACCTGCCCCGTGATGTAACTTGCCTGCGCCGAGGCCAGAAAGACGATCAGGGGAGCGATCTCCTCCGGCTTGCCAAAGCGCCCCAGGGGAATCTCGGCCAGCAACCGCCGCTCTTCCTTCGCGATGTACTTGGCCGACATGGGGCTGGGCACCACGCCGGGACAGACGGCGTTGACGCGGATATTGAAGCGGCCCACCTCGCGGGAAAGAGCCTTGGTGAAGGCGATCATGCCCCCCTTGGAGGCGGCGTAGTTGCACTGGCCGGCCTGGCCGCGCACCCCGCTGGGCGAGACGATGTTGCAGATGCTCCCCGCCCCGCTGCGCATCATGCCCATCACGGCCAGCCGCGAACATACGTAAGTGGCGCGCAGATTGGTATCGATGACTTCGTCCCATTGCTCTTCGGACATGAAGGCCAGCAGCACATCGCGGCTGATGCCCGCATTGTTGACCAGGCAGTCGACCGGGCCGAGCCGCTCCTCGATTTGCTGAAAGAGCGCGGCCGCATCCTGCTGACTGGAAAGATCGGCAGCAACCGCCAACGCTTCTCCGCCCGCAGCGAGAATGTTTTCGACGGCCTGACTGGCTGCATCCCGGCCGTGATGATAGTGAACAGCCACACGCCATCCAGCCGCGGCCAATGCCTGCGCCATGGCCGAACCCAAAGTTCCCGAGGCGCCAGTGACCAGTGCCGTCTTTTTCTCAGTCGTCATCGGCGCGCCTATTTGAAGGGCTTGAAGACCATGATCGTGAAGCCCAAACGGGAGTTATAACGCGGAATGTTTCCGTCCAGGGCATAGGAAACTGTGCCTTGGATCAGGGTACCCTTGGGACCGGCGGTGTTGAAGTTGGTTTCCAGCCCGTCGAACTTTTTGAAGTGGCTGGACTCGTCCAGGTTGCGAGCGCGCGCATAGCTGTAGAGTCCCTCAAACTTGACCAGGTCCATCACGTTGAATCCGTAGTGGACGTTGCTCATGGCGATGGCGTCGAAGGAATCCGTACCGCCGGGAATGCCGTGAATGCGCGGATTGGAAAAGAAGGATGGGAAGTAGCGGGAGAAGCGATCCAACTGGTCTCCGCCATAGTAGGCCAGATCCCATCCGCCCTTGGTGAATTTGCCGATGTAGTAATCCTTGTTGAGGTCGGCGTCGTAGAGAGTGTAGGCGCTCTGCGGCGGCGGCAGTTTGGACGGCAGAGACTCCTGAGTACATTGCGAAGACGATGCCGCACATCCAAACTGTTTCCAGGCGATGCGTTCGCCCCTGGTGCCGTCGGCGGTGAAGATATAGCCCTTTTCGGTTAGCCGAAGCTGGACTCCGGGCAACAGAGCCACGCCGTTGCGCGGCAGCTCGTAGAGGCCAGCCGTGTCGCTGGTGCGGCGGTAGATGTCGTAGGCCAGATAGGTGAATGCGGTCGCGCTGAAGTGACTGGTGGCCTGCCAGGAGGCGCGAACACCAATGGTCTGCTCCCAGGACCAGATCTCCTCGCCAATGTTCTCCACATTGCCGTTATAGACGCGGTCCTCGCCGGGCAGCGCGGAGAGCGCCAAATCCGCCGCCAGACGGTACTTGGTTGCGTACTGTTTTGAGAGGTCGGTCGCCAGTATCGGTCCGGCAAAAAAGGTGGAGAGTTGCGCGCCGGTGTGCCGAAAGTCGAAATCGGCCATGCTGATGCCGGCGATGGGAATGGGAAAATTAAAAGTTCCCTCGTACATGGCGCCGCCCACCAGGGAAACAATGCGCTTATCGCTGGTCTGCTGCACGACGCGTTCACCGTCCTTGATCTTCAGTTCGCGCAGTCCCTGGTCGGTCTCGCGATACATGGGCGCGTCGGAGCGATGCGCAGCCGTCAGATCTTCGGCATAATGCGGCGTATTGATGGCGTAGTCGGAGAACTTCAATGTTCTTTGCAGTTGAAAATCACGTCCCGCCGCATTCAGCGTCTGTTGCGCGGAGATGGAGCGAAGCAGGTTGAACGGATTGCCCTGACTGTCGTTCACCAGAGAGAAGTTCTGGGTCTCCACATTGACCACGATACTGCTCTTTGCGCCGCGCTGGCTCAGCGTCTGCCGCACCTCGCGGAAACTGACGCCGTCGATCCATATCTTGCCACTGTAAAGATTCTCATCCTGCGCCTTCGGTTCCACGCCCACGATATAGCACTGGACGCCGTCAATCTGTTCCGTGCCCAGAAGTTTGTAAGTATAGCGCTCGTTCAGCGTCAATTCCAGCGGCTGGGTCAGAACCTTTTCCGGTTCCAGTTGCGGCAGCGGAAATTCATGCTTATTGCTGAACTTCACGCCGTTGACGTAGAACTCGGTCTGCGCGAACTCCATTTTGCCGCCGCGCTCGAAGAACTGCCTGAGGCGCATGGAAATGTCAAAGGCCTGCGCCACGGTCGTGCTCTCGAAGTGTAGGTTCATAAAACTGAAGGCCTGGTAATTGTCCAGCCGCCGCTTCTGGGCCTCGCGATATTGCTGCCAGCGGGCAATAATCTCTTCGACGCTGAGGTCGATTCCGCCCTTGACCTCTACCTGGTTGTAAACCGTTGCTTCGGCGCTGCTCTTCTTGTGAATGCCAACGAGTACGAATTGACTACCGCACGCGCAGGTCGCGGTCAGGCCCGTGGTGCTGTTTACCGGCTCGCTTGCCGGGATGCGGTTTCCGGTTTCCGCGTCGAACCATTGAATCTCGTATTGCGCCTTGGCCGTGCCCTGCAAGATTACCGTTCGGGGATGATCGGGAAGGCCATGAACCGGCGCCAACACAACAATATCTCCCGATTGCCCGCTGCCGAACCAGCCCGCGCCATCGCTCTCTGCTCCGTCCACCGTGAGCGTCAAAGGCAGCGCCTTGTCATTCAGACGAAGAAGGTTGGCGGGAAGAGAATGAGTGAGGAATGTATCGGCCGCGCACAGTTGATTGGCAGCGCCGGCATCGGACGGCGTTGACCAGAGTATTTCGACCGCGGAGCCGGAGGCCGCCAGCGCCGCGGACAGATACGATGCCGTCGAGGCAGGTCCGCTCTCCAGTTTGAGGATGACGGGCTTATTGAGTGCGTGTTCGGCAATCCAGCCGGCGTCCGAGCGCCACCCCGGCGCGTCGGTCGTACCCAGTAGATCAGAATATAGGGCAAGCCGCTTGACGGTATCGCCGAATTGGCCGATGAAACCGGTGGGGAAGACAAAAGCCAGCCGCAGAGCGGGGTTGGCCGACTTGGCCTGGATTGCCAGACGCAGCAACGCAAAGACAAAGAGATCGGACGCCGTGTGCGGCGCGCCGGGTTCGACAATCACTCCGCGCACGGCAGGGGCGGAAAGAGGCGCCTGTTTCAGAAAGCTGTCGACCTGCTCGGTAATCTGCTTTTCAGTCTCCTTGCCGGCGAGTGCTTCGGGAGCAACGCCCACATGCAGCCAGACCTGCGCACTGGCCGGCAGATTCTGGACGGCCTGAGCCTGTTCCGCGAATTGCCGGCTGGAGTCGCCCCCGGCGCCGAACTGAAAGACTACCTTCGGTAGCACAATGGGCGAGTCTTCGCCGCACCGGTTTGCCGCCTTCAGGCTCGCGGCCAGATTCGACTCAGGGTTTTGGCCGCTCCCCGGCGTGGGAATCGAGACCAGATCCCGGGGAAGACCGGCTTGCGCCGTCGCTGTCGTCAGCCCACAACCGGGAAAAAGCAGGAGAAAGGCGATAGCTTGCAAGCCTGACCTTCTGAAGGAATCAAGCGTTGCGGTGAGAAGCGGCTTACTCATCATCGTTTGGGACCACCGGCCCGGGAGGCAGTTGAAAAGCTGGAGCCGTTCGCCCATTGCCGGAGAGTCGAACCGCACGTACTCGGAAACCCTGCACAAACCGGAGAGCCGCTCTGGTCGGCCTGCATCTACAACTCGCCGGCCTGCGCGGCGTTAAGGGAATTGCCATCATGCGGAACCTTGCCGGCGATGCGCGTCAATTCCTCGCTATCGCGGAGCCGAGCTCCGGCATTGTAACTGCAGAATGGAATGAGCTGCCCGTCTGTCGTGACATACTGAATGATGCATCGGCTGAGACGCCGCAAATTGTAACTGTGCGCATCCATAAAGTGCATGCCCGCGACGAAGATGCCGTTGAAGCCGCGCTGTGCCCACCCTTCGGATCGGCCCTCATGCTTGTCTTCCCACGAGTCGAGGCTGCGCAACAGGCGCGGGAAGGTAAGTCCAGGAGGAGTTTTGCCCAGATCGAGGCATTTCGACAAGCGGCCAAACTGGCGAATCTTGGATATCTGGCGCTCGATCAGCCCTTGCTCGGCGTACGGCTTAATGTCCGCCATGCTGCGCAGGAAGCGGTTCAGATCGAAAAAGCTGCTCAGGCAGAACGGCTTGTTGTTGTCGTCCACGTAAAAAAAGGTTCCGATGGAACAATGTGCATCGCTGAGAGGTGGATGCGTTTTCTCATTGCGGACGCGCTCGATGGCGCGGCTGAGCAGCGAGATGGAGTTGAGCGGAAACCAGTCGTCGGGAAAGCGAGTCAATCCGGTCTGTTCGCCGAATGCGCGGGCCATGGTGGCCAGGTTGAAAGGCTCGGCGCCGCTGTTCGTCACCGCGATGCGGCCCACATCCGCGGCCGGCTGAATGCTGATGCCGGTGACGAATTTGTTGTGTTCCAAGGCGAACTGAAAGATGGGGCCCAGCTGGTCGGCATTGACCGAACTCATGATGGTCGGCACCAGCACCAGCCGCATGTTCGTCTGCTCGATCGCGCGCACGGCGGCGATCTTCTTGTCCAGCAGTCGCTGGCCGCGCATCTTCAGATAGACGTCGTCGTTCATGCCGTCGAACTGCAAGTAAATCGTATGTAGACCCGACTCCTCGCAGAGCTTTGCATAGTCAGGATCTACAAAGCGGCTGCCGTTGGTGGCCACCTGCAAGTGGGTGAAGCCAAGATCGCGGGCAGTGCTGAGAATTTTGGGAAAATCGGGGTGCAGCGTTGGCTCTCCACCGGAGAACTGCACTGTGCGACAGGGCACGGGCCGGTTCAGCAGCGCCTTGAGCATCTTGACCACTACTTCCATTTCCAGAATGTAGTGGCTGCCTTCGCCTTTGGCTTCGGCAAAGCATACGGGGCACTTGAAATTGCAGCGATTGGTGAGGTCGATGACGGCCAGGCACGGCTCGTTCTGGCTTCCCATCTCGGTGGCGCAGCAGCCTGGAGCGGATGGCGTCAGTGCCGTGTCGTACTCGAGAAAAACCAGCTTATTCCACTCTTCCAGCCTGCGGTACAGCGCCGTATCGGAGAAGATCAGGTCCTCGTTGGCGTCGTGACAAGGGCACTCGGAGCGCTGGTAGACCTTCCCCTCGCGATCGAAGATTGTCGAAGGGGATGGCTTGCCGCAGCGGGGGCACAGGGAAGCGACTGTGTTGATGGTTATGTCGCTCACGAATGTCTTCAAAGTCTGCCTTCCAATGCCAAGTCTCGGTTTCGTAAAGTTTACACGAACACCCTCAAGCCGTGTGCGAGCTTAGCGGATCGAACGGAAAGAAAAAGCGAAAATGAATTACAGGCGTGTCAGTGCGGGATTTGCCTGCTTTTCTCCTCCGATCAAAATCACGCCTGGAATGAGCCAGAGGCCGCCGGCCAGGGTAAGGGCAACGCCCAGGGAAGTAACCAGCCCCATCTCGGCCAGCGGGGGAAAGCTGGCAGCCAGCAGCGCGCCAAAGCCTATGATGGTGGTCAGGTTGGACTGAATCAGCGCCGCGCCGGATGCCTTGGCAACATCGAGAATGCTGTTGGACGCCCTTTCCAGATAGCGGCGCACCAGATGGATCCCGTTGTCAATGCCGATGCCGATGATCAGCGGGATCGCCGTGACGGACATGAAGCTGAAAGGATGGCCCATGAGCCGCAGCAGGCCAAACGTGACAACGATGGCGAAGATGATCGGCATCAGCACCAGCAGAGTGATGCGCCAGTTGCGGAAGGTAAGATAGACGATCAACACGATGGCCGCGGCGGTCCACAGCAGAGCCCGCCGGCTGTCGCGCAGCACCTGGCTCTGCAAATCGCGATTGATTTTGTCAAAGGAGAATTCCACGAAGGGTCCGTACTGCCCGCGCCAGGAGTCGAGCACCGCGTCAGGAATCACTTCATGGGCATTGGGGCCGACGGCATAGAAGGCGATGGCGGCGACGTAATTGCCGTCCCCGGTCCTGCGCAGGCTGTTGTCGAGCAGGCCGGCAGGCAGGTATGGCGCGGCGGATTCCAGGGTGACCGGATCCGCGTTCTTTCCCAGTTTGCGCAGTTGCTCGAGGTAGGGCAGGTAAGGCTCGATGCGCAGACCGTTTTCGCACAGCGCGTCCTGGAGGGCGCGGGCCGAGGCATTCATATCGATGTGGGCCAGCGCAAGAGCCCGCTGCCTTTGTGCCTGGATGGAGGGGAGCAACTGCGTGGGAGAAAAGACGGATTTGAGGGTGCCGCCCTGTCGATAGGATTCCAGGCCGGCGGTCAGGTTTTCGGACCGGCGCAGCACATCCTCCTCACTGCCGGCAAACAGCAGCAGTGTGGGGCTGCCCTCAATGCCGAACTTTGCCGAGAGCAGGTTCTGTGCGGCAACAGCAGGGCTGTCAGCATCGCCCATGACGGCAAAGCTGCCGCCCATTTTGATGGTGGGCAGCATAAGGGCGGAGAGTAGAAAGAGAGCGGCTGCAACAGCCACAACCCAGCGGGCGTGCCGGCCCACAAAGTTGAGCGAGCCGCGCGCCAGGGCGGGGAGAAAACGGAAGGTGATCCCCGCTGGAGCAAATGGCCGGATGTAGCGGTTCCACAACTGCATCAGCGCGGGTACCGTCAGCAGCGTGTGAAGCATCATCATGAACATGCCGACGGTGAGAATAAAGCCAAACTCGGCCAGCGCCTTGAAACTGGAGGCGGCCAGCGCCACGGTGGCCGAGGCCGCGGTCAGAATACAGAGAACGATGCTCACGCCGGTGGTCTCGAAGGTGCGCAGCATGGCCGCGTTGAAGCTGCCGCCCTTGGCCCACTCCTGCGGCGAGCGATTGAAGAAATGCACCACCTGATCGTCGCCCAGGCCCGCGAGAATGGCGATGAACGACAGGCTGATCAGATTCACTTCTCCGGGATAGTAACTCGCGATGCCCGTGGTCCACAGAATGCCCAGGCTGGTGGGTAGCAGCGACAGCAGCAGGAGAGGAACGCTGGGATAGACCACCAGGCACAGCAGCAGACTGCCGATGATTGAAACCAGAGAAACGCGGCGGATATTCCTCTCGATGAATTTGTGGTCCTGCTCCGCGTACACGTAAGCGCCGGCTGGAATGGCGCTCACACCGGCGCTGCGCAGTTCAGGATCGGCTTCGACGCCCTGGATGTGCGCATGCGTCCATTGCATGATCTGCGCGGCGAATTTGTAGTCCACCGCCGACTCGCGCGGCTCGGCGATGATCAGCAGCGCCGTGTGATCCCGGCTGAAGAAGCGGTTCCCCGATCCCCAGGAGAGGTCGAAGCTGGAGAACTGCGAGAAGCCCTCGCCATTGCCTGCCGTCACGCTCATCAGGCCCAGCGGATCGGCGACAAAGTAATCCGCGCCCAGGGTGGAAAACGGAGTAACCAGTTCGGTGGCGGCGCGGCGCACGTTCTGATGAATCTGCTTGGGATCGAGCCGCTCGGCCAACGTCGCGCTTTGGCCGGGCAAAGCATAGGAAGGAAAGTGCCAGGAAAAGAGCCGGACCAGGTTGAGCAGTTCCTCTTCTTGGAGTCCGCTGCGAGTCTGCTTGAAGAGTCCGCTGGCGGCCATCTCGGTGGTGAGCCGGTCGGCCGCCGCTTCCATCGCTTCGCTGCTGTCGGCATCGCCCCGCGGGGCCTGGACCAGCACAAAGAGCTGGTTGCCGTAGCCCAGTTCCTTGCCGATCTGGCTGGCCGCTTGCCACTGCGGATCGCCTCTGCCGAACATATCGGTCAGATCGGTTCCGGTGCGCAGGTTATGAATATTGGCGAAGAGAAACAGGGTCATGACGAAGACCACTCCCACCACCAACCCCGGATGGCCGATGACCAGCCGTCCCAGCCCGCGCATGAAGCGAACCATCATGAGGCGATCTCCGTTGCCGGACGGCGCGCAAGAAAGAGGATGTGAGCCAGGGGAAGACGATTGCGAAAGCGGCGCTCCTCGACCTGCATTCCGGCCGCCTGAAGCGCGCTCCGATATCGCTCGGCGGAGAGAATCAAGGGGCCGGCGCCGACATGCTCGGCGGAAAACAGCAGCCGGTCCAAGCCCAGAGTGAGAGCGCTCAGCAGCCCGCGTTCGCGGTCATGCACCCGAAAGATCAGCCGCCCGCCTGGTTCCAGAGCGGAGCAGCAACGCCGCAGCAGCGCCAACTGTTCCTCGGCGCTCAAATATTGCAGCACATCCAGAATGAGAATCAAACCGGCCGGGGGCAGTTCGTAATGGCGCACATCGCAAACGGTCGGTTCCGCGTTCAAAGTACTCAGAGCCAGCCGGGCGACGGCGATTCGATGCGCATTGAGGTCGCATCCAAGCAAATACCGGTCTTGGCCTGCGAATGCCGTAAAACAGAGTGCCATGCCGTAGCCGCAGCCCAAATCGACCACTGTTCCAGATCCTAGGTCTTCCGCTGCAAGTAAACTGAAAATCCGATCCAGCCGCATCTTCCAGCGGACAAATCCGCGGTCATACTGAGCGCTCTTGGCAAAGGTCTGATTGACGAAGCGAATGCGCTGGCGCAGGCTGCGCTGCGAAGGCGCGGTCCAATAGACCACAGCTGCGGTAAGAATGGCTGCCGCGCCGCCCGCGACCAAACCCAACGCCAGGCTGCCCAGAACCCACGAGACAAGCTGCTCTTTCAGTTGCGCGCCGGAAAGCGCCGCCAGATGCCAGGGAAGGAACGAGCCATGGCGCAGAAAGCCGCCCAGTTCCACCGACGCGGCTACGATAGGCGGCAGCAGCAGCGGATTGTTGACGAAGGTGGCGGCAAGGGTCAAGGGCTTGTTCAATCGCAACAACACCGCCAAACTCACCGCCACCAGTGTCTGCAAGCCATAGATCGGCACGATGCCAATGAAGATTCCCCAAAACACGGCTGCCCCGGCCGAAGCCGGGTCAAGCCGCTCGGTCAGCAGAGTTGCAGCGAATTTGCGAATATGTGCGTTCAATCCCTGGAGCAATGCTCGACCTTTTCTTGAAGACTTCCGTTTACCGCCCTGAGACTACCAATAACTCACCGCTCGCCACCTTTTCTCCCAGCGCGCTGACGGTGCCTTCGATGCATACCATGGCTCCAGCCTGGGTCAGCTTCGTGGTTTCAATGCGCAACATCGTGCCAGGGGCTACGGGCTTGAGAAACTTGAAGCGATTGACCGCGGCCAACAGGGCCGTTTCCTTGGCCTCGGTGGGAGTTGCCGAGCCCATCATCACCGCCGCGGTCTGCGCCACCGCTTCGATTATCAACACACCGGGCAGAATCGGCCGTGCGGGAAAATGCCCGGCAAAAATGGGGTTCTCGCCATCGACCGAGAGCCACGCAACGCAACGAATGCCGGGCTCCAGTTCCTCCACCTTGTCGATCCACAAAAAAGGCGGACGATGCGGAATGATCTTCTCGATTTCGTTTCGCTCAATCACTTTGGTTTGGACACCTCGAAGGTTTCGGCGGGCAGCTTCGCATTCAGAGAGGTGAAGTCAATGCGGAAGACGCTGTTGACGCCGCTCTTGCCGTCCACCTCCAGCGAACGCGGCAGAAAGTCGCGCTTGTCGAGTTTCACTACCAGATAATTCAGGCGGCGGCGAAAGGCCTCAGTGCGGGGAACAAATTTCATCTCGTACTCCCTGCTGTTTTCCACCGCTGTGATGGTGAAATTCTTCTTCAGTCCCTCGATCGAGTTTTCCCGGCTAAAGGAAGATTGGGCGCGGCGAACGCCGCTGCCAATATCGAGAACCTGAGTCTCTCCGTCTCCGCTGATCACGTTGAGGTAGTCGGTATCGAAGCGGATGCGCAGGGCGTTGGGCGCAAAGTACTCCAACGAAAAGCGGGTCATTCCATCGGCGCAGAACTTGCCGCGCAACACCATGGGTTTAACCATCAGCCTGGAGGTGCGGGTCTCAACCACGCTGCCGCAGCCGGTTGTGAACTTTGTCTGCGCTTGCTGCACGCCGTTCCATATGCGCATCAACAAATCGTCTGACTGCGCCGGCAGCAGGTGCGGCAGCAGCAGCAGCGCGATCAGGCAGCAAACTCGGCGCAGGCTCATCTCAAGCTCCCAGGAAGCGAAACGCGAGAGACCAAAGGCAGATGTGCACCGTATCGCGTACCGGCTTCATCTTGGACCGCGCCTGACCGTTGTCGTAAACCATGTGGATGGGCGCGTGAGCAATGGTGCAGCCAGCGCGTCCCAGCTTGATGAGCACTTCCATTTCCAACTCGTAGCGCCGACCGCGCAGCTTGATGCGGTTGAGAGTCTCAAGGCGAAAGAGCCTGAAGCCGCTCTGGCTGTCTTGAATCTTGCTGCCCACCAGCGCTGAGGCCCAGCGGCTTCCAATGGTGTTGGAGTAATAGCGGGCGCGGGGCATCAGGGAGCGGTCGAAGGGGCGTGCACCAATGACCAGATCCGCCTCCGTCTCACGGGCTACCCGCAGCAGGACGGGTATATCCTGCGGCATATGCTGACCATCGCCATCAAGAGTGATCGCGTGGGTAAAGTTCTGAGCGCTGGCATACGTGAAGCCTCGACGCA
>Ga0302140_10008712_pt1 | contig 12602 bp, 16 predicted proteins | sample I_Bog_E1_1_FD_202095 | JGI IMG/M metagenome (GOLD analysis project Ga0302140, IMG submission 202095) | Peat permafrost microbial communities from Stordalen Mire near Abisko, Sweden - I_Bog_E1_1 | ecosystem: Environmental > Terrestrial > Soil > Wetlands > Peat | place: Sweden: Abisko, Stordalen...
TAGGAAACTAATGAATCTAATAAATCTAATGAATCTATCATTTAATAAAAAATGATAGAAAAATTTTTAAAAGAAACAAATAGAAAAATTAAAAATGGAAAAATCTAAAGAAGGACTTAAGATAACAGAGGATAGGCCTAAAAAGAAATTATATGTATTCATGAATTCTAACTACGATATTAGTCAGTTTACAAGATGCTGGCCAGGTGATTGGAAGTTAATTGATGCCAAATCAACTTCGGATGAGATTTCTATTCATAAGTCAGAACCTAAAAAATATTATCAAGTGTCATTCGAGTACCAAGGTTCAAACGATACGATAGAAATAATGATTGAAGCTTTGAAAAAATTTTTTGATGAACTGATAAATGATAAAATTCTTTCAAGATATAAGATTAGCGAATCCTACGATCCAGATACTCCCTAAAATTCAGTAAATTTTAATCTTCGTTATTTAATAAGATAAATCTAATAAAAATCAAAAAATAATTTTTTGATTTAGAAATCAAAAACTTGAAATTTAGAGAAAAGATGAAGAAGCCAAACGAATTGTTTTCTGTTATTGATAGTGAAGATCTGACAGCTCTGAGGAATTTTCTGTCGGTGAAATCGGTTGATTTGTGGAATTGGTTTGAATTAAGCAACGGTCTTTCCGTAACACCATTAGGATATGCAATTTATATGAACAGGTATAAAGTAGTTGAATACCTATTAGAAAACTGGGTACAGTTTGGAGGTATGAGTCATTGTGGCAATTGGGGATTAAATATTTATCATAACTGTTATCAATCTCAAGAAAAGAAAATGGAACCTTTAGAATTAGCCCGTTATAAGCAATTCAAGAGCATTAAAACCCTTTTGTTAAAACATATAAAGCTATAATTGGTGTTAAGAAACAAATCTATTATCTACAACTTCTTGAACAAGGAACCCAATAAAAATTAGTATCGGCAATAAAAGAAAAAGAAAAAGAAAAACAATCAAACTTTAAATACCTATTAAAAATGATAAATTTGTCATTTTTATTCCATCGCAATAAAATAAATGAAAGAACGTAATTATAACTATTTAGTTAAATATCCGGTTTTTGATATGCCAGTTCACACAATGCCTGTTGATATCATTAATTTTGAACCGTCGAAAGTGTCTAAACATTACTTACATATATCTGCTATAATTCATCTCTGTAATAGGCATAAAATAGAACGTCTCAAATTCTATTCGGAATTTCTTAGTGGCGATGTCGATACAAAATATATCTCATCGTTGTATGGTATAGAAGAAGTAAATGCTGGTAAATTCAATAATACTATAAAATGTATAACTGCAGAGGCTGATAGTGAATATTTCTTCTGTTCTATATTATCGCAATTCGTTAGGAGATCTAATGCCTCTAAAATTGTATGCAAATTCTTCAATTTAGAGGATCTCAATGTCGCTAGGATAAAAAGATATGTAATCAAAGAAGAAAATAGATACTTGAGAGAAATAAGATTTAAAAAAGCTCAAGTAGTTTATGTCGATAATTATCCAACAAGAGTTTATACTGAATATAATATATCATATCTTAATAGCGGAGATGGAGTAGAAGATGAATTAGCCGATAAAATCATGCATAGAAATAGAAAGAATTTTGAAACAAGGCAGTCTAAGGTTATTCCTATACTGGCACTTTCAAAATACAAAGAGCGATGTGGATTGAAACATAAAATACACAAAGATCTAATATTGTTAGTGGTTAAAATGGTGTGGTATGCTAATATTTGATAATGTAATATTTAAAATAACAAATATTAAAATAAACTTTTTCATTAACAAAAATGAAAATAAACTCTTTCATTAACCAACAAGAAAATTACCCAAGAAAGACCCAAAAGAGACCCTGAATATCACCCTTGAAAATGGCCGCCATTTTTGTTGGTCTCGCAGTAGTAGGAGGAGTATCTGCCCTTACCACCTGGCGAATCGCTAGAGATAACGAGAAGAGCAATCAGAAACATATTGACGACTTTAGAAGGCATTCGAGAGAAGATGCTGCACGAGCACAAACTTTCCCAGTTGGTTCAATGTGTCACCAAGAATATACTCTCAAGGCTACTGAATGGACTCGACAGGCCCAACTTTGCGAGGACTGGAAGGATCGAACAATTCTCGGAAAAGCCTTTGGAACAACTATTAACGAGTATAACGCTCTTAACACTGTTGAAAGAATGGCCGCGGCAGTCGTTCAGTCTCAGCCTATTCCTAGCCGAGCAGAAGGAGCCCAATAAGAACTAAAAATATAATAAACATGTAATAATAGATATCTAATAATAAAAAACGATTTTAAAATTTATTAAATTTTAAAATAAAACCAACAAAACAAATGATGCTCCTTCTGTTAATCTTTCTCATTAGCTTGGTTGTTGAATGCAACGCTGCTACCAGAGCAGGAAAGCGATTATTCGTTCACTTCAAAGACCTAAAATCAGCAAACGAAGCTATTGATTATGGATCGTATGCGAATTCGAACTATGGTCAAGTTGATGTTAAGAGGTCTAGTGTTGATCCAACCATCACCATTTGGAAACTATCTAACAGCGTAACTGATGAGTACGTTGCTGCTTTGATCGAATACCTAAACAGCGATAGTAACGTCTTAGCGGTCGAAGAGGAAGTAATCTTTCATCCCTTAGAATTAAACCAGTAAAAGGACAATTAATATAGAATATCATTAATAAAAAAACGAATTTAAAATTTAATTAAATTTTAAATTAAAGAAACAACTTACAAATGGAAGAGGAAAAGGTTGAAAAAGAGAGTATAGAGGAAAAGGTTGAGAAGGTTGTTTTGCCTTCGACCGAGAGTCACATCGTCAAGGGGTCCGATGTCTACGACGTTTTGGTCTTTCCGATGTCTAACCTTTTAGGTTTTAGAACTGATTCCTTTGAAATTGATGTCAACAATTATCCTGAAAATCTGAAGATTCGTCCTCAAAGGAAAATTCGCATTGATTATGAAGGAAAGATCGTTTCAGATCGGATTCATTCTGGAATTGACAATCAATGGATCGAAAAGATCGAGAGTGAAACAGGTTATTCTGAAGATATCAGTGATGATAATTTCCAGTATGAAGATAATATCACTAAAAAAGAAGATAAGAATTTAATTCCTTATTACAGAGCTTTCGATAGTGAACTTCTTAAGTCACTTGAGGCATTTGAATATCAAGTCGAAAAATCATTTCTTCTTAAAGAAGCTGGAATAGCTATGTTAACTTACAGCAACTTAGATCTATTTCCAGAAATCCAAGATGTTAAAGTTAGAGATTTTAGACAGGTTAGAAACCATTATTTCACCTTGACACAAATCAGTGGAGTTTTATACATATTAAGCGAGAATACTTTGGACGATGCAGATCCAATAATAAAATTCTTGTACTGTCCAGAGTATGATATGCAAGATGGTGACAGTCACACTTATTTTTATCTCTTAAATGAACAACATTTTGTCGTTTATAATGATGGCGATGTTTACTCAGTTTTGCTATTTGTAGCTGATAATGAACTATAATATTTTAAAACTATTTTAGATTTATAAATCTAAAATTGAGATCAAAGTATAGATTGTGTCCAGCAACAGTACCAATATGTTTATTTTTCTTAGAGATAGATTTTATGCCTCATGGTAATAGCGGCTCGGCAGATTGGACAATCTCTGAGATTTTTACCACATTCCATACAGCAACAAGGATGTCCGCATGGAATAAAAACGCAATTAACACGATCAAAACATATTACACATTCTAGAGATGCTTGTTTTGAGTTCTCATCAGCTGCAGCTTCTTTTTGAAGGGCTTTTGGATTAACTATCAAATCAACTACCGAATTGACTGGTTTCTCAATGTCCATTGGCTCTTCGATCGGAACCTGTTGTATCAATGCTCCATGAACAGGACATTTGAATTCCATTCCAAGACAGACCTGATGATTTTGTCGAGCTAAGTAACAGTTTCCACACGGACCAGATATATCTAAACAACCTTCAAATACAGCGTTGCTAACTCGTCGTTCTGTCTCTTGGTTTTCAAATAATATAAAGTTTAGTGCCTTACCTTGACGACGATCAGAAAGATAAGCCCATAGAGAAACGAAACTGATTTCTGGTATTCTGGTAAAAAGTTGTATCACCTCTTCATTGCTGCATCCTGCAAAATGCCTTAAATAAGCTGAAAGAGTAATGGATTTAGGGGATTTTAGAGATATCGATTCTGGTTTATTATGAATGATACATTTAATATTCGATAAAGTAACATCTTGCGGATGTTGAGATACCCAACAAATTCCACAAATTCCATCTTCATCATAACAATTTCCCTCCGTTAACGCAGTAATAAATCTGGCTTGAGTCTGTTGATCATCGAAGAGACAGTAACGAGTACCTTTTCCAGCATATTGGCGCAAATTCCAAATAGTAATAGATGTCATTCTTATCAAAGTCGTTTTTAATTCTTCGTCGTTACACCTGACGAATCGCTTGAGGAAGGTTAAAACTACATCTTTTCGAGCTGTCTTCAAAGCCGCTTCTCGTACTTCCTCGTTATATTTTGCATTGACCTTTTCAATAGCAGGAAATCTGCCCTTAACCTCAATGTAATCATCTTCCAAGCTACTAAAACGCAAGTTATTTCCGAATATACATTTTCGACTGAAAGGTTTCTTACTTGAGGAAACACTAGTAGCACCTAGAAATTCTCCTAAAATATCTGCTACCAATTTTTGCTTTGATGGAATTTCGTCATGAACTCCATCTAATACTTGAATAGCTATTATACTCTTACGGCTATGATAAGGAACATTCTCCATGCTATTAAACGCATCAGCGATTCCACCATAGCTATCAAACATTTCCCCTAATACATTATCTATTCGAGTGTGTAGGGGTGTATAATTAGAAAAGTCTGACCAACATAACATCATTCTAGCAAGGGCTGTAGGACTTCCACCGACGCCAGAAAGATCAAAATAAATCTCTCTGGCATTAAAATTAAAAATAGGATAATCATAGACCATGCTCGACAAGAAAGATACACCACCCCATTCAGATGGCACTCGTATATCTTTGCGAGCGAGGATATCTTCTGGCGAGGTTCCAGGATCTCCCAACTGAACCAATGCTTTCTCTACTCTATCCATCTCACTATGTTATCTGGTAAGACAAGGAAATTTTCTTTAATTCTTTTCTTGATTTTAATTTTCGTTTTTTAATTCAATGATTCGACTTCCAATATGCAGAATAAAATCACTACAATCTATTTTTATATCTTTGATGAAGGAAACTTTTTATCTAAAATCACGACAATGTTTATCGTATTTCCGTATTCATTTTCGCTTCTCATGATTCTGAAGCGAAATAACCGAAAATGATTTAATTTTTATTTGAAATATTCTTAGATATAAAACGATACAAAGAGGAAGATGAAATCGCAGCGATGTCCAGCAACCACACCGATTTGTTTATTCTTTTTTGGCCCTAGGTGGAATCTTCGGCCTTGTTAGTTTAATTTTCTTTTTGAATCATCGATATATGGTTCCTACCGACTGTCAATCGACCAACATTACAGTAAAATTAGAAACATGTTACCGTTCGTTATCCATTTTATCTATAACCGCCTATCCTTATACCGGTCGTGTTAAGTTTTGTTATCCAGTCCTCTATTGCTATGCAGCTGGAGATTGTCGAAATTCAACCTTCTGCCACTGGAAAGAAAAAACTTGCGGATTAACCGCTGATCAATTACAATCAGATTTGAGTAGCCAATATCCTTTAGGCAGTTACACTCCATGTTGGTATTGGGACGATTCTAACACCGAAGGTGCTCTAAGTTACTATCCTATTTATTTTCAAGAAAGATATACCGATTACGGAATATTATTTATCTTAACCTGTGTCTGCCTAGGTACCATTCTATTAACTTTAGGAGTAGGAGCCTTGTCTGGATGTGTAAAGAATCGCCGCTCCAACCCATCTATACAATAAACATCGAACCTATTGAAAAATGAAATTATAAAAATTTTTAATTTAATAAATTAAAAGTCTTGTTAGCGCAAATGTCGGGTATTGTTAGCCTATTTGAAAACTATACAATAGAATCAAGAGCTTCATTGTATATCGATGAGTTAAATTTTCCTAATGCAACAGAATTGCATCTATTCAAGAATGCAAGGATAGAGATTGATAGTTACATCTGTATAGAGAAAATTAATGTTCCAGTAGAATGTGTTAGATATTATTTAAGGGAAGCAAAATTTCATCCTTGGGCGACAGTAAAAATTGAAGGTCACTTTTTGGTAGGAAATTATGAAACTGAAAAACTGTTTTTCTATAACGATCCGGCCATTCGCTCGAAATCTAACTTAACCCCAGAACAATTTGTTAAAGGAGAAGCGATAAAAGCCGGTACTGAGCTCGTCATTGACGAAATAATTTTAAAGGATACACAAATGACCTTAGAATTATTCAACAAATGTCCTTTTAAGGACTGTCCTAATATTATAGCTCCTTGTATGAAAATGCGCCCCAAGGATGTTGACTTAATACAGTATATAACAGCTCCTTACCATCGACTTAATTTTTGTTATATACATAATATTTGTAATGGCTGTAAAAAGCAAACGTCCTGGGCAAATCAATTATGTGCTGATTGTGAAGTCGATTAAAACTAACAGCTCGAAGTAATTTAGTTCAAAATAATTAAGTACCTTATATAAGGTACTTAATAACAATTTACTATAGTTATTATTTATTATTTATTCTTTATTCGTTATTATTTTATTCGTTATTATCGATTCTGGCTTTCTTTCGGTCATCGTCTACCCACAGTTGTAAGATACGAACTCTTTTACCTTCAAGATTCATTTGCAGAGCCGTTACATCTCTAGTTAAGGCATCATTACTCTCTTTTACTTTAGAGAGTTCAGATTGTAGTATTCTTACTTTATCATTCAAAACTTGATTGTCTTTACTGAGTTGACCGGCTTCTCTGCGAGCTGCCATTTCTGATCTCATTAAACGATCTATTTGCTCTAAAAGAAAATTATTGTAAGATTTTAGATCCTTTTCTCTATCCTGATAGAGTTTTACAAGAGCGCATAATACAGGCTTAGTATTTTTTCGGAGAAGACTGTCTCTCTGTTGTTCTCTATTGTCCTCTGGCGCTCTAGCAAAAGCATCATTCGGACTAAGAACTGGTTCCGCAAATTGATCGGAATTTGAAATAGGTTCAATAGTGTGAATTGGAACATCCTTAAAATTAAAAATGAAAATTGGATTTTGGTATTTGCCAAAATTGAAGCCAGGCTTCGGATAGACATCCATCTTGATGTCAAAAAAGTTTTCTTTTTGAAATTTCTTAAAATTTTATTTTCATTTTTAGATAGATTTCCATATTAAATTTTGTTTTTAGGTCTATAACACTTAACGGTAAAAATTAAGTTAATTCAAGCTTTAACCTGCCATGACAAATCGAACTTCCTCTTACTAATAATTTTAACAATATTGCAACAGTCATCATAACAGTTCTTTAAGTGGATGCTACTTCTCGGAAGATAGTCACAACCACATCCATCTTCTTCACCTATAAATCTTTGCCAATGCTGAGCTTTGCAACATTTTCCACCACAGTCTTCAGGATAAGCATAACAACAAGTAATAAACCAGTGTTGGGTCTTGACAAAGGTATAACTCTTGTGATACTTCTTAATAAATCTCGCGCAGGAATAATAAAGACCGCCCTTAACTGTTACAATTCTCCCTTCTTTTGCATCTTGGAGGACCTTCTCCATAAATTCTCTCTTATTGCTATGTTTCTTATTTAGAGCCTTGACCCAAATCTTATAACGATAGCCAGCTTCTACTTTAGTAAGATTAAAGTCTTCTTTGATGTCGTGTTTACTATCATTATTGTCCATTGTTTTTAATATAATATTATTAAAAACTTAGATATCGATTTTATTTTCTTCTTTTTTATGTTGGTTTTAAGGTCGAAGCCGGACCATTTCTGAATAAATTAATTCTTCTTTGGCAAGGTTTCCATTGTAATTGTAATATCGGCAATGATCTAAAGGATCTCTTCCACCATAGTTTTTGGTAAACAGTAAAATCTTTTTATCTTTGTCGTTCATTCTATTCAAAATAATCTTTAGATAGCTGATATCGCGATGTAGACAGACGTAGTCTAATAAGGTCAATCGGTCACAGTGTTCTCTTGCCATAAAAATCGGAGTCATATTAACCCCTTCTTTTTCAAATAGCTCAATACAAGCGTCTAATTCTTCTGATCGATTAAGATTATTAGAATCTTCTACAATATTAAGAAGTAACTTAGCTCCCCTCTTTTGTAAAGCTTCCTTGGCGACTTCTTTTGGTAGCTCTCCAACACACGTTTTAATCATATCTAGAGATTTGCAGTCAGATAAGAGATCGTAATCATTATTTGGATTGAAAATAACAGACGGTAACAGATCAGGAATGATACACTCATAGAGCTTTAAATTTTGCAAAACTGCGCCTAAGTATTCAACTGGATTGGTTGTATTTCGATAAATCCACCTTCTAGTATTTCTACCTAGATATTCCTTAAACTTATCTCCTATTTCTTTTTCTGTTTTTTCTTTTTGCTGCTCTGATCGATTGTTGTATAACCATAATGCCGTTACTCTGCCAAGGTATTCAATGTGACCAGAATTGAGAATAATATCCAGCAAATCGCTATGATTTGCTTTATGTTCCAAGGACACACCAATGAGAAGTTTGTCTACAAGCTCTTTACAATAGAAATCTTTGGATAATAACACCTCTAACATACACAAAGTTTTTTCTTCTTTACAAGTTGGAGCAGTGTTTCTAGTTCCACTATACATCCACCGTTGAATAACAATAAATTCAAATACCTCATAGTTATAACTGTAAATGTTTAGGATGACTTGTTCATCCGGTCCCTTGTTCAAATCACCTCCAATCGCACATCGTCGTTTATCCAATCTTCCCATGAAAGAATCAAGCAGATTAGAGCATTGATCGATAGTGACGGTACATAGAATGATTTCCATCAATTTCTCAATTTTAGGCCGATCGAGCTCTAATACCCACTCTTCCTCTAATAAAAAATCCATAAAGGCCTTAAATTCATCATCACTTATGGTTTTAAACCTCTCTTTCAGTTTAAACCATGGTACAGTGAAGATCTCATTTTTGTCCTGAATCAAAGGGTAAATGACATTTCGTCGTGGCTCAGCCATCTTGATTCTTCTTTTGTCTCAAATAAAATTTAGAAAACGGCTTTTCGATTTTATTTTATCTTAAAATTTGAAATCATTTTTTTAAAGAATATTTAAGATCAAGCGATAATTATATTAAAACGACAATAAATTATGAGAGGTGTTAAATTAACGACTTACCCAAAACATTTAGAATTAAATAATATTCCAGATTTAGACGACAGAATGAACATTTTGGCACTTTGGGAAGAACGTCAGACTGATTCATGCTTTAGAACTATGATATGTCATCGTTCTACCTGTGAACAAATAATTTGTCAATACTCTCATCAAAAAATATTAGGAGTTCCAATTTTAAGATGTAGAAATTGTGTTCATCAGAATTGTAGTAAAGAACTAATAATGCGGCTACATTATCGATATGATGCTGAAATGAATGTAGCATATTTTATTTGTAGAAGGATTGCTTGGATACTAGAAGATGAAATTCTTAGTGGCAACAACCTTTCAAATTTTTTACAGAAAGCCAAATTATATTCTATTGTTGAGGAGGGACAAATAAAGGAAAACCAAAACATAAAAGCAGAGAATATAGTAGAAAAACGACCTAGAGATGAAGACTCTATTGAAATTCTATCTAATATTGTAACAAAAAGAGCTCTTCTTCATCTCATTGAAAATGACGATTTCACAGGAGCTATTAAAATTGATCGATCATATCTTAAAGGAGCTCTTCTTAAACTATCAGATCAAGACATCGTTTCTCTGAAATCCGAATTAGAAGACTTACCTGAAATGACTTTTGCCATCGAAAGAGCCGAAAAGAGAATCCAGCTTGATAATCTTAGATTAAACGCCTTACCTGATAAGTAGCGTTTGAAGAAGAAGTAGATATTATAAATGATTGGAACTTAATTACACAAGTTTTTGTAATTAGACAAAATAACGAAAAACTGATTTAATTTATTTTTATGATAAAAACAAAAACTTTTTACAATCAGCATTATTAAAGTTTCAATTCATAAGATGAGCGATACCATTTACGTTGTTTACTCCAAGTACAACGGAGAAGGCGATTTTAAATTTCAATTGCTTGGAGCTTTTAGAGATGCCAAAAGTGTTCCTCCTTGGCTGATTGAGTCTGATCAGTATTCAATCTCAGTTATTTCAGTAGAGTTGGAACAAGATAGAACTGTTTATTTTAGAGAATTGAAGTACTGTGAATGTTGTTCCGATAGCACTGTCGATATTAAAGATAAGATTGCATTCGTCGTTGAAGTCAAACATGAAGATTCTAAACGATCTTACTACGGCTTAGAACATAATCTTAATAATAATACTGCACCACATAATATTCCTGAAAGTGACCAAATTCCTTCTTGGCACTTTGATGCTCTTTTCCCTACTCTTAGAGATGCTCAGAACTATGCTGGAATTTTAAATGGTGATCAGCCTATTCCTTCTCAAGAGAAATCTATTGAGTCAGAACAAAAGAGATATATTGAGTCAGAACTAAAGTTTCCACGAAGGATTTACATGATTAAATTACCTCATTCGCGTGAGACTTTTGCTAATCGCGTTAACTTTGATCGTAAAAAGGAAGAGGATGAGCAAGCTGTTAAAGATAAAGAGAAAAAGACTGTTTCCAAACAAATTAATACAATGCGAAAAGATGTGAATCATACTATGATCGCAGTTAATAGAACCTTTCTACTAGGAATTACAATCTTAGCTCTAAATATCTTCATTCTGTTTTCTAAGTAAGACAAAAAATCTGAATATAAGAAAACTAAATTTAGTTTTTATTTCTTAATAAATAATATTAAGAAAAAGCATTTTATATTGATTGTATATTTTATCCTATTGTTTTATCTTCTTTATTATATTTATACATAAAGACCTTTTGTTTATTCTAGGTCAATCTTCGTTTTCTTTCTGTCATCTTCAATATCCCACATTTCTAAGGTTCTTTCTCGTTTCTTCTGAAGATCATCCTTCAGATTTTTTAACTCTTTAACTAAAGCGTCCCTCTCTTTACTAAGTTCTACGGCCTGATTCCATCCTACTGCTTGCTGCTTTTTCAATTGTTGATTTTCTTCCAGTAAGTCTTCTTTTTGCTCTGTCAAGTCAAAAATCTCTCGTTGTTGAATTCTAAAATCAGCGTACATTATGGCTTTGGTGTTATTAAAGAAATTCTTGTCCTCTTTTTCCATTTTGCGAGCTAAAAGAGCTCTTCTCCGATCCCTAAGATGTTTCTCTGATAGTTGATCCTCAATATAGAGATCCATAATGACGAAAGTCTTTTAGAGAAAGAAAATTATTTTGTTATAAAATTTCTTTAAATTTTATCTTCGTTTTTTATCTTCCCTATCCTATCCTTAAATTACAGAAAAACGATTTTTTAATCTCCTAAAAAGTAAAAAAAAAGAAAAGAGTTTGAAATGTACACCATTTGTCGAAACAACCGCTTGACGGTTTTAAATTTAGATCTTAATAATGACTTCACAACATCGTGTCGTAAGATTAAGATGCTGTTAGGAGATGGTGAACACGCAGTTTATCAACAGTTGAGACAAGATTCGACTATTGTTTCCCAAATGCATTTTGAATTTGGACAAACCACTGAAAGAAAAATCGTAGATGATGAGTTAATAAGTAAATTAGTTTATGTTCACCAAGAAATCTTAAGACAACTTTTAGAAATAGACGATAAGCATCTTCTCACTTGTTTTGTTATGAAGCATTGCAGAAAGAATTATGATAGGGTCTATTGTGAAGATATTTATTTCCAATTCCCATTCGTAAGGACCAATGTTGATGATTTTTCTTCCCGTTTTCTACCCAACATTAAACACTTCTTTCAAGAAACTGGTCTTCACGGAGGAGTAAGAGAAAATCTTACTAATGACCTAGATAATATTCTATCTGGAGAAGTTTATAAAAATAAACTATGGCCAATTCCTGGTTCTTACATTGAAAATCATCCAGTAAGATTTATAGCAGTTTTTGATAGCATCAGTACAGAAGACATTAAAAATGAAACAGTTATCCATCCATCTTCACCCATAAACTACTTCACTGAATATAACTTCTCTGATTATATGTTACCAGAAAAGACAACTATGAATGATTGTAATTTGTTTTACTTCACCAATACCGATGGATTTAACATCATTCAATTTCCTGATCAACCAGATAAAGGAGATTAAAACAAAATAACCGCCTTTAACATCTTATAGAGATGTTAAAGAAATAAATAAAAAATAAAGAATTTAAAATTGAATCTTGGTAAAGAAATCTTCTCCAATCATGGTATGATTCCAACTAGCGGCTTTTCCATCAGTT
>Ga0302140_10008719_pt1 | contig 12597 bp, 9 predicted proteins | sample I_Bog_E1_1_FD_202095 | JGI IMG/M metagenome (GOLD analysis project Ga0302140, IMG submission 202095) | Peat permafrost microbial communities from Stordalen Mire near Abisko, Sweden - I_Bog_E1_1 | ecosystem: Environmental > Terrestrial > Soil > Wetlands > Peat | place: Sweden: Abisko, Stordalen...
TTCACCAAGACTCGTTCCGGTTCCGTTCCAGACGGATGCGGAACGCGAAGGACGCGTGTGTGCGGATGCGCCAACCTTAACAGTCCAGTGCGTCAGTTACCATTAGTCATGCAGGCCGCATGATCGCCGCCCGGATGGCGAAATTGGCAGACGCAGCGGACTTAAAATCCGCAGGCCGCAAGGCCGTGGGGGTTCAAGTCCCCCTCCGGGCACCAACAAGAATCCCACAAAATAGGCGGCTACCTGGCCCTGAGTCCCGGACGAGAAACACTCTGCGACAAACGCGGTGGACTTCGAGCCTCATCTTAAACACAAGCATAAGGCCTATCCAACTGAAACTGTTCAGCTTATTCAGACTCCTAGAGCGAGCAAGTCTTGCACATCTGTTACACAGGTGCAGAGTGGGCGTCGTGTGTGTGGTGCTGTATCGGCAGACGGAGCGAAACCGGTTGAATCCGTGCCGACTGGACGCATTCTATAAAGTCCTATATATTGGACGATATTGTGTCATAAGGCTTTATATATGGAGCTTTAAAAATGAGATCGAGTGTATCGGATGTCTTGCCACATGCTGTCAAACGGTCGCTGAGCAAATTCGGCAGCGATCTTGCGACTGCGCGGCGGAAACGTGGACTTACAATTCTTGCCGTCGCCGAGCGCATGGGCGTCGCCAAGAATACCTATCTGCGCGCAGAGAAGGGCGACCCTCGTGTCGGCCTTGGCGTTTATGCGATGGCGCTCTTCGTCCTGGGCTTTGGCAGCCCTCTTGGCGCACTTATCGACGTGAGCCGCGACGACACCGGCCTTCTGCTCGATGAAGAACGTCTGCCCAAGCGCGTGCGCATGAAGAAAGCACGGGTGCCCCAGTCATGAAGCGAACCATTGACGTTGTGCTAGGCGAGGGGACGCAGGTTGGCACGCTGCGTTACGACCTGCAAGGGCGGCGCGAAAACGCAGCTTTCGAGTATGACGCGGGCTGGCTCGGCGACCCTGCTCATTTCTCTCTGGGGCCGACGCTTCCTCTCCAGGCGGGCCCACAGTTTCATCGCAAGTCGAAAGACGGTTCACTCTTCCATGCAGCGATTGCCGACACAGAGCCTGATGGATGGGCTAGGCGTGTCATTCTGCGCGATCACGCCAAACGAAGACAGGAATTGCGCCGTGAAGGAAAAGAAGGAGGGGCGCAACCGCTCAACGCGCTTGATTATTTGTTGGCCGTGGATGATTTCAGCCGTGTCGGCGCGCTTCGTTTTCGCGACGAAAGCGGCGTGTTCCGGCGCGCCCAGGAAGAAGGACGCAGGACTGCTCCGCCACTCGTAGAACTTGGGCATCTGCTTAGCGCGTCGCGTGCAGTCGAGGCGAACAAAGAGACGGCAGCGGACCTTGCGTATTTGCGCGGGCGCGGGACGTCACTTGGCGGAATGCGCCCGAAATGCACGGTCATCGACGAAGACGGAGCGCTCAGCATCGGCAAGTTCCCCAGCATCGCGGACGAGCGCGCCGTCACCAAGGGAGAAGTGCTAGCTCTCACGCTCGCCAAAAACGCCGGGATCAATGCAGCCGCGGCGCGTGTCGTCGAGAGCCTGGGATTGCCCGTTGCGCTGATCCGCCGCTTCGACCGGCGTGGCGACGGACAACGCCTGATGTATGTCTCCGCCGCCACGATGCTGGGTGCCGAGCCGACGGAACCCGAGGAACATTCCTACACCGAGATTGTGGACGCAATCCGCGTACACGGGGCCGCCGCACAAGCCGACATCGAAGAGTTGTGGCGCCGTATCGCCTTCTCGATCCTGATTACGAATGTTGACGACCACCTGCGCAATCACGGCTTCTTGCATGAAAATCGGGAATTCTGGCGCTTGTCGCCCGCCTTCGACATCAACCCGTCCCCCGAGCGCGTGCGCGAATTGAAGACCTGGATATCCGAGGACGCAGGCCCTGACATGACCATAGACGCCCTTATGTCCGTGATTGCTTATTTCCGCATCACGAGCGCGCATGCCAAGGAGATATTGAGTGAAGTTGTGCACGCCGTGGACAACTGGCGCATGACCGGACGCAGTATTGGCATGAGTGACGAAGAGATTGAGCCCTTTGTGGACGCCTTCGAGCACGGTGAGCGAGACGCCGCAAAGAAGCTTTTCTGAAGTGAACACCGGCTTAATTGAGCATTGCTACTAAGGTCGCAAATTCACGACGAAAACCAAAAACTTACACACTGACTTACACGGCTTCACAGGGTGTATTTGTAAGTTATTTATTTTCAGCAAGATAAAATACTACAAATGGGACCTAAAATCCGCTGGCCGCAAGGCCATGGTGGTTCAAGCCCCCTCCGGGCACCAACATCAAGATTGACCGTAGTGCTGGCTCATGGCGATTGGACGTGCTTTTCTCCCGGAGCGGCTGAGAGAACGTCCCGTCTGTCCCCAGGTTTCTTTCCCCAGGTTTCAGATTTCCCCAGGTTTCCCCCGATAGTGCGTCACACGAGTGGAAGTATTGGCGCTTATACCCGCATCAGGTTTTACAAAAGCCGTTCCGATTAGCATCCGGATTTTTCAGTCGTCGATGCCTGCGGAAATCAGGTCAAGATGATCTTGCGGGCTTCTCCATCAGGGTCATCGACCATTCGGCACTCGTTATCCCAAATCATGGCTTGGTTGCTTGTGGGGTCCGTTGGTGTCCACTTCAGGCCGGGCAGGCCAGGATTCCCGGTTGTAGCGAAGGCCGCCCAGGCTGCCGCCATTTTCTTCGCCAAAGCTTGCGCCTCGGGCGTATTTCCGGTGCCTTGTTCGCAACGCTTGGTATTGTCGAAGCAAAACTGAAGTTCGGCCGTATGCCACGCGCCCGGTATCCCATCGAGAATCGGCGTTTGCCACGTGAAGTAGTACGCATAGGCGGGTGCGGCGTTGAGTTCGTGCTTCAACCTCGCCATCTTAACGACATTGTTGCGCATGGAGAGGCCATTCAATCCGAAGCTGCCGCTGCACATGTACGAGAGGGTCTGGATCTTCTTTTGCGGGTATGCGTTCTTCAGGATCGTGATGATGGCATTTGCTTTTTCGTCTCCGTAGGCTTTGGCAAGGCTGGAATGCCACTCTTCTTCAGTCGGCCGCGAAGACATGCGATTGCCTTCTTCTGACACCGAACCCACTAGCATGGGTACGTTCTTGGAAATCTCTGGTGCTGCATCGAAGAACGAGCGCATGTTGATGACCTTTCCATCCACACACGGTGACCAACCCACGCGCGGCTTACCGGGAGCTCCCGGGCCCATCATGGGCGGCCCAGAGGGATTGATTTTGGCAGCAGCAGCATTGCCGGCAGCAATCAGCTTTGCCCATTCCATTTTCTGCAGCGAGTCGATGTCGTTGGATGCTAATCCAAGATCCTTCATCAGCTGTTTGGCAACTTCCTTCTGCTGTTCTTTGCTGGGAATGTTGCCGCCTCCGCCCGACTGCACCGAAGCACGATGGAACAGGCCCGCCGCTGATGGCATGCCCATCAGCGTTGTTACCTTTGAGCCGCCACCGGATTGGCCGTAGATCATTACTCGATCGGGATCGCCCCCGAAGTTGGCGATGTTTTCCTGCACCCATTTGAGCGCTGCCGCGAGGTCGGTCATGCCAACGTTGACCGAGTCTTCATAGGCGGATCCTCCGATATCCGAGACATCGAAGAATCCAAGAATATTGAGACGGTGATTGACGGACACCTGCACGACGTCGTGATGACGGGCCATCTGTGCGCCTTCGTGCGATGGCAATTCGTAGGAAGACCCGAAGCTGAATCCCCCGCCGTGAATGTAAAACATCACTGGGCGTTTGCCGGTGAGGCTTGGCGTCCAGATGTTCAGCTTGAGCATTTCTTCGCTCTGCCAGCCATCGTCCCAGTCCTGGATGAAAGTCTGCTCGGGGCTGGTCCAGGTGTGCAGGTTTTGAGGACAGTTTGCGCCATAGACCAGCACTGGAAGTTCATCCTTCCACGGCGTGGGCTGCTTGGCGGGCAGCCAGCGATTTTCTCCGGCTGTCGTTTGGCCATACGGAACGCCCTTGAAGGTAAGAACGCCACCATCCAGAAATCCGCGCACTTTGCCATATCGGGTGTTGGCAACCGCAGTTCGCGGAGTGGAGCACACGCCTGCCTCCTGGTGAGCTCCGGTTTTGATACTGTCTGAAGCGAGTGCAGATCTACCGGTAGCAATGCTCAATCCTGCCGTAGCTGAAAGCAGCAGCGCCTCGCGGCGATTCATAACCATGGATTTGGCCATCAGAATCCCTCTCTTTTTGCATTAGTGGAACAGGCTTGGTGCCTGCTCCGATTCCTTGATACCGCAAGTGAAAATTCCGAATACGACACCGCTGGCAACTAACGCGACATGCGCGATTCAACCGTTGGAATTCTGTGACTAATCGGTTTCCCGATAACATAGTGTCTCGAGGTCCCATTGTCAAAGTCGACTTGCAACCTCCGTAGGCGGAAGCTGCAAAGGACCGTCGGGGATGTACTCCGTATTTAGAACTCGCGAAGCTTCCTTGTTGACGGAATGCAGGCCATCGCGTGCAGCTTGCGCACTCTGCGCTTGGGCAATGGGTTGAATCTGGGTCAGGCCTGTGAGTGCAATCAATATTGAGCGCATCATGCGGCTAGATCTCCGACGAAAGCATGAGCGAGCTGAGGCTCTTGCCGTGTGCATCAAGGCGTAGCCAGCGTGTAACGCTGTCCGTCGGTGCCCGGTGTAGCTCAAAGTTGAAGGCAAAGATATTCGGAACACAATACCGCACGGCGGGCCGGGTGATATGTTCCTCGAATAATTCGGTTATTCGCTCCGCGGTGACGTTCTCGACCAGTGTGGGGTAGTCTTCCTCGCGATAGGCAATCACCGAGATGCTGACGAGGTTTCCTTTGTCGCCTGCGCGAGAGTGGGCCAGTTCTCTAAGCTTCATCATGCTTCCTCAATCCAGACATTGGCCGCGACCCGATCACGCGCAATGAGCGCCGGTATGATCGCGACATTTTCCCGCAAGGAATATGTGACCCCAGATCCTCCCGCAGGCCCATTGAGATAAAGGCTCTCCACTTCACGCGCCAGGCAATTCGCATCTACCTCATTCTCGTAGCGCGCGGCGGCCCGCAGACGTATGCGTCATCGCCTTTCGCGGTCTTGTCCATGTACTCGGCAGCCTTGTCCTTATCAAAGCCCTGGTGTTGGGCCGGCCCCCGCCTCTGCCGCCACCGCCTCCGCTCCCGCCACCGTCGACCCAACTGACCTCCCCGAGGCCATCTGCATCCTCATCCCCTATTTTGGCTCCCGCTTCCGGCTTGTCCTCCATCGTGAGAACAGAAACACCGTCAGGCCCGCTGCAATCAGTACTCCCGTTCCACCAACAATTTTAGCGGCTGCGAGCGTCTTGTTTGGCTCCTCTTCCGATGGGACAACTGACAGAACGATGGTGAGGGCGGTGCTAACCAAACCGATTGCCGCCAGAACGATGGCCACCGGCTTGCCGCCGGGGACTCGGCGCACCTCGGGTCCAACAGGGCGATTCTGCAAACGAATCATGGCGGCAAAAAGGAACAAATAGGGCAGGAAGTAAGAGATGATTGCCATGCTGACAAGAACGTCATATGCGCCGCGGACGGTGGTTCCGGCCTGGCCCAGCAGAGCCATCGAGATGCCCGCAAGCCCGTAGACTGCAATCGCTACCCAGGGTGTGCGGAAGCGAGGGTGAATCCAGCCGAAAGCTGCGGGCAGGTAATGATGAATGCCCGCTACGAAAGGCAGACGCGACGTAGAGGAGAGATACGCGGCTGCACTGCCAACGGCATTCAAGCTGACAAGCATGGCCACGGGCATCAGCAGCCAGCCAAGATTCATGCGATCGCTGAGAATCTGAATGCCTTTGACAAAACCATCCGGGCCACCGACCGCGTCACTCGGAAGGGCAACCAGAAGGGCTGATGTTCCCGCGATGTATCCAATAGCAAGAACACTGCCGCCGGTGAGAATGGCCCATGGGACGACACGGCGCGGATTCTTGATTTCGTCTCCCATTGCCGAGCCGGCCTCGACTCCGCCGAACGCAAAGAAAACGGTGGACCAGAAGACTGCATTCTTGAGACTCAGGTGTGGAATGAAGCTTGAGGATGCGAGGTTGCCGGCGAGTCCGAATCGCCAATAGGATGCGGCCCCGAGCAAAATGATGGCCCCGAGCGGTAGAAGGCTTCCCAGAGCACTGATGTTGTTGATCCACTTTCCCCAATCCAGTCCCACAATATTCAGCAGGGTGATGATGGTGAGCCAGAGGACAGAAAAGGCGATGAAATAGGGCGGGCTGTCATTGAGGGAGTGAGCGCGTTGACCAAAAGCGAATAGAGCAGAGGCCGCACCGAAGTACAGGACGGCGGGGAAGAACGGAAGGTTGCTCATCCAGTAAGTCCAAGCCGCAATAAAGCCGCTGAACTCGCCGAATGCCTCGCGTGTCCATATGTAGATCCCACCCTCGTCGGGATGCCGCGAGGAGAGCTCCATTACGCAGGCTGCGAGGGGCACGAAGAAGCAAGTCAAAGCTGCAATCCAGATGACAAGGATGCTGGGGCCGGCTGCCGCTGCTGTTGCGGTCCAGCGCACGCTGAGCCCGCTTACGACGTAAAAAAGCGCAAGATCGCGGAAACCGATACTTCGCTTCAGTTGACGAGAGACACTCATGTCTGGCGAAGCATATCAAACAGACGCGAAACGAGAAAGAGATATTCTCTCCGGCATCGACGGCGCTCTTCGGCGGGAATTCTCTCCGATTCTCCCCTGGAAGAACAGTTTAAGCATTGTAATTGCTCACAGGGATCTTACAATTCAATGGAGCTTGAGTTAGTTGAATGCCGCAAAATAATGGCCGAGGTGAGCCGTGAAGCAAAGGGTTGTAGTCTTAGGCGCCGGGCGGGTCGGTAAGGCAATCGCCGCCGATTTATCGGAAGACTTCAATGTAACTTCCGTAGATAGCAATGGAGACGCGCTTGCATCCTTGTCTTCGCGCTATTCAGTGCAAACCAAACTTGCTGATCTTGGCCGCGCTGCGGAGGTAGGCGATGTCATCGAAGGCGCGGATCTGGTGATTTCTGCCGTGCCAGGATTTATGGGCTTCAACACGTTGAAGACGATCATCGAGAAAGGGAAGGACGTGGTTGATATTTCCTTTTTTTCCGAGGAAGCCTTTGAACTGGATGACCTTGCAAAGCAGAGGAATGTAACTGCAGCCGTAGATTGCGGACTGGCGCCCGGCAATCCTGACTTCCTGGCAGGCTTTTTTGCCGGGAAGGTGGAGATACAGAATTTCGAGTTTATGGTTGGCGGTCTGCATTTCAGTCGCACAGAGCCTCATCGATATCTTCCCACATTCTCGCCGCCCGACGTGTGGGAGGAATACACGCGCCCAGCCCGTTACGTGAAGAATGGACAGTTGATCACCATGCCTGCCTTGTCGGAGCCGGAGCTGGTCAGCTTCGATATCGGCGGTCATTCCCTCGTTCTCGAGGCCTTCAACACAGATGGCTTGCGCTCGCTCATTACAACAATGGCCGGACGAATCCCCTCAATGAAAGAAAAGACTCTTCGCTATCCCGGCCACATCGCCTTCATCAAACAACTTCAGGAGACGGGCACTCCCTGGGTACCGGAGACATGGGCGCCGGGCGATGACCAAGATGAGTACACCATCCTGCGAACTAACATGGATGTCATTGCCAGCGGTGTGGAAAAGAGGATCTCATATACGCTGCTTGCAACCTACGACAAAACATCGGGGATGAGTTCCATGTCGAGAAGTACCGGCTGCACCTGTACAGGGGTCGCGCGCTGTGTACTCGACGGCTCCTATAGACGCAAAGGCATCTCTCCGCCGTCTTTCATTGGGGAGGCGCCGGGTTGTTTGGACCGCATTTTTGCACATCTCAGGGAGCGAAACATCCTCTTCGAGCGGAGCGACACTCTTTAGCCCCCTCTATCAGCGAAGACCTCAACGCGTGGACAGAAAACCTGGCTCTTCATGAACCACGCCACCTATGTTCCAATCCTTGTCCTTGCACGGACAGCGGTTGGCGACAACGCTTTACCATGAATGTAAGATGAGCGCGCGAAAAATAGTTCATGTGGACATGGACGCGTTCTATGCCTCGGTCGAGCAGCGGGATAGTCCGGAACTGCGCGGCAGGCCGGTTGTCGTGGCATGGCGGGGAAAGCGCTCGGTGGTCTGCGCGGCCTCCTACGAAGCTCGGCGTTTTGGTGTACATTCGGCCATGGCTGCGACGCATGCCGAGCGCTTGTGCCCGCAGGCAGTCTTTGTCCCTCCCGATTTCACGCGCTATCGGGCAGTCTCGCTTGCTGTGCGCGAGATCTTCCTCCGGCACACGGATCTCATCGAGCCTCTGTCGCTCGACGAAGCGTATCTGGATGTCACCGAGAACAAGACCGGCCTCGCCACGGCTACCAAAGTCGCCAGCGTCATCCGCAAGCAAATACGTGAAGAACTCAACCTGACCGCCTCGGCCGGCGTGGCTCCCAACAAGTTCCTGGCCAAGATCGCCTCCGATTGGCGCAAGCCGGATGGGCTGTTTGTTATTCAGCCCGCCGAAGCGGAAAACTTCCTGACCCGTTTACCTGTGGGCCGTATTCCGGGAGTTGGAAAGGTCACAGAAGAGAAGCTCGCCAAGTTCGGAATGCGCACCGTCGGCGAGTTACGGACTCGCCCTCTCCAGGAGTTGCAGAGCATCTTCGGCCGCTACGGACAGCGTCTCTTCGAACTCGCGCGCGGAATCGATGAGAACCCGGTCGTGCCCAACCGGCCGACAAAGTCGATCTCCGCGGAGGACACGTTTGAGCAGGATGTACTGCTTGCCGAGACTGAACCCATGATCCGGCGACTCGCCGAGAAAGCCTGGGTCGCCTCTCGCACCGAATCGCGAATCGCCCGCACTGTTGTCTTGAAGTTGAAGACGGCTGAGTTCCGCGTGCTCACTCGAAGCCAGACACCTCCATCCCGCCAACCTCTCCTGAAGAGCTGACGCGGATTGCTCTGTCGCTCCTGGACAGAGTTGGCGCTGATCCCAGGCAGAAATTTCGCCTGGTGGGCGTCGGCCTGGGCAACTTCAGCGATCCCGGTGCGGGCACGGAATCATTGCTCTTCCCCTGATATCTTTGTGTTTTTTTTCGCACCTGTATTCTCACCTTATTTCACGTGTAGAATTGTTTAGCCCGTGAAATACGCGTCTCGGCGATCTGAAACTCCAATGGGAGAAGGGCCGGCGCACGAGGGTGAACAACTCCGCTTGCCGTCTGGGCCATGGCGGCCCGCGACCGGCGTCGTCACCGCTTGAATGGGTCATCGCTACGAGCTTTTCGCTCACGGGCGAAATCGACTCGGACCACTGCGCTTTCTCTATGATTCAGGCCAGACCGAACCGATGTCCCGCTCAGAGGTAGTCGATCGAAAGGAACCTATGTACGCAATCAAGAATCTGCCCAACGCCGCACGAGTACTTGTAATCGCATTGGTTTTTGCAAGCCTTGGCCCTGTGCACGGGGACGCGCAAGCGGCTGGAACCACAGGCAACGCCCGCGTCGATCGCCTCTTGGGACAAATGACATTGGACGAAAAGATTGCAATGATCCATGGCACTGGAGAGGATGCCTCGACAAGCCAGGGTGTGGCCGGTTACCTCCCCGGCATCAAGCGTCTCGGCATTCCGCCCATGCGTTTTGCAGACGGGCCGCCGGGAATCCTCACGCGTGTTCCGTCGATGGCGCCGACCTCCACAATGGGGCTGGCGGCGACTTTCAGCCGGGTTGACGCTCGGGCGAACGGCGGCGTCATCGGACGCGAAGCCCGGTCCCATGGCGTGAGCGTGGCACTGCAACCCTTTATCAATATTGATCGAGATCTCAATTATGGCCGCGGCTACAACACCTTCGGCGAGGACCCGTTCCTGACTGGCGAGATCGGCGCGGCTGAGATTGCGGGCATTCAAAGTCAGGGGGTCATGTCGCAGGCAAAGCACTTTATCGGCTACGACACCGATGCCACAAACGTGATCATCGACGATCAAACCTTGCACGAGGTTTATCTGGCTCCTTTTGCGGCGGCGAGCAAGGCCGGAGTGTCGTCGATCATGTGTTCGTATAACAAGATCAATGGCCCATACTCGTGTGGCAACCCCGAAAACCTCACGAAGATTCTGAAAGGGGAAGTTGGCTTCAAGGGGTTTGTCACTTCTGACTGGGGTGCGACGCATGCTACGGATTTCATCAACGCCGGGTTGGATATGGAGATGTCCGGACCGCTGCCTGTTCCCTTCACAGGGCCCTCCTATTTCGTGAATGGACCCAAGCGCGAGTACGTCCGGAATGAGATACCGGATGGACCGGCGCTGAGCGCTGCCGGTTTGCCTGAAGAGCCCCCGCAGCCCGGCTGGGAAGGGTCTCCAGAGCCCTGGCCGGCCACCGATCTGAAGAAGTTGGTTGCGGACGGTCTGGTTTCAGAAGATACAATTACCCGCGCCGCAGGCAGGGTGCTTTTCCAGATGGACAAGTTTGGTTATCTCGACGGAAAAAACAAGCTGGCCGTAACTACGCAGGATATTTCGGAAGACTCGAAGATTGTTGAGAAGACGGCTATCGATGCGGCGATTCTGCTGAAGAATGAAGGCGGCATGCTACCACTGAAGGCAGGCGATCTGAACAGCCTGGCGATGATTGGGCCGGGCGCAAGCCAGATTGTTGCGGTGGGGCTGACGGGGGAGAAGGCTGTTGGCCTGCCTGCGCTGGAAATTGGACCGTTAGCGGCGCTGAAGCAGTTGGCAGCAAGTGCGGCGCATGTGACTTACGCCCCGGCCGACGACATGAATGGAACTGCAATTCCCGCACAGTATCTTACGCACTTTGGAGAAGCTGGGCTTGAGCGCCGCGTGTGGAACCAGGACGCGGTTTCGATCGATCCGCAGATAGACTTTACGCTCCGCGCTCACAACGCGCTGCCTGCAAACCAAAGCATTGTTTGGACAGGGACTTTGACTGCGCCTGAGAGTGGCAAATACCGGCTTCATCTGCAATTGCTGGGCTGCATTGGGAAGCTCAAAATCGACGACCAGATGGTGGACAAGAACTGGTTCAACTTCATTCACGGGGAAGTGACACAGGCCGGGCAGGATAATATCTTTCCGACCCCTGACGGGTTGGACAATCTTCGCGCCGCAATGGAGTTGAGCGCCGGCCCGCATCGTTTCTATCTGGAAGTAGCTCCCGACGGCTCGAATAATCCGATGCAGGTTAGGGTAAGCTGGGTAACTCCGCAACAGCAGGCGGATAACTACCGCGCTGCTATTCAGGCGGCGAAGCTTGCAAAGACGGTCGTGGTGTTTGCGTGGAGCAGGACATGGCCGGTCTTCGAGTTACCCGGCGATCAGAACAAGCTCATTCACGATGTGGCTGCCGCGAATCCCAACACGATTGTCGTGCTCAACGTGAGTCAGGCGGTGGCCATGCCCTGGCTGGCACAAGTGAAGGCTGTTCTCGATATGGGGTGGACGGGCGACATGGGCGGATGGGCAACCGCCAAGGTGCTGCTGGGACAGGCCAATGCCGGAGGGCGGCTGCCTTTCACATGGCCCAGGCGGCTGGAAGATACGCCGGCAAACGATCCCGCCTATCCCGAGCGCTCAAAGCGCGGCGTGGATGGAAAGACGACATTCAGCGAAGGCGTTCTGGTGGGCTATCGCTGGTTTGACCGAAAGAAAATTGAACCGCTGTTTCCGTTTGGGTTCGGCCTCTCGTATACCAGCTTTGCTTACTCAGGAATCAAGACCAGCGCCGCGGCAGATGGGGGAGTGGATGTGCATGTGAAGATTCAAAATGCCGGCGCTGCGAGCGGCGATGAAGTGGCGCAGGTTTATCTTGAGGCGCCGAACGATGCTCCCGCGGGCGTACAGTTTGCGGACGACACCCTGGCTGGATTTGAGCGCGTTCACCTGCTGCCACACCAATCTCAAGACGTTGTTATTCATATTCCGCTGCGGCAGCTTCAATACTGGTCGACTAGGCAGAGTCGATGGCTGACTCCTGAGGGAAGTCGAACCGTCTGGATCGGGAGCTCCTCGCGCGATCGCAGGCTTGAATGCCGATTCGATCTCAAGTGAGGTTGCGGTGCGGTTCGCGCGCCGCCGGATTCAAGGAGAGATGTACCGATGAAAACTCGAAGAGAGTTTCTTGAGTTGGTGCCTGCCGGCCTTCTGGGCGCTGGCTACGTCGCCACTTTGCAGGCGCAGCCCATTCACCAGCCGTCGCTGAAGTTATCGCCGGCTCAGGCCGTGTATCGCCCGCTTGATGAAGTTACGCTGCTAGGCACGAGCGAGGGCCGGCTGCTGCTGCTGGATGGAGAAGGTGTTACTTATCTCGAGAAAGATGTGAAGCTGCCGGTGCGCTTCCGGCCTGGCGGTGCGCTGGGCACACATACGGTGCTGCTGCTGGACGCCGACCGCAAGCTCATGGGCCACGCCAGTTTTCAGGTGGACACACATACCGAGATTCGCGAGCCGAGCGGCGAGTTT
>Ga0302140_10008722_pt1 | contig 12596 bp, 13 predicted proteins | sample I_Bog_E1_1_FD_202095 | JGI IMG/M metagenome (GOLD analysis project Ga0302140, IMG submission 202095) | Peat permafrost microbial communities from Stordalen Mire near Abisko, Sweden - I_Bog_E1_1 | ecosystem: Environmental > Terrestrial > Soil > Wetlands > Peat | place: Sweden: Abisko, Stordalen...
GCAACCAATATATAAGTTGGTAGTGGTTTGTTCGATGAGGCAGGAGAGACACTTACAGATTTCCTCAATCAATTCTCTAGCCATCAAAGATACGAAATCCTTCTTCATTCTGCCAAAGTCCAACCGGTCCATAAATTCTGCCGTTCCGCTAGCCGTCCAGTTTCCAGAGATACATGGGAACTGTCGATTCAAGTCTTCCCTGCCCGGTTGGACTTCCACAGTGTCGTCAAACTCTGCCAGGGAGCCGTATTCCGATATTGAAACAGGTAAGGAATACGGACGCACGCCGCTGTTGAGCATAGCATCTAATCCCAGAATCCCGTTCGATACCGATCCTCGTAGATCTTCGTACAGATTAGAACCTTTCCTGATCCAGTTCAGATATGAGGCTTCAGTAATATTTTTTTGCGAGATTTGCAATTTTTCTAGGGCCTTCTCTACTCCCGGAGGTTTTCTCAGGTGATTGCTTCTCTCCCTGTTCAAGGCCGGCACATGAGCATCCACACAACCAAACAAGGGTTCAACGATTAGACTTGGGAGAAGCTTACTGTACGGTAATGCACTCTAGCTGACAGGCGACATGCTCATCCTCGACAGGGCAAAAGCGGCTGTCACTATTCCACCAGTCTTTTGGATCGCAGGTCTCTTCCTTCCTCTCTTCGTTATCGGTCTTGATGCATTTCACATAGCACTTGCTTCTGACTAAGGCAGCCGAGTGAAGAGCTTGGGTGAAGTGTGTGGTCATTTTTCTAAGCCAGAGTTAGTTCACGGTAGGTCATAAATCAGCCAGACCTACTCTTCAAAGCCAGCCAGATTATTATTCAGCCGATCAGCCAAGAGAAAAAACTCGGGCTTGGCGAAGTAGTTTGCAATCAGCGACCTGTTCTCTGGCTTCTCTCCCGCCCACTTCCCCATCAAGATTTTCCGTGAGGCCCGTTCTACCTCCTTACGCATGGCCATGAAGGTCTCTTTAATATGCTCCTTCATTGTATTCTCATTTTCCCAATTCATGGGTTCAAAATCGCCACCTACGCCACGCGAGTCAGCACATGATCGCTCTCATCATGAATCTTGATGAGCAGAAGACTCTTCCGGAGACCGTGTCGGAAATAATCATCAACTGCGCTTGAATACATACCAACATCGCCACAAAGACCGACAGACCAAGGGTTCTCCAGCGGCACTTCCTCTGTTCCATTCGTCTTTACAGCACTCCATAAATCTGCCCGGGCTCCCTGGACATAGTTAATTGCAGTTTCAGTGAATGTCTTTATGGCATCTGTTGCTGCCACAACGAGATTGACCGCCGCTTGAAAAAGTCTTTTTTGTGTTTCTTTATCGGGGGGAGGGATAAAGCCCCAGCCGAAAAATATCAAATTCTGCATCGTTGAAATACCGAGCTCTAACATCTTTTGCTTTATGTAGCAAATATTTTCAGCTTCACTATTCTGCTGGTTCGTAAAATAACGGACAATTGTGCCAGCGATCTGACCTAAATTTCCTTGGGTGACTGTGAATATCCGCTTGGCTGTGTTAGCCACGGGTCACCTGAACGACATCCGACTCACAATGTTTGTATATTGAAGTTTGTTTATAGCTTCAATGTAATAAAGAGCGAGATAGACTTTCTGAGCCCTTTTAATGAGCCTCTGCGGCCTCCATTCTGGGTGCATAACCGCTAGGTGGTCGGTGATCTGCCGTGGCGTGAACTTCCTGTTGCATGATGGTTCGATCCCGGTGCAGTCGAAGTCGCCGTCTCCAGCCATTTCTTTTGCGAACACTTGTGCCTCCGTGAGATTTGACCTGCCGTACTTCGTATTCTTGTCGTAGATTTGGAAAACCGTTTTTTGATACCAGTCACTGAGTTTCAATGTTATCGCAACGTCGACATCTGGCTTAAAGAAGGACAGGTGGTAATTTTTGCATTTCTGGTGATAGTCGTATGCGGCTTCCCATCCTGGAGTTTTCAATAATATGGAGCAGGGAGAATCTCTTCTGAGAGCAGAAGCTGTAGCGAATTGCAAGACGACTGAAAGAAGTAGCGAGCCCAGGACAATCAAACGCTTAGTGTTGGGTAAAGACATTGCTACGAGAGAGCATTAGGCTCAAATGCCCCTCCCTCCGTTTCAGTAGGTCTGAAGGAGAACGAGAAGTTGAAGGACCGAGAAGGTGGGCAGGCACGAGCGGACACGAAGGGAGCTTAAAGTATTAGAATCGAGCCATGACAAGTCTCAGAAAAGTAAGTCGGCCGAAACGAGACGCCGGCCACGCACCTGCGACTTTATCATCCCTTACAGTAAGGAACTATAATAGCATCACTTCATTGAAACTCGTTGGAAAATTGGAGCATCCTAGCACTAGACATACGGATACTACAGCACTTCGGTCAAAGACCCACCTGTCAACTGTCACAATTAGCCTTAATTTGAAGTCCAGCTGTCAAAGTAACCAAAACCCAATGATCTTCAGGCACTGGTCATTAACGGATCATCATTTCGGAGATAGTGGCAACTCTAACTCACCGGATTCTCCTGGATTTTAGACCGAGATCCGCCTGTCAACCAGTCAAAGTCGGCTGTAGTTTCCATCCGGCCTCGAAAGTCATCTCCACTCTCTAAATTTCAATGCTGGCCTGCACTAAGAAGGCCCGCCAATGATATAAGAGTTGCTTCTGTCTTTCTTTGCTAGAACCACAAAAAATGAATGTGACGTTTTGGAACGACCTAGGCCGCCGACCTTACAATTCACTCCTCAACAATAATATGCTAGCTTTCAGCTCCGTTCACGACAACCAGGCCACTGAGAGATGATGAAAGCAACGAAATATTAGGTCTATGAATCTATGATGGCTTCAATGGAGCCCAGGTATTTCAGTGACGCTGCAGCATACTGGCATATTTATATATATCCAATAACTGATACTTTCCGTTGGTGAGACAAGCCAATGTACCCTCTGGGAAAGCTATGAGAATTTAAAAGGAAAGAAAGCCTTTCTTATGACCAAAGCTCCGAGCCACGCCTCACTCAGCCTAAAAGCCAAGGCCTCAGCCGAGAGGTCAAACACAGCAAATCACGAATGAAACAGGTAGACAGTTCCTAAAAGCTCCGAACCATTTCAACATCCAGAGTCCTCACGTGTGAGATGATCTTCAGCAACTTCAAGCTGAAAATCAACTACCACGGCATATCTTTCGATGCACTGACCTGATAATCCTTCAGGAACCGTACGCACTTGGTGGCGTGGCTCTTCTCAAACGGATTCCCGTTATTGTCAACCCAACCGCGCTCGACCGCGAAGATCTTCTTTGCGGTAGGAGACAGAGTGCAGAAGTAGTGGTTCGCTTCGCCCTCCCTCATCCCCTTGATCTCAGCGAACATGACATCGCAATGCTCGGAGGGTCCCCGGAGTGCATATCTATGCATGAGTATCAATTCCTCACCACCCTCGATACCGCTGTTGCTCGTATCAGGAAACTGCATCCCGTTGCGGCAGAGGTTCAGGTAGTTCGTGAGAGGAGGTAGGGGTTTCAATACAGCTGGAACTGGAGGCAGTCAGCATCACCAGGTCTAAGGCGGGGATTGAACTGGTCTTGGTCATGCATCCGACGCATCGAGAAATAGAGTTGTAGGAGGTGATGCTTACCAATTTTCGTTTTCAGCTCTTCTGCCATATTGGACGTAACATCCCTGTCGTCCTTCCCAAATCCTATCCTGGAATGGAATAATTCTGTTTCGTTGCCAGTCCAGTCGCCGCACATGGCCGGGAAGACTCCCAACTTTGTGTAGTCGATATACTTAGATACACAAACCGGTAGTGAAATCATTGAAACGTCGCCCTTGTTGTTCATATCAAAACCCATCCCTGTTTTGTTAAGACTTTCAGAGAGGAGATATACATTGCCGTTCCGTTCATAATAATCGTATGAGTGCCGCATAATATCCTCCCCCGTGAGATGATACTGCGCGAGATGCTTGATGCCTACGAGCTCGACCTCGGTGTTGCCCTTTTCTCGTGTTGTGAAACACTGAATGCGACAGCCTATGTCGGCGTTTGGGCAGTATCGACTGTCCTGCTCTTTCCCAGAGGTAGCACAGAAGGATTCAGCTTTGTTTGATTTGTCAGAGCACTTGACGTAGCAATGGCTGCTCGTCATTGATTCTGATATCAAGATATCTCTGATTCCGTTTACCATTTGCCTTGTTCTCGTAGTTAATCTCTGTTTTAGGACCTCTTGTTCTACGAATGGAAGTGGGAAACTCACTTTGTGTAAGAATCCTGGTTATTGGCCAAGCGAGCGACGGCTGCTTTCGCGTCAGAGCTGTCCAGCCTCGAAGCAAACAGAGCGCGTTGCCCCTCGGAGGGATTGCCGTGCATAATCATATTCCAAAATTGACGATGAACCTCATTTAGCTTGGTGAAAAGCTTGGATAAGTAGTAATTCATCTGTGTGGATCTGGTGTATTGTTCATCGCCCATGCCACCACCAAATTCAGCACAGAGACCCTGGAGGTACGACTGAGTCATCTTCAATTGTCCTTCCGAAGTCATTTTAGCATTAGTATAAGCGTCTTGTTTATCCATCTCTTTGGATTTCGTGCCGACTTCAGTGAGCATTCGTGGGAGCTCGATGAGGAGGAGATTCAGTATTGGGGCAGGGCTAGGGATGCTCATGCCAGCGGCGCTAACCGCAGGGAAGATTCCGGCCGTTCCAATGTTCCAGGCTTGCGAATTCAAGTCTTTTCCTAACTGAATCAAGAATTCGTAGACACGTTTGGCCAACACGCATTTCTTTTCCGCCTTGAGATCAGGCTGAGTGGTGTGCTGATTTACGATAGTGCCCGTTTCGCCCATTATCGTTGTCTGGGCACTCAAATGAAGAGTCTAAGGATATCGTCAGCCAAGAGGAATGCATAAGAAGGAAATTACTCACCTCCGCCTTGTTGTAGTATTTGTTCATGTCGTTCATATATTCGATGATCCACAAGATCTTTCTTGTCCGCTCAACCACATATGCGTCAGATTCGTGAGGATAACTGTCTGCAATATGGCTAGCAAGTAGAGAGCAGGGGGGCAAGTGCTCGCACATGCTAGTTTGAGAAGTGCAATTGAAGTTCTGGATCCCAGCGGCGTGTAGTCCGAAGAGTGAAATTTCACCAAGCTGTTCGTACTGGTCGGGGAAGGTTGTGATGAGCTCGGATATGGTATCGTTGTAGAATTGCTCAAGACCCAGATGCCTGGAGTCGCCAGGCGTTCTCTGGAAGTAGTTCTTATGACATGTTCGTTTCGCGGCCCACTGCTTGGCAGCTTTGGCAAAGTCCTCATTACTCGAGCCTCCCGAACTTTTCTCTGGAAGCTTGGCAGGGCGAGGGGAGCTGGGGGTAGCGAAAACGTCAAGGAAGAGGATAATGAATATAGATATAGCTATAATCCGTTGGCTTCGGGTCTGCATGGTGCAGCGAAACCCCAAGCTGGGTCGTGGGTAACTCTAAACCTGGTTGATCAGCAAGATTCTCTGCAAAAAGGCTAGAAAATCAAGCCTGTTCTCCTATAACCAAGAAACTTACCAGTATGATTTTGCATGTGCCAGATACTCTGGTATTTTTGCGACGAGGAGAGAGGGTTGTTCTTCGCGTTGGTTGAGCCGCTGGGGGAAAGAGGCAGAAGAGGAGAAAATCGCATGCAACACCTTTTTGAATTTACGGACTACAGGCTCTAAACGATGCGGCTATGAAATCAGAGGCAGAGAGACAATCTCAACACTTCGCTGGGAGCCCTAGGCACGACGTCAAATCAACAAGAGGGCTCCAATCGTGATCAAAAAGCGAAAGCGAGCGTGGACAGCAGACGCCAAAGGAGCGGACAAGACCGAGTTCCAGTGTTGGCGCATGGTTCTGAGTTTGGGAGACTGTGCGAGATGTCCAAAGAATGTGACCCACTGGCAGCTGTCAACCCACTTAGCTCCCGCCGTCCGACACTTGGAACCCGGCGCTCAACCTCCATAGCTTCTCTCAACAACTGAGAAATACTTCAACAAATATACCCCAGAGCGCAACTTTGCGTAACAAATAAGAATATGAGCGAGAATGGAGCATGAGACAGACTCTTCCGGACCCCTTCTGAAGCAAGAACCGCTTTTTTCGCGCTTGCAGTTCAACTCCACCTCTATCCCATACAATCAGAGCAGAACTGGGCGTGAGGGAACACGAGCACCAAAAATAACGAAACGCAAGACCCTGCCTCCTTTCCTTTGAATGATCTTCATGAGCGTGAGATTATTTTGCCCATGCGAATGCATGATCACTGTCACTCCGACGGGACTGTCAAAATCAGGGTTGCCTCAAGCCGAGATAGTTTTTCCAACTACTGCTGGTGAAGGCATCCGCCGGCTTCCCGCTCCAAACACGATGAATGGGCCCATAATTCACCTCACAAGCCATGTGGGTCTCATATACCAAAATAAGCGAATCTATTCCCATTCACTGGCTTCCTAGCCGGCGTTCATTAGATGCTCCCAGTACGCTAGCGAATGTGCCGTGAGTAACGGTTAAGAGACCTCTGTCGAGACGAGCTCATGCGCGAAAGTGAGATATGTAAGCCAGGACGCTGAACTTTGATAACCAGCAGATGTATGTCATACCACAGTCCTGTCGACTCGAGCGTGGTGTGGCGAACTGTTTTGCTGTCACTGTTCACAAAATGTATTTTCTGGTTCTGGGCGATGTTAGCCAGTGCCAAAAAGCAACGGCGACAAGTATAGGAAATTCATTTTGGCAGAAGGGCTAGAATATCGCGCTTCGTGTCTTTGCTCGACTAGAAGAACGAATGATGGCAGAGTTTTGCATCAGATTGATCAATAAATCGCTATCAAGAATCAAGAAGAGTAGCGATATTACTGGGAACGCTGGGCAAGTGAAAAAAAAAAAAATTCTAGACCGTCGCACGGGGGTTCAACTTCTGTTTTTAATAACTGCTCGGTGGGGAATCTGCCAAGCCTGTTCCTATGATCTGTGATGGCCGACAGATAGAAGGCCCATTTTGCCATCACCATTGATTGAAGACGTCGCCGAAATGAACTGGAGATTGTGATTCGTTGACTATGAATATGACAGCTACCCACTTTAACTAGACTCGGCTTGAGAGGAAACCTTCGAGATTGGCAAGTCAATGTCGACCACAATAGGTTTGTTGAACTTCTTCGCTTGGGACCGCGACCAGCTTGTCGCCATTATCGCTGCATTGATGATACATGTTTCCTGACGACCCATCCTGCCTGACAGAGCCTCCACATCGCATCTCGGCGAGGGAGGTACTCCTCCTTGGCCCCACGTGGCTGGGAGTAAAGATGGGGATGGTACTGCAAGCAGGTTCGCGGTAATCCGGGAAACTCCTAGTTTGGCTGAAGGTTTCGAGTTCGAGGACAGAGGGTCATGATTTGTGTCATTAGGATAGGATAGGATTTGGACCGGGTCCCGCACGGTGTCAGACCTAAGCGGCGCCTCTCGGAGACAATCTCCAGCAGAACCATCATTTGCCAATGGACTTCCGCTCTTGCTTGTAAGATCAATTATCGATTGCTTCTTGTTGTCCTTGCCCGGATCTTCCCATCGGACCGTTTTGCTCTCCCTGTATTTGACATTAGGCGAATCAAGATCCCAGTGTATACGCTCGGCGCCTCTGCTCTCGTGAAGATGTCCACAGATAGCCAGACGAGGCCTCACTCGCCATAAGGCATTCCTGAGACCCTCACAGCCTATAGCCCGCCGATCTCCTCTCTCGTCACAATGGTATTTAGGTGGTGTATGAGTGACGACTATGTCGGTGTCTAGAGGTATTCGGTCCCACAATTGGGCTGCCTCGTCTGGGCCGTACCCGAACGCCCACGTACCATGGGCAGGTGAGAAAGGAGAGCCAAAGATTTTGAAAGTCGTACGCGGTCCCGATGGAGAGACAAGGTCGATGACTGCATGCTCGTGCTTCAACCAGAGTATCGATGGCGCCTGTTCGAGGAGTTCTTGACATTTCGCGGGGTCTTCGGGATTTTGGTTGTGGAAGTAGGATCCGTACTGATGGTAGAAATCGGAGTCGAGTGTGATATCATGGTTACCTGCAAACATCTGTCTCTGCTTTGCAAGGGTATCGAATACTTACCAGCAATGACAATCTTGGCCTCAAAGTCTGCCTCCTCTATCCATTTAATTGCCTTCTTCAACTCTGTGAAACTCCCTTGATTGGTCAGATCCCCCGCATGAATGAGTACGTCGCCCTTCGGGAGCTTGAAGGCGCCATTGGGAGTCGAGCTGTGGGTATCGGACACACAGACGAAGCGTGTCTTGCGCATGAGGAGAGGTGAGTCTGCCATCGTGGCAGGTACTGGGAAAGTGAAGGTAGAGGGAGAGTTCGATAGAGAAGAAATAGAGTCATTGACTCGAAGGGAACGGACCAGTGTTGCCTACCTGTCCCCGCGCCTGCTCAATCTCCAAAGCTGTGATCATTATCGCAGAAAGGGAAGGAGCATTGCTTGCTCGTCCGCAGCATGGAACTCTGCCTCCTATGCCCGATATCGAGCTTTGATGCAGGCTCAGGCCCTTGAAGTGTGAAGATATTCGAGCAGTGCTCTGGATAAAGTTCACGCGGAGGTTGAGGCTGAATGCCGGTCGAGGCTGCGGCGTGTTTTGATTCGTCTCCTTTTGCTTGGCTTCAGCCCCCCGTTTTATTGGCTGCTGACACCCAGCAACGGCGGATCCCCAGCTCCCCTTTTCCAGCGGCGACGACGAGGAATCTCAACGACGACGTCCCTCGCCCGCTGCAGATCTTTGCTCCTCTCTCGAACTGCATAGAGATCGCATCTCCAGACACGGCCGCGCTTTCAGCCTCTCTGCGTGCTGCCAATTGCTCTTCCCGTCGCGTCTCGGGGGCCACAGCGCACGTCCGTTTGTTCTACCGCTAGCCACCAGCCATCTTGTCAATTGCTCGACCACGGCCGTGGAGAACGGCCTGTGCTTCAACCGCGTCTTGCAGATACAGGAGAACTTGAGCGTCGCTCTCTGCTGGCTTGCTAGGACTCGAGATTGTTGGGAGGGCGCGAGACAGTCCAATATCATCGAGCCCTAGTGCAAGACACACCGACACTCGTTTGCAGCAGATTCCGCTATTGTCCAATCTCCAGAACATCAACAATCTCACAACTCCGCTTGCATTGATCTCGACCACCAGAGGGCAAGATGGCTGCGGTCTCCGCGCCGCAAGCCCCAACTGCTCTGACCCCTCCGAGCAGCTCGCATGGGACGTCGAATTCATGGAATTATTCCGTTCCCACGCAAACAGAGGTGAGATGATTACGGGATTCGTGAATCCTTCCACCTTGATAACATTACTGACATGCTCCAAGAACGTCTCCCAAACGAAACTAAATAGCTCGAGCAAACCTCCCCTGTCGCACACAACAAACGGCCATTCGCTTGGTCACCAGAACTCTCGACCCGATTTGTCCCAGCGACGAAACGACACATACAGCTCAACACGCTCTACTGACGCTGGATATCTAGCTCCGGCCCGGATCAATGCACTGACTCGCAAGGATAGCAGTATCAGCGAGACGGGTAGTGCGCCGGACAGTTTATTGGATCTGTATGGGCCGAATAGGAGTGGAATCAGCAGCATGGATTATGGGGAGCGGAAACCATCGAACGGCGATGTATTCGATGACGATGATGACCCAGAACATTCGAGGTGGATTCACAGAGACAAGCTAGCACGGATAGAGAGCCAGGAGCTCCAAGCTGCCGGGATCATATTGCCTCGAGCACGAGCAGCCAGCAAATCGAGCCGTCGAGAGCATAGTCGAGATCAACAGGGCAATGGTATCAGAAGTGAGCAAGCGCAGAAGCGGCAGCGTGTGGGATCAATTCCTACAGAGGAAGAAGAAGCTACTGAGAACAATGCGTGGGATCTACGGTTACCAGAGGAAGCTGCCGAGGATCAGGGGGACATATACCGAGATATTAGTGGAGGGGTAAAGGGAGTTTCGAGGATACCGGTGTGCAAAACGAGCCCTCTGCCTATCCCGATGGAGCACCTGGAGCGAGATACGCCTATGATCAGAAAGCAGAGTGGAGGATGGACTGGTGAAGACGAGGCAATATCATATCCGAAGTCTCGGGGACGAAGTCAAAGTATCAAGGTCCTGGAAGATGCAACAGCTACTCCTACCCCAGCCAAACGACAAGGTCCCGAGAATTCTCCTACGAAGAAAACACCGGGGAAGAAGGGCACCAGGGCAGCATCCACGCCGCAACAAAGACCGAAGACGAGATCCGGTGCGACTCGAGATACAGCCTCTGCGCAGCGACCACCAACACGATCGGGCGAGCTGGGACAGAGCAATAGTGTGAAGCGGCCAGAAGGAGATCCACCGTGGATAAACTCAATGTATAAGCCCGACCCGCGACTGCCCCCTGATCAACAACTGCTCCCGACGGTCGCCAAACGGTTACAACAAGAACAGTGGGAGAAGGAGGGAAAGTTTGGGAACGTGTATGATACCTCTTTCCGTCCTCTGAGTGACGAAGGTTTCCACGCGCCGCCAGAACCATCAGCTCCCCAAGAACGGAAACCCGAGGATGAGCGCCCTTCAGAATGGCCTTTACGAGCACCGAAATCCCCGGCTCTGAGTTCAAGCCGACCTGGTACATCTGGCGGCTACTCAACAATGCCAAAGATCACGGGTACTCCACAAGGTGTCGGACCACTTCCCAGCCCCAACCCACCGATCAGGATACAAGAGCCTCCCGAGAACGAAAAGACGAAAGAGGGCGGCTGCTGTTGCGTGATGATGTGATTTCACACATTGCAGATTTCATTTGTGCATTTCTCGACGGCGTTGGGCAAACGATTCCCCCTTTCCTTTACCTGGTCCGCACATCCCGGCTAGTCCTGGAGAGGGAATAAACAAACAGTACATTGCTTCCTGATTTCCTTATTTTGAGTCGAAGTGGGAAGGCGCTTTCTTGCCTTGTGTTGCCTTCTTGATATGAATTACGACTCCCTCTTGCAATCAAATTGCGTTTCTTGTTCATGTTTGTTGAGTTAGTGTGAGTGTTCATCCCCGGTGGGGGAGTTGACTACATATTCCTTTTGAGCGCCAATCTCACTTTCGAGGGTGAGCAGCAGAGAAAGGACGAAGATCTGAGTTGCAGATGAAGGAGATGAGCTGAAAGTTGGATTAGATCTGCACCGCGAGTGGAGTGAAGGCCTTGTATAGATATCATTTGTAGTTTTGTTTGCGGAGTTGTCGGTACATATCCATCCAGCCCTTTGTTTCTTCGCAGGCGGAGCGAGCGAAGCAAGCACGGGGGGTTGAATGAACGTTGAACATCTTGACTGCTCCTTGTGTCTTTCTCTTCAGTACTTGGGTTGAGCATATCTGCTGCCCTCATCTTCGCATCGACAGCACATGAATATGTGCATCCCAACCACTCTTCCTTATATAATCATCGGATTTACCATTCATCAACCCATAATCATTACCCGTTCTGTCCACCTTGAACATCCTTTGGCATTGCTACCCAACGCACTGCATTCTTAGCGCACACGACAAGCTTGCAATTCTCTAACTCCGACAGACAAGACGAGGATGCATCACGTGGGAGTTTTCGTATTCAGGTTTTCTTTCCGAAGCCTGTCGCGGGAAAGTCATCAGCTGCACTGCAAATCTAGCGTTCATAGGGAGCTTGACGTTGTAAACAGGACATTGCGAGAAAGGACCTCGTCATTGTCACGGATACCGTGAAACGAAGTCCTTTCTCGCGGAGGCACAGGCTGCGAGCACTGCAATTTTAGCCTACACAACGGCCTTGACCTCCAAGCTTTGTCTTCACCAATAAGATCTACAGCAAACACAAGCACTGCAATTTTAGCGCACACAAAGGTATTGACCCAATGTGTGTCACCAACCAGGATACTAATCATAACTCTTTACACCCACACACTGCATACCGGCTCCAAATTTCACACATAACTACTGTACCCATTCTTCCAAAAGAGCACGCAAGATGATCCCTCCTTACCTCACATCTCCAAACGCGCTGCAAAACCCAACATCCCATTCCACTATCAGCAATTCAGACCTCCTCCAACTTCCCACCCCAGCTCGACTCCTCTGCAGTCCCGCCCAGACCTTCCTGCATCCCAAAAATCCCAGCCAAGCGCGTCATCGTGCATCCCTCATGCCACCTTCCCAACTTCCCACCCAGTCTACCGGGACGTCATACAAACCCCAGACCCTTCTCCCCACTTCCCTTCCACGTTTCTCCAACCAGAAAGGCTCAGCCGACATCCGAGTAACCGAGCGCCTAGAAAGAGAGAACGTTCTAGCTCCCGCTAGTTCTAGCGCTGATCTGCAGGTCTAGAATGTCGGGAACTCTTCGATCTATTGTGCTTTTGGGTTGGGTGTGAAGATCCTGAGTTTCTAGCTGGCAGGCTGGAAGACTTTGCTTCGGGCGGGAAATCCAAATTAGAAAGGGGAAGTGAGAGGCAGTGAGGGACAATGGAGGGGAGCAATGGATCGCCATATTTGGACAAGCAGAGTTATCTAGAA
>Ga0302140_10008723_pt1 | contig 12595 bp, 9 predicted proteins | sample I_Bog_E1_1_FD_202095 | JGI IMG/M metagenome (GOLD analysis project Ga0302140, IMG submission 202095) | Peat permafrost microbial communities from Stordalen Mire near Abisko, Sweden - I_Bog_E1_1 | ecosystem: Environmental > Terrestrial > Soil > Wetlands > Peat | place: Sweden: Abisko, Stordalen...
GGGGCGACGGCTGCGGCCTCGCCGTCACAGGCAACCGCTGATGCCGACGTCGTTCTCACGATGCTTGCCGACGGCCCAGCGGTGAACGCCGTGATGGCAGACCCGAACGGGCCCCTCGGCTCCGCCCGGCCCGAGACGGTCTGGTTGCAGATGAGCACCGTCGGCATCGACTGGACAGATCGGCTTGCTGGCCTCGCTGGCGCGTGCGACGTGGCCTTCGTCGACGCCCCTGTTTCAGGAAGCGTCGGCCCGGCAGAGACCGGCACGTTGCTCGTGCTTGCAAGCGGCCCGGCTCATACAAGAGCGACCTTGGCGCCGGTGCTGGACGCGATCGGCCGACGGACGATCTGGCTCGGACCAGCTGGCGCGGGCAGCCGGGCGAAGTTGGTGCTCAACAACTGGCTGGTCGATCTCGTCGAGTCCACCGCAGAGACGCTCCGCTTCGCCGGCGCCCTCGGCCTCGACCCGGCGACGATCATCGACCTTCTTGATGCGCCGATCGGATCGCCCTACGCCGTCGACAAGGCTCGACACATGCTGAAGGGCGATTTCACGCCGAACTTCGCGCTCAAACACGCTGTCAAGGACGCCGATCTCGCCCTGGCGGCCGCCGAGTCGGTCGGCATCGAACTGGGATTGACCCGGAGCCTCATCGAGTCGTGGCATCGCGCGCTGGCCGGCGGGCGGGGGGACGAGGATCTCTCGACCGTCTACGACGACGCAGGCGTGCGGCCGTGAACACGTTTCTTACCGACGCACGCGGGACGCTCCTGCCGGAACCGAACAGCAAGTACGGCCCACTACCCCCGTTACTCCTGGCGCTGACCCTTGTTACCGGCCTGGTAGATGCCTTCAGCTACCTGGTGCTCGGACACGTGTTCGTCGCCAACATGACCGGCAACGTCGTGTTCTTGGGATTCGCGCTGGCGGGCGCGCCAGGCTTCTCGATTGTGGCGTCAGTGGTAGCCCTGGCGTCGTTCTGGTCCGGCGCCTTCATCGGTGGCCGGGTCGGGTCCGGACTCGGGGAACACAAGGATCGGTTGCTCGGCACTGCTGGAGCGATTCAAGGTGGCTTCCTTGCGGTTTCGGTGGTCCTCGCCGCGATCACCGCAGACGCGATGAGCGCGGGATACCGCTACCCGTTGATCGTCGTTCTAGGGCTTGCGATGGGGATCCAGAACGCAACGGCGCGCAGGCTCGCAGTGCCGGACCTGACCACGACCGTGCTCACTTTGACCATTACCGGCACTGCTGCCGACAGCGCGCTCGCAGGAGGCAAGGGATCGGTCTCCGGGCGCCGCCTGATAGCCGTGGCCGCAATGCTGATTGGAGGCCTCCTCGGCGCGGCTTTGGTCATCCACGTCCGGATCGTCCTTCCCCTGGTGATCGCCCTGATCGTGATAGTGGCGGTGGCAGCGACGACCTTCGCACTTGGCAGGTCGGATCCCGCTTGGGCCCGCGCCTGACCTCTGCGCGCGATGAGCGACGCGAGGCACGCGCTGCTCACCGCAGCTGCGGACAGCTATCCGGTGCTGTCTCTGCGGACGACCTCCGCCTGGCACGGCCTGGTCGACGGGCCACGTGCCTCGTGACGCTTTCGATGCGAAACTGATCAGGTGACCAACGGCATCGTCTCCACGGTCCCGACCGCGCGATCCGCCGGCGGGACCCTCTGGCGGCGCACTACCGGCGGGAGCTTTGCCCTGGTAGCGCTGGGCGCGGCCATGTGGGGGACCGATCCCGTGTTGCGCCAGGGCCTCGCACTGCACATGCCGGCTCCGGCCATCGTGGCATTCGAGCAAGCGCTTCCGGCGGCCATTCTCGCGCCGTTGGCGTGGAGGGGGATACGCAGGGCACTGGCGCTGTTCGACCTGCGCGACTGGCTGGCACTTGCAGTACTCGGCTGCGGATCCTCGGCTCTCGCCACGTTGTTGTTCACCGTTGCGTTCACCTATGGCCGGCCCAACACGCCGGTGCTGCTCCAGCAACTCCAGCCGCTCTTTGCGATTGCGGGCGCGCGTCTGCTTCTCGGCGAACGCCTCCAACGTCGCTACGGCTTGTACCTCATGGGCGGGGTCGTGGGCTCGTACCTGGTCGCCTTCGCCCACCCGCTCTCGCCGGGCGGGATCGACGGGTGGGCGCCCGCTCTCTTGGCAGTGTCGGCGGCGCTGCTATGGGGGCTCGGCACAGTGCTCGGCCGTCACCTCGGCGCGAAGCTCCCCTTCGCCGAGCTCACCGCGTTGCGCCTGACCACAGGACTGGTCGCGGCACTCGTCGCGTTGGGCGTGACCGGGGACGCCTCCGCCTACTCCCACGTGAGCGCCAAGGCTCTGCTCGCCCTGGTGCTGCTTGCGTTGGTACCCGGCCTGCTGAGCTTGCTCGTCTACTACCGAGGCCTACGGGCCACCCCGGCGGCCGCCGCCACCCTTGGCGAGCTCGCGTTTCCTTTCACGGCCCTCTTCCTCGACTACCTGGCCTTCGGGTCCACGCTGTCACCTTCGCAGTGGGTCGGACTCGCCCTGCTCGTGACCACGATCACAACCATGGGGACGCTGCGCGCCAACGGGACCCCGACCGGCGTTGAGGTACCCGACCTCGAACGGAGTGCCAATGCCGACCGGCCCGAGCCACTGGCGATCACAGGCTGAGACGCCACAGCCTCGGGAAAGCCTTTGCCCGCTATGAGTCTGAGGAACGGACTACTGACTCCGGACCGGACCGGTGGCGCCAAGGACCTGCGAAATGGCTTTGCGCCGGCGGCCGTGCCGGCGAGGTCATCGTCTGAAGTCAGGGCAGTCTCTTCGCCGCTCAGGCCTAGTCGCCCGGCGTCGCCAGCTCGACATCGCCAGCATGCTGGTGAGGTAGGACCTGAGCGGGCACGGTTCCGAGGCGTCCGGCCTGATAGTCCTCCATCGCCTGGATGATCTCTTCCTTGGTGTTCATCACGAAAGGGCCGTAGTGGACGACTGGCTCACCGATCGGCTGGCCCCCGAGCAGCAGCACCTCGAAGTTCGAACCTGCATCCTGGGTCGTGTCGGCGGTCAGAGTTACCGCTTCTCCAGGCCCGTAGACAACGAGCTGGCCCACGTGGATCGGCCGGCGCTCGACGCCCGCGCTGCCCCTTCCCGCCAGCACATAGGCCAGGGCGTTGAAGTCGGGCCGCCAGGGCAGGCGAACACTGGCACCCAGGCTGACAGTGGCATGAACCACGGTGATCGGGGTGAACGTCGACCCCGGACCTCTGTGACCGCCGAGCTCACCTGCGATCAGTCGCAACAGCGCGCCTCCGTCCATGGTCGTCAGCAGCGTCGCTTCGCTCCCACGAATGTCCTGATAACGAGGCGGATTCCACTTGTTGGCCCTCGGCAGGTTGACCCACAGCTGAATACCGTGGAACAAGCCGCCGCTCACCACCAATTCCTCCGGCGGGGCCTCGATGTGGAGTATCCCCGCGCCTGCGGTCATCCATTGGGTGTCACCGTTGGTGATCCGACCCCCACCACCGTTCGAGTCCTGATGAACGAAAGTGCCGTCGATGATGTAGGTGACCGTCTCGAAGCCCCGGTGCGGATGCCAAGGGGTCCCTTTCGGTTCCCCAGGGGCGTAGTCGACCTCTCCCATCTGGTCCATATGGATGAACGGGTCCAGATCGGTAAGGCTCACGCCGGCGAAGGCGCGACGGACGGGGAATCCCTCTCCTTCCAGTCCTGCGGGTGCGGTCGTGACCGACCTCACGGGCCGCTCGCGTCCAGCGACCGGATCCGGCGGGGGGACCCGCGGCAGCGCCAATACGTTCTCAACTGTCACTGCTGGCATCGTCGCCTCTTTCGCGTCGGATACGGGCTGGTCTTCAGGTCGAACAATATTTGCGCGCGCAACATTCCGGCTCGGCCCGAAGGACCGCCCGATTCGCGAAGATAACGGCACCTCCCCGACTCGCCCCGCGACAACGAATCCCTCGGTAGAAGTTTGGAGTTACCGGGCCACTCACGCCTGGGCTGCAGGTGCCCCAGCAGCGCGGAGGAGCACCGGAGTTGTTTCACCGTTGTGGTCAGCTCCGCTGGCACTCGAGCTATCGTGTCCGGAATCGACTTGTGACCTGCGACGGGCTAGCGGTCGCTCACGTCGAACAGGAGGTACCTTCGCACGACGCAAGGGGGGAGCGCAGTGGCTTCTATCGTCGTAGAGCCGGCAGATCAGGCTCCGGAAAAAGGGCTCAAGACCGGTGCGCTCGGCCTTGTCTCGAGCGTGGTCATAGGCGTTGCATCGACTGCCCCTGCCTACAGCTTGGCCGCGACGCTCGGCTTCGTGGTCGTCGCGATCGGGCTGCAGGCACCGATAGTCACGATCCTCGCTTTCGTCCCCATGTACTTCATCTCGATCGGCTATCAGGAGATGAACAGGGCCGACCCGGACTGCGGGACGACCTTCACGTGGGCCACCCGAGCCTTCACGCCACGCGTGGGTTGGATGGGCGGCTGGGGCATCATCGCCGCCGACATCCTCGTCATGGCAAGCCTCGCCCAGGTCGCCGGTCAGTACGTCTTCGAGTTGTTCAACGCGAAAGGCATCGGCAACAACGCGACGAGCGGCTGGGTGCTGCTCGTCGGTGTGCTGTGGATCGTAGCCATGACGTGGATCTGTTACGTGGGAATCGAGATCTCCGCCAACTTCCAGAAGGCGTTGCTCGGCATCGAGCTCACCATGTTGACGATCATGTCGGTCTGGGCGCTCGTCAGGGTCGGCAACGGGAGCGCCCCAATAGGGCACATCGTGCCGACGGGATCGTGGTTCAACCCCTTTGCGGTCAAGCACTTCAGCGACTTTGTCATCGGCCTCGCGGACATGCTCTTCATCTACTGGGGATGGGATACCGCCGTCGCCTGCAACGAGGAGACCGCCAACGCAGAGACCGTGCCCGGCAAGGCCGCCGTCATCTCGACGTTCGTGCTGCTCGGCACTTACGCGCTCGTCATCCTCGCCGTCGAGTCCTACGCCGGGATCGGCTCGACAGGCATCGGTCTCGGGAACTCCGCCAACACGGGCGACGTGCTGTCCATCCTCGGTCCGGCCATCTTCGGGCATTCAACTCTGGCGTCGGTCCTGGACCACCTGCTGCTGCTCATGGTCCTCTCGTCGGCGGCGGCCTCGACCCAGACCACCATCCTGCCGACGGCACGTACCACCCTCTCCATGGCGGTCTACAGGTCGATCCCGCGATCGTTCGAGAGGATACACAGGCGCTACCTCACGCCGACGGTCTCGACCGTGGTCATGGGAGCAGTGTCGGTCGCGCTCTACGCCGTCATGAACTACATCTCGGCCGGGCAGGTCATCAAGGACTCAGTGGACTCGCTCGGTGTGATGATCGCTTTCTACTACGGTCTCACCGGGTTCTCCTGCACCTGGTATTACCGGAGAAACCTCACGAGCAACCTGCGCAACTTCTTCATGCAGGGAGTCATGCCGACAGCCGGCGGCCTCATACTGTTCTTCATTCTCGGATGGTCCTTCTGGTACTACTGGCAACCAGTCAACAGCTACACGCACTGGGGCATCTTCGGCCGCCAGATCGGGGGCGTTTTCATCCTCGACGTAGGGCTGCTCGTCATCGGCGTCATCCTGATGTTCGCCATGCAGGCCTTCCGGCCCGCCTTCTTCCGGGGCGAGACCCTCAACCGGGACTCTGCGACGCTCGTCAGCGAGGAATTCCTCACCAAGCAGGCGGGAACGAAGTAGCTCTGTCCGTGTCGATCAACGGTGTGAAGATCCGACTCGCGGGCATCTACACGCAGTTGGCGACCACAACTCGGACAGCGACCCTCGCCCAGGCCGCGAACATGGGCTCGCGTCCTGACCGGAAGACCTTGCCAAGGAGAGACTCCGGTCGTATTTTCCTGAGGGGCCGCGCCATCGCGCCCGAGGGTGCACACCAAGGAGGCGAAACCCAATGACGGAGGCTCCACGACAGCCCCTCATCGTCGTCGGCGTCGACGGTTCGCCAGAAGCTGCATCTGCGCTCGAGGTCGCGATCGAAGAGGCCCGCCTCCGACGAGCCGTCCTGCACGTCACCTATGCCTATCCCTCCATGGGACGCCCGCTCACGGGGTCCACGGGCAAGGAATACCACGTGCAGACAGAGCACGACGCGAGGGAGGTTCTCGAGGCCGCCGCCGCCGCCGCACCGTCGACATCCGGTCTCGAGGTCGAGTGGCTGGGCATCCCCGGCAACCCGTCAGAGGTGCTCATACAGGCCAGCCGGGGCGCGAGCTTGTTGGTGGTCGGCTCGCGTGGCTTGGGCGGGTTCATGGGCCTGATGATCGGCTCGGTGTCGAATCAGTGCGTGCACCACGCGCACTGCCCAGTGCTCGTCGTTCGCAAGGAGCATTGAACCAAGGTCGTGCGGTCGCTGCCTGTTCACCGGCCTCGCCAAGCCCTCCACGGAACTGGCGGTGCGTGCACGCGAGCTGCGCCGCCGCAGCTTTGGGCGCGGCTCGCCTGTGCCTGTTCGGAACAAGACTCGCCTGTGCCTGTTCGGAACAAGAACAGCCTCGCCGAGGGGGACTTGGGCGTTTCGCGCTTCTCTGCTCAAACTCCAACTTTGTGATTTCTCTCCCCCGCCGTCGAATCGCGCCCCCACCTTCATCTCCGGCGCGCTGATTGTCTCGGCCGTCGCGTTCGACATGGCGCCGCCATGGCTGGGCGCCGCGCAGGCTCAATATGCATCACGACTGGAGGCAACGGCTTGGTTTGAGGCGGTGTGCTCGCCGCTTCTAAGAGATCGCTCGAGACGAGTCTTGCCCGCACGCCGAGACGCTGAGTAACGCGGATCACAGGTCGTGGAGGTGAGCCACCAACCACGAATCGCGGCAATGACTTTCCCGTCGCTCGGCGCGACGACGAAGGTTCCCGTCACGCGGTAGTGGTAGACGACGACGACGTCGACGCGAAGGGTGATCGCACTATTCGGTGTCGCGTGCTGCAGATTGAAGAATGGTGCACCCAGGTCGTGCGATGGCCCGCAATCGCCACGTTTCCGGGTTGTCCTGGGAGGGGCGAGGACGGGTAGTGACTAGGAACCGACTCCAATTGGAGCTCGCCTATGCCTTGTACGACGGCGTAGTTCGTCACTCCTGCTGCGGGAATCGTCAACGACGCGATCGCAGTCCCGGCTGGAAGGCTCGCCGGCCAGGGAAGGAGCGGCGGGGTCTCGAACCCGACCAGGCGCTCCCGCCCGGCGATCGAGCCCCAGTGCCTCCCGAGAGCACTGGAAGGTACTCCCGGAGCGACGACTGGGCGCCTTCGGCCGCGAGGCGAGTGGCGAACAGGGCGTAGGGGACAAAGCCGAGAACGACCAGACCCGTGATCACAAGCCCGTAGCCGACGCGACGCACAACCCTCAAACGCCTCGAACCTTCCCAAGTGGGCTCTGCGCGTCCGGGAGCAACGGTGAAGGCCACGGCTGGGTCTCATCGGTCAGAGCATTCGCTACGGCTGTTCAGCGACAAGATGTCCGGCCGTCGACATGGCTCTGATCCTCCAGAACAGCCAGATTGCACAACGAAATCACGGCTCCCACAAACCTGCCTCGTCACCGGGCAAAGTGCCCGGGCCTCTTTGCGCTAGGGCGGAGAGGAGAGAACGAGCAGATCGGACCACAAGGCCGATCGAGATGGTGGCACTCGATGTTTCCGACCCGACGGCTATCGACGATCAGCAGCCTCCAGGGTTGCACGTACCGCTTCCAGACGCGCTGAGCGCTCGGCCACGAACCGTTTGATGGCGAGAAGGATGTGCTCGGGGGCGAGATGAGCCTCATCGATGACTTCGTCGATAGTCCCACCGGTCCGCCACCGATCGTCCCAGTCCGCAGAAAGGGAGAACTCGCGTGCGAGCGGACCCTCGGCCCAGTCATGCATCATGTTGAACGCACCGTTGGTGATGACCATGGCATCGATTCGATCGGCGGGACCGACGACGCTGTCTCGGTAGTCGAGGCTTTGCATCCTGAACAATTGCGGGCTCACGGCCGCGACCACTTTGACGTTGAGCCCCAACCGATCAAGCTCCGGTAGAACCTGCAGGAGGTTCTGGGTGGGCATCGTGCCCCGCAGGTACACGGTGCCCGCCTTCGGTGCGCCATCGTGGAAAGGACGCAGGACATAGGCGCCGCGTGCCGCGGCGAAGTGGGACGGGATGCCGAGCTCAGCACGGTCGGGGATCTCGATGGCGGGACGGGTCAGGTGCAACACGACGATCGGCACATCAGTGGCGAACGCAGCTCCGAGGACGACCGGCACCTCGTTGTACTCCCAGGGGTGCAGGTCCAGGACGTGGCCTTCAGGGAACAGCTGAGTGACGCCTGTCTCGAAGATCCCGAAGTGGGTGCGGGAGTCGTCAGCGGTCTCAGGACCGGAATGACCGGCGATCCACAAGAGCTTTCCGACCTTCAGCTCACAGTCTTGAGCAAGCTGGCTGAACAGCCGCATCGGTCCGTACTTGAGGTAGGAGAAGGCGCCGTAGGTCGAGCAGGCGCCCCAGAATCCTTCGAACCGGGTGAAGGGGTCGGTCGCCAGGTTGACCGTTGCCAGACCTGTCAAGAGACCTGCGTTCGCGAACTCGGTGATCTCGGTCGGCAGCAGAGCCCCGGTCGGGTTCTCGTCACGCTCGTACCAGCCGAACCCCGGGAGGTCACCAAAGTCCGCCGCGAATCCCGAGATGTTCGTCGATTCGGCAAGGTCAGCAGAGCAGGCAATGAAGAGGGGACGACCGTGGGAGCGTTTCGCCTCGGCATTGACGTACGACCCCCATGCCCCGAGCGCCGCCCGGTTGGGAGCCTTGTCTCCAGGTTTCTTCCACAACTGTTCCGGATAGGCCTCGAAATCGAAGAGTCGGGAGTCCGAAGAGAGTGGTTCTGATCCACCGTCCAGCCGGAAGCCGTCGATCTCGTTTGGCACGGAGGCCGCGATCGTGAGAAGGCGCTCCGATAGCCAGTCGACTGTCGCTTCATCGCGACGAAGCACGCCGACGGCCATACGCAGGTTTGCCTCAGCCTGGGCCTGCAGCTCCAGGGGATCTGCAGGCGCTAGTTCGTCGACACCGGCGTACTCGACTCCGTACCGGGTCATGAACCCCTTGCGCACCGCCCAGAACTGCTCTGAGTTCCTCGGCCACGGAGTGCCGTGGCTCTGGTAGTCGTATTTGCCGTAACCGCGGCCCTTGCGGCTCTTGAACCAGGCCACGCTCGGTACCCGATCCGGATTGTCCCCGCAGGCACTCTCGAGCACGGCCCGCGTCACCGATCGCCACTCAGATCCGTGCTCAGTACCTGTGACCCGCCACCCGTAAGGTGCGAACCAGTCGACCGGCGAACCGTGCACCACGCTCGAGGCAGCACGCGGGTCGATACCGAAGTCGTTCCAGTCGACGAGGAACACCAAGTTGGAAAGGCCGAGCCCCCACGCGATGTTCTTCGTCTCGTGGCTGCCTCCAGCGGTGAGCCCACCTTCGCCTTCCACTACGAAGACCTTGACCTCCTCCGCGCCGGCAAGCTTGAGCGCGAGCGCCTCGCCCGCCGCAGGTGCCATCCCGTGCCCGGACGGGCCGGTGTTGAACTTGAGGAACAGGGTTCTTCCCGCCATCTCGGGGTGTCCCGGCAGCCCGCCGCGTTGGCGGAGCCGGAGAAGCCAATCCCAGGTCAGCGCCCATCGACCATCTTCCGGAAAGGCACAGCGCGGATCGCCGGTGCGATCGTGGCGCGCGCGGAGACCCTCGTTGAGTACTGCGAGCGTCGAGTACACGACAGGAGCCGTGTGTCCGGCCGAGAGCACGAACCTGTCGCCGAACCGCAGCCAGGGACGGCGAATGTCCCAGCGCATGCCCCCTGAGAGCAACAACGCGAGCAGCAGGTGCACCTTGGAGCGGGATCCGCCCGGATGGCCGCTCTGACGGTAGTTCAGTGACAAGTCGATGCACTCATCGACGATGTCCTTGACGACTTCAAAACGGACGAAGTCCAGTTCGGCCGTTGCACAGAGACGGTCGACTTGGTCGGCACCCCCGTTTGAACTTCGGGCGTTGAATTCTGATGTCTGCAAGGTGGTCATCTCGGTTCTCTTTAGCAGGCTCTGTCCGATCATGCTGGCACAGCGCTGAGGCTGGCTGCTGCGCTACTCGACGAGCTCACTCAGCTCCTGGCGAGAACCTCCTCACTGACGTGGCGCTCGTACTCATTGCCCGACCTGCGGCCACCGACAACCCTCTGAGAGGTGACCGTCTGCGTCACATTTCGAGTTTCGACGCCGCCGACGAGTCGACCTCGTCAGGAAATACCGTGCTCGACGAGGCGGTTGAGGCCGTCCACGAGAGCTTCGTCGGCAAGCTCGACGGCCTCAGTAAGTGCAAACCACCGAACGTGCTGACTCTCGCCGGGTGGTGGAGCAGGATCGATGTCGTCTGACAAGAGCAGGTATCGCAGATCCAGGTGGAAGTGCGCTCCGGCAGGATGCGCGTCGAGATGTACCAGCCGTTCGCCCCCCTCCGGGTGGCAAACGGGAAGTCCTGTCTCCTCCCACGTCTCGCGCAATGCCGCTTCCCACGGCGCCTCGCCCGGTTCGAGATGACCGCCTGGCTGCATCCACACGCCGATGCGCTTGTGCAGGTGGAGCACGGTGCCTCGCGATCCCACCACGATCGCCGAGCCGGTGACATGAACCGGATCGGCATCCTGGTCAAACGGGTCGACCAGCCGGTTGAGCTCTAGCAGGAAGCGATCGCGCGACGCGATCTCCCTCGGCGTGACCGCGTCGAACCCGTCGACAGCTGTCCGCAGCAGTACCACGAGCGCCTCATGTCTGCCGCCATCACCGGTTCGAGCCTCTTTCACTAGAGACATGATGCCCTGCCGTCCGAGGGTCCGGCCTTCCGCTTGGCACGCGTGAAGGGAGGCCAAGCGGGACATTGCCGCGATGTCGACGCGAGGCGACGATTCCACGTCGGAAGGACCTGACTGCCGTCAGGCGGGAGCCAGGAGGCACTTATCGTGGGGAGTCCCCACTGGCAGCCCTGGCCAGCAGCTTTGCCCGCCACTCAGCCGGGTCTCTCAGCAGCACGAGGCCCCTCAGTTACGCTCGGATACCGGCTCCGCGATTCTGGAGGCCGACCGACTGGGCCACGGGGCGACTGAGCGCGACCAGGTTATCGGCCGATCCCGTCGCTCTCACTCCCGCGGTCGAGACCGGCAAACCAACGATCGATCGGGCGCATCCTGTCGTAAGCGTTGAGCACCTGGTGCCACATCGGATATGGCAGTGGCATCGCCGACGCTCGATCGAGTCGTTCACGTTCGTCGCGCTCGAGCACTACGTCGGACGTCGCCAAGTTGTCCTTCAGCTGGGTCTCGGTGCGCGCGCCGACAATCAGCGATGTGACTCCAGGTGTACCAAGTAAATAGGAAAGTGCTACCTGCGCTGGGGTTATGCCGCGCGACTCGGCCACCGCGACGATGGCATCGACCACGTCGTAGACGTGCTCCCAGTCCGAGATCGGAGGCTCGCGCCAGTCGGAGAGGTGACGTCCGACCCGCGGTGTTGGCGCGTCCCGCCGGTATTTGCCTGTCAGCAGGCCACCGGCTAGCGGGCTCCAAATGAGGTTGCCAAGTCCTTCTTCGACACTCGCCGGCAAGAGCTCGTGCTCAGCTTCGCGGTTGAGCACCGAGTAATAGATCTGCTGGCTCACGAAGCGGTCGAAGCCCTGACGCTCGGCAACGCCGAGCGCCTTCATGAGCTGCCAGGCGGCGTAGTTGGAGCATCCGAGATATCGCACTTTGCCCGTGCGCACGAGGTCGTCCAGCGCTTCTAAGGTTTCCTCGAGCGGCGTCATGCCATCCCACTCGTGCACCTGGTAAAGGTCGATCCAGTCTGTGTGCAAGCGGCGAAGGCTCGCCTCGCAGTTCGTGATGATGTGGTGGCGCGATAGCCCGACGTCGTTGGGACCCGGCCCAGAACGGAACCGTACCTTGGTCGAGATCAGCAGCTCGTCTCGTCGGCCGCTGATGACCTCGCCAAGCATGGGCTCCGACGCACCGCCCGAGTACACATCGGCGGTGTCGAACAAGTTCACTCCCTCCTCGAGAGCGATGTCGACGAAGCGACGCGCGTCTGCCGTCTCGAGCTGGCCCCAGCGAGCATCGGCGGCAGCGCCGCCGAAGTTCGCCGTGCCGAGCGCCATGATCGAGACTTTGAGTCCCGATCTCCCGAGAGTCCTGTACTCCATCGCCTTCCTCCGATTTCCTCAGCCCGAAAGCGCTTGGACCACTCATTTGCCTGGAGCAGCGACCACGACTTTCCGACAGTCAGGCTATGTCGCCACGCTGAGCTCCACCGGACTATGCCGTTACCGACGTGGGCCAGCGAGATGGCATGCAGCGCTCGCTCGAGTCGACCGAGCTTAGCCCCGAACCACCGAAAGACATCTGGCGATCGTCTCTGGGGCACTGAATCAGCTCAGATGAACCGGACCCGCGGTCGAGGTGTCTGATGAGCCCCCGAGGCGACAGAGGGTGCGTGTCGGACCAGGCCCCCTGAAGGGCCGAGGA
>Ga0302140_10008724_pt1 | contig 12595 bp, 9 predicted proteins | sample I_Bog_E1_1_FD_202095 | JGI IMG/M metagenome (GOLD analysis project Ga0302140, IMG submission 202095) | Peat permafrost microbial communities from Stordalen Mire near Abisko, Sweden - I_Bog_E1_1 | ecosystem: Environmental > Terrestrial > Soil > Wetlands > Peat | place: Sweden: Abisko, Stordalen...
ACCGGAAATGCACTCTCGATGCTCGGCATCAAGCCCTATCTAGGCCGGTTTCTGAGCCCTGCGGACGATATACCGGGAGGGCCAGAAGGCGGCTGGCCGGTGGTGCTGGATTATGGTTTCTGGCTGGCGAATTATCACGGCGATCCTGACGTAGTTGGCAAGCACATTCGTATTTCTTCGCAGCCTGCAATCATCGTTGGTGTTTTACCGGCGAGCTTTGGAGGAATCTTCATCGGGGATACGGAGAAGGTGTACATGCCGTTGCACTTTTTTACGCAGCTTGCGTCGAAACCCTCTGAAGATCCCTATCACGACCTGGACCGGTTTTATGTTCTGACATTAGCGAGGCTGCGGCCGGGTTCGTCGGTTGCTTCACTCAATTCAGAGCTTGCGGCGGCTAGCCCTGCAATTCTGAGTACGCTGGTTTCTCCCCAGATTCTTCGACAGCCGGATAATCGTGGCGCATATCTTTCGAGCGAGCCAGCGTCGAAAGGGTTCTCGGCGATTGCACGTGACTATACGCAGACGCTGTTGCTTCTGCAGGGAATTGTGACTCTGGTTCTGTTGCTGTGCTGCGTGAATCTCGCGGGGCTGCAGCTTGCCCGTGTGCAGGCGAGACAGCATGAGTTTGCTATCCGCGCGGCATTAGGGGCAGGACGATTCCGCATATTGCAGCAGTGCCTGGTGGAATCGTTATTGCTGGCTGTTGCCGGTTCGATGATAGCTGCTTCGATTGCGTGGGTCAGCACTGGCTCCATAGCCGCGTTTCTTACTCCCGCAGGTTCAGGAGAGGCCACTTTGCTGCGGCCGGATGCACGTGTGCTGTTGATCACGACAGCATTGGCGGTGCTTGCCGCGCTGCTGTTCGGATTGACCCCTGCATTCCTCGCAGGCCGGACAGCTCCAGCGGCGCTTCTACAGGCGAAGGCAACGAATCAGCGGGTGAGTAAGCTGCGTCAAAGGCTGTTTATCCCTGCCCAGTTTGCACTGGCGCTGGTTCTGGTTTTTGCGGCGGGGTTATTTTCGAAGACGCTAGTTCGTTTGCGTGGAACTCACTCCGGGTTTAACCCGACGCACGTTACGGAGGTCTGCGCACAGTTTCAGGCTCTCAAGAAAACTCCGCAGGAAGTTGCGGCGCTGTACCGGGCCATGACCGACGACTTGCGCGCGAGGCCCGGCATCGAATCCGCATCCTATACGTGGGTGACGCCATTGACGGGATTTGCGCCGAAGTTGATTGCGCATTCGACAGCACATCCGCAGGCCGATCACGCCATCACGTTCAACGAAGTCGGGGATGGCTATTTTTCTACTATTGGTACGCAGGTGCTACAAGGCCGCGAGTTTATGCCACGAGACAGGGATCGCACCCTCTGCGTACTCAACCAGTCAGCTGCGGCGATACTGTTTCCGGGCGGTGCGGCGCTTGGGGATACGTTGAAGGCGAGTTATGACGACGATCATTGGACTACGACTTGCCGTGTTGTCGGGTTGGTCGAGGATGCGCGTTATGCCAGCCTGCGCGAGCCAGCGCCGCCGACCATCTACTTTCCGGCTGGTGCAGAGGCACTGGCTCGGGGAGGATATTCGAACAATTTCGTTTTCTTTTTGCGCAGCCAGACCGAACTTGAGGCGAGCACGGCATACAGGGCAACTCTGTCGGTATTCGCGCCTGATACGGGCTATTCCGTTTTCCTCCCGCTGACCGACCAGGTGAATCAATCCCTTGGAAGTGAACGGCTGATTGCGACCCTCAGCGGCATCTTCGCAGGTGTTGCGTTATTGCTGAGCGCGGTTGGTTTGTTTGGGGTGCTGGCCCTCCGAGTGCAGCAGCGGACTCCGGAGTTTGGAATTCGGATTGCGGTGGGAGCTTCGCGTGAGCATCTGGTCTCCCTGGTAATGCGCGAAGCACTCGCGATGGTGGGAGCAGGAGCCTGTGTGGGGATCGTGTTCGCGGTGTTCGGCGGCCGGTTTGTCCAGCACTTTCTTTACGACGCTGCGCCGATAGATCTGGGTGTGGTTGGCGCGGCTACCTGCGCGCTTCTTGCTGTGGCCGTCGTCGCTGCATTGTTGCCTGCGTTGCGTGCCGCATGGCTTGAACCCACACAGGCGCTGCGCAATGAGTAAGCGCTTGATGGGTTGCCGCCTTTTTGGGGCGGTACGATCGGGCAAAATTTGAAGGGATTGCATTTTTAAGCAGACAAAAGCCCGAAGAGAGGTTCTCTTCGGGCTGATCTAATTGGAAATGGGGATGAGTTTAGTGGCTGACGCCCGAGCCGGCTGTGAATCCCTGGATGGTAGACGGTGAAAGGTTAGTTGGAGCGTTCAGGGTGTTGAAGCTGACTCCGTTGCCGGCGTTGATAGCGGTTGAGTGATCCGGTCCAAGACCCAACTTGATCAGAGCGCGTGAGTCAGGGGTGATTTTTGTCTGCCATCCCTGGTCGGCCTGGAATTTGAGCATTGCAGCCTGCGTCTGGTCGTCCCAATGGCTCGAGGGTTCGCCGGTGAGGTAGTGTTCCCGGATCAGCGCCTGCTGGATAGAGGTAACTCTTTCTGAATCAATCGCTTGTTGCCCATGAAGCTTGTGCGACTTGGGTGTCGCAGCAACCAGGTGATGCTTGGAGTGGGAGTGTCCACTGGTAGGTGCACGGTGGATTCGGGAGGCCATTGCCGGAACTGCCGCCAGGCCTGCAACCATAAGAAACGCGAAACCAGAACGAAATATCACGCGGATATACACCTCAAAAGATAAATGTCAGGGCGTTCTCTGGACAGTCTATGGGACGAACTGCCGCTAGACAAGAAAAATGCCAAAAAAAGTGAAGTCTTTGAGCATCTGTTGAAAAGGGGGTGTGCGCGCAATAATGCGCCACTTCCCCCCTACGCTGATTTTACCTCGTTGGACGAGGCAATGTGCACTATGGCAGTGTTCCGCCCACAAAGTTGATTCCATCCGCTGGACGCTTGGGATTCATGATCTCAAAAACCACGTCCTGACCGGATTTGAGGCCGTCCACTACCGAGTCGAACTGCGCCTTGGTGGTAGTGGCCTGTTTGTTGATCCGGGTGATGACGAGGCCTGGTTCGAGACCTTGCTGATCGGCAAAGCTGCTTGGCCGTACGGAGACGATGACCATACCGCCGATGCCCAGCTTGGCTGCTGTTGCCGGGGTGACTTCGCGGGCTACGATTCCGAGCTTGCCTTCAGAGGTCTCGCCCTTGTCGGCTGGCGCGGCTTCCTCATTATTGGCTTGTTCAGAGAAGACCTTGTCGCGATCGCCGATGACCACGGTGGTGTCCGCCTGTTTGCCGTCACGGATGTAGCCGATCCGAACTGAACTGCCAGGATGGCGGCTGGCAATTTCAGCTACGAGATCGTTGCCGTCCTTGATTGAGCGGCCGTCGATTGTGAGGATGATGTCGCGTGGCTTGATGCCTGCCTTGTCTGCGGGGCCGCCTGGGGAAACAGTCTGTACCAGGACACCATTCTTGAAGCCGTAGACTCTGCCGACTGCGCCGGATAGTCCTTCACGGAAGCTGATGCCGATGCTGCCGCGGGTGACTTTATGGCTGGGCGAGATCAGGTCGTTGTAGACCTGCACGACGGTGTTTGACGGCATGGCGAATCCGATGCCCTGGTATCCGGAGGATTGAGTGAAGATGGCGGTATTGACGCCGATCACTTCACTGTTCATGTTCAGCAGAGGACCGCCTGAGTTGCCGGGATTGATGGCGGCGTCGGTCTGGATGAAGTGCTGGAACTGACCGCTGGCGCCTGGTTCAATGGTGCGGTTCTTCGCTGAGATGATGCCGGCTGTGACTGTCTGGGATAGGGAGAATGGGCTGCCGATGGCGATGACCCAGTCGCCGACTTCCGTGGTGTCACTATTGCCGAGTTTGACGGTAGGCAGTGGCTTGTCAGTGTCGATCTTGATGACGGCTAGATCGGTAGCCTTGTCCACGCCGATGACGCGGGCTTTACGGCCAAGGTCGGTGGTATCCGGGTCGGTGGAGAGCTTGACGTAGATTTCGTCAGCTTTCTCGACTACGTGGTTGTTGGTGATGATGTAGCCCTTGGGGTCGACAATAAAGCCGGAGCCGAGAGAATCGCGTTCGGCGCCTTGGTCATCTGGACCTTCGCCTGGCGCCTGTCCGCCGAAAAAGCGGTTGAAGAAGTCCTGAAAATTATTCTGCCCGCCCTGGCCAGGATTCTGCGGCTGTGCCTGCCCGTCACCCTGATCGTCCTGATCATCTGGGTCCTGAGGCATGGGCACTGCGCGTCCACCGTGTGGATTCACCGGCATGTTGGGCCTGCGGCCGTTTGCCGTGTCTTTGGGCAGCGTGCGGGTATTGATATTGACGACAGCTGGCCCTACTTGCTTCGCTATCTGCGCAAAGGCGTTTGGAGCGACGGTAGTATTGGGGATCTTGAGTGGGGTAGCGTCGGAGCTATCACTCTTATTTGTCTGTCCGTGAACACCGTGCGCGGTGTAAGAGCCGACCAGAACGGCGGCGGATAGGGTACCAAGTATTGCAAATGTTGACATAAGACGGCGGGAACGCAGCCGGTCAAAAATGGACGGTAAAGATCGCATACGTCGTTCAACCTCGGGTTCTGTCTTCTGCCCCAAAACGCTCTGGGGGTGGTGTGGTTGAGAATTTCGTGTCTGGCCGGATCCTGTGATCCGTACCATCTCCTAGTATAGCTAGTGCTGGCGTTACGCGCTGCTCTATACATAGACGCAATTCGGGGGTATGAATGTCGCAATCGGGACAAAGTGAGGATTTTGGAGGTGATTTTGCCGTGCTACGATCTGGCATGTTTTCCATTTCTTGCCTCTCCAGCCTCCGCACAAATTCGAGCACGCTTTTGCCCAGCGCGGCCGTTCGTTGCCACAGAACTCTAATTTCTTCGTTGGTGCTTGGTTCCGCGATTTTAATTACGCCGGGGTTTATCGATGTTCAGCCGGCTCGGTCCCAAGTTCCCGCGCAGGCGACGCAGGAAACTACTGGATCTGTATCTCTCCGCGATCGACTTATGGGGAGGATTATGGGTGGCGGACCGGGCGCGTGGACTCCTGAACAGATTGCGACGATGGGAAAGCTGCGCGACGAAGCGATCGCCGATCCTTATGCCCTGGATGAACTGCGGCACCTGACTGATAACATCGGCCCTCGAATCAGTGGGTCCAAGCAAGCACAGACGGCTGTGGATTACATTGCGGCTGAAATGCGGGCTCTCGGAGCCGAAGTCACTCTTGAGAAGACATCTGTCCCCCACTGGGTGCGGGGGGTCGAGACCGGGGCGATTGTTTCCTGGAAGGGAATGGCGGAGGGAACCACTCAGAAGGTGATTCTTACTGCGCTGGGGAGCAGCGTGGCGACTCCGCCGGATGGAATTACGGCTGAGGTAGTGGTGGTCGACAACTGGGCGCAATTGAAGGCGCTTACCGCTGGTTCAAAGGGCGCGGACGCTGTGAAGGGCAAGATTATCCTGTTTAACCGGAAATTTGATAAGCAGCTGGCGGCGCAGAAGGGCGGGGAGTATGCCTATGGTGACGCGGTCGTTTATCGCGCAGCTGCACCGGTCGTCGGGGCTTCGGTGGGTGCTGCGGCAGTCCTCGTGCGTTCTGTTGGGGGAGCGGAATACCGTATTCCTCATACGGGTCAGACGGAGTACGCGGCTGGGATTGAAAAGATTCCAGCGGCTGCGGTAACGGCTGAGGACGCGGACCTCTTGGCTGATCTGACATCGCAGGGACCGGTGAAGATGCACTTGACGCTGACTCCGCAGACTCTGCCGGACGCGCCAAGCTATAACGTGATTGCCGATTGGAAGGGAACTGAACATCCCGAGCAGGTTGTGGTGGTTTCAGGGCACCTTGACTCTTGGGATCTTGGGACGGGCGCCATCGATGATGGTGCAGGGGTCGTGGTTTCGATGCAGGCTATTCATCTGATGGCCAAACTTGGTATTCATCCGCGGCGCACGGTGCGGTTTATTGCATGGATGGCGGAAGAAGAGGGTTCGCAAGGGGCTGCTACTTACATCGCCGAACATGGGAAGGACGCCGCGAATCACATTGCGGCGATTGAGTCCGATATGGGTGCGGGGCATCCTGACGGGGTGATGTATGCGGGCAAGCCGGAGCTTGAAGAGTGGCTGCAACCGATCGCACAGGCCCTCGACCCAATCAAGGCTCAGACCTTTCGAAGTTCGCCGGAGACAGGAGAAGACATTGAGGGTTTGACGCAGGCTGGGGTGCCCAGTTTCGCTCCTTCGCAAGACGGACGCTACTACTTCAACTATCACCACACGCCAGCGGATACATTCGACAAAGTCAATCCCCGGGAACTGGCGGAGAACGCGGCAGTGATGACGGTGTTGGCTTACGCACTGGCAGACTCCAAAGAGATTGCGCCGCGCTGAAATCACCTAGGCTACTTGATGTGAGTGTCCTTGAATACTTCTATCTTTTACAAGACTCTTGCTTTTGCTGGAAGGAACGTGCGAGCACGGCAACATCTCGCTTGAGGAGAGAGACGCGTCCGCTGACGTCTTCGAGCATTGCGATTCTGTCGGATAGGTCGCTAATGGAGACTTTGACCTGGTCATCTTCGCTCGACGTGAGTGCTTCGAGTTTCCTTTGACTCTGCGCCGAGCCGGAGGTCGCTAATCGACCTGATTGGACCCACTCGGACTTTAGTCTCTCGAGCCTTGTTCCCAGGGAGGGATCGGTGTTTGCGGGAACACTCTGCAGGTACTCGATTACTTCGGGAGGGTAATAGGTGTTGAGTACCGGGTCTCCTCCGAGTAGAGGTGCAAGCATGTTTGGGGTCTGTCCGACCTCGCCTTTTGGGCCGTGCTGATGATGGATGGCGAGAATTGAGAAGACAGTAGACAGCGCTCCTGCGCCGACGCCGATACCGTCTCCGACATTCTGCGTGGTGCTGGTGAGGTTGGTGAATTGTGTCGCACTTACAGCGGTGCCCAGACCTGCTCCGGTAATGAGTGCTGCTGCATTCAACCTTGAGACCGTGCGATCGCGACGGGCCTGCAATGTTGCGCGAAGATTCGATAGCTCGCCCCGTTCATTGGAGAGTTCAGCAAGCACACTGTCGACATCCAGCACGGAAATTTGAATCGCTTCCATGATGTCCTGCCGGGTGGAGAGTTCTTCGAGGGTTGCCGGATCTTTGCATGAGCGCTTTGCCTGGATCGACTGAAGCTTCTGCTGCAACTCGTCAAGTTTGATGAGATGTATCGTCTGCTTTAGGTCGGCTTTGGATGTTCGTTGATTGCTCGCGGCGGGGATTGGGGATTGTGTATCCGACTTTTGCTCTGCATGGGAAACTGCGCATATGCAGGCGATCAAGAACGTCGTTATACATCCCATAGTTTTGATTGAGGCAGGCATGGAGTCTCCAGTGGGTCTCTTCGAAAGAACGCTCAGCTTTCAGGCAAATCATTACTGAAGGTTGCGGAGATGTCAGGCTTCGTGAGCGGTGGGTACGTGCGGTAGGGGCACGAGTTCAGTCAGCGAGATTCCTATGAGGATCAAGACTGCTCCTGATGCGGGCCGCAGACCGAGGCGTTCTCCCATGAACAGAAAAGAGGTGATCCAGGCGAAGACCGGCTCCATTGTCATCAGAAGAGCGGTGTGGGTCGCGGGGAGGATCGACTGTGCCCAGCTTTGGATCGAGAATGCGGCGGCTGTAGCGAGGACCGACGAGATGCCTAAGGCTATCCAGAGACGCGGGGTCAGGTTGAGATGTGGATGCTCCAGCAGTGGCATGCTGATCGCCATGAATAAAGCGCAGAAGCCAATCTGCAGGAGTGCCAGCGGTTGAAAATTGATGCGAGGCGATGCGTGTCCGAGTGAGATGCAATGAAATGCAAAAGCTATTGCGCATCCCAGTGTGAGCAGGTCTCCGATATTGATGGATGCAAAGTCTGGAAGAAGGCTTGCGCTGGCGCCAGGAATGGTGAGGAGCAGGATACCTGTGAAGGCGAGGAGCGCGCCTGCGTAGGCGTTCCAGCGCGGTGACTTTGCGTCTTGTGGGCGTATGCCGGGTATGGCGGAAAAGAGAGGGACCAGTACCACTACAAGGCCAGTGATGAAGGCAGACTTGGAGGGCGTGGTCTTGACAAGTCCGGCGGTCTGGAACTGGTATCCGCCGGCGAGGAAAAATCCGACTACTGCGCCCGCGAGTAGTTTGCCTCGTGTGATTTCGCGCCAGTGCTTGCGGTACGCGATGGCGAGTACGAGAAAAGCCAGCGTCATGCGTACGAGGTTGAACGCCAGCGGAGTGGCATCCTGGAGAGCGTCCTTGATGAGTACGAATGTCGAGCCCCAGACGCAAACGACGAAGAGCATGAGGACGTAGGCGCGAACTTTCATTGCTTTTCCTGGTAGACAACCTTGCCGGCAACGACCGTTTCCAAAACCCGGGTGTTGAGGATTTCAGGGGCGGGTATGGTTAGCAGATTGCGGTCGAGGAGGATGAAGTCGGCATCGTAGCCGGGGACGAGTTTGCCTTTGCGTTTTTCAGCGAATTCAGCGTATGCGGAGCCTTGGGTGTAAGCGTAGATTGCCTGGCTGCGCGTGAGTACATCTTTTGGAAAGTATGTTTTGGTTCCGGCTTCGTTGGCGCGAGTGACTGCGGCGTAAAGTCCGCGAAATGGCGTGACGGGCTCGACGGGATAATCCGTTCCAAAGGCGAGGACAACTCCGGCGTCGAGGAAGGCTTTCCACGCGTAGGAATACGCGGCGCGTTGGGGTCCGAGTCTGTCGAGGGCCCAGTTCATGTCGGTTAGCAGGTGATTGGGCTGCATGGAGGCGATGACGCCGAGTTTGGCGAAGCGTGGGATGTCGGCGGAGTCGACGACCTGGGCGTGTTCAATGCGGTCACGATGGCCTTGCGCGACGGTGGGCCAGCAGCGTGGAACTTTGTATGGGTTCTTGTCCTGCGGAGCCAGTTCCGGGCAGGCATCGTAGGTTTGCGAGAATGCGTCGAGCGCCATGGATGCGGCGCGGTCGCCGATGGCATGGAAGCCAAGTTGAAAGCCAGCCTCCGCGCGTTCTACGGTCATGGTATTGAGATTGGCCTGATCGTAGCGCGCGAGGCCTGAGTTGTTTGGTTCGTCGGCGAAGGGAGCTTTCATTGCTGCAGTATGCGAGCCAAGGGAACCGTCCATGAAGCCTTTGAGCATGCCGGTATGGAGCATTGGATCGTTGACGTCGTGATGGGCGCGATGGGTCTTGAGCGTTTCGAGTGGATCGTTAAAGGGAAGCCACTCCGAGATTCGGATGTTGAGCTTGCCTTCCTTTTCGAGATCTTCAAAGACCAGGAAGTCCTGCCACTCGGAGAAGTCCTGCACGGAGGTGAGCCCGTGGGATGTGGCGTCGGCGATGGCTAATTCCAAACCTGCCCGGCGTTCTTCGGGAGTGGGTGGAGGGATGATTTTTTCTACCTCTTCCATCTCGGTTTCGCGAAGGATGCCGGTGGGTTGTCCGTTGGAGTCGAGGTCGATTGCTCCGCCTTGTGGAGACTTTGTGGAATTGGTGATTCCTGCTGCTTTCAGTGCGGCAGAGTTGGCGATGGCGATGTGGCCATCGATTCGTTCGAGGATGGCGGGGTGATTGCCGGTGACCTTATCGAGATCCTGGCGTGTGGGAAGTGCCTGATTGGCCCACAAGGTGTGATCCCAGCCGCCGCCGGTAAGCCAGTGGCCTGCGGAGCTCTGCTGGGCTTTGGCCTGGATGCGCTGCAGCATTTCTTCGAGCGACGCGCAGCCGGTGAGGTCGACGTTGAGCTTGGTTTGTCCTGCGCCTCCAAGGTGGGTGTGGGCGTCGTTGAGGCCTGGCATCACGAAGATGCCCTTGAGATCCTGTAGCTGGGTCTCAGGACCTGCGAGGTTTTTCACCGAGACGTCAGTGCCAATTGCAACGATCTTACCGTTTCTGATTGCCATCGCTGAAACGGTCATAGGCGTTTCATGCGCAAGTCCGTCCCCGGTGAGGATGGTGCCGTGGAAGAGGATGAGGTCGGGCTTTGCGGCTCTGGCTGATATCTTGCTCTGGCTCGGCTGCTGGGCAGGTGTGCTAAGGGCGCAGGGGGCAACTGCAGCTATGACCATTGCTGTTTTGAAAAAGTGCATGGGCGGAGTTTAGCAGAGTGGCGGTTTGGCCTTGAGCCCGGGTGGTACGAGTGGAGAGATGGAAAGAACCGTAGAAGACTATAAGTGCAAAGTATCCCACTCTAGCCACAAAAAACAAAGACGTGGCGAGGATGGGGCACCCACAAAAGACTTGGGTGGGCGAGTCACCCACATTTGTGGAGATGGCTTGGGCTAGACTCTGACAATCATGACTTCTGTGGCTTTCATCAGGGCGCCGGCTGTCTGGCCTTTGCGAAGTTGCATTTCGCGGGCGGCGTCGGCGGTGATGATGGATGTGATCTGCTGGTCGCCGATGGCGAGGACGACTTTGGCAAGCAGGCCGCTGAATTTGACTTCGACGATCTTGCCGACCAGCTGGTTGCGTCCGCTGACTGAACGGAAACGCTCGCGCGACTCGATGCGATTCTTACTGGACGGGGAGTTGAGCAGCGGATTCAGGGCGCTCTGAGGGATGCGATGATGGCCGCCCGGGGTCTTGGCCGTCTGGACTTTACCGGCGAGGATCCACTGCTTCAAGGTGGCGTAACTCACGCCCAGGGCTGCAGCTGCTTCACGTGGTTTGAGAAGGCTATCGACATCTGCCATAAGATCACCTCTGTTTTGACCGCTTTTCACGCCGCACAGCGTGGAACGTACGAGCAAGAGTATATGGGATGCGAAGGCAAGTCTACGAAGCTGGTCTTCGAGAAGCCATGTCTCCTGTCCCGTTCTTTTTAGGGGTCTGTTTATCGTCCGAGGAGCACGAAATATACGACTATTATCGTTAATCAAGATCGTCTAATATCGTTACATGATTATTTCTTGGATTAACGCGAAGAATCTCTTGCGGGCTGCCAGAGTCTCGGTGTTGCTCTCCGCCGTCTCGGCGTCTACCTTGGGTATGGTTCTTGCTCCCGCTCAGGCACAGGACTCCTTTATTGCGCGCTATCAGGCGCGGGTCAGCGCGACCCAGGCGGAGCAACCGCATTGGGTTACGCCACTGGTGACGGTGACGCCACGACTTGAGCAGGAGGTGCGGACGGACTTTGTACGGACGACTAACTCCGCGCTTTATACAAAGTGGAATTATGACAACGGCAAGGGTCTTGAGATCATTCCGGAAAAACACATTGAGTTGTTATTCAATCTTCCTCCGTTTTACGCGCACAACTCGCCTGGCGATAACGATGGATTTGGCGATGTTTCATTCAACTCGAAATATCGGATTTTCTCGCGGAATGAGGAACACGGCAATGCGATTCTCACAGCGTTCCTGGCGGCTTCAGTTCCCACGGGCAAGAACGGTAATGGAAGCTGCTGCGCTGTAATCACCCCGTCCATTGCTGGCGGAAAAGGCTTTGGCTTGATTGCTTTCACGTCGACCTTGGGTGGTTCCCTGCCGGTTACAAATGCCGCCGGATTGGGACACACGATTGCGTGGAACAATGTGGTGCAGTATCACCTGGCAAAGACGGGGATCGCGCGGTTTTTCTGGCCGGAGGTCGAGTTCAATTCGACTTTTATCAAGGGCGGAGGATCTGACGGAAAGAAGACCACGTACGCTACTCCTGGCGTGATCATTGGGCGTATTCCGCTCAGTCATGATGTGAGTGGTAAGCCGGGCCGTTTGGGTCTGACGTTTGGCGCCGGCGATCAGATTGCTCTAACTGAGTACCGTAGCAGCAATCACAATCTTGTCTTTACTGCGCGGTTGCCCTTTTAGGTTTGCACCGCCATATCTCAAAAGCGAGACGTGCGGCAGGGGGCAGCCGGATACAGGCTTGCTAGATGGGCAGTGGGAGGAATTCAGCCTCCAACTGCCCATTTTCGTTAATTGTAATGCTGCCGCAGGTGATCGGGAGCTGGAAGCGTCTTGGACCGCAGGAGCCGGGATTGAAATAGAGAACGTCTTTGCGCCATTCGATCTGTGGTTTATGGGAGTGGCCGTAGAGGACGGCGGCGAATCCCGCAGCTGCCGGGTCGAGGTCAAGCTGGTGCACGTCGTGAAGCATATAGAAATCGTACCCGGCTAAGCTGACGACTTCAGTCGCAGGCAGCATCGCGCAAGGACCACGCGTGTCGACGTTGCCTCGGATGGCGGTGACTGGAGCGAGGTTCGCGAGCTTGCCAAGGATTTCAGGATCGCCTACGTCGCCTAGATGCAGGATGTGATCAGAGCCTGCGAGAAGTGGAAGGACTTCGGGGCGAAGAAGACTATGAGTGTCGGAGAGTACGCCGATTTTCATAGGCCGATCTGGATTCTCGTGTGTGGGTCGAGGTAGTCACGCAGGGCATCGCCGAGGAAGTTGAAGCTGAGGACGGCGAGGGCCATGGCAAGAGCAGGGAACAGGACGAGATGCGGGGAGTCGAATAGGTGAGCGCGAGCGTCGTTGAGCATTGATCCCCAACTCGGCGTCGGTGCGGGAATGCCGA
>Ga0302140_10008725_pt1 | contig 12595 bp, 9 predicted proteins | sample I_Bog_E1_1_FD_202095 | JGI IMG/M metagenome (GOLD analysis project Ga0302140, IMG submission 202095) | Peat permafrost microbial communities from Stordalen Mire near Abisko, Sweden - I_Bog_E1_1 | ecosystem: Environmental > Terrestrial > Soil > Wetlands > Peat | place: Sweden: Abisko, Stordalen...
ATCGCTTTGAGGTAAGAGTAGAAGAGTTCGCTGAATCTGTCGAGGCGTTTGCGGGAAGCGCTGAAGCGGTAGTGGAACTTCCATCGAGAGGTGGCTTCCCAAAAGCTTGGAGAAGTCCTTTCGTGAGCTCTGACCCAAGACCAGTGCCAAACCCTGTTGCAGCCCCCCCAATACCATCATCGAAGTTACTGACAGTAGGCATAGCCATCATGCCCACGGTGTCCGACGGTGGCATATTAAAAACCCCTCCAATGCCACCTGCGTTCTCAATGCTCGACTGAGCTCCGTCAACCAGGCCGACCGCGAATCCTGCAGCAACCTTTCCAATTGGCAGACTCGACAAAGATAGACTGCCAAGGCCGCCACCTGTAGAGCTTCCACTAGATGAGCCTGTAACAGAAGATACTACTTTGGTCAGGGTCCCATTTGCCAGGAAAGACTCGCTGAGTCCTTTAGCAAAAGTTTGGACGATAGGGCCAATACTAGCCGTATCATTCGCCGAATCCGGTACACTGCTGTCTTGCTGAAATCCTAGGCCTACCACAGCACCTTCCGCCAATCCGGTTCCAAGACCGTTTGCTGCAGCAAGAAGGTTCATTCCCGAGAAAGCACTGGTGAGATTGATATTAGAGAACGTGGACGTTAGGCTTGAATTGCCCATCATCGTCGACAAACTCGACAAGCTGAGGTTCGAGAGAGCAGACGTCGATAGTCCTTGTCCGAAGTTGCCTGCAATGCCGTTGATCCCGTCCGTGTTGAAGGAACTGTTGTCTGCTGGTTTGGTGCTCAGTTTCAACGCAGAGACTGCTCCGCTACCCAAGCCTTGGGCAAGAGCAAGCACAGCTCCGTTTGCTTGCGCTCCGGTTAAGGTCATGTTTCCGCCAACCATGCTAACGGCTTTTGTCAGATCGACGCCACCCAGGAAGGATGTGCTCAACCCTTGGCCAAGATTGCCTGCGATACCATTGAGACCAGATGTGTTGAAAGTTCCATTCCCTACAGTTTTCAAGTTCAACCCCTGAGCTGCACCTCCTCCCAGGCCTTGAGCAAGTGAGAGCACAGCCGTGTTGATAGTACTTGGATCTGTGACTCCACCAAAAAGTGAAGTGACATTTATGGACCCAACAATAGACGAGGTGAGGCCCATACCGAGGCCTTCGGCGACGGAGTTGATGCCAGTAGCGGGAGCAATGGCTGTATTTGCTTTCATCATTTTCGCTGGAAGGGCAAGCCCCGTGAGCGTACCGTTGCCAATACCAACACCGAGATACATGGAGGCACCGCTGGCTCCACTTGCTAGGCTGGTCCCGATGTCACTGAAGATGCCTGAGAAGGCAGAGGCGAGATCTCTGCTAGAGATTTTGGGATTGTCTGCAAAGAGTTAATATGATGGATATGGTCAGAGAAGTCTTTTCCTTACTTCCAGTTTTGATGCCTATCATCACATCTCGCAGCAGGGTGAGTGATTCCAATAACAGCTCTTGCGCTTCTTCATTCCCAGGTCTGCCTGAAGTTGCATATACTCGATCCTTTGGTGCAACATCTTGCTGTGTCCTTGTTCGAGGTAAATCAAGAGAAGTGGAAGCACGGTTCTTAAAAGGAGTAATGATTTCGAAAGTGAACAACACGATCAACAGGATCACCATGGGATAGATGATCCCTCTGGCGATACGCCCCAGTTGTACGTTTTCATTAATAGAGCCCATAATTAGAAAGTACACATTCGTCCAGCGAAATTCGAAATAACAACAACAAGACGACAGTATAGTCCATCCAAAGGCAAGATCAAAGCAGGTCGCAGACTCTTGCTAAATAGATGGGTTGCGGAGAGGATCCAAAATAGCCGCTCTCGCAAAGGCTAGGTCTCCGTGTCTTTGGCTGTCAAGATAGTGACCTGGATAGCCAATCAGTAGTCTCATCATCCATCTCGATGTGCCATCGGAAAAATTCGAAACTATCTCTGCGGGTGTGGAGCTGTCAGAGCTTTTCGCATGAATCGTGATGGGGTTGTGCTGGGATGTGAGCTCTTGTTTTGCTACGGTCACAGTTTCTCGCAACGCTACGTTTCACAAACCATCCCGCTCAGCCAATGACAAAACAGGATTCTTATAAACACTAGAACAAGAAAGAAGCTTTGAACATGCGGGTAAAAGAGTCGCGACGCATATTGTCCATTTGGGGGTCGCGTACCTGAGCAGGACGGAATTTCGATTGAAGATCCCCGGCGGCACTGTAGACTCTACATCTCGCAAGCGAATCCGGCCAATCAAGGGTCCAGACAATAGAATAAAGTTTTCTGGGCGTCGGTGATCGGAGGATAACGCATTAATAAGAAAGACTTTGAGCGCAAAGGATCAGATATCTGGTCAGGGCAGAGTGGCGATGAGCCAAGACATATGGGGAAATGGGCTGTGGATGACAAGCTCGCAACAAGTATATAGCTTCAGGAAGCAGAGCTTAGGTACAAGAATAGACTACACGTCACAAAGAGATACTCGCAACAAAGATTGGCATGGCCATGAGGCTGAGCAATTGAGCCACTACCCCGAGACCTTACTTGAGGTATAGCTGCTCGCAAGAATTGCTCTATGCAGGGCCCCAGGCTGCCGGTACACGCAGAAGCAGACATTTGATATCATAGAACTTGAAAACAATACCATTGTAAGAAGCGCGCCTTCTACGCTTCGAAACTGAACTTAAAAGATCCTTTTCAAGAAGCATACCCCGTGACATGCCTATCAACAGGCCTCAGCAAAATGAAAACGATGGATGCGTACACTTATAGAAGATTCGATCTACTAGATTATTTTCCCACTTGATGCGAGTAGAATCCTGGTGGATCTGCTTCGTCCTAAACTAGAACTCCGATTCTGACTTTCTGTGTCAGGGACCATATCCTAATCCGCACCAGCAATCTTTGCTGGAACCGCTCGCTTGAAGAGGAAACTCTGCCCTCATCCATATCTCCGAATGAATCAAGCACCCACATGCTCTTGAAACTTCCCGCCCTAGGGCACATCGGCACCCCTCGAGGCCTTCCCCTCATGCTGCAAAGGCGTCTCTAGTCTTGGCCGACACGACGAACACTCCTCCAAGCACGCCGATCGCAACGATCAATGCAGCGCCCGCGAGAATCAGCGAGATGTTTACGTTCACTGAAAACCTTGGCTTTGGTTTGGCCTCGTCCTTCGCATCAAAGTTCGGCTCATCAAGATCGAGATCACAGTTAGATCGAAGGATCCCGATTCGCAGCTCGGAGTCTTTGGAGACGGTAAGAACAATGGCTTGCAAGAGTCCACCGGCCGCAATCCGCAGGAAGAGAAAGGACGACAGCAGTCTGATCTGCTCCCAGGTTCCCGTGGAGAAGACAGCCTTGATTGGATAATCCGCAAACGGGATCAACTTCAACCAAGCATACCCGCACGAAACGACAAACAGCGATCCATATTCCAGTACCGGGAGATTAGATCGAGCCGGATTCGAGAGGTGGATGGCTAGCACCAAGACAGCGACGTTATTTGCAGCATCAAGTACAGTCTGTACGTGCGGGGAATCAGCCGATTATCTCTCGAGAATTCAACATCAGGCTATCAAAAATGATCAGGCATATGTCATACCGGGAGCAACAATCCCTTCTGCTCTGCTATCAACAAAGCTTTTTGGTCCCTTTGTATCCAGATATGGGCGAGGACGACTGCCATGGAAATATATCCCGCTAGGCGCAAGTCTAGACGGCGGAAGGTGGCGAGGAAAAGCTGCTCGATCACAAAATAGGCGACAAGGTTGATCCAATTAAGCTCCACGACATATCTCATGATTTGAGCATCAAATGGGATGGTAATATAATTTGCCAGACACAATGCAACGGCAGCAGACTTCCAAGGTAGCGTCAGTCATGTCGTGCACAAGGTTGGTGACCAGCTAACCTTTGCTGCCTGGGAGAATATCGGCGCCATATTTATATCCTGTCCAACGGGCGAAGGTCCTGTCTATAACTCGCCTTCGATATAGATGTGGCAGTGGACGATGACTTCAAAGAGGCTCGACGGAGGAAATGTCTTGACGCAGGGGTGGGGAGCTGAAGGTTCTGCAGGTCGCACGATGCGCAGTTGGCGTGTTTGGATCCTGTATTTTGTATGAGGATTTTATATCACTGCGAACGTGACTTGAATACTGGATGAGTTGAAGGGAGAGGTGAGCGAGTTCCCTTATATGAGTTGTGGGAGTAGGGCAGAGGTTAAAGTCGAGCTTCGGCAGCCTAGATAAGGCGCAGCGAGACGGCGGGGTGATTGGCGGGGTTGATTACTGTGGGGCACATCTGCAACTAACCAATGAAGTTAAAGAGCCAAGACTATTAAATGTCAAAGGTTGTCAGTCTTTTAGCAAATCTCTGCAATGGTTTTGATCAGTAGCTTTCCTATTTATTTTACCTCCTATTTGTCCGCACACTATTAAAGCATAGAATATAAATGCTGCCGTGAGTACCACGGCAGAAATTGTCCTCTTGCGAAACAAGGTCCTGACGTTTTTTTGCACACTCTCAATGAAGAACTCCAGAAGGCATATTCCTGAAATAACTCCCAATTGAAGGAAAACTTTCCTAGTCCCACATGTCTGATAATTCCATAGCATTCGCAATGAGAATGTTCTACGAACCACCGGTAGCTGCACCATCATCCCTCAAAGGATTTCCATCACGCCAACCCCTGAGATAGCGTTCGGCTTCATTAGTTCCGAAAAAATCTAGCGGGTTGCCGAAAACGGCGGTTTTCACTTGATCAGACAGCATGTGGTAATCAGCTCCCGATACATTTCTGAGAGACCAATGTCGGTTGACTTTTAGCTTTCCACGAAGGATGTCAAGAGCATCACGCCACGCTCCATCCAACAAATACATGTAGTCAAGAGAGACGTAGGTGGTCTTCAGATCCAATTGGTGCATGAATCGCGCTAATTCGCACAGATAGAAAGGCATGCCGATCCAAGATATAGAAGATAGTTCCGCCCAGTGACTTGGGTGGATGAGAGCATTGAGGCCAAATGTCGGAGGCTCTTCCTCCTCCCATAGCGCCCTAAAGTTAAGGTCCAGATATTGTATGGTTTCCGCATCTATGAAGCCAGCGAGGAATGCTTCTAAATTCTTGGCTTCGGTGGCCATAAAGCGAGACCTCGAGCCTGGTTCGTTAAGTCCTCGTAGGTCGAAGGAGAAAAATTGCAAAGCTCGGAGAGCTTTCTTGAGACTACGGATCCGGTCATCTTTTGGAACCAGCGCAATAAAAGTCTCTGGAACAGAAACGACAATTGCTATGGCGATGATCCGACCTCCAGCTTTGACAATAGCATTCGGGACATTGCACACCATGTCCAGAGATTGTGGCAATTCTAGTCCAAGCTCACTTGCTTCCCCCCACGGAAAAGGGGTTACCAAGTCATTGATCAGAGTTTCCTTGTCGCTCTTCTCCACGAGCACATAATGCAAATCTCTCTCCCAGCAACGGGTCCCATCGTAAATTTCCAGTCTACTCGCGTTTGGCATCCTCGCAAATGCAGACGCAACTCGTTGAATGAACTGTCCATTTTCTAGAATGGTTTGCTGGTCTTTGAAACGTCGTCGATATTCCTTATGCGCTCTTCTCAGAAAGAGCCAGGCACTCTGGTCCTCCGGAGTGGAAGGTTCATGATTTGAAGGCAAGCGCTTAGCCCATGAGGCCAATACTGCTCTCACTTCTCCAACTTTTCCAGGAAATGGTTGTAGGTAGGCATGGAAACCCACGCAATCCTTTGAATATGTGAAGTCGTCCAATTCTTCAAGCCTATCGTGCAATTTTACCTGCGCGTAATCGCGGAAGAGATTGATATCCTCCGCAAAACTGGAATCGTAGAAGCTTAAAATAAGTCGAACAGCCTGCACACCTGTCCTAATCGTGGAATGACGAGCTATATATTCGAGGCGAGATAGCGAGGAAGTTTGCGGACTGACAGTTAAGAAATGGATGAGGAAAGGTGAGCTAATATCGTAGAGTCGTTGACATGTCAATCGAAGATGTTTGATATTGTGTAAATTGCCGCTGTACACCGAAAAACGGTATGGCTCTGCAGAACTGGGCATCCAGCCTTTCACATACCCGGCTATTTTGAGAAGAATCTCATCAGGCATATCCAATATGTGGGGTCGCCTAGGCGTCGAGCTAGGCAGTGCATCGTCAAACTAGAGGGCTTCCCATAATGTGTAAATCTGACTCGATCAGGAGCAGGAAAACATGAAAGACGTTATCAACGACTGGAAATATCTGCTAGCACTTGACAAGGGTGTTTGGATGCGTGATAGTGTTTCTACGCAAAGGAGGATGGAAGCGTTGAGGTTGGAATTAATAAGCATGTCGAAACGAAGGATCTACATGATGCGAGAATTAGTTGGAGCTAGATTAGCGCCACACGTGATTTTTATCGAAACTTGTGATCAATCAAATTCTCTCGTCTGGGAGAAAATAACAATTGGACAAGTAGGAACTAAACTTTTATCTAGTAGTTGAAGGCAGAATAATATCAACCACTTCGCTCCGCGTTTCTCCAGCATTTCCTACCTGTGAACGTCACGTGTCTCTTCTGAGCCTGCACATTACCCCTCGAGTATTTCGCGTCTGTATAATGTCAAACTATGTCCACTAAGTCACTAGACTTAGACCTAGCAGTCAATTCTTACTTTTATGGAAGTTCCTTGTACTATTCTCTATTCAAACTAAACGTATAAATTAGTTTCCGCTCCCGCTAACGTGCGTATTATTTCATTTTGGGTTTCTGGTCAAGGATATCCTATTATTCCGTGGTCATGAAGCATTTGTTGAATCATTGAGAATATTTATGTTTCTTTATTATCTGAGTGCAAGCTAGACGAATAGAGCAGAAGTCGACCTTAATACAGCTCCTTTCTAATTCTCGATCCTAGCTCTAAGGGCCTGTCGTATGCCGCTCCAAGCCCCTCATCAGTTCGTATTCATATTATGATAATAGCTTGACTATGAATCTTGTCGTCGAAGGCGGACAAAAGGGTTTTGGTCCATCGTCCCTTGAACAAATTGATTTGCCAAACTTTTTCGGTCGCCATTTGAAGTCCCAAAGATGAGCTTCATGTTCTCTTGAGACATGGATTCGCACTCAGCACCCCACGGGTTCTCGATGCGCCAGTATTTTGTGGTTGTGGCGCGCAAAGCCTCAAGAACCTCAGACCAGCTTCCTTCCAGAAGAAATGGACTAGACAAGCTTACAATTTGTGCCGTCGCAGGAACCCGATCAGCAAACCTCTGGAGGTCCGATTGGTTGAGAGGTAACCCGCCCAAGAAGCAACAGGCCAACTTCGGCCAGGTACGGAACGTGCAAATTGTGCCCAGACTGTATGTTGGTCTGGTTTCAGCATCCCATGTAAAGTCCAAGTCCAGTCGAATGTGTTTGACGCTTGATGTGTCTAAGATTGAGAGAAGGTATTGCTTTAGGGCGTTTACGTCCCTGCTGTCTGGTCGAATCTCTGGGAAGTATCTCTCTTCTCGGCAAACAAAAGAGAACTCCTTAAGTCTCTGAACAGAAGGTTTCAAGGCGCAAAGCTCTTCTTGGCTCACTGCCAAAGAGTCGTAGTTCTTCAGCGGTGTTGTCCAGATATTGAGGTGCGTAAGGAGTACTCCGGCTGTGTGAATAGCGATTGGCAATCTCAAGACGAGCTGTGCTGGCGGTACACCTAATTGGTGGGAGACGGCGTCCTCCCAGCGATGTGGTAGCAGCAATCTCTGCGTCAGTGATTCATTACTATAATCGAGGGAGTCCATGGATCTAAGCCTGTTAAACCACTGAGGACCATCGTCATCGCGAATTTCCAATCTCCTCGCCACAGGCATTCTTGCAATGGCAGCGGCGATAGCTAGAACAAATGTTCCTTTCTCTATTAAGGCATGTTGTTCCGCATAACGATGCTGATACTCCCCATGTGCTTTTCTCGGAATCGTTCTGATTCTCATATCTTCCTGGTTGTTTTGGTCGGCGGAAACCCCATTGAGAACGCCCCGGCACACTGCTAGAATACCTTTTGCCTGCCCAACCTGATCAAGAAGGGTATTCCAAGGGGTAGACCTTGTTGTGCTTCTGTGGATGTTGTTTTGGCTTGGGAGTCTCCCGATTCTCCCCACTTCCTGACCGAATTCTTTGATGAAATGTCGGACAAAGACGTGGAACGAGTCCGCTATTACAGAGTCATAATAGTGCAGCAAGACACGGACCTCGCGAATCCCTTTTCGAATCCCTTGATGACGAGAAATTCTGTCGAGTTGTGATAGGGAAGCAATATTTACTTCCGCATCGATTGAGTGCATCAAAAGATGAGAGCTGGTCGAGCAGAGTCGTCGACATGTCATTCGAAGATTTTTGATGTTTGTGATGCCGGTAGGCGTATCGTTGGGAAAGTACTTCTCGTCAGGCGTCCATCCTCTCACGTGTCCAGATATCTTCATAAGGATCTCATCGGGAAATTTGAGAAGCCGAAGTGGTCGAATGGTGGGCTGAGGCACCCCCATGTTCGGATCCATGATCACAATCCAACAGCGAGAACGGAGGTTGCTGGTCGCCACTTCGGCACAAGGTGATAGTTGAGGTTGGAATGTCGAGCGTCTAGGTAGCTGCCCTAAGCTTTAAATAAGTCGCCCAGAGCGTGCCGGCAGATTAAGGTCAGCTAATCTAGCTTTAAATTTACAGAAGCTGAAGAAAGAATGGCGTAGATGCCGCCTGTGATACAGTTATCGAGCTCTCTAGCGAATAGCTCATGTAAACCATCAACTTCCGTGAGCAGCGCAATAATATTTATCGATCACTGCGGGAGCGACGTCCAGGCTCAGAGTCCGAAGATACTATTCGACAACAACTGGAGCGTCTAGATTCCCTTTCCAGCATCCAACAACAGTTGCAAAGCTCAATTCGAAGTACTGTCAACATCATCTCTCGGCCCATGCTTGGAAGATCGCTAAACATCTTCGACCTGCCGGACGAGATTCCTATGAAGATATCTGCCCTCGCAAAAGGCCGGAAACCAGACGAAGTCTTTATCCGCTATGACTACCCAGATCGAGAGGTTGTTTCTAGCATCAAGAACCTTCGTCTGACATCTCGGCGATTCTGCAACGCAAGCTCTCACCTACTTCTACATGCCACCTCGGTCGAAATGACGCCATCATCACTTTCACGTCTCGAGAAAATCTCTCGGCATCCACGAGTTCAGAAAGGTGTTAGGGGGGTTCGAGTTGACTTGCACTATTTCGTCTATAGCGAAGAGTCTCTTACGCAAAGACTACTACTACCGATTAATTTCGATGAAGCAAGATACTATCAACTCGCAGGACCACCATCGGGACTCCTTTCGACATTACCGGTGGGTATCCACAACGCTGGAGTTTCACTTACTCACCTCCATATCGAAGTATCACCCCTACGTGATTATACCACCTTCGCCTCCACTCAACCAAAATTGCGAGCTTTGACAGCCTCCGCTCAAAGTTTGAAAGACTTCTCTTTCGTATGCCGAGGAATGGACGCAGATTTGTTTCCCATTCGATCCGAAAGCAATATTGACGGGCTGAAGAAGTTCCTTATGGCACTCTTGGATACTTCAAGTTTGTCGGAATTTTTGATCAATCTTGACTCACTGTGGGATAATGAGACTCAGCCATCCTTTGGTTTTGGCTTGATCATCCATTTTCGCACATGGCCAAATTTAGACTCCTTCCACACCAGCACCCTACCTCTGCGTCTAGCAGAGCTCGAGCGGTTTGTCAACCACCTCCCACGTGCATTAAGATACATAGAATTGAAGGCCACACGCCTTCTTGGTGGTACCTGGGCTGAAGCACTCGACGCTCTCAAACAGCAATCCGGAAGGGGGTGGAGCATCGACATCCCCTCAGGTGGGGAGTGCGATACCATGTCCAAGGAAGAGAATCAGGCAATTTTTGGGACTTCCTACGAGACGTGGGATGATGATAGCCTGGCAAATAAGTATCTCCATGGTGTTCTGAAAGAGAATCCCTTAAGAGAGCGCGAATGAATTTAGATTAGCTTGCGCTGCTCTTATTACTGTACAGTACTTAGAAACATAATTCTTTCCAGCCAGTCGATCGCTCCAACTCCGTACATGTGTGACACATAAGTGACTTCAGTCAGCCCACGCCCACTGTAAACTAAAATACTTCTCTCTTCCCTTTTGCTCTTTACACCGAATATCAAGAATCCATCACTTGCCCACTAAGCAGCTCCATTTGTCAGATGACATTCAACTATCTGCAACAGGGCTAAATTCATATGATTCAAGGGCTAAAACGCACAATGTTTCATTCAACTTAGCACGCAGTCATGTCGCCCTTGGGCTGTGACAAAAGTCTTTAGTGATTGGTCTTTCTCCTTTCAAGGCTTTCCAGCTGAGCGGGAGGCTTCAAGCCTCGTTCTTGCCGCCAATAAAACACAAAATTTAAGCGGCCATTCCAAGCCAAGTGAATGTGAACAGCCCAATCTATTGGCTATCTTTCTTGGTTCATGTGGTCATCGGCTCGTTTTCCTTGGCTTTGAGCCACCAAATGCAGCATTTCAGGGGTTGAACCCCCGGTTCTTTTTTTGCCCGCAGACCGTACCCCCACATGAAGAGCTGAGGCCTAGAGATCATCTTGCCAATTCCGATCACCTTCCAAGCAACACAAGTATCTCTCAGACCTGCTTCACGTAACACGAGCAGATAAGTCAGGTTCTTCTTTGGCGTGCCATAGCTTAAGCGACATAACTTTAGGGTTCCCAGCTTTTTCCTGTATTCCGGGACTTGACAAGCTCTTAGTACGGAACGCACAATGACATCTTCCACGGATAGCCTTTACCGTCCTCTAGATTCTGGCCTCCCGAGTATACGGCTTCTGACAGTGAGGGCCGGCTCCGAAGAAGTTCCAATCGAATGCACCATGTTTCCAGCATCATTGGAGGAATCGCAACCCTATGAAGCTCTGTCCTACACTTGGGGTGATCCTACCATTAAAGTCACGATCAAGATTAATGGCATCGATACACAAGTGACTGAGAACCTAGCTGGGGCCCTCATGAACCTCCGCTATCATAGCAAGGAGCGTGTTCTATGGGTCGACGCAGTCTGCATCGACCAACAGAATATCCGCGAACGAAATCATCAAGTTCGCCAGATGGTGCATGTTTATAGTAAGGCAGAACAAACAGTCGTCTGGTTAGGTGGCCAGCGTCGAACACCCAATCGAAAACCTGGTTCCGAGGCCCTCGAAATGCTTGCAAGAGTAGGGACAGTGATACGTGCCAAAGGTCTGCTCGAAGCATTTTCGTATATGGCCAAAGGGAAAGCCCCTCCATGGGTTGCTCATGGAAGCTTGGAAGAATACACTCTTTTTCAAATGATATTGCATTTGATCAAAGGCGTTCGAGAATCCCCACACTGGCCGATGATAGAGTATCTTTCAACGCTGCCATGGTGGAAGAGGGGGTGGATCCTGCAGGAAATTGTTGTGGCGAAAAGAGTGACAGTTTGTTTTGGGAAAGCAACATGTTCTTGGGACAGCATTGTAGCAACTCTGAGCTTGCTACGGCAGGTCGCCGATCAGAATGTCGATCTTCTGATGAAACTTTCGGGGAATGACACCGCGACGGACGCCAATATCCAGCCTCGATTGGTAGACATGAAACGTCTTGACTTTCACGCCCTCAATATGGACAAGTTGAGAATTATGAGGAGCCAACAGAAGAATATCAGTATAGTGGATCTGCTCTATATGCAACGGAGAGCACAATGCACTCTGCCTGTAGACAAGGTCTTCTCTTCGTTAGGCATCCTCGGCCGCGAACAACGCTCTGCACTCTTGGCAGACTATGAACGACCAGATGTCGAGATATTTCGCGAAATAGCCAAGTTCTTGGTGGAGTCTAGCGGCAGGCTCGATTTCCTTTGCCTTGTTCTCAGGTTGAGACCACATCGACGGAGGCAGGATTTATCATCGTGGACTCCGGACTGGAGCACCGACTTGCATATTCCCTTGGGCTACCAGCCATTTCAACAGCCTATCTTCAAAGCATCTGACGATAGTGTAGCAGAAGTACAGTTCATGGATGATATGAAGGTGATGGTAACTAAAGGTGTGTGCTTTGACCGTGTTCTAAGGGTCAGTGGGGAGAGCTACGTTTCATCACCAGAAGATGTTCTCTTTGGGATGGTGAATTCCACCTGGCTTGCCTTCTTTATTGAGCATCGAGACAAGATATTCGACCACTACGGCAAGAGTGAAAGCGGGAATGTCTGGTGGCGCACAATAATTGGTGACCAAACACACACAGAAAGCGGCGTCGTTCGCGCAGGACTGGGAGAGGAACTGATGTGGCGTTTTTGCCTGGGCTCAGGAGAACTGGACAAGCTTCTCCCTATACCAGATAATGCTGGATTGAGTGTGGAGGAGCGCCGTAAGGAAGCTTCGCGGCCGTTTTTCAAGGAAGTTGCAAGAGCAGTGGCTGAGAGACGGGTTTTTGTGACAGAGAAGGGCTATCTTGGCCTTGGGCCTGGCAACAC
>Ga0302140_10008726_pt1 | contig 12594 bp, 12 predicted proteins | sample I_Bog_E1_1_FD_202095 | JGI IMG/M metagenome (GOLD analysis project Ga0302140, IMG submission 202095) | Peat permafrost microbial communities from Stordalen Mire near Abisko, Sweden - I_Bog_E1_1 | ecosystem: Environmental > Terrestrial > Soil > Wetlands > Peat | place: Sweden: Abisko, Stordalen...
CCCCCACCATCTGCTGCTCCCAGTAGTCCGCAACCAGCAGGCCGCTTGGGTTGTATTCCGTTCGCCGGTCGAGCGCCAACCGGACGTTATAACGGCCCACGATCTGGTCTGTCGTCTCCTGCTTGTTCTGCAACCGGGGAATCTCTTTCACCCCGAAGGCTGTAAACGTCAGCGGCGAACCTTGCACCGGCGCGATCGTTCGGATGGTGAAATTCGTGACGATGTGCTCGTCTTGGATTTTATTGATCGTCTCGTCCTCGCGCAGACGGCCGAGAACGAGCGCCTTGAAGTTTCCCGTCATCATGTTCAGTGCGTCCGCCATCTGGCGGTCCACCGTCGCGGGCGTGTAGTTCAAGTAGCGGTCGAGGAATCGACGGACTACCGCTTTGGCCTCCACTTCCGTTGGCGCAGCCTCCGCGGCCGACGCGACAAAGTTCAACCCGCGGGTGTGGCCGGGCTCCGGCGTGCCCGCCACGACCGTCGCCTCGCCCTCACCATCCACCCGGATCACGGTGGGCGGCTGCAGCCGCACATACACGGCGAATGCAAAAGACCCTAGAGCGATAACGGCAAACACCATTGCCAGCACCATCGAGCGATTCGCGTACGCCCGCAGCATGCCGTCGTGTTCGTAATACCGCGTGTAGCTGGCTTTCTCCGGCATGATCTGCCCACTATTTCCAGTTGTCATCTCCCCCTCCAACTCGCACCTTTTGCGCCATCACGCTGCCGCGGCGGCGCCGCCACCGCCACCACTGCTGCCCGCAGCCCCACCACTACCGCCGCCGCCGGCCCCACCCGCGCCGGCCCCTCCGCCGCCGCTGAACAACGACCCGACGCCTCTTGCGGCAAGCATGGTCGTGCTGACCACTGAGATCATGGTTTGCCCGACATCTCCCTCCACAATTCGCCTCGCCAGAAAGGGGATAAGCGCGATGCAGAGCGACAGCAGAATGCTGGCCAGACCGAGAAGCAGCGATCCCGACACGCCGTTGAAAGCGCCTACGAAGTTTCCGCTACCGAGTACGGCGCCTACCGAATTCATGTTGATCGCGGTCATCAGTGCTCCGAAGATCGAATACAACAGCCCCCAGGCATTGAAGATCATCAGATTGACCAGGTATTTTCTGGCCATCACGCCAAAGCCGAATGCGGGATACAGCGCCAGCACGAACGGTCCGACCACGTACAGGATTGAGCCATAGAGCGCATAGAACAGTGAGAACAGCGCGTACGTGATGGGGAAGAGGATGTACCCAACCAGCAGCAAAAGGGACTCGAGGAGGCCGGAGAACGCACCGGTGATCATTCCCCACAAAGCCTGAATGCCGTTATTGCTGTTCCAGTAGCTGGACAAATCCGACATCCACTGACCAAAGACATCCCCGCCACCCGCGGTGCTGGCGTTGATGTAGTTTGCCACGTTGTTGAACATGCCGTTTACATCCCGGAACGCGCTTCCGTAGTTGAGCATCACGAGGCTTACCGCGAAGAATCGAACCGCCGTCGCTCCCAGGAAGTGTGTGTCTCCGCCGCGAGCCCAAGCCTCGTAGACGCCGAACAGCAGACTGGCCAGGAGAATGTACTGCGCGACCTGAACGGCGCCGTAGGTCGCGCCACCAGAGTCGATTCCGCTCATCGCCGTATTGAAAAGTTGCTGAAAGTAGAACATGGCTATTGATGTTGCAGCGTTGTCGTTACGTTCTGTTGCGTCACTACCGCCCATCCGCTGCCGAGCTTCAGGTTGGCGCCACTGTTAGCGAGGTCGATTGCTCGCACTCGCATCAGGTCCGCCAAGGCGGCCTGCGTGTAGGCGTGCGCTCTGATCAGCCAGGCATCGGCCTGTGCTTCGATGATCGGTGCCGTGCCGGGGGCCGCGCTCTGTACGTTGGTGTTGATTTGGTCGGCGGCGGAGAGTTCCTGGTCCGCTATCGCATCGATGGCAATCGAGCGCTCCATCGCGTCCTGCGCCACGGCGTCGGTCATATCGATCATGTCGCGGACTGCGGGAGACGCGTTTTGCGGGGCCGGTACAGCATTGTACACGTTGGCGTAGTTTGCGGTCGTGCTGGGGATCTGCCCGGGATTCTGCGACAGCAGAGTACTCTCGAGCTGCCTCGGATAGGGCAACGTTGCGGTTGCGATTGGGATCTGCAGAATTGCCTCGATCTGCGAGTAGAATCCCTGGATCTGGCCCGACATTCCGAGCGCCTGCGCGGTGGCTTGCGGCGGCCACACGTTGGTTTGCAGAAAGTTGTTGGTATTTGTCAGTGTGTTGAAGATTGCCTGCACTCCGTTGGCAATCACGCTACCGAGCGTGACGTTGATTGTTCCCAGTCCCTCCGCCAGGAGAGCACAGCAGGGACCAGGCAACTGTCCGTGGACCTTCTTGGGCAAAACGAGGGTGCCCAACAGCAACACCAACGCCAGCAGGACCGCACGCCGACGGATCCATCGGCATATCCGTGCGCCTCCGCCTTTCGCTCCACTCATCCATTTGTCGAATCGCTTTCGCATCGTTCTCCCTCCTTCACCTGTGTTGCAGAACGTTAGTCATATCCGTTTGCAGTTGGCCGGCGTAGGCCGCGTTGCGTTTGCGGATCGCGTTGTCGTGCGCGACACGAGCCGCCTCTTGCCGCATCATGGCAGCCAGCATCTTTTGCGTCACCGCCTGGCTCCTGATTTCGCCGGATACGGCTGCCGCCGTAATAAGCGAGGACGTACCCGGGGCCGAAATGTCGATGCTGGGGTTTCCCACCAGGCTCTCGATCTGATTGGCCAGTTGCAATTGAAGGTCTTGTGCCTGGTCGGCTTCCTTTAACATCATCAGGTTGTCCTGCGCCATGGCATCGTCCATGTCCGTCAGGTCGCGTTCCTGGGGGGCGATGTTGCCGGCTTGGGGCACCGGACGGTACGTGTTGACGTAGGCTGGCGGCACGGAATAAACGTCGACCGCGCTCCGATCGCGCATGACGTTCTCCAGTGCGACCGGGTGAGGCAGTGTAGCGGTGTGGGGGTTGATCGACATGATTGACTGCAGCACACCGAGGAACTGCGCGATGATCGATTGAATCTGCGACTTCGCCAGACGAGTCTTGCTTGACGGCCACACCGTCTGTTGGAAGAGTCGGAGAATCACAGCCAGCACGCCGTTGACCTGGGTCAGTCGGCCTCCGATCGTCACCGTGATGGTGGTGAGGACAGCCTGAATGACGCACGGCAGGCAGAACGCCGAGACCTGGGCTGGTGCCGGCGAGGTCCCCAGCATCGTGATTGCGCCAATCACTAGAATTGCGATCACACGGCGGCGGCTTTCGATGCTCAGGAGCATCAGGCCGCCGAACACTGCTGTCATGAACAACATACGCTCCTCCTAAGCGCGGACGGCTTTTGGTGCGGTCACCGCGCCAGACAGTTCTTCAGGCAATTGCGGAAGGCCGGCCAGGCCCTCCGGGAACTGCCGTGCCAGTTCCTCATAGCACCCAAGCAGCGGCTGCTCCGGCTTCTGGTTCAAGTACCAGCCTCGATAAGCGCGCTCGCGCGGATAGGTCGTGCAGATCCAATAATCGACTGGCGTGGGAACGAGTCGAACGACCTGGGTCGTCTCCGCCTTCTCCCCGATAACAAGCAGCATCTCCGCGTACCGCCCCTTCTGCGGCGAACTGAAGCGTTTGATGGCCGAAAGTGTCACTGCATTCAGGTGGAGTTGGCTCTCCAGCGCGCTCATGTCTCCAGGTTGCTGGCCGATTAGCTTCGTGTTTGCGTTTTTCACGATTCCCGGCCCATGCAGGCGTGGCTGCTGCGGAGTTCCCACAAAATCCTCAAGCGTCTGCGAGATGCCCCAGACGCTCGAATTCCGCTTGCGCGCCGTCCGGAACAACTGAACGACCTCTGGCGCCAGAACCGGCGAATCCAGCAAAGACCAGCACTCATCGAGCACGGTAATGCTCGGTCGCCCAGTCATGCCCGACGCACGCTCCGCCATCGCATTCGCGATCAGCATGCTCATCGCGGTCTCGAGATGGGCGTCCGAGCTGAGCCCCTCCACATCGAAGAACAACCAGCTGTTGTCGGTGCGGATATTGGAGCGGCGATCGAACAGACGGCTATATATGCCTTTCTCAGTCCACGTCCGTAGTTTGATGGCCGCCAGCTTGGCTTCGTCGATCACGCGCTGCATCTTCTCTTCGTCCTGCCATTGGGCGAGTTCGTCTCTGAGATCCGAGAAGGTCGGCACCGGATTCGCGTAACGAAGCCCGACCCGTTTGTAGGTCCTCCCGATGGCGTCACTGATGACGTTATCGACGAGTTTCGTATCGGAGCCCGGCGCGTCGCCGATCATGTGTCTGGTCAGGTTCTTCAGGAACGCGATCTTCTCCTTCGACGGCGCCTTTTCCCCTTGGGGGAGATCCCAGGGATTGAGAGTCTCGTTACCGTCGAGGTTTACTTCGATCACCCGGCCACCCATGAGTTCTACCAGCGGGCGGTAGGAGTCGCCGCGCTCCAGGATGGAAATCTGCGTGCCCATCCGGCCCAACATGAGCAGCAGCAACTGGGCCATGAAGGTCTTTCCCCCACCGCTCTTGGCCATGATCAGCATGTTCGCGTCGCCCAGGCTTGCATCGAATGGGGAGAAGGGCACCATCTGTCGCGAGGGAGTCTCGAGCAGAATCGCAGCCGAGGTCAATCCCTGCCATGGAACTTCCGCCGGCAACAAGTCGGCCGCGTGCAGCGTAAGGCACTCCTGCTCCCGTTTGGTCTCCTCCGCCATCCCCGGAAGCGTCCCGATGTAGATCCGCTTTTGCGCGAGCGTCTCCGGGATACCGCGCGCTCCATTCATTCGAGCTACCGCATGCAGGACGCGCTGACGGCGGTCCGCGAGAATTCGTTCTGCTTCCTCCCGATCCTTCGAGTTCCGGATCGGGTTGGACGTCCGGAGGCCCACAACTAAACTGAGGTGGCACACCTTGAGCGAACTGGACACAACATCCTGCAGAGTCCGGATCAGTTGATCCTGTGCGATCTGCGCCTCGACATTGATTTTGAAGCCGCCATGAATGTCTCTCTGCGCCGCCTGCATGCGGAGAAGCCGCCGCTTATACGAGCGCATGATCTTGCTTTGATCGGGAATCGCGATTTCCGCGCTGATGACGAGCGGAAACTCCTGCCCGACCAGTTCGCGGGTAATGCCGGGGAATGTAGCGTCCGGCATTTCCTTCACGCTGACCCAGGAGTAAAGCAGACCGCCGACTTTCAGATAGTCGTCCTGTTCGTCCTCGATATTGACGTTCGCGATTTGTGCCCGTGCGCTTTCGTAAGCGAGCCCCTGACTATAAGGCCGCCCATCGCTCAGAAGAGGATTCATCGCCCGCTTGACTTCGAGAAACATTTCCTGGTCGGTCATGCGCCGCGGCTGCATCCCGGTCGCTTCGAGCGTCGATTGGGCGCCCGCCATCAGGCTCTCGAACTCCGACAAACAATCCTCGTGTTCCCGCAACGTTCGCTCAATGCACTTGTTCGCCGACAGGCTCCACTTGTTCGCCTTTTTGCGCGTACTCCGCCACTCGAAATCCGGGCTGTCGTGGTGGATGTCGGGGTTCCAGATGAAGTACACCTGCAGCCTTCGCTGCAAGTAGCGTCCCTCTTCCTGGCGCGCGTTCCATAGTCGGAGCCGCTCCCGATCGAGGGCCTGAAGAACGGTGTTGTCGATTCGCTGTTCTTTGACGTAGCGCTCGGTCAAGTCGCCATGGCCGTCGGTGACTTCGTATCGAACCTGCATCCGCATCGACCGCTCGGGCAGGGAGCGAACCAGTGCCTCCAGCACCTCTTTGGTTCGATTGCGCGTCTCATCCGCATGAAAGAACGTGTTGAGGCCGCTTGCTGCATAGCCCGCCACGAAGCAGCCGTTCGTGCGGATGATGCAGCCGTCCAGATAGTCTCGAACCGGCAGGAGTTCGCAGAGCGCCGGTTGGCGCAGAGACGTTTCCCATTGGCGCAGCGTAACCGGCATTTAGAACTCCTCCGCCTTCAGATATTCCATGTGCTGTTCCGAGTCGGGCTCCAGGGCGCAGTACACATGCGGCTTCATGTGAAACAGCAGCCAGTCCTGCAAGTATCCGCGTGGTTTCCCATACTTGAACAGGATGAGCGCCGGAACGCTCAGCACCGGGACCACATATTGCAGGAAAACATTCATCGGGATACCGAACATCTCTCGCTGTAAGAACCGGCCGAGCATGTTCATTACGACCGCAAGGCCGAGAATCACGAACAAGTCCTCAAACTCCAGATACAGGAACGTCACTTTCGTCGTAAGGTTTCTTGGAACCGGCGTCACCGTAAGTGCCATGAGCCCATCCTCCGTGTTGTTTCATCAACTCGCATCGGGTCGTCCTGTTCAGCTGACGCCAGCCGTGCCCCTAGTCACGAAAAACTCCCCGAGCCGGAGCAGCCCCGAGACCAGAAGGCACAGGATCGCTCCCAGGAAGTGCCGCGCATGGCTGAACTGATGGTGGAGCTGGTTTTCGAACAGTCCGCCGAACTTCATCGCCCCCACGGCCACTTGCATCCCGGCGTAGACCGGCAGGATGACATTTGCGAACCAATCGACCAGGTTCAAGAGGGCGCTCCAGTAGAGATCTGGGTTGTTCCATCCGAGCTGGCCTGCGAACCTCTCGAACATCCGCAGAATGCCGGAGACCAGGAGGCACAGTAACGCTCCGTACGCCCACGTCGAGTACAGATGGTGATAGCCCCGTGCGTACTGGATCACCGCGAACGCAATGAAGAGCGCCGCCAGAGTCGGCATGATCACGTTACCGGCCCAGTCGGTCAGGTTAAGTAGTCCGTTGGAGAAGTACATATTGGTTGCCCGCTACATCATTGAATTGATTAGCTTCCAGATTGACGACACCGTCAGAAGACCCAGCGCTGCGCCGACCAGTGCCATCACCGCCCTGTGTGACACGAAGTTCCAGATCGCGCCGATGATGGCCAGCCCGGCAGCGATGGGGCAAAGAGTTCCCGCAACATAGTTCCATAAGCTATCGAGGACGTCGGCGGTGGCGTATGACGTGCCGCTGTTGTAGCTGTTGATCAGGCTCAGCGTTGTCTGAATCGCGAGCAGGAACATTGCGGCGAGAATCGAAGGAAGCGGATGGCCGCCCTGAACCGTGGCGAGAATCGCTCGCAGTACGAAGAATGCCGCGAGGCTGGTCGCAAGCCTTCTCAGCACGAAACTTTGCACAAAGCTCGCGAGGCCGCTTTGAAGGTTCGCCAGCCATCCGGTGCCGATGCCTCCCCCGGGCAGCGACGCCGGTACTCCAAACGAAGGGAACCAACTGATGAGCTGCGGCAGAGTGAGGAATACGATCGCCCAGAACATCCACTTCGCAAAGTTCCCGCCAACCAGTGCATCGGGGATGGAACCCTGCCGCAGGCCGAGACCCGCCAGCACCAGGCAGATAATGGCGGCCGACGGCGCCAGCAGCAGCATCAATCGCATCAGGTCCGTAATCAGTTGTGGAGGAGCCATGGTCGTTCCCTTTCAGGAGAAGTGGGCAGGCGCTGCCGGCTATCCCGGTCCGCGCCCGCCAAACGCAGGTTTAAGTGACTCCGGCCGTGCCTTGGGCAATCCAGTATTCGAGCAGTCGGGTTAGGCCTGAAACCAACAGCAGTCCGATTGCAGTGAACACCCATTTGGCGAATCCACGGCCAACGGCGAACGAACCGATTGCCATAAGCGCTGCGCCACCGGCGCCGACGGGCGCGATCACGTTGCCGATCCAGTTGATCAGGTTCAGGAAGGTACCTTCGGGTTGTGTAGCCTGCTCACCCTGGACGGCCACGTTCACCTGAGGGGCGGTTCCCAGATTCTGGGCCATCAAACCTGCTTGAACCACCAGGACGAACGCGGCAAGAACGACCGCAACACTGGTTTTCCGCCACCGTGAGTTTTGTGTCATCGGGATTTGTTTCTCCTTTCTGCCCCGTTGGGGGTGGAAGAAACATAACCCGATTCGAAAACTCGCGCAAACGGAGTCAGTCTTGGTAGCCCGCCGAGTGTCGCGCAGAGAGTGGCAAGCGGGTGAGAAGAGCCAGACTGCGGCGGGTTCGTGTTTTGGGAATTGTCGCGGTTCCGCGCCAACTTTGGAAAGATGCGCAGCTTACTTGCGCATGAAGAGATAGAAGAGAATCAGGTCCGTCAACGAGAGGCTTCGCCGACCCTTGCCCTTTTGGGCCGGGCGGTTCTCAAACCCGCCGGAACTGGCATGAACACCGGGCAATCGTAAGCCCCGAAACAGGATTCGCAGCGTCGCGATGAACCATACGAGCGTCGATATCATGAGCAGAAATCCTTCCGCCTTGTTTCGCTGTTCGAAGTCCATCGAAGGCATCAGCTTCCAGAATGGATTCCATTTCAAGAGGTATAGGGTGCCGGAGTAGACGAGAAACGCGATGGTGGCGCGGCAGCCTCTTTGAACCCAGGACGGTCCATTCGCTGCCGGCCCCCTCAGGACGAGCCACATGGTAAACGCAGCGGCGAAAAGAACAGGGAAGGGAGACATACAACTCTCATCATCACTACTTTAGGCCGACCGGAGGGGCGGCGAGGTGGGTCGTCGCCGCTCCGCCTCCGATGCGAACCTACTGCTGGTCAGGTGGGGTCTGTGCGATTTGGCTCTTCTGCTGCTGCTGATACATCTGCGTTAGCTCCTGTCGCAATTCCAGCAACTCCCGCAGTTCTTGTACGCTCGGCGTGGAGGTGGTTGCGTAGCCCGGCATACCGCCCGGATTGCTGGTGGGAACTGGACTCCCCGGACCTGCGCCAGCGCTCGCGCTGCTGGCGGGCTGGGCCAGTACGATATAGAAGCGGGTATTGCCCGGCACTGTCACCACGATGTTTTGGCGATAGGCCTGGTCGTTCAGTTGTTGTTGTCCCGCGTTCGCCACATTGTTTGCCACCTGCTCTCGCAGCAGGACGTTATTCGAGAACGACTCGGTGATCCCGGTTCCGGTTTGAACGCCAACCGTCGCGGCCAGAATGGTGCCCACACCCGCCAAGCTCCGAACCAGGAATCTCTTGCCCGTGTTACGGCCGGTGACGTCGCCGCGTAGCGGCTGATACTGCAATCCGACCGCGTGTCCCTCGATTTTCTGTGTGGTCTCATCCGGCAACTGGATCGAATGGAACTGGATTCCGACGTAGCCTTGCTCGTTGACCTGGCTAAGCTCTCCAAACGCCCTTGATCCCGCCGGAATCACAATCTCGCCATCGCGCTCATAGTTGTATTCGATGGCCGCTACAACTGGAGTCTTGACCGCGGAACTCACTGGCGTCTGTAACCGGGCCACAAGTCGAGTGCCGGCGGGAAGCACCATAAACTCCCAGTTCCGTTCGGCCATCGCCGGCTGCAGATTGCTCCCTGCGGGAGTGGATCCGCGCGTCCCCGACGTCGCACTGACGAACACCAGCGACGCCTTCGTGCGTTTCTCGGTACTCGGAACTTGCGGAGGTGGTGTCTGTTCCGGAGTCTCCGCAGGGAACTGAATTCTGTTCAGAGCATAATCTTTGGGCTCAGGGCGGGGAGCCTCGGGCGGCGGTTCCGGAGGAGTTCCAAAGGAAGGACTTGCTTGGGCTAACATGCGCTGCTTGGCCGTATTGCGGATGTCGTCCGGGCTCAGGCTACCTGGGTTGTCGTCCGGGCGCCGCGTGTCGGCGCTCAGTAATGGCGTCACTGAGTGGCTTGTATCCGGGTTCTCTGCGTTTTGCGCGCGGCCGAGATTGGGATGGTCCGCCCTCGCGATGTTCTTTCTACTGTTCGGCGTCGAGAACATCGCAAAAAACGCGAGCGAAAGCACGACCGTCAGCCCGGCCAGCAATAGGAAGCTCTTGGTTCGGTCTTCTTTGAGTTGCTGCCGCTTGATGTTGGTTCTGGCCGCGCCCTGCGGAGAGCGCTGCATGATTTGTCGAAGTTGGGCCACCCATCCGTTCGGCTGCGGCTCACGCACTTCTGCCGCCTCGGTTTCAACCTCGTGCTCGGCGTGAATGTCTCCGTCGCGGCTCGGCTCCGGATCGGTTCGCCTGGTTCTGTCATCGGGATTCATGGGCTGAACCTCCTTGAAAACTGCTAATCCCAAAACCGATCGGCGCCAGCGCCGGAAGATCCACCGCACCCGAATCGGCGACTTGCAGGAAAAGCGTCTCGTTCGATTCCTTGAAGCTTGGCCTTTCAAAAACCACGACGCCATCCGCCCTAAGCCCCGCGCCCAAACGCCGTGTGCTCAATCGGAAATCGATCACGCGCAACTGCTCCGCGGTGGTCCACTTTTTCTTGACCTTGCCTCCCAGTTGAACCTGTGGCGGCAGAATCTCGATCGCGTGGTTCGCCGGGTTCACCGCGGAGAACAGAACCACGACATTCTGTCCCTCGTCGAGCACTTCGCTGACGCCCGCCTTGATTCGCGGTCCGGCATCGATCTGGCCGGGATGCTGTCCATACAACATCGGGAGCGACGCTCGTTTCTGGCGGTCGAGCAATTTGTCCAACACCGCGACCGGTTTCTCGTCGGCGCCGCTGGGACCTTCGCTGGACGCTGCCTCTACCGGCCCTGTCGCTGAAGTCATCTGCGGACCGGTCGATACCAGTTCCGGGAGCTTGGCTGGGCCATCCAGCCGCTGCGTTTCAGCGACCAGCGATGCAAAAACAGGACCTTCCTCGACGAGAAAGCTGCCCTCGGTTGGTTTTCCGTACTTCAGCAGGAGATCTACGGTCTGTGTCCCGCCGCTCTGCTGGCCGGAACTGATCAGCACGAGATTCGCCTGGTGCCCCAAAGTGGTCGTGATCAGCAGGTTCGTCTGCATTGGTTCGGCGGAGACCGGCTTTATGGTCACCAGCTCCGGCTCATGTTCGGAATGCTCGGCCTGGAAGTGCTCCGGATCCCCTATGACTACCGAATTAACGGGTTCGGGCATCCGAATCGAGGTCGCTACCCGCGGAATCAGCCGAAGCGTGATGACCTTCTCATCAAGATTGGCCCGGGTTAGGATCACCGGGTCCAGCTTTGCCCCGCTGGCCACAGGTGGAACCAATGCCGCCGGTGTTGGCGTCTTCGGACGCTCCCTCGTTTGCCCTGAAGCGATTTCCAGCAAGCTCAGTGCGCAGATGCAGATGCTTAAATGGCGCATGCTATTTCCTTTCTTTACTCCTCAATTCAGCGCGATACTGTTGTCCGATTCGTTGCACGTAGGCATAAACCTCCGCTGACGAATAGTCGAGCCCCCGAGTGAGAACCGGCCCCTCGCCGGCCGCGTAGGCAGCGATAACCAGACGAAGGTCGCCATGGAACAACTCCTGAAGCTCCGCCAGGTAGGCGACCCCACCACGGATGTTCTCGTGAATATAGAACGGATGGGCCACGCCGAAGTGCTGGGCAGTCGCGGGCATCAGTTGCATCAGGCCCATGGCGCCCTTCGGGGACACGATTCCGGGTTGCCAGGCGGATTCGACTTGAATGATCGCTCGAACTAGGGCTGGTGAAACTCCAAACTGGCGTGCGTAGTAATCGGCACACTGCTCCTCGTACTCGCGCGCGCTGAGCGGCTCGCCCGCGAATGCCGGGCCTACTAAGATGACAATGCCTAAAAGCGCCGACGGTCCGCGCATGCCGGTTCCTCTTCTCCACGCTCTGCCTCGTCAAAATCCCTGCTGTAACGCTGTGTATCGAAGACGAGACTTTCGAACCCATCCCTCAACATCAGCCGCTTGCGATCGTTCTGTGTCTTCGCAATCAGGGGTAACAATACGTCTCGCAATTCGGCGCTGATTTCGCGCACGCCAAGGATTCTCAACGCTTCCGCCAGATCCACCATCTCGGCGATCGAGGGCGGCTTCTCGAGCGTGTAGCCCCGAAGCGCGTGAGCGAACCCGGCAAGCTGTCCATGCAGCTCCACGTGGGCGTCGGCCGTTCGCTTTTCCAGGATTCGCGTCTCCCGCTCGATCGTCGGATGCTCAAATCGAAGGTACAGGCTGCGGCGCCGCAGCGGGTCGCCAATTCGGCGAACCTCGTTCGAGGTCAGCACAACGAAAGGCCGGCTCCTCGCTTTGACCGTGCCGATCTTGGGGATGGAGATTTGCCAGTCACTGAGGATTTCCAGAAGTTCCGCTTCGAATCCCTCTCCCACCTTGTCGATTTCGTCGATCAGGAGGACGCACGGTTTCTCGCACAGAAGCGCCCGCAGCAGCGGCCCTTCCTGGAAGAACTCGAGCGTATGGAGATCGTGGCGCACGGATGCCCATTCGGCGAGGGCAGCGCCGCCCAGCGTACTCAGGTAGAGACGCTGTAGCGACTCATCGAATTTGCCGATTGCCTTCTCCTCATTGATGCCCTCGAAGCATTGCAGGCGTTCGATAGTCGTATCCGCTGCGAGGGCAACTACCTTGGCGAGTTCTGTCTTCCCCGAGCCTGGAGGTCCTTCCGCGAGGACCGGCTTCTGCATTTGAGCCGCCAGATAGATCACCTTCAGCGTCACGGGATCGGTGACGTACTTGGCGGCTTCCAGTTTCTCGGACAACTCTTCGATCGAGGAGAACA
>Ga0302140_10008729_pt1 | contig 12592 bp, 14 predicted proteins | sample I_Bog_E1_1_FD_202095 | JGI IMG/M metagenome (GOLD analysis project Ga0302140, IMG submission 202095) | Peat permafrost microbial communities from Stordalen Mire near Abisko, Sweden - I_Bog_E1_1 | ecosystem: Environmental > Terrestrial > Soil > Wetlands > Peat | place: Sweden: Abisko, Stordalen...
CTCCAATTTAATTTTGACCCCATTTCCCCTTTCTTCTTTCCTTTCAACTTTTATTCCTTTGGAATGAATGGTGATCCTTTCAATTTCATTGCTAGTAGTCGAAAACAACATTTTATTTTCTTTAGATAAATTTTCCATGGCGCCTATTGACTGGAAAACCTTGAAATTTGAATTTGTTTTTTTGATGAAATGATGTGGTTTTGTGGATTTGAGCTCTAAATCATAAATCTGTTTTTTTAATGATTTGGCACTGCGAGAAATTTCGCAAGGAACTGCCAAATCAAAGGAGGCTTCGTGGTTCATATGAAACTAAATAAAAGCAAAACTTTTTTTTTAGTTAATCACAATAAAAATTAAAACCTTTTGTAAATTAACAAATAAATAATTTTTTAAATTTTGAAGTTTCTGATAAAATCCTTTCTTCATTTTCCTCAAAATTTCAGAATAATCCCAATTTTTAAATAAAGCAAAGACATGAATCAAATATTGCATTCAAACATAATCACCATTTCCACTTTCCTTAATTTGCAAGATTTGTTGAACCTCTCCTCTACCTGCAAACATTGTTCTTCCATTCTTAATTTAGAGCTCATTTGGTCAAATATCCTTTCTATCTCTGGTTTGGTGTCACCAACAATCATTGAATGTAAACCGACAACCCTTTCTTCTCAAGCCTATTTTAAGCAAACCTATGACCTCTTCAAGAAAATCAAGAGATCACTCTATGAAATCTCAAAAAAACTCAACTACGATGAATATTTCAACATAAAAAAGTCTCTTCTTACCTTTTTAACCCCTAACAAATCACGCATCAACTCATTAAATCAAACTATTAATGCCTCATATGGTTCCATACCTTTATCCTATTTCTTGCTGTATTACCTAATGAACGGCCAAAATAACTTAGATTGTCTCGGTGCTAATTACAATCTTTCTGCTCCAAAAGCAGTTTTTGGAGGTTTTTCTTATTATTATGACTATTACGAATTTTTCTTTCTGCCATTAGAAACCTTCCTTTGCGGGTTCCTAAAAGAATTGAAGTTCCACCCCATTGCGCGTGAAAACCACAACTTTTTTCTTTTCAACGATTTTGGCAATTTTTTGGGTTTTGGTTCAAAGGCGGTTTTTTCCTTCATTGCGAAAAATAACACACCGAATGGATGGATTTATACTATTTACGTCATGCATGAGAATCTTCTTAGTTTTTTGAATGAAGTTAGCAGATTGCCATATGATTCCAATGAAGAAAAACTCTATTTAGATCATTTTGACACTCTAAACAATCCTTGCAGTGATGTGACAACTCAAGGAATTAGGGTGCGAGCCAAGGCAATTTTTAACCCATGGGATCAAAGAGCAGAAGGGAAACATTTCTTCCCATATCAAATCAGAATTTCGGATGCTGGGGTTCAAAAACCTGTTCGATTAGTGTCGAGGAAATGGGTGATAAAAGATGGAGAAAATGTGGAAACCATTGAAGGGGAAGGAGTGATTGGAAAATACCCATTGATTTCATCTGCATGTGAGGATTTTGTTTATGAAAGTGTGAGTCCTATTGGTGGGTTCGAAGGGAGTATGGAGGGAAGCTTTATGTTTGAAGCGATGGATGGAAGTAATGAAATGATTGAGGTGAAGGTCGGAAAGTTTTTGTTTAAAATTGAAGAAGGGAAGAAGATTTTGAAGGTTAATTTGGAGAAAAAGGAAATTGTAAGAGTTATTTAAATGAGTGATTATGGTAATTATTAGTTCAGATTGAATAATACAAAACATATGAAAAAAAAAATTGATTTTTAATAACTAAAATTTTTTGGAAAAATGAAAAATCCCAAAAAAAACAACAAAATTATAGAAACTTCTGGAGCTCTTTTCAATTCACTCAAGAAAGATTTTCTTGGAGAGTCCAAGATTAAATTTAAGAAGCAAAACCCAGAAATAATAAAATCTAACACCTACGAACTGATCAAAATCATTTCGGAATTTGATCATAAATTAGAAATTGACGCGGGTCGGAAATCGATATTTTTCAAACAATCCATTTCATCAGGGACGGGATCCGAATCACATTTTAATCATCCGAACGCTAAAAATGAATCATCATTTTTCTTGAAAGAAAATTCTATGCAATTGCTTGCCAAGCTTGATATGTGTAATTATATATTAGTTTAATGATTTTATAAAATTTAAGAGAATGTTTATATATCATGTTTTATTTGACAAATGAGGAATTCCATACATTGTTGATGAGACATTATCAGAAATGTGATCCCGAACTTTCGTTCAAAATGACAAAAAACGACTTAAAAAATTCTTTTGAGTAAATTTTACAAAAATTTATTTTATAAAAGATCATATAAAACATTGAAAGAATGTTTGGAGATTTATTGGGGAAATCCAAGATGCGTGGCATTGTGGATGTCCTTTTGAGCACAAATAATGCTACAGAACTTTCTAACAAAATAACATCGCTATTTGATCAAAGTATCAAATTTCATGATTTATAAAGTATTAATTACAATCAATAACAGAAAAAAAGGGGGAGGTATTATCTAATATTGATCAGAACAAATTGTATGAGAAATTATTGACTCATGATGGGAAACATGAATTCATCGACTTTTTCGTAAATTTCATTGTAAGAATCATATTTTCTTAATACAAATTAAAGAAATTCCTCCCGATAATTATTGCAACATTCTTAGCTGAGAAAAAAAATGAAATTAAAAATAGAAAAGATGATTTCAATGTTGAGAATTTATTTGAATTCAAAATATAATTTTTTTCAAGGTATTGAAAGGAACGAATGAAAAGGAATGTGATCGGGAAGAAAGCAAAAAATTGAAAAGAGAAACTTCAAAGTTTGAGACTACTGAGCAAAAAAATTTCAAATTTTCTTTGATCGATCGATTAAAGAAAAATTTGGGTGTTGATTACTTTTCCGAGAAGAAGGAAAAAATTCTCACGTATAAACAAGTTGAAAAATTAGTGATTTACTTTCAAAACCATTTTCATGTATTATTTTATTAATTTTTATAAAAAATGCAAATTTTTTGAATGCGAAAGAAACAAATAAATCCAGAACAATTAGAAATAATCCTAATTGAATTGAGAGATATAATGCGAGTTAACGAGTCAACGATGCAGGAAAGAAAAAAGAAAAAAACAAAGAGTTTAATAAATTGGTTAGGATCAAAGTATTTTCATTTAAAGGCATAAAATTTACACATATCTAAAGAATCTTAGTTCAAAGTACTATCTTTGCTCTAAAGTCCAAAAACGATGAAGGTGAAAAATACCAAGTAGTTTTTATTCTGAATTCATATTTAAAATGATGTTTTAGAACTTAATTTGTATTTATGCAGCTTTGCACGCCAACAATTTACAAAAAAAAAACTTTAACAAAAAATTCCACAAATATTTACAACAAGACGATAATCGAAGGATGATTCAAGATTTCCAAGTAAAATTAATATTTTCTGATTTTTATTTCAAATTTTCTGAAGTCTTTTCAAAAAAATCTCCCAGGGTTCCTTAATAAAATTTTCCCCTATATACCAGAACATGTACATTTATAGAAAAAAATTTACAAAAATTCTAATATTCAGAAAACAAATGAAATTATTGCTGATGGTCAGTTTTGTTTCCAAAAAATGTTCAAAGACGATAAGACATTGACCGAGGATAAAATGGCCCTCTATATCTACGGTGTCCTATTAACGAATTTGAATAATAACATAGCACATTATATTGAAACTTTAGTGAGCCATTTCTTTAAATTTGCATTTAATTTATTTCAGTTTCAAGGATTCAATAAATATCAAAATCAAAAAATTCGAGGAAATTGCCGACATTCAAATTTTCTTTTCCTTCAACAAAATAAAATGGAGGATGAAGGTTTAAAGGAAATAAATAAAGAGTCACCTGAATCTTTTTTGAATCCAGAAAAAACATTAGTGGAGAAAAAAATCGATGAATCAGAAACAAAGTAATTAGCTAATTAAAATTGCTAAATAACATAGATAAAATATAAATTAATAAAGAATCGTGAAAAAAACAGAAAGCTCAGAAAATAATAAGCTAGAACCGAAGCGCAAAAAAAGTATAAATAAAGCGAGAGAACAATTTTTCAAAAATAACATTGTGACAATGCATAGTGCTGTAAAACAGTCAAAGTAAATCTGATTTTTTTTTACAGTAATCTTTTAAAAAATTTTAATGTGGCATTTTAATTTTTCAAAACAATTATAGAAAAAATCTCTGAGAATTTTATAAATAATTTTTTTCAAAGAATTGATGACTTAAAATGCCTTGCTGAAAACTTCAAAAGTTACAACCAAAAATTAGAAGACACACAAAAAAAAGCTGATTTGGACATAGATCGGACTAAAGAACAGGAAGGCAAAAAAATGTATGCAGCTAAAAAAATGCTAGTATAAAAAATATCTACAAATTTCCCTTTAAAAATAAAATTTTAGGATTACTTAGAGAAGAAAAGAGATCATGAAGAAAGTAAACGGAACCTAAAAACAGAATCTTCACTTCCTAGTCAACAACTTTTGAGCCAACAAAACATCAATGAGTCAATGATGACGCAAATAAAACTGATACAAACAATGGATAATATGCCAGAAAGTAAAAATAATAATTAATAATTGAACATTTAACAAAATTTTCTTTTTATTTTAAGCCAATGATCAAGAAACTGATGAAAATCAAACATTTTTAGAGGATGATCAAGACCCGAAACCACACAAACATCGTGGAAAACTCGTCAAAGTTTTGAATAAGTCAGAATTAACCAAAAAAACCAAAAATGCCTTAACTTTAGAAGAAAATTTGAAAATTTTAGAAAAGGAGTTCTTTTCTCAAGATTTGGATAAAGAGGAGGAAATTAATTTTGGGAACAATTTCGAACAAAAAGGCAGCTTGAATGACGTGTCAAAACAGAAAATTCAACATTTACTGAGAAAAAAAGCGGAAATGGATTATCTTTACATTCCAGAAAACGTTCGCAGGGAACAAGAAAGAAAAAAATTCACTATTTGTGGGATTTTCAGTCCAGATAACACCGACCGGTGTCGATGTTCTATTTTTTAATTAAAAAAATTGTGATTTTTTCCAACCATTTTATTAAATTCCACCCTTTAAATAATAATGGTTTATAATGGTTTCGCAAAAAAACTGCAAAGACTTCTGAACAAAGTCTTTTTAATGACTTGCTAAAGTCTTAAGAAAAGCGTCATATTGTTCCTTTGTCAAAAGATCATCCAAATCGTTTTCATTCGACAATTTTATGCTGTTCAACCATTCTTTTTCAGCATCTGTATTCACCAAAGAGGGATCTTTCAAGACTGCATCATTGACCTTATTAAAAAATCGGATTAGAAATTAAATTTTCCCTATAAGATCAACTTTTGTCACGGAGCCGTTTACGGGACAATATAAATCTGCCACCATTTTCACGCTTTCTATGGCACCAACAGCATCACCTTTTTTGACAACTGCCCCTTTTTCTGGCAAACTGATGTGAACGATATCTCCTAATTGGCTTTGAGCATAGTTGGTGATGCCAATCAGCCCTTCCTTTAATTAATTATTTGTAGTAAAGAGATTTTTAATGTTTGGGTTGCATACTTTTGTGGATTTATCATAATTGACCCATTCGTGATCTTTGGTAAATTTGAAGACAGCTATGTATTGAGATTAGAACAGGAAAAATTTAAGGGGGGTACTTGCGAATTTGAAGAAAGCGGTTTGCGTTAAATAAAGAGGAGAACAGCAAGATTTCACGATGTTTCTGAACATTTTTCTTGAGAATCTAGGATTTTGTTTTTTTTATAAGTCTTTAATTGTTTTGTATTATATATAATTTCGAAGAAAGATATCTTTTTTATTGTATAGTGCCGATCTCATCCTCCAGCTTTTCGAATATTGTATTGCTTAAAGTTTTAATCCGATCGAGACATGCTGGGACATCTTTTTGACTTTTGGATTTCAAGCATTTTTCATAATGCATTCTTAAAAATTCATCTGAAAATTGGATATATTTGCATTTTTCTGCGAGGACTCTTTCAAAAGAATAGAGGCATTTGGCATAATGATCAAAATTATCATTATGGCTGGAAAAACAGGCGCTCATTTTATCGAGACGTCGTCTTTTTATAAGATCGTCGAGCCGAGCTTTCGTCTTTTCATGCGAAAGGAAAAAATCTGGGCTTTGTTCATTCAACATAAAAATTACAAATTTTTTTGGTTTTTTAAATTTTAAGCAGTTTTTATCAATAAATAAATTCTGGTGTCGTTCTGTATTTTCTTTAGGTATTGTGCTTTCCCCTTTAAACTCATCAACAGTCCACCGAAAGAAGCCAAAATTATACTTTTTTAATTTTTGATACAATTAATCAATTTTTATTTTTTTACAGCTCATTTTCGTTTTTTTTCTCTTCCACTTTAAAGACTTTCCCGTACATTGCGTATTGGTATTCATCGAGCAGATTCGAATTTTTCAGGTCATCTGCACTGAAAACGCCTGAAGAAAATTTTTAATTAATTTTTAGATTTATCATTATGAGAAAACCTTTTTCTTCAGTTTCCTCACCTGTTATGCTTTTCGTTATTATGACTGTATATTCCTAAAAAGTATCAGTTTTGAATTTTGCTAAATTAAGAGATATACTTTGTTTTTTTCCATTGAGTAGATTTCACTGTTGATGTCTAATTGCATAAGGATCTCGTAAATTTCACTTTTGGCGTCAATTCTTGAAACTTACAATTTAAAAAAGGAATTGAAAGGAGGAAGATTTTGTGGGATGGGAAAAACCTTTGGTATAATATTTGCCGTCTTTGTTTATGGCGGTAACTGTGAATTTATCTTCTAAGAGAAAGGATGCTGAGGACATTGTTTATTTATCTGAGCCAAAATTTAAAATCTATTTTATAATTTGTTTGGATTATTTAATTTAGAAATGAAAAATAGCATTTTGTTTTTGAGCGATTTAATATCTAGAAATTTATAATTTTTTTCAATAAATCTGACTCAATATAAAAAGCTTGTTTTTCTGATTTTTTGTTAAAAACAAAAATCAACCACAAAAACAATGTTAAAAAAAAATTTCACTTTTATAATGAAAGAATAATTTTAAAGTTTGATAAATTTTCTTTTTGTGTGGGGGCAGGCAAATCGCTACCCTTTTTATAGTTTTTTTAATAATTTTTTTTATCCATACTTTTATTTTCTGTGATTTTAATTTTTTTTTTTTCCCTATGAAAAAAACCCTACCCAGTCATCCCACTACCCACGTTTCATCTCTTTCATCAATCAACGATACTCACCCCACCGAAATTTCTTTTGAAACCACAACCCTTCCTTCCAATTCCAACTCCAATCTCTTCAGAAAACCAAATTCATTTCACAAATTAAAATGTCCTCAAGCACTCCAAGAAATCAGACAAAAGCAAATTTTTGACTCTTTTACTATCAAAACTCATGAGGTGATTTTCTTTCAATCCTCGCCCACAAAATCTTCCCTAACTCAAAAAAAATCAGTTGGTTTGTGCTGTTTCAATAAATCCCCTCAAATCAGCAGATTTTGGTTGGAAACGGATGCTATTTTTCTCAATGGAAAAATCTATTCCGATCATTTCTATTGCAAAATTCAAGAGTCTGACAAAACTGATGAAGTAATTTTTAAAGAAATGATGAAAAAACTCAAAGTTTCACGGAAATTTCAAAATGGGTCAATCACTCTCAAGAACGAGGCGAAGTTCCAACTTTTTTTAAAATTAAGTGATTTCTATGTTTTCACGAGCAAAATCTTTAAAAGCTTCAGACATTTGAGAGTTTCTTTTTCCCCTGATGAGAAAATACTTATTTTGGCACCTAAATTTCTTCTTGATCACGTGATAAATTATAGCACGCATTACTCCCCCACTCCAGATGAGCTCATTGACATAAAATTTATCAATAGAAGAGGCTATGATTGGGGACTAAATAAGCAGAGCTTAATAACTTTTCTAGACATGCTAATAAAAAACCAGGCAAAATCTCAAAATCTCAATACTTTGCAATTGAATTTTTGCAGCTGGTTTGAATTGGATGATGATGTTTTAATAAAAACCGGGGAATTTCTGCAAAAATTTCGAAAAGAAACAGAACCTGCTCCATTAAAAGAACTCGCACTTTTTTTTTCAGGGTCTAAAATAACTGATATTGGAGTGCAATTCCTGTTAAAGAGCTTACGTTTCATGGACCTTCGCGATTTGAAAAGTCTTTCCATTGGCTTTGATGCCCGAAATGACTGCATTACTGATGAAACTTTAAAAAATATGATTGAGACAGTTCTTTTCTTATCTCAAACCAACACAATCATTAATATTTCGCTTTGTCTCATCACAAAAAACATGACCAATCATGGAATTTGGTGTGTTTTTGAGGGTCTTCTGAAAATTGCCCAAAGAATTGAAAATCTCACCTTAGTTTTTGGAAATGATAAGAGATTGAATAATGTTTCTTTGAAGAATTTGAAGGAAATGTTAAAAAAAACCACAAATTTGAAGAAATTGAATTTTGGGCTCATGAGTTCTAAATTAGATAGAAATGCATTGTCAGAAGTGTTGGATGGAGTGAATAGCATTGAAAATCTGAATAATTTGCATTTGTTTTTTAGCAATAAAGGGAATAAGTCGAAAGATTTGGAAGCAGCTTTTACTAGTGGGTTGGTAAAATGGAATAAAAAGATCAAGGAGAAAAATGTCCAGCTATACTTAGATTAATTTTAAATTAAACTTAATAAAGCTATTTTTAATAATTTTAAAACCTAATGAGGTTTTGTCGGTAAATATTATTTTGGATTTGATATTAAATTATGAAAGAATTTAAGTCGCTTTTGAATGCTTTATAAAACAATTTTAGATTTTATCAGAAGAATTTTTTCTTTTTTTACAATTTTTAAAATATTTTCAATTTTTTGCCAAAGTGTACAATTTTTAATTATTAATTATATATATTTTTTTATTTTTTTGCATTCAACACCTCATGTTAAAAGTCGACTCAAATGAACAACAAATATCTGAGCAAAAATCAATCATTTCTATACCAAACGCTGATATGTCAGTAGATTCTTTCCTGAACCAGAATTTCAACATAAATCCCATGGAATCAAATCCACAATCAAGAAACTCCCCCATCAAACCAAAAATCGATACTATCATTGAAGAACTCCCTTCAAAATCTTCTTTGCGGAAAAACAGACCAACCAATATTCTGACAGCTCACATTCCACAAGATTCATTGAATAAAAGCCCGAGTTTAGATAAAAGCCCGAGTTCTGTGAGTACTGTGAACAAAGGTGGCAATTCTGCGACCTTGAAGAAAATGTTTGGGATATTGGGAGATTTTGGTAGAGGGATAAAGAAAAATTTGACAATTATAAGCGGAAAAAGTTTTAACAATTTAGTGCAGGCCAACATTCAGAAAATTCAGGATAAATTAAAGTTTCTCAGGTAGATTATTTTGTAAAATTCAGGAAATTGCAAATTTCAATACTGATAGGAGCAAATCAACTGATGTGCTAACGGAAAAGGAGAAGAAAGTGTATCTCATGAAGAAAAACATAAAAATCTGTGACACTTTTGCTGGACTTCTAGCGGTTACAAATGCTGGATTGAGCTATTATGAGGTTGAAAAATATTACATAAAATAAAAATAAATATTTTGAGAAGAATGAATTATTTTACAATGTCGAGACGGATTCTAGTGGTAATATAATAAAGAATGCAAATGAGAGTGACGATGCAGTGAACGCGATGAGAGGGATATTAATGATTTTAACAGCTGGTTTGTTATTTTGTATCTATTTGCATTACCATTACAGTTTGAAGGTGCTCAAAATAAAACAATTGAGATTGAAAGAAGGTAGAAATGAATGTTAATTTATTTTTATTATATTTATTTTTTTTAGATACGATATATACTTCGGGATTGTGGCCGAAAATGATGATTGAAATGTTTATTTGTGCGATTTGTTGTCCACCTTATTTTGATTTCGTCTTTACAGGAACGATGTTGGCGGGAATATACACATATAGGTATTTTTTATATAAAAAAATGGAAATTTAGAAAAAAATTCAATTTTTTAGTTATGATGCAATCATTAGTGTTATAACTCTGTTTAAAAGTTATTTGCTGATCAGACTCTTTCAACATTATTCCGTTTGGACTAGCGAAGATTCGTTGAGAGCTTGGTATGGAAAATGAAATTTATTCTGAATTTAGATTATTTCCATTTAAGCAAAAAGGCAAAATGCCAGGCCACCTTTTATTTTGCCCTCAAATGTGAGATTAAAAAGCGACCTTACTTGGTAATAGGAATCCTCATGATCTCAACTATCGTTTATTTGGGCTTGGCAATGAGAACTTTTGAAATGTTTCATTTTTTTTTTTTCATGTTAAATTTTTTCATTAGTTCTTATCTTCCGAACCAAAATGCTGCAGGTTCTTTTGATTTCACTTACCTTGCGAACTCAATGTGGCTCATCATTATCACTATGACTACAGTAGGTTTCGGTGAGGGATATCCATCTACTCATCTTGGCAGATTCATTGCTGTTATCGCCTGCATAATAGGAATGCTTCTCGTTTCATTGATGGTCGTCAGTTTAACAGTTTCCTCAGAATTTTCTCCCGAAGAAGAAAAGGTTGATCATCATTTCATAAAATTTTTAAGAATTATAATCAAAAGGCTTTTTATGTTCTGAGGAAAATTTACACCACCGATAATGCTAAAGATAAAGCGGCAAATATCATAAAAACAATATTTATGTTAAAGGAAACGCTCAAAAACAAAGACCCTCAAAGTTTAGGCCAAAGGTTCGTTTGGATTGCCAAACTAAAAAAAAACATTAATGTTTTCAAAAATGATTATAAGTAAACGACTGATTATTTTTGATTTCAATTAATAATGTTTTTTTTTTTCAAGAATGGCTGATTCAGGCAACATTCCTGTTGATGAAATGTTAAAAAATCTACAGAAAAAGCTCAAATCGGATATCAGTGATATAAACAAAGAATTAAAGGATTCGGTGGATGTTGAAAAAAAATGTCTGGAATTTAAAGTCTTGAATTTTTATTGAAACTTTGAACTTTTTTTTTTAAAAAAGACAAGACAAAAAAGCATTTCTGAAAGACTAAGCAACATCTCAAAAATGCAAAATATTATCGCTGATTATACCATTTCGTTGGACTCCTTCTTGGAAAAACAAAGCAATTTAAGCAATTTATAAAAATGTATTTTTATTAATTTTTTCTTTTTATTTTTCAAATACTCTTTAAGGATGCAATTAAAAAAGAAACCCGAATCATGAAAAATAAATATTTAAAAATTATTATATTTTTCGAAATTTGGTCGCTAAACCCAATTTAACAAAAAATTATTTTAAACCAAATTCAAATTTCCAAAACAACAAAACATGTCTTCTCATAATTTTATCTCTAACGAAACTATTGACTCTGAAAACTTGAAAGAGATTGAAAATTTCGAAGCATTACTCAAAAAAACAGCCAAACTCACTGAAAAAAACAAAACATTATTCTTCAAAGACAAATCTCTTCTTCTAGAGCAAACCCGCACTCTTCAGATTAAATGCAAGCATTTACGTGAAGATGAAAACAATTCGAAGAAACATCGTTCAAAATCAGTAATTTCCCAACTTTGCAATGAGCCCTTCGATGCGAATCTCTCCTTCTGCCAAAAAAGCCATCGAACTGACAACACCAACTTCGCAGAATCTAAATATTCAGACCCTTCGAACCTTCCTCTAGTGAAAAACCCTCTGAAATTCAGCAATGCCTCTTCAATTCTCCATAATAACAATAATGAGAATGATGACCTATCTACGACTATCCCTCATTCTTTTTATGAAAAAGCGAGTGAAAGTAATAAAACCTACAATTGCCAGACTTATGAGAAAAAGATTGAGAGTTTAGAGGAAAAAATAAAGGAATTAAGACTGGAACTGGGTAAAAAGGAAGGGGAAATCAATAATTTAAAAAAAGGACTTTTGAATTCGAAAGGAGATTTCAATGAGGTTTTTGATTCTATGCAATCGAAAAAAATCGGGTTCAAGAAACTTTTCAACGATTTCAAAACGACGAAAAAAAATTATGAGGTTAAAGTGAAAAATCTGGAGAAAAAAAACCTGAGGATGGAAGAAATTTACAAGAAACAACAAAATGAAATGGAACAAATGAAGAGGTTTGTGGAGGAAATTCTTGTGAATTTGAAGAGAAATGAAAGAGAGTTTGAAATTGTGCAAAGGAATAATCAATTGATAATGGAGAATTTAAATGAATGTGAAAAGTTCAAAGAGACGATTTGCGAGGCTTTTGAGAGTTTTCGAGGGGGGATGCAGGATAAATTGAAATTTTATGCATTGAAACTGCAGAAATTGAATGAAAATGAAAAAATCATGGAGAAGATGACAGTTGAAAATCAGGAGCTCAAAGCGCAAAAACAGTTCCTCATGCAAAAAGTCAAACTAATTTGAAGTTTTTTTATTTATCAAGAAAAAAAATCTAAACTGAAATGCTAATATATTT
>Ga0302140_10008732_pt1 | contig 12588 bp, 7 predicted proteins | sample I_Bog_E1_1_FD_202095 | JGI IMG/M metagenome (GOLD analysis project Ga0302140, IMG submission 202095) | Peat permafrost microbial communities from Stordalen Mire near Abisko, Sweden - I_Bog_E1_1 | ecosystem: Environmental > Terrestrial > Soil > Wetlands > Peat | place: Sweden: Abisko, Stordalen...
TTCAACTCCGTCTGCGCCTCCCTCGGTGGCCGCGGATAAAGCGCCTTCGCCCCCGGCAAGTCCATCGCTCGGTACAGGGCAGCTTCGATCGCGCTAGCGCTGATCACGTCCTGCATCCATCGGGGTAGCGCGGCATGGGCCTGCCATCCTGCCAATGAAACGGTCAATGTTCCAAGGGTCAGCACCGTTGCGGAGAAAGATATCCTGCTCTTCAGCACAGCATGAAGTGAATTAGGGAATGATTTCAACCTGCACCTCCTCGCTGCCCAGGTTGTGCGCAATATCTTCTGCCGTGATTGAGAGTGCATAGCGCCCTGTAGGGAAATCTCGCGGCACGACCAGCGTCCCAACATTCGCAGCTGCTGCAGAACTCCATCGCAGACCTACAGGCGCAACTCCATCAAGACGGGCGGTTAGAGTTCGCGTGCTCGCAGAGGCGCTTGCCTTCACCTGCACAGTCTCTCCGCGTCTGAACTGTCTGCGATCAAGCATCACCTTCACCGTCGGAGGTGTGCTCGCAATCACAAATGTCTTCGCCTCTCGATAGGTGTTGCCCTTGTCATCTCGTAGAATCAACCGCACGTTGTAGCTGCCATCCTTCATTTCAGGCGGCGCAAGAAAGCGTGTCTCCCATAGACGATCGCTGTTCTCACCCTTCGCGTCTTCATCGCTGAGATGACGCAGAGGCTTGGTCAATCCAAATGGAAAGAGTGCAACCACTGACTGGATGGAAGGATCAGTATGTACCCGCAGGACAGGGTCGCCAGGTCGAATTACGCGTGGCCGCAAAAGAGAACGTGGTACCGCCAGAAAAGAGGTATATGGAGTAACGAGCTTGTACTTGCGCGCCAATTGAATGATCTCGTCGACTGCCGCACGTGTCTCGCCGTCGCGCGCAATCTGTTCGAGTAGAGCGTTCACACGCGCCTGCGCCCACAACCGCGGCAACTGCGTATGCTCCATAGCCACCGCGGGGAGATCTACCTTGGCCCGCGCGTCAAGCTGCCCTCCATCACGATTGCCCCGCACTGCAAACTGCACTCCTTTGTCAGCGCTGGCATATTGCCCAACCCACGAGGCCATCGATCGGGTATATACCGCATCATCCAGGGGATAAACCATCCGAACCTTGCCCTGCGGTTCAACGGTGAATCCCAGTCCGCTCACAGGGCTTCGCACGATCTTCGATAAAAAAGACTCCAGCTTGTAATCGACTGGCTCCGTTGACAGCACATGTTCCAGCACTCCGTCGTTGTGTGCCAGCAACCTCAGCAGAGGAAGATTCGCATCATCCCCGACTGCAAAAATATCCGTCTTCACCGGATGAGCAGCCTGCTTCCATTGCCTTGTATAGTTCGCTGCAATCTTGCTGGTAGTGACTGTCTCGCCGCGATCAGAGCCGCCGTCAGTGAGTATCACCAGGGAACAGTTATCGCTCGCGCACTGCTTAAGCCCCGCAGTCAAAGCCTTGCCAAGATCGGTGCCGCCACGCAACTTGCTGGCTCGCACAAACTCCAAAGCCTGCTGAACACTTGCGGCATCAGCGCTGACCGGCTGCGGCTTAAAGCTCGTTACGTCCTGATTGAATAGCAGCAGGTTAAAGTGATCCACGGGTCGCAGCTTACGCAGCAACGCTTCCATCGCCGTATAGCTGCGTTCCAGCTTTTCCCATTGCATAGAAAGTGAATTGTCAAAGAGCACAACCACCGTGCGGGGATCGCCTGTATCTGTCGACGCGGCAGACGCGGGCGCACTGGCTTTGCCATCGCCCACCAGTACCTCAGCCTGAAAGAATCCAGGTTCCGCTTCCCTGGTCTTTTGTGGAGCCCTTTCATCGGGAGAGGGCAAAGCTGTCTTCGGATTACGATAACTGATGATATCCAGCGTGTCGGCCTGGGAAGCATCCAGCTTCCATGTCGCTGTGAAGTCTTCATCCAGAGCAACATCCTTGCCATCAAAACTGCCTATGACATCATGCGGATCGCTATGCGTGATCTTGGCTGCGTAACTCTTCGACGTAATTTGAAAGTTCTGCATCGCATGCGCCGAGCGAATCTCGAAGTGCAACTCAAAGCTGCCAGCCCGCTGCTGCTGGTACACATCCGGCTTCAGTCCCAACAACAGCAATTGCTGCCAGTCATTTACTGTCAGTTTCTGGTGATATTCGATCTCAAGCCGTTTGGTTCCCCATGCAGGAATTGGAACGATCTTGGCACTGAAAAGAGAGGTGCTTTTGGCATCAGAACCGTCGCGTTCTCCCATCTCCAGCAATCCTGGATCGATAGCTTGCGCTTTCGCCTGGTTGTAAATCTCTTCCGCTCGTCTGCGCTCCAGGATTACCGCAGGAATACGCACCGCGCCATCCCAAACCGCAAAATCAGAGACGGTGCTGCGATCCGGCAACGCAAACATATACGTGCCTTCTTCTATCTGGTCCGTATGATTCGCAAAGATCTGCAGAATCCGCACACGGGCATCGCCATTGTCGATAATCACATCGATCTTCATCTCGGCCAGCGAAAGAACCGCTGGGTCAGGTGCCTGCTTATCTCGCGGGATCAGAACACCTGCATCTGCATAGGCCACAGAACTTGCTGTCAGACATAGCCCCGCAAGTAGTGTGCCCGCCAACACAAACGCCAAGCCTTGAAATCGTGTTGTCCAGATCTTGTAACTCACCGCACTCTTCACCACTGCCCGCATCTCCGTACTATCTATTCCAGCAATTTCTCTGCGATCCGGACCAGCCCATTCTCTGTTCCGACATAAACCTCGCCATCGTGCTCAGCTAAAGCAGTTACGTTCGTTGAAGGTAGACCTGCCATCACTTGGCGCCAGTGTCCGGTCGCGCGATCGCACACCCACAACCCCTGGCCAAGTGTGCCTGCAAATACATGCGAATCCGTAACCAGCATCGCGTTAGGATTCACCACCATCGCGCGAGTTACACCATCCATCGGCGAGAAGTGTCCATTCTTATCAAGTGCCATTACGCCTGCGCCATAAGTACCAATCATCCATTCGCCATCATTGGAAGCTACTGGCACAATTGCCGTAATCCAGTTATGTTTCAATCCGGAGTTGCTCACTGTAAGATTGCGCGCCACGGACTCATTCTTCAGCAAGGAAATACCGCCCAACGTTCCAGCCAGGATCTGTCCGTCTTCAGCGCGTACGCCCAGCGCGTATACGTGGTTATTCACCAGCCCCTGAAATGCATAGAGACTCTGCGCTCCTCCCGCATCCACAAAGGTCAGTCCAGCGGGAGTTCCAACCACCATGCCGCCTTGGATAAACGCAATGTCCGTCACATGATCCGCAATCAATCCATCCCGGCGCGTCATCACCTGGCGAGGCTTCCCTTGCGTATCAAATAAAACAAGACCATTCGCCGTAGCGACAGCCATCGTCTTTCTTATCGGATCAACCACAATGCGATTGATGCAGAAAAGATGATCGTCTTCCTGGTGTTGCGTAGCTTGCTCGCTCCGATCCTTGTCAACAGCCAGCACATCCAGACCCCGATCAAAGTAGCCAACCCACAGTCTTCCATCTGGCCCGAACGCCAAAGCAGAAACATTCCCATCCGTCAGCGTCGCAGTCAAGTTAATCGTTCCACGATCAGATGACAATTGAGTGTCAACTGGTTCCCATCCACCATCCTGACGCCGCCGCTCAACTCCGTCTCGCATCACCGCATACAGGCTCTTGTTCCCGCTCACCGCGCTCGTGTCATCGGTGGCCTCAAAGAATCCCTCTGCGGCTCCAGCCTTGCTATCCCCCGGCTGGTCCCAGTCATGACTCGCGGCCCCCAGCCTGCGTGCGCCTTCGAGCGAAACGAGCCGGATCCCCTCATCGAGCGATCCGATGGTAAGTCGCCTGTCGTCCGCAAATAACGCATGAGCAAAAACATTTTTCGCCAGCACCCGTGCCGGTCGCCCTCCATCAAATTCCTCAACGCCCAGAGGAGTACCCACAAAGACCCTATCGCCAGATACTGCAATTGAATCCACTTCCTCATCCGGCAAGCCCGGCTGATTCGTCGACGAACTCATCTCAAAACTATCTACCTGCCCTGCGTGCCAATGTCGAACGCCGTGATCCCGGGTACCTGCCCAGAACCCCGTTGCGTCCGAGGCAAGCGCAGTCACCGCGAGATTTGCCAACTGCGGATCAAAGCTCTCCAACGCTTTTCCGGAATAGTTCAATAGCCCGCGCCGTCGCGTGCCAATAAGTAAATCTCCACTGGAGAGAGGCAGCAGCGAGGTAACATCGCGCGCCTCCGCGTCATCGGCATAGAGTTGACGAAAACTCCCCGACCCATCCCCGCGACCGCTGTCAGAAAATATAAGGATACCCGCGCCAGACGTTGCAATCAGTAACTCTGGCTTGCTCGCTCCACGCAGTTTTGCAACGACCATCTGCCCTAGCGCAGCGGCAGGAAGATCCATCCCAACCTTGTAATTCTTAAGCAGGGAATCATCCGGGCCATAAATAAAAAGTCCAGACGGGCCGCTAACATATAACTTGCCGCGATAGTAAGCACCGGAGGTATAAGTCACAGGCGAGGCAATCGCCTCAAAGCCTGGATTTTCCATCCTGCCAAGGCTTCGCATCTGGAAGGCAAATCGCCCTTCCCGCGCAACTGTAACGCCCGCGCTGTCCAGTGAATGTTGCACTCGTGTAAACACAAAAGCCGCAGCACCCAGCGCAATGACAGTGGGTACAGCAGCTATCAGAATCCAACGGGATCGACGCATCGCGGAGAAGTCTCTTCCGCCTTCCGCATGAAGAGTAATCTACAGTACCACGGTTTTCTTTCAGCTGCGCTAAGAGAACCAGCCTGTACACGCTCCTTTCTTGAAACACTTCAAACTGTCGAATCCGCACCAAACTAAGTGTGGAGAAGAACTTCCTCATTTACGCAGTTGCGCGCCTCAGCCACGCTGTTTTATTCACGGTTGCCGTCAGTCCACTCCGCTCGTCTACTATTACAGGGAAGATTGCTCAGCCGGGAACTTCGCTCCTAAACGCACCTTAGTGAACGGCGTCCGGCAACTGTACACATGCTCGAACGCAGTCGCCACCCTGGCATAAATTTAAAACTCCTCGTATAGCCGGGTTCCTGTCGGCAAACATTTCGAGGACGTGACAATCGAAGTCAAGAAATTGTTAGTGTTTACTCAGCTCTCACAAAGGATGCTCATGAAACGTATCTCAACCGCAGCTCTCCTTCTCGCACTCGTCGCCCCTGTCCTCACGCTCAATCCCAATTCCGCCTTCGCGCAGCAGCCGTCCAATGCTCCGATCCGTGTTGTAATCGTCGGCTTGGAGCATGGCCACGCAGGCGGATTGCTCTCCGCCATTCCCGATCACAAAGATGTCCAGCTAGTCGGCATTTCCGAGTCCGATACCGCCCTGGCAGATCGCTACGCCAACCAGTTCCATCTGGATAAGAAACTCTTCTTCACCGATACCGACCAGATGCTCGATAAGGTTCATCCAGACGCCGTACTCGTTTACACCGCAATCTCTGACCATCGCAAAGTGATCGAGATTGCCGCGCGTCACAACCTGCCCTCAATGGTTGAGAAACCGCTGGCCACCACCGTCGCGGACGCACTCGCCATCCGCCGTGTCGCCGAAGAACATCACGTCCAGGTCCTCGTCAACTATGAAACAACCTGGTATCCCAGCAACACCGAGGCCTACCACGAAGCAGAGGCAGGCAAACTCGGAGCTATCCGCCGTGTCGTCGTACACGACGGCCATGAAGGACCAAAGGAAATTCACGTCGGTCCCGAATTCCTCAAGTGGCTGACCGATCCCGAGAAAAACGGCGCAGGCGCCATGTTCGATTTCGGCTGCTACGGAGCCGATCTGATGACCTGGCTCATGCATGGAGAAACACCCATCAGCGTCACCGCCGTCGCCCTCACCGACAAACCCGACATCTATCCCAAGGTGGACGACGATGCCACCATCATCGTTCGTTATCCCAAGGCACAGCTAGTCCTGCAGCCATCCTGGAACTGGCCCTTCGCTCGTAAGGATATGGAAGTCTACGGCTCGACCGGCTACGCCATCACTGTAGCTGCAGATGATCTTCGCGTTCGCTACGCGGGTGAAAAGGCCGAGGCCGACATCAAGGCGCCACCTCTCACAGAAAACCAGCAAAGCTCACTCGACTACCTCGTTGGAGTTCTTCGCGGCCAGATCCATCCCCACGGTGATCTCACCTCGCTCGATACCAACATGATCGTCGTACAGATCCTTAGCGCCGCGCGGGAATCAGTAAAGACCGGCCGCACCATCCAACTCAAGCCGCTGCCAAAGTAAGGAATCACCGCGCTCTTAGGGGCTTGTCGATCTAAGTAAAGTTAACGGCCAGCTTGATCTCACATGCTCATACTGCACTGTTTAATCACCGAACGGCGATAGAATTGATGCATTGCAATGAGAGGCCTATGCGTACAACAGTTATTCTCGATGACGATCTTTTTAAACAGCGGCGGAGTTTACCGGAATAACGGAAAGGACAGCGCTCATTCGTAAGGCCTTCCAGGCATTAATCCACCTGGAGGCCTCGCGCCGCCTCGCCGCATTGGGTGGAACCATGCCCGAACTGGAAGACGTCCCGCAGCGGCGCTTCGAATAGGTCATGATTCTTGCCGACACCACCGTTTGGATCGACCACTTCCGCGCACACAATCCGAATTTGCAAAGCTTGCTCCAAATCGGAAGTATCGCCATGCACCCTTTCGTGGCAGCGGAAGTCGCCCTCGGTTTCCTGCGAAACCGCCAGCAAACTCTTACCGAGTTGGATCTGCTGATTCAGGTCCCAGTCGCCCGCAATTGGTGAAGTGCGTCTCCTGATTGAGTCCCATTCGCTTTATTCGAGAGGGATCGCCCTTACTGACGCGCATCTCGTAGCGTCATGCCTTATCTCTCCGGGGACGCAACTATGGACGAGAGACATCCGTCTCAAGCGAGTCGCGGAACTCGTGGGAATCGATGCTGCCTTGGCCTGATTTCTGCTCAATAGTTCTACTCGTTCCGCAGCACCTGCATTGGCTCAACCGTTGCTGCCCGGTAAGCGGGCAGCAACGTCGCTGAAAGCGCAATCGCCAGCACCCCGCCTGCTGCAATCGCATAAGAAACCGCATCGAACTCCGGCATCTTCCCTAGCAGAGTACCGATCACTCGCATCAGTCCCAGGCTCAATCCCACCCCGAAAATCACACCGGCTCCGGCCACACCCAGCGCTCGCTGCAGCACCGATCCAAGCACCTGGCCACGTTGCGCCCCGAGGGCAAATCTCAGCGCAAACTCAAAGCGCCGCTGCGCCACCGTGTACGCCGTCACGCCGTACATCCCAATCATCGCGAGCAGAATACTTACCCCGGCAAAGCTGCCGAACAACAGCGTTCTAAAGTGCTGCGCCCGCTCGCTCTCGCCCACATTCTCCCGCATCGTCGAACTCAGCACCGCGACCTCGGGAAAATTCTGCTTCATGAACTTCTCCAAAGTCGCCGACATTGCCCCCGCATCCGACTTAGTTCTCACCATCACCTGCATATCCGTCGCCGCATGTGAATGCTGGCTCAGAGGCGCGTAGAACGTCGGATAGGGAACTGATGCAGGGGAATCCTGCCGCACATCGCCCACCACGCCCACGATCGTGATCCATCCGGCAAGATAATCCCAGCCGCACTTGATCTGCTTGCCGATCGGGTCTTCCCCTGGAAAACTTTGCTTCGCTAACGATTCGCTGATCACCACTACAGGCTCCGAACCCACCAGATCTGCTGCGGTAATTCCACGCCCGCGCAGTACCGGAATTCCCATTGTCTCGAGGTATCCCGGCGTCATCGCAAAAATATTAGCGTTCGGCAAATCAACCACGCCTGGTTTGAAGTCGCTTTTTCCTTTGATCGCATAGCCGACATTCGATCCGCCGGTAGTCATCGGTGCACCAGAAACAGCAGCCACATTCGCTACGCCAGGTACAGCACCCAGCCTCGCCAACACCAGATTCAGAGAAGCCACATCCGCCTGCCCGTCCGGAGAATCCACGGCGAATCGCTCCAGCGAAGTAGGGTTCGGATTACTGATATGCGGCGACATATGCGTGTCCAGCATCACTAGCCGCTCCGCTGTAAATCCGAGATCCTGCTGCGACTCCGCAATCAACTGTCGCACCAGCAGCAACGCCGCCACACTCAGCATCAACGTGAGAGCAACCTCACCAACAATCAGCCCCTGGCGCAGCCGTCCTGAAGCCCGCGTCTCCATCCCCCGCGCGGAGTCCTGTTTCATCGCCGATGCGGGATCAACCCGCCACGATCGCCACAACGGCAGCAGCGCCGTGAGACCCATCGTCAAAAGGCTTACTACGAATGAAAACCCGATAACATCAAAATTGAGCCGCACATCGCCCAGCCGCGGCAGCTCCGTAGGAGCCAGCTCCACCAGCAGCTTCAGTGCAGGCAGCGCGATCAGCACCCCAACCGCGCATCCGCCAATCGCCAGCAGCAGCACTTCCAGCCCGGCCCGTCGAGCCAGCGCACTTCGCGTAGCACCTAGAGCAGCGCGGATCGTTACCTCCCGCCGCAACCGCGTCGCGCGGACCAGTTGCAGATGCGTGATATTCGCACACACGATCAGCAGCACCACGATCACCGAACCCATCAGCAACCTCAGAGTCGGACGAATCTTTCCTACAAGCTGCTCCTGTAGAGACACCGCATCCAGCGCCTTCAGTTTGTCCTCGGGATAGGCCGCCTGCAACTGCCTCGAAAATGTCGCCATCTCCGCGCTCAACTGCTCCGCCGGCACACCCGGCTTCACCTTGACGATCGCTTGCTGGTTATACGAGGTCCGGTTCGCTACATCCGGAGCCGATGGTGCCTCGATCCAGACCTTCGTCTTGCCCGGAAACGAAAATCCATCCGGCAGCACGCCCACAATTACTCGCAGCTTGCCGTAATATTTCAGGCTCTGCCCCAGCGCCTGAGCCGCAGATCCAAACTGCTGTCGCGCAAATGCCGCGCTCACCATCGCTTCTTCCGGATTGGTCAGCGAATTGTTGTTCGTCAGGAACAACCGCCCGGCTACTGGCTCCACGCCCATCACCTGTCCAAACTGCGGGCTCACCATGCCGATATCCGTGTACAGCATCCGCGAACCAGCCTGGATTCCATCCTGATAGAAGTTGTAGTAAGCCGCTGACTCCAGCGAACTCACCTTGTTCGCCAGGTCCGTAAAGTCAGCCCCACCCACCCGTGGAATCGACCGTCCCTTTTCCGTAAACCGCGAGTTGATCCCGTAAATGCGATTCGCGTCGTGATATCCCAGCGGGCGAAGCAACACGCAATCCACCATCGTAAAAATCGCCGCATTCAGCCCAATACCTAAAGCCAGCGTCAGAATCACCGTGAGCGTGAACGCCCCGGACCGTCGCAACTGCCGAATTGCAAACCGCAAATCCTGAATGGTGTTCCCCAAAAAGTCGCGCATCGTGTCTCCCTGAACTGGCTGTCGAGTACGTGTCACGTTGCAATTCAATCACCACCGCGCACTCCTGTATTTCAGGCATTTAGCGATGTTGCGGCACTGAAAGATGTCCAGATGCGAAAAGAGGCGTCCATATTTGGACACCTCTTTTCGGCATAGCTGTCTTCGTTTTTCGATTTAGACGATCTTCATCGCTTCCGGATCCCAGTGAATAATCGCGTCCTTCTCATAGCTCAGGTTACTCAACAAAGCCGCACCCGCTGCGCGGAATCCAAAGACCGCATCCTCAACCACCGGCTTGCGCGAACGTACAGAGCTGAAGAAGTTGTAGAAGTGGTCGTAGTGGTCGCTGTATCCAGGCTCCGCCACGTACTTATCCTCGCCCAGCGGAGGCATGCTCATCGGATGCTCGATCGGATACTTCTTGTGATATTCCTCGATCAGCCGATCCTGCATCGCATCGGTATAGGTGCCAATCGTGAGGCCCGGTCCCTTCTCTCGCGGCGAACGATTAACAATGACCGATCCGCCCGCAATCTCCATCGTCCCTTCTGAACCCGTGAACAGGAAGCCCTCGTTGTCCTCACCGCCATTCACAAAATTCACCCGAAGGCTCAGGTTGAATCCCTGCGGATAGTCAAACAGCGCCAGCATTACATCCGGAACATCCCGCCCATCCTTCCAGAAGCGCAATCCACCCGTAGCCATCGCACGCGTCGGACCATGAGCGCCGGTAATGAAGTGCGTACCGCTGAAGAGATGCACAAACAGATCGCCCGCCACGCCGCTTCCATAGGCCTTCCACTTACGCCACTGAAAGAAGTGCTCAGCATTGAATGGAATCTTCGGCGCCGTGCCAAGAAAACGCGGCCAGTCACACGTCTCCGGTGAGGCATCCAGCGGAATCGTGTAACTCCACGCGCCCATGGTCGAATTGCGATCCCATCTTGCCGAGACCATGTTCAACTCACCAATCGCGCCCGCCGCCAGCAGCTCCTTCGCCTTCAGGTACACCTTCGAGCTGACTCGCTGGCTTCCGATCTGGATAATCCGTTTTGTCTCACGCGCCGTCTCGATAATCTCCGGACCATCCGAATACAGATGAATCATCGGCTTTTCGCAATAGACGTCCTTGCCCGCCTTCATTGCGTCGATAGCCGCCTGTTTATGCCAATGATCGGGAGTAGCAATAATTACCGCGTCGATATCTTTACGCGACAGTATCTCGCCGTAGTCTTTGGTCGTGAAAATATCCTTGCCCCACAACTCCTTGCTGTGGTCCAGACGGCCCTGGTAGCAGTCAGCCACAGCCAGCAGCTTCACTCCCGGCACCTCCAGCGCAACCCGCGTATCGCCTTGTCCCTGGATGCCCGCTCCAATCAGCGCAATCTGAATATGATCGTTCGCCGCAATAGCCTTTCCACCCTCAGCGCCTGCAAGTGCATTCAACTTTGCTCCGGTCAGCGAGCCTGCCGTCGCAACACTCGCCGCCTTCAAAAAATTCCTGCGATTCAACATCTGCATGATTCCCGGTCCCCCGTATCAATTGGTTGTTATCTAACTGAATTTCTGCACAAAAGCGAAATCGTTCTTCGCCGACTCCAGCTCAGACACTGGATAAGGAGCTTCCTGCTCCACAAAACAGTGCTCAATCCCCGCAGCCTTACCCGCCGCAAAAATCGGTCCGTACTTCACAAACCCGGTTCCCAAATCCGTTCCTACAGGGCGCTCCGAGCCTGTCAAGCTGGTATCCGGGTGAGACACGGGTTTGAAATCCTTTATGTGCAGCATACGGAAGCGTCCCGGATATTTCTTGAAATATTCCACTGGATTGCCACCGGCCACCACCATCCAGCCGCAATCAATCTCGAACTTGACCAGATCCGGATCAGTTTCCTTCACCAGAATGTCATACCCGGGCGTTCCGTCCGGCATCTTGGCAAATTCAAAGTTGTGGTTGTGATACGCATACTGCAATCCGGCAGCCTTGGCCTTCTTCCCAACCTCATTCATCAGCGCAGCAGATTTCTTGAAGCCATCCACATCCATCTTCGGTAACTCATGCATACCCGGATGCACCGCGAACAACACTGAACTCACAGCGTAGTGGGCGCCCAGCGCATGAGCGTCCTCAAACTGCGCCTCTACTTCTGATCCAGCCAATTGCAGATGCGCACTCGGACAAACGAGCCCGGCATCATCCAGCAGCTTGCGGAACTCCTTCGCCGAAAGCTTCGCATATCCCGCCGTCTCTACCTCGCGATAACCGATCGCCCGGACCTTGGCAAGCGTTCCCGCCGTATCTTCCATCAGTGGCTTGCCGACACTGTAAAGTTGAATCCCGATCGGTAATCCAATTGGTCCGGCTCCCGCAACGCGTGGCAGCAGGGAAGTGGAAACAGCGGCCACAGCAGCGCCGCCCGCAACAGCACAAAAACTTCTTCTCGAAATTCCAGACATCGTAGCCTCTTCTTGTAGCTCTTATTTCGTTTCTCTTCCCGTTGCTTGGTATTCGTCTTACGGAATTACCTGCGGCGCCAGCTCCGCATCGGCTACTGAAGTGCTGCGTTCACGACCAGTCTGCCGGTCCGAGAACGTCGCCAGGAACAATATCAGCACCACCGCCGAAGCCGCCGCAGGGAACAGCCAGATCGACCGCCACTGGTAGCTCACCACGCCCGCGACCGTATTCGAATAATGCTCCACCACCGCGCCCGAAAGCCAGGAACCAACAAACATCCCGGCCCCATAGGTAAGAAAAGTCATCAACCCCTGCGCTGCAGCCCGCAGCGCTAAAGAAGCCTTGCGATCAATGTAGATCTGCCCAGTCACAAAGAAGAAGTCATAGCAGATACCGTGCAGCACAATACCCGCCCACAACATCCACATCCCTGAACCCGCATTTCCGTATGCGAAACACAGGTAACGCAGCACCCACGCCAGCATTCCAGCCACCAGCATGTACTTCACACCCAGCCGCCGAAAAAACCACGGGATCAGCAGCATGCACGTCAGCTCTGAGATCTGCCCCCCCGTCATCTTCCCCGCAGCATTCGATACCCCCACCTGGTT
>Ga0302140_10008734_pt1 | contig 12587 bp, 15 predicted proteins | sample I_Bog_E1_1_FD_202095 | JGI IMG/M metagenome (GOLD analysis project Ga0302140, IMG submission 202095) | Peat permafrost microbial communities from Stordalen Mire near Abisko, Sweden - I_Bog_E1_1 | ecosystem: Environmental > Terrestrial > Soil > Wetlands > Peat | place: Sweden: Abisko, Stordalen...
GCTGCTTACACATGCGCACCAAGCTGCTGAGTACAACAAACAAATCAACGCGCAACGGGCTCGAAGCAATGAATATCTAGATCGCCATTGGAGGCAACCTCGTGAAGCACCTCCATCAAATATCGCCCCTCAGCCGGTTGGCACCAACGATGGGCTACCATCTACACAGGCACTTCAGTCCCCCCGCACGTCACAGAGTAGTGCCCAGCAGTCAGCGATGTCTCATCAAACACCACAGCACATGATGGGTGCTCAAGGATATTCACAAGCTCCACATCCCCAGAACCCTATTGCTCAGACACCCATGCGAGGGATACCCCCAAGTTCCATGAGACCAGATCAAATGGGGAGGTCTCCAGGTCTAGCTCTTGCCGCTGGGAACCTTCAACAAGGAAGCAATCCATATGGGTTTACTCAACAGAATATGTGGCCTCCCTCTCAAGCCCAACAGTCACCACAACACTTCCCAGGTTATGGGACTCACGCACCTCAACAGTCACCTCACATTCAGCAGTCTCCACACCAACAACCACCGCAACTTCGCCATTCGGGCAGTAATCCGCAAATGCAACAGACCATGCAGTACCCCGGCATGCAAGGTATGGGTCAGGGCTATCCTGCGCAAGGACGAGGCCTCTATCAACCCGATCAAGGCTCGCAACAATTCATGCAGCCTAACACATCCGGCCCTCAACCTGGCACTCAGGGTTGGTCGGGCCAGCAGCCTTCAAATTCTGGAAATAACTGGGGAGGCTGGGCCGGACAGCCCCAATGACAGCATTGATGACAATATAATTCCCAGTCCTCACGTCTTACGAAAATAATGGAATGATGATTCCTCGTCATACGACTCGCGCAATACATACCTGCACAGCAGGAACCGTTGGTCGGCCTACTGAGAGAGAGGCATAATTTGTCGGTTCAGCAAGTATCTGGTTGCATTACCAGGTAGAGGAGTTGGCGTCCTTGCTATTGTGCTAAGTCTCCTTTGTAACTTTCTACGCGATGTTCTTGTAAAGTACAGCATGCGTAGGCTGGATTGTTCTCTTTTGCCAACCCCATATACCTCTGTCGTTCTAATTCTGGCTTTCCTAATTCTTTTGTTTCTCCACACACTTTTCAATTCTGGCGCCTACTTCACTGGCTTGTTTTACTGGGATGGATTATGCAGTCTTTTTGATGGCACATCGGCATAGGGTTTTGCGCTTTGAGAGCATTAAGGGTTGCTGGATACTTTTGCTGGGGATACACATGTCTGCATTGCATTTTGCTGGAGGTTTGAATTCGGGAATTCTTTGGTTGGAGTTGCGTGGGATAGGGTATCTTTTCGATCAGCCTCAGTGCAAGTAGGAATAATCACGCCCATTTTTTGTCTCTCGGACGATTCAATGGTCTCGACCTTCACATTGATTTGGCATACGGCGCTGAGGATGCCTGTGAAGTTGCACAATAGTTTCGTTATCGGTCCTGGAGCCTCTAAGTAGATCATTGGGGAAAGGGGAGCGTCTCCGATGGACATTGGCCTTTACGTCGCAAAACGTTGTTGCTAGCTTGTCGTCCCTTTTCGCCTCCTAACATCTGCTTCCACAACTGCAAATGTGACCTCACTGCAGATCGTCATCCTGCACCTCCTGCCGCACCAATCATTTTTGTGGACGCTCGGAAAAGATGCAGCGAAACCAACCGTTTTCCCCACATATCAATTCTGTTGCGGGGTCGATGGCATGGAATTTCCATGGTCAGTGTCCTGAATGGTGGATTTATTTACTTGTCCAATCTAAATTGCACCCTCTGAGTCGTGAACCTCTCCCCCGGGCCATGGGGCTGCGCTTCTTATATAACAAGGAATGGATTTTAATAATACCCGCGAGATTCGTCAATTCCCTGGGTTTTACAAACTACCGGCGCTGAACATTACTGTATGAGAACCAGCTTCGAATGTTTTGCAGCATGCTTTTCCAAGCGCTATTGTTTGCTGTGCTGCCTTTAGTGTTAGCAGTCCCAAAACAGTCCTTAGCGTATGTGCATGAAATCCCCTGCATTTTGTTGCCAGAATGAATCATTGCTGATATCGAACAGCAGGGATGGGACGTTCTTCTACAAAGGCCATGACTTGAGTTCCTTGAAGATGCTGGAAGATGGTGGGTGTATATACAAGGACACCACGCGCAACAACGAGACGAGGCCTGCGGAAGCTATTCTCGGAGACGGTGGAATGAACACCGTCCGTCTTAGAATATGGGTAAATCCAGTTGGTGGAACGTATGGTTTAGAATATAACCTCGAGCTCGCAAAACGGTTTCAGAATGAGGGCTATAAGATATACCTTGACTTTCACTTTTCGTATGTCGCCAACACTCCTATTCATGGTTTGCAGCTTGACGTTTAAGCAGAGACTCGTGGGCCGACCCACAAAAGCAACCACCACCGGTTGCGTGGCCTACTACACTCGGTCCATTGGCGTCTGCCCTTCGAGGTTATGTGAAGGACTCACTTGTCTCTTTCAAAGAAGCTGGTATCACTCTAGACCTCGTGGCCCTTGGAAATGAGATTCGTCACGGGATGCTCTGGCCTATTGGGCAGGCCGACGTAGATGTGGAACCATGGTCCAAGACCGTCGCCAACTTCTCAAATCTAGCCACACTTTGGAAAGCAGCGAGAGCTGGTGTAGATGATGCGGTTTTTGCTGGAGTGACAAAGCCGCAAGTTTTGATTCACATTGACGACGGCTGGAATCTCACATTACAGCGAAGATGGTTTGGCGCTATGGTTGAGAATGGTCTGCCTACGACGGCTTGGGATGTGTTCGGGTTTTCATTTTACCCCTTTTATGGAACAGCCGCTACTTTCGACAACCTCAAGACGACTTTGAATACACTGGCTGAGGAGTACAGGAAGCCGCTGCAAGTGGTAGAGACTGACTATCCTGCCATCTGCGATGGACGCTATAATCCTATACCGCCATCTTCCGAACCAGAGATTCCGTACGATGTGGCTGGACAGACGATCTGGACTGACGACATTATAAGTATTGTGCAACAAGTCCCCTTTGGACTTGGCAGAGGTGTTATGTATTGGGAACCAGCGTGGCTTAACAATACTTCTCTCGGAAGCGCTTGCGACGATGCAATCTTGTTCAGTGCGGATTACACCAATCCCGAACAGACTGTCGGATACTCGAGGACTTCGGTAGATATGTTTAATGTCAAGTCCAGAGCTTAAGTGAACTACACAAGTCTTTCACGGGGTAAGGTAGATACATAATTTATTCGTATATATGAAAATCTCCATAATCTAAAATGTCTAGCACATCTCAATCGTCTAACATGATCTAGAAACGTAAATCTACATGCCCATAATCTTCCTGTGCCTTTTAACAGTATTCAATGCGGTTCCTACTTTAACGGCCATCCTCGAGTTGAGGACGTACTCTTCTCCCCATTTCTGGGTCTTTTCCAGCCATTCATAGCACTCATTGACTTTGGCATTGTGATCCGCACCTTCGAGATCCTTTTCCCTCCAAGCAAGACATGCCATCTCATAATGAGCGTTAGGGCAAGTCCAGTCGTCCTTCAAATGGCCTTTGAATTCACTTCTGCAGAAAAGATATTAGTGTCTCGGTCCTGTTGGGATAATGGGAAGTGGCTTGCCTATCATGGTTCAGTATTTGCCCATTCAAGAATTCCCTCGCTTCGTCACGTCTTCCTAGGTTTCTCAACGTAGTGGCGTTGATGATCGCATGAATGGCCGTTTCATCTAAATCACCCTTGAACTTATCACCATGGCTCACTCTCTCCCAACTCAAGGTGCTCAGGGTCTTCTCCAGCAAGGCGTTGTCCTGCTTCTTCAGACCACCCCAATGAAGTGTCATCTAACCAGCAGATCAGCAAGGGCATTTTTTGAAGCCAAGAAAGAGCTCGGAAGTTGTGAAACTAAGTTTCCAAAAAAGGTGCAACTTCTTCTGAAGCTCCATGTCTCTGAGCTCTCATGCAATATACAGGGGTTGGCATATAGACATAAGCTTACCTCTGCCAAGGGGCTGACTCCAATAGCATCTACGAGATCCACCTTCCACGACTTAACTCGCTCTTCCCATTTCGCTACCTTCCTAACAATATAAGTGTCGAATGGAAGCTCTCTAGACATTACTTTCTGTCTCCCGGAAAGGGGTGGTCCTTTCCGGATGTATTCCGTTGCCTTCTCTTTGTACTTTGTCGCAGAAGTGGGGTCGCTCTCTCTCGCATTTCGGTACAGCTCAACATAGGCAATACCAGTGAGGTAGGCGTAGAGTGTGGGGGACCATGTTGAAAGTTCAGCACACTGAATCCAGCTTCTTGCACAAAGAGCGTAATCGTGTATGAACATTGTCGTAAGAGAACTGTCCAAAGCAGACGAAGTTAGCGCGCTTCTTCCGAGGAAGCTTTGTGAATAGATCATTCCAGCCGTTTCCGCCAATCTAACGTGCTGTGGTTCGTTTGACGATTGACATTAAGGAGAGCTCGATAGCTCGAGAAGCGGCAACTTACAGCTCAAACATATTGATCACCGCAATCTGCTTCATATTCGAGTCGGAATTCTCTGACAGGATCTTGACGGCAGCTGCGAGATTCCTGTTATACGCATGCATGCGAGCTTCTTCCATCTTCCATAGTCTTGAATCGGGATATCGCTTGCGCATATCGGTCAGCAGGATCTTACACCTTGCTCTGGGCCATCCTGCGAGATCATCGTCTGCCCCACTGTCTGTGGGCAGGATATCACAAAATCCGACTAGGCCATTATAATAGGCACTGTAAAAATGGTATAATTAGCATCTTCCAGCTTTATAAGTTTGGAGTAGAAAGCATAAGCAGGCGGATTGGGTAAGCTAAACTATCTTCTTTGAGAGATGCCTGGATATGCCACCGCTGCTGTCGGGTCGCACTCTCAAGTGCACCAAAACTCGAGAGATATGTAATGAAAGAGGAGAGCCTTGCTCATTAATGAAAAATGCATGGTCTCTAGACTTCAAATCTCCCCCAGTTGTGGTACATTCAATATTAGTATGGGGCAACCAGCTCTGACCACCATTGGTGTGGACAAAACGAAGAAGCGTTAATAGAGAAAAGTGGGAATTGAGTTTAAGAAAGCCTGTTGTTCTTACAGCAAGCTGATACCAGCAATTGCGCTGTTGAAGTTGTTGAAGCGGGCAGCTTGCCAAAGATAGCGTGTCCCTCTTTCCCGGTCGCCCTTGAACCCGACAATATAGAGAATTCTATTGAACATAGGATTATCGACCATCCCGAAAATAAGGATCAGAAGTCCAAATGTGAGCCTTGTTCCAGAATGGATAAAGATATCTGTGTGGGAGGTTATTCCAACGGAAGCGGGGTCAATATCCAACAATTTAGACTCGACACGGGTAGGTTGTAGAGACAGATTGTCAACATCGCGTTCAAGACCCAAGGGCTCATTTCTATTGACTTCGTCCAACGAATTTGGGATTTCGAGACTAGTCTTCTCGTTGGGCTGCTGTTCATGGCTATTGGATGGGGAGATATTCGTAAAGGCTGGTCCTGAGAGATTACCGCTAGGCACTGACGGGGCAACAAGAGATCCGTCTCTAGATCCGGTCCGTTTCTTCAGGTAGTTTGACTCAATCTCCATGATTCCATTCAGAGTCAGGTAGGCCTTTCTCAGCTTATAAAAGCCCTTGATTGCTTCAGTTACCGAACCACTAAGAACGGCACACACGGCGCTGGTCAGTTGCGATACTATGGCAGTGATTAGGTACTAAAGTCTTCATAGAATGGGTGGTGGAAGCCATACTAGCGTAGCATAAGAGATATTCTGTTCCCGGAGGATAAATAGAAGACTTATATGCGGTGGGGGATGCTTGAGCTTTTTTCATGTCTTCCCAAGTCTTGTTCTCAGCAATATGCAGAGTATTTGCAGCATCTTTGAGAAGTTCCTTCTCCACCCCTAACATGGAAGCGATGAAGCTCGAAATTCCTCGGCCGAGATGATGGTAAGCAGAGTTATGCTGCTTCAAGATTCTATCTGCCTCGGCAATATCATCGTTGAGGAGTTGCAGGAGTGCATGCTCAACTTGCTGAAGATGTTCATCCTCTTCTTCAGCGACCATTGCCGGAGCCTTCGCCGTCGTTGCTGATCGAAACCATCGGCTCATCTTGACCGATATATCTTGTTGCAATTTGAGAACGCAGTGAACCGGAAGGCTGGGGAAAGCACCAAAGAAGGCCCGAAACACTGCAACAGCCCCGAGTCGAAGTTGATATCGATGTATGCAACGGCAATGATCTGTTTTAAATTTGTAAAGCAAGTTGAGATGCCTCGAAGGACGAAAGAAACCCCACAGGGACGTTGATTCGGGTGCAAGCAAGTGAAAGAAACGTGACGCGATCTGAGGCCAATGCAAAGGAGATATATCAATTGGCCCCAAATCAACGCATAGGTTTAAGATGATTGGGAGAAGAAATAACGTATCCTTTGAAATTTGAAACAAGGGAAGAAGAAACAGGAGAGCGGCAGACAAAGTTCTGGTCAACTACACCGTCACTTGCGAGCGTTGGGTCAGCCTCAGCCGTGGAGACGGCGCCGGAGTCGAAAACGCCGACCCCCCTGGTCGATTTTGCCTGTCAAAGCTCTAGCAACCACCATCTGCCCGCTGCAAACAAGACAAGCTTCCACGTCAACCTCAATTTCAGTCTCTGACTCCGCATACAAGCAAAGTCAGGCCTTGTACCCATCTCCTTGTTCGTTCCTCATACAATCTCTGCCGTTATGTCTGCAGCTCCAGCTTCTGGCGCGGCACCACCAGCGAAGGTGACCACAACAGACAAGAATGCGGAACCAACGAAGGAGACAAAGCCTGCGGCTGCATTGGAGGAAGACGATGAGTTCGAGGACTTCCCAGTGGAGAGTACGTTGTCTTCCAGCTCCATGCTTTGGGATGCAAAAGCCCTGGCAGGCGGACGTACGATTTCGAGGGCCACCGCTGATGATTACGTGACGGCAGACTGGACCCAAGAAGATACAGAAGTACCTGGTGACAACACACATTTGTGGGAAGAGAGCTGGGATGATGATGACACGAGTGACGACTTTTCAGCGCAGCTGAAGTAGGTCCCTGCGAGCTTGCCTTTGCAATATAGCAGGCTAACCTCGATTCTAGGGAGGAGCTCAAGAAGGTCGAGGCGAGCAAGAAACGCTGATAAAGGAACATGTTGTGCATACTTGTATTGGAGTTTATGGGGTCACAACAAGAGGTCATTATAAAAGGGTAGCATACAATGGACATCACTGCATTCCATGAGTCAAGCAAACTAAGGTGAAAGGGATTCTTCGTTGGATGTGATAGAGCTATGTACGACGTGCTTCATAATTCATTACAGGCTGGATTTGCTTGAATAGCCTTGGCTGCATCAGAGTCTGGAGCCTTATTCCGCCAACGTTCACTTACTCGACAGGGCTGTGACGCCAGGGAGTTCCTTTCCTTCGAGGAGCTCTAAGGATGCTCCACCACCTGTTGAGACGTGGCTGAGCTTGTCCTCCACCTTGTACTTAGCAGCAACTGTTGCGGTGTCACCACCACCAATAATAACAATCTTTCCATTTTGTGCGGCATCAACTGCGGCATCGAGAGTAGCTTTCGTACCCTTGGCAAAGGCATCGAATTCGAAGACACCAGGTGGTCCATTCCAAAGGATTGTCTTGGCCTTGCTGATCGTGTTCTTGAACAGCTCAATACTCTTAGGACCACAGTCGAGACCCATCCATCCGTCCGGAATGCCTTCTTCATCAGTAGCTGTGCCAGTTGTTGCGTCCTTGTCGAATTTGTCTGCAGTGATGTAGTCAACAGGAAGAACAATTTCAACATTGTTCTTCTTGGCCTTTGCAACAAGATCTCCAACAGTCTTGCTACCAGCCTCATCAAACAGACTGTTGCCAATCTTGACATTCTCCAGCGTCTTCTTGAACGTGAAAGCCATACCGCCACAGATGATCAAGCTATCAACCTTTCCGAGAAGGTTGTCGATAAGCTGGATTTTGTCTGAAACTTTGGCTCCTCCTAAGATGGCCAAGAAAGGACGTTGGGGGTTCTCGAGAGCTTTTGCAAAGTATTCGAGCTCCTTTTTCATCAAGAATCCGGAGGCTTTCTGTGGCAAATCAACACCGACCATAGAGCTGTGGGCACGATGGGCGGTTCCGAAGGCATCATCTGATTAATGTATCAGCATTATAGTTGCAGCAATGACAAGGAAACTCACTGATATAGATGTCTCCCAAGGCTGTCAAGCCCTTTCTGAACTCTGCGACCTTCTCCTTATCTGCCTTGACTTTCTTTCCATCCGCATCCTTGGAGCTTCCCTCCTCCTCTGCATGGAAGCGCAAGTTCTCCAACAGAATAACCTGACCACCGCTAGCCTTATTCACAATAGCCTCCACTTCAGGCCCAACACAATCAGGAGCGAATTCGACACTCTTGCCAAGCAGCTTCTCCAATTCTGGCACAACAGGCTTCAATGAGTACTTGGCCGAGACTTTCCCATCTGGGCGGCCGAGGTGGGACATGAGAATAACAGCCTTCGCGCCATGGTCAATAGCGTATTTAATTGTTGGGACAGCTCCAGCGATACGCTGGGTGTTCGTAACCTTCTTGTCCGCATCAAGAGGGACATTAAAATCGACCTGGCACAATCGCAGCCTTGTCAGTAAACTTTCTAGAGCGCATCAGACCAGGTTGAGATAGCTCACTCTGATGAGGACTCGCTTTCCCGACAGGTCAACGTCGGTGATTGAGAGCTTGTTGGAGAGAGACATGGTTGCAATTGATGAGGTACTGGACTCCTTCGAAAGTTTTTGCAACAAGATTGTGAGGGATTTTGCGTATAGTTTTGTGGTTGAGGGGAGGAAAAAAGGAAAGAAGCGTGGGCCTTGCTACCCCTCCAAATACTTTAAGTGGCTTGAGGTTTGCATGTGGTGGGGTGGGATGTTTTCCCTGTGGGTCGATTTAGAGTTCACTACAACATTGATTTGAGTGCACCAACCCGTTAGTGATATTTGTATGTCCATTTCTTAGATATAAACTTTGCTGTAGATGGGTCTTGAAAATCTCAATTGTCAAAGAATGTTTGTACATTTGCTCCCACCCACTGCCAATCCCACCCTGAACTCCGAGAACATTCCATATTTTCATCACTCCCTCCCAATGATTCCGAAAACACCAAGCGCGAGCTATCTTTCAAATCTGATCCTTATAGGATCAGGTATCTGTAACGCCATATTCCCAATGCCTTTGTACCACCATCATCTATTTCCGTCCTAACCTGGATCCAAATCAATCAGAGCAAGCGGATATTTGGCGATTGAGGAGCAGACCTAGCATCAGCTTCTTCAGCAGCATTCGAAAGAGAGAGATATGCTGTCCAAGCAATACCAACAGATGATACGAAGGGCTGTAAAGAAGGTTAGTGAGACACTTGAGTAAGCCCCCGGAGGATTCGTACCAGCTGGAATTGAAGTGGCATCAATCTGAAATTGATGATTTGTACCAGAGGCCAAACCATGAAGTTGGCCTTTAGCGTCGGAAGGTACATGTCTCGCAGTTTATGGGATACTGCTCTTCGTCCGCCACCCTCTGCGATGGTCATCACCGTGAAGAAAGTGGCAATACCTAGTTCCTCGTTAATACTAAAGGCGTGCTTTTGAGCATTACACATATTCAAACTTACCAACGGGTGCAAAGATCAGTTGATCAAATGCAACCATTTTGAGTGCTGCTCCGAGTCCGCTCTTTGGTGTGACTGGGAATGCCTTCGATAAGAACTTGAACCACTTGAACTGCACCGGAGCCATCAAGAAACCGTAAGCCATGAAGCGAGTCAATCTCTCGAAATCGAAAGGCGGTGGTAGGAATTTCGAGTCTGGGATGAGCTCCTGTTCGAGGAGAGGATTCTTCCTATCAAGCTCGTGGATCTCGATAGCCATAGTATCATCTTTTGTGATTCCCCCAGGTTTTCGAAGTGCGGCTAATCGAATAGCTGTTATAGACTGTGCCACCGTATCTGCTATTCCTCCCAGCACTGCGTTCGTAATCATCATCGTGAGCACTGCATTCGCATCAGCATCATGCTATCCTCCGTGGCATGCCCACAGTACCTGGACGGTCGGCATAGTAGCTATTGAATTTCGCAGCTAGTCTGCCAAGAATGGCCATTTCTATGAGGAAGATAACAGTGTGTACAAGGGGCTGCGATGGGAAAACGGATTAGCAAAAGCTTTGTAGGTTGGAAATGGCCACGGTTGACAGAAGGCTTCCACCAAGAGGAGGTCCGTTCGATCGGGGAGGGCTTACAACTCGGCCATAAATGTACTTGCTGTTTATAGTCCGAACGAACTTCCGGATTTCTAAAATCATGGTGATTGAGTTGTGGGGGAAGCAGTGTTGAGGGTGACTTCAGAGGAGGTGAGTTTGGCTATGACGTCGCGGATCAGGGCAATGCCAGCGGGTGTCTTGTGGTCAAATCGGAGCAATTTGGATGACACTGTTGGGGTGATAGACTGGGTATCGAATGCTGTTGAAAGCTTTATTGTACAATACAGTCGTTGGTAAAATGTGTACGATACAGGAAAGGCGCATAGAGGACGTTTGAGGCCTCGGGGCTTCTCCACCTGCGACCGTTGCGAGCGGCAGCATAGCCTGTAAGCCTACCGGTAGTCGAAATGCTCCAATTACGATGGGTCTCGAGTTTTGCGCACCAGCGATCAAGAATCTTTAACGACGGCTGTGCAGATGTCTTTGACCTCAATATCTTTTAAAATATGCCTTCTGGAGTATGTTTCAAGCAAAGTGTTACTCTTAATTCTACGGCAACAACCAGACGCTTCAACAGCTCGAGTCGTGCACCCCATGTTTAGTGTAACTTGTCCTTGTAAGATGAGTGCAAGTGTATATAGTATCGAAGTAACCCTGAATACCTCCGAATCAATCGAAGGACTTTAGATCTCTAATTTGTAGACCTTGCGGACAAAATGCATCGACTCATCTTTTCAGCGAATCGAATATAGCTGTCTACAACGTAGACGTTATACATCCATTCAAATCGAGACTTTGGATGCAACCATATTACCAAGTATCAAACAATGAGCAATAATCTCAAAACATGTGTCTGCTAAGATTCTGGAGCCTATGTGTTGTCAGCTGTTATCCTCCTTTTCTGCGTAGAATTATCTTTATGAAGATTCCAAAGGACTTACCAATTCCATCTTAAGGTCTTCTCCCTTTGCTGGCCAATTCGATCCGCCAGAGTCGCTACTGGTCTATAACAATTGTCGAAAGGTTGAAGGAGTCGTTGCATAATAACTCTCCTGAAAGCGACTATCTTCAAATTTGATACAGTATGATGCAAATTCAAGCAAAGGACAAGCTAAAATAACATGAAAAAGACCCCATTTACACTTCTGTGTCAAATCTTACCACGCTTCACTGAAGGATAGCAATGCTCTTGCAATGATGCATGGTTCCGTATATTATGGTTATGTGATGTGACATTGCCGTGGGCCGGAGGGATGTGATTTGAATGGAGGACATACTTTCTGTCCTTCAACAGATGCAAATTTGCACGGAAACTCTTCCTGCCGCCAGAAAGCATCATATGTGAGTCGATCTTCTGAAATGATAATCTCTGCATCCTCTACGAATTGAGAACGCTGGGACATGCGAAGATCCAACTCGTGTTACAACAGGTCCACAGCTATGTAGACCATTCGTAAGACTCTCTGAACTTGTCATGGCCATTGCAAGAAGAGATTACCAAAGCATAGCCGCCCAACTGTACAAATTTCCTTTCTCTAAGGTATGCTTTACACGCAAGATCTTTGTCTCATCGCTCACTCTCTAACATGCCTTTCGACCTATGGGATCACCTCCGTACCCATCTAGTGATGAGCAGTCTCTTCCTCGGGCTCCTCTTCAAACCAGTCAACTTCGTGCTCAACCGCACCTCCCTCGGCCTGTCCCTCAATGTCGACTGTTTGTGCCTCGTATGCCTTCAATTCGTTCGCAATGTCTGCTTCCTCGGGGGACTTGGGCGCCTTTGGTGGGGAGAACTTCTGAACGTGGGCATCGGCATCACCTGCTTTCACAGGGGGTACTTTGTAGGCTTTCAACTCCTTCATGTAGAGGTCTTGCACGAGATCCGCTGTAGTAAAGAAAATTAGCTCCTTCTCCGGAAGATACAGAGAAAGGGAACGGAGCAGCGGAACGGAGCTGAGCATCGCAGATGGACCACCCCAGCGTGAATGAAGAGTAGGAGTTTCAGGATCGAATCCCAAGGGCTACATACCTTGTCGAATGGCAGTAGGTGTGATGAAAGTACGCTTCATCACGATGCCGGAAGCTTGTTGTCTCGTGAGGCGGGCGATGGAGGAGCGCTACATTGGTTAGTTGAATGGTTCCAGAAGCTGAGAATATCCCATACCGAAGCTCGGAGCGTTTGTGAGAGCATCATGACAGATGTGGTGGTGCCAATTGGATGGGTAGAGGTCCTGGTTGAGGTTGCTGTTCTTCATTTTGCTTCAGCTGC
>Ga0302140_10008736_pt1 | contig 12584 bp, 9 predicted proteins | sample I_Bog_E1_1_FD_202095 | JGI IMG/M metagenome (GOLD analysis project Ga0302140, IMG submission 202095) | Peat permafrost microbial communities from Stordalen Mire near Abisko, Sweden - I_Bog_E1_1 | ecosystem: Environmental > Terrestrial > Soil > Wetlands > Peat | place: Sweden: Abisko, Stordalen...
GGCGTTTTTCGTTGGGTTTGGGCATGCGTAGCTTGGATGACAATCTTAAATGAAGGCTGATTTTAATTGGGTGCGATTTCAGGGTAACTGCGGTAGGGCGAAACCTTCGCCGTAGACCTCTTCGAGAATAACATCGCCGCCGCGGCGGAGAAGAATCTCTCCGACTTCTTCGCCGAGCCGAATGGGATCTTCGCCCTCGCGAGTTTCGCGCAGGACTTTAGTTCCGTCGGGATGAGCGACCAGCCCATTGAGACGAATCGTGGTGCCGTGGACTTCGGCGAAGGCTCCAATAGGAACCTGGCAACCGCCTCCGAGTTTGTTGAGCAGGGCGCGTTCGCAAGTAGTGGTGGCGCGGGCGGCGGCATCGTCAAGAAATGCCAGTAGAGCACGCGTGGCGCTGTCGCCATTGCGGATTTCGATTCCCAGAGCGCCTTGTCCCGCGGCCGGGGTCATCACTTCGGCTGAGACAATCTGACGAACGAGCTGCGTCTTGCCCAGACGATTCAGTCCGGCGGCAGCGAGGATGATGGCGTCGTAATCTCCCGCCTCGAGCTTGCGCAGGCGTGTATCGACGTTCCCGCGGAGAGGATGAATCTGGAGATCTGGACGAATCGCCTTCAGTTGCGCCTGACGCCGCAGACTGCTGGTGCCGACGTTGGCACGCTGAGGCAGAGCTTCAATGCTGGCGAAATTCACCGAGCAAAAAACATCGCGGGGATTTTCGCGCGTCGTAATCGCGGCAATTTCAAAATCAGCCGCCAACTCGGTCGGTAGATCCTTCAAGCTGTGGACAGCGAGGTCGACGCGATTCTCGACGAGTGCCTCTTCGATTTCTTTGGTGAACATGCCCTTGGTGCCAACTTTGGCGAGTGCTACGTCGGTGATCTTATCGCCCGTGGTCTTGATGATCTCGAGTTCTACGGTGTGGCCTTGTGAACGCAGCAGACCGGAAATGTGGTGAGCCTGCCAGAGTGCGAGTTGAGAACCGCGGGAACCGATGCGCAGGACGGCCACTAGTTTCGTACTCCTTTTCCGGAGTTCTTTTCCGAATCACGTCCGCGGCCCGGCCTGGCAATTGCGGGCTCGGCGCCATCTGCATGCACGTCGTCGTGAAGGTTGAACAGGCGGCGGACGAGGTCGATGACGGTGGTGGATTCGGAATCGCGCGCCGCCGTCTTGAGGGTGCTGATGGGGGTATGCATGATTTTGTTGACGATGCCGCGGGTCAGGGCTTCGACGGCGAGTTCCTGGTCTGTCGTCATGGAGCCGAGGCGACCGCGAACGCGATCAACTTCAGCCTGACGAATGGTCTCGAGATGATCCTGGAGGCTGACGATCGTTGGAACGACATCCAAAGTCTGTAAGCGAGCGTGGAATTTATCGACCTCGCCATTGACGATCTCTTCAGCGCGTTCGGCTTCTTTTTTGCGGTCGGCAACGTGAGAACTGACGGCCTGTTGCAGATCGTCGATATCGTACACGAAGAGGCCGTCGACCTTGTTCATTTCCGGATCGACATCACGGGGAACAGCGATATCGATGAAGAACATGGGCTTATTTTTTCGCAGCGCCATCAACTTCTCGCCGTGTTCACGCTTGAAGATGAAGTTCGGCGAACCGGTCGAGGTGATTACGATATCGGCGCGATCGCAGGTGTCATAGAGGCGATGAAATTCGATCGCCTGCCCATCAAATTGCCGGGCTAAACGAATCGCACGATCGTAGGTGCGGTTGGCGACAAAGAGAGATGCAGCGCCATGTGCCAGCAGATGACGGGCGGCCAACTCGCTCATCTTCCCTGCTCCGACGAGGTAGACGCTCTTGCCGTTCAGACTGCCGAAAATCTTCTTGGCCAGCTCGACGGCCACCGAGGCAATCGATACCGAGGAGGATCCGACGGCGGTTTCAGTACGCACGCGTTTGGCGACGGCAAAGGCCCGAGTAAGCAACTGGTCGAGCTGGGCGCGGACTGCTCCGACCGCGCGAGCGGTCGCATAGGCTTCTTTGACCTGGCCTAGAATCTGCGGTTCGCCGACGACCATCGAGTCAAGACTGGCGGCAACGCGGAAGATATGGCGAATGGCCTCATCCTCGCGAAATTCGTAAAGATGGGTTTCAAACTGCGCGAGATCGGTTTCGAAATATTCGCGCATAAAATCGCGCAGATCGCCGGTGCCGTTCTTCATGTTGGCGATGAACTCAACGCGATTACAGGTCGAAACGATCATGCCCTCGGCGACAGCGGGATGCTCGGAGAGACGCTTGCAAGCCTCGGGCAGACGCGATTCGGGGATGGCGAGGCGCTCGCGCACTTCGACCGGCGCGGTCTTGTGATTGACGCCGATGAGCTGGAATCTCATGAGGCGATAAACCTATGCATTCCGCTGAAATAGTTGGCGGCCCAGGCCACGATTGCCGCGGCGAAGGCGGCGCTGGCAAGCCAGGCGGCGCGACGTCCTCGCCAGCCAGCTGTCAGGCGAGTGAAGACCATGAGCAAATAAACGGCCCACATCAGCACCGAGAGCAAAATCTTCGGGTCGGAAAAATCAACTCGCCCGTATGTCGATTCGGCAACGACAATGCCGGCAAGTAGGCCCAACGTCATGAAAGGAAATCCAAGCATCAACGACTTGTAGCCGATGTCGTCGATGACCTGGAGCGAGGGCAGGCGCGAGAACATTCCGCTGCCGCTCTTCGATTTCAGAGCGCGCTCTTGCATCAGGTAGAGGATGCTGGCGCCGAAGCTTAGGAAGAGCGCTGCGTAACCGGTGAAGATCATGAGGATATGCACGTCCAGCCAGCCGCGTCGAACGACGTCTGAGGAGAAGACGAAGGGCTGTTGGCCGGTCGCAGCAACAAAAGTAAGAAGGAAAACGAGCGGAAAAATCACAATTCCTGGAGTAGTCGTCTTGTATACGAGATACGCGATCATGAAAACGACCATGATCAGGAACGCTAGCAGCGACTCCGAGTTATGCACGGAGGCGGTGGCGAGCTGGCCGTTTTGGACAATCGCCTCAGTCAGCGAAACGAGATGAAATACCATCCCCAGATAAGAAGCGTGGAGCGCGATCTTGCCGAGGAGCTCAGACGTACGGGTGAGGGCCACCAGGGCGTAGAGCAATCCCGCGGCGTAAAAGACGAGCGCGACCCGCAGCCAGACTAAAGTCATCATGCTTGTTGTGTTAGTGCTTTCCCGGGCCGGTTCGTTACGTCCCCCACCCCGCTCGGGTGATTATAGTTTGCCGGGGGGATAAGGCACGGGGAAACGGAAGCGGTCACAGGGGTATGTGATCTTGGTCACACCTCGAGCAGGACAGGCACCGAGTCCTCAAGACCTTAACCCGGCCAATCTCCGCCACTTCGATTCCTGACAATTCTCAGCGCGAGATCGTCTTTAACACACGGTTAATAACGTCTTGCTAGATTTTACGAAATCGCTCGTGGGGACATGCAACCCGCTGCAACTCAATATTCTTCCAAAATCTATCCAAGGAGATTTCTATGTTTGTAAGGCTATCGAAAAGAGAAGGGTTTCACCGTTTACTCAAGAAATCGATTACTGCTATTTCCCTCGGAGCGCTGTTAGTCGCCATCCCCGCAGTGGCGCAAGTTTCGAAGAATAGCAAGCCGCCCAAACAATTCTTTTATCCCGGCAATCTGGTTGTGAGCCGGAGTGTCTATAACAACAATCCCAACAACGTGCAGGTCGGCGAGATTCTGCCGCCCAATTGTGCCAACACACAGGGTGGATGCTCGGCACCGAGCGGCGCCCCGTACAACGGCACGTATCCGAACGTCTGGAACAACGACCTCTACGATGCCAGCTTCGGCATTACTTCGAAGATCTTTCTCGACCAGATCGTGCCTTTTGGTCTGCTGATTAACAGTTTGCAGGTGCCAAACAGCTCGCAGAGCAGGATCGGACCGACGAGCGATCAACTGGTCACCAGTTTCAGTTCGAAGTCGGAATTGGCGTTGAACCTCTCGAGTGACGGACAGTACCTGACGTTTTCAGGGTATGTTTCGCCGATCGATCAACTCGATATTTCGAACTCGAACACGCCGGGAGTAGTTGATCCCACTAATCCCGTGGGGGAGAACGTCTATCGCGCGGAAACGCAAGTCTCTATCGCGGGGAAGTTCCAATTCACGGAGACCAATGCGTACAGCGGTAACAACGGACGTGCTGTGATTCTGAATAACAGCAACGGCGCCAACTTCTTTTACACGTCGGGAAATGCAGGAAATGGCGCCAGCCCTCAGCCGAATGGAGTCATTCTCGGCGCGGGCACGCAGATCATCAGCCCCGCGAATGCGGCGGAGAACACGCAGAATCCGTCGACTCCGACGCCAGTGGGTAGCTTCAACATCACGGAACTCGGAGGCAAGGCGGACAAGATCGGCAAGGACGACAACTTTCGCGGCCTAACGGTCTTTAACAACGTCATCTACTACTCCAAGGGCAGCGGCAGCAACGGCGTGAACACCGTCTACTTCCTCGACACGACTGGCGCCGCTTGTCCAGAGGGCGTCGGCCTGCCTTCGCCGACGGCACCTTTGCCCACTACACCGCTGGCTTATGACGTCCAAAACCTCCAGACCGAAGGCCTTCCCAGCAACATGTGCATCCTGGCGGGCTTCCCGGCGGTTCCGAACAAGATAGCCACAACCTTGGCCTATCCCTTCGGCATCTGGTTCGCAAACGCCACCACTCTTTATGTGGCAGACGAGGGCGACGGCTACACCGGAGGAACCGACCTCTACACCCATGCCGCGGCGCAAACTACGGCGGGATTGCAGAAGTGGGTCTTCAGTTCGTCCACCAACACTTGGAACCTGGTCTACACGCTGCAAACCGGACTGGGACTCGGGACGCCTTACATCGTGAAGCGATATCCAAAGGGAACGAACGCCGCGACCTCTCTGCCGTGGGCGCCAGCGACCGATGGACTTCGGAATATCACCGGTGTTGTGGAAGACGGCTACGCTGCAATTTGGGCGATCACTTCGACGATCAGCGGGAACGGCGACACGGGCGCCGACCCGAATCAACTCGTCCTGGTGTTCGACAATCTCGACAACACCGACCCTTCAGTTGCGGCGCAGGAAAGCTTCTTTCCGATTCGTCAGGCCGGTTTTGGAGAGGTATTGCGCGGCGTTTCGTTTACCCCGGGTAGCTAACTGGAATCGATGGCGGAAGCAGGCCACTGCTTCCGCTATTTTCTTTGGGGTGATCTACTCGACGCCAAGGGAGGCTAGCGACTCTTCCAGTGACTGAGAATCGATCAGCAGTTTCCATCCATAGGTCTGCGGGTCTTGTACTTCGTCGAAAGCTCGGAATAGGCGCATCTTGACTGCGGCGTACTGCTCGGAGTCGGAGAGAGAGCGTCCGTGCGAACTCGTCCACTCGCCTACTCTTTCGTGCGAAAGAAGGATGCTAACGGCATACGTTAACTTGCGGTCGCTCGTTACATCGAAGATGTATTCGTCGGCTTCGGACTGCTTGGCATCGGACGGAGCACCAGGGCGTTTCCCCACGAAGTAGTACTGGTAGACGTAACCTTGGGATCCGGTATAGGTCTTTAGGCGACGGATGGTCATGAGGAAATCGTCGTTCGTCGTTTGCTGTTCGTCGTTCGCGCTTCGTCTCTGGTCCTCCGCTCGTGGCCGCGGCTATCCGCGAAGAGCCACCCCAACCAGAACAAATCACTACCGGCTGCTGTTTCCGGGAGAGATGACTCGTCCATATTCGCTCGCGCGAGCGATGCGATCGAACATGCGCCAGGCTTCGAGCGAGATTTTGCTGATGGCTTCCTCCCCGTCGCGCTCGCGATGCAAGTAGGTCGTCATCACGCAGAGGATGTAGGGCCGCTTCTCCACGAAAATCACGCCTGAATCGTTGCGTACGCCTTCAAGAGCGCCGGGTTTATTCGCAATTTTGAGGTCGTCGGGAAGGTCGCGCGGTATCCAGCTGTCTTTGTGCGTCGACAAAACCTTGAAGAAGTCGTCGGTCATCTCTTTATTGAGGATCTGGCCGCGATAAAGGGCCTGCAACAAACTTGTCATCTCGCTCGGCGTCGAGACGTTTTCGCGGCCCTCGGAGGCGGCTTTGAGATCCATCATTTTGCGACGCAGTTTGGTTTCGTGCAGGCCCTGCGCGTTCAGAAAGGAATTCACGTTGTCCATGCCGACACGGTCAATGAGTACATTGGTCGCGGAATTATCACTTACGGCGACCATCATGGTGGCAAGATCGCGGAGAGTAATCTGCGTTACGCCCGGAGTGAGCCCGCCCATGATGTCGCTATCCTGTACGAGGTCAGCGGAGTTGACCGTGTAGAGATCGGTCAGCTTGAGCTTCCCCTGCTGCGCCTGGCGGTAAAGTTCGGCGAGTACGCAGATCTTGATCGAACTAGCCTGGGGAAAGACGTCATTCGAGTGCAGCTGATACTTATGGCCATCGGTTAAATCGACGATTGCCACGCCCATCACACCATCCAGGTTGCGGTCGACATCGAGAATCGATTTTTCAAGTTTCATCCAGAGAACTTGCTGCTTTTCGCTCGGTGGCGGTGGCGGGGAGGTTTGGGCGGAGAGTGAACTTGCCAAGATTGCAATCACGATGACAGCCCAGAAAAAGGTGAACACTCTTGCGATCATTTTCTGCAACACACAGTTTCGCATCAGTAGATTTTTGCCTCGCGCAGACGTTTTACGGCGGTCTCGGAAGTCACGGGAGAATAGTAAATCTCTTTGAACGTATACGACCTGGCTTTGGATTCGAGGATGGGAAGAATTTCAATGTGCCAGTGATAATCGTCGTCGAGGGTCTTCCAGTATCCCAGCGTCTCGGAAGGATGCTGGCTGTTGGGTGAGGTGTGGAGGACGAGATGAAAGGCTTCGGTTACGGAGCGAATTCTTTGTAGAGTGCGGCGCAGGAGGGCGGCTAGATCGGTCACGTTGCCGACTCGTGAAGCGCCCGTACGCTCGAACGACGACTCGTGACTGCGAGGAATGATCCATGTTTCATAAGGCACCCGCGGCGCATAGGGGCAGAAGGCTAGGTAATCGCCGCGAATCTCGACGATACGCAGGTTTTGCCGCTCCTCCTGCGCCAGAATGTCGCAGAAGACGCAGCGTTCTTTGCTCTGGTAGTAGTCGCGTCCGGCGCGCAGTTCGTAGAGCACGCGGCGCGGCACAAACGTCGTGGCCGTGAGCTGAGAGGTGGGATGCTCAAATTCCTGTCCGGCGGCGTCTCCGTGATTCTTGAAAATGCTGACGTATTTCAGGCGGCTATCGCGCTTCAAGTCCTGGATGCGCTGTGCCGCGAGGCGCAGAAATTGCTCCACTTCAAAATCGCTCGCATTCCAGATATGCCCGTCATGGCGAGGATTTTCCAGCAAGACCTCGTGAGCTCCCACTGATCCCATGCGGTCGTAAAGGCCATCGCCGCGGCGTTCAGCCTCGCCTTCGATGTGGTAAAAGGCGTGGGGATGGACGATGGAGCGCGCCGACCACGCGCTGCCATCCACGCCGGGCAGATTGGCGATGACTTGGGTTGGCTGCGCCGCGGGGCCGCAAAACGGGCAAGCTTGCGAGCGCGGCTTGGGCTCGATGACATCGTCACCGGTGATCACCCACGAACGGGTGATCGGATCTTTCCGAAGTTCCATGGCAGTAAGAAGAACAAAAGAATTTACGATTTGCAATTGGTAATTTGCAACGGCAGCGACTGTTCAACGTTCGACTGTGCCGGCGCTCCGGAGCAGTTAGCATAGAATTGCAATTTACGAAATTACGATCTACAAATTACCCATCTCAAATCTCTCCATGTCCGAGTTCTCCACGCCGCTGATGCGGCAGTATGCCGCGATCAAGAAAGATCATCCGAACGCTCTGCTGTTTTTTCGGCTGGGTGATTTCTACGAGCTTTTCTTTGATGACGCGGTGCTCGCGGCGCGCGAGTTGCAGATCACTTTAACGTCGCGCAACAAAGAAAAGGGCCTGGAGATTCCGATGTGTGGCGTGCCCTACCACGCTGCGGAAGGCTATATCGCCAAGCTGATCCGGCGCGGATTCAAGGTTGCAGTTTGTGAACAGGTCGAGGATCCCCGCGAGGCGAAGAAGCTTGTCCGACGCGAGGTGACGCGGGTGGTGACGCCGGGGACGGCAGCCGATTCTTCACTCAACGCGGAGGAGAACAACTTTCTGGCGGCGGTCGCAACGGTCGGGGATCGCGTCGGTTTTGCAGCGCTCGATCTTTCGACGGGCGAATTCCGCGCGACGGAGTTTCGTGGCGAAACAGCTGGACAGCGAATTCAAGACGAACTCGAGCAACTGCGTCCGAAGGAGATGCTGTATGGGTCTTCGGCTCCGTTGCTGGAGCTGGCGACAGCGGGAAGAGCGGGGACTTTGGCTGCGCCAAACGTTGGGGATCTGCGTCCGTACATTGATTCGCTAGCCGAACCCGGGACTCGTCCGTCGACGGGTCCGGCGCCCATTGTTCGAATTTCTGGCTCGGGCTGGGCGGAAACGCCTTTAGACGACTGGATTTTCGCGCCTGATCATGCGATTCCGTTGGTCGAAAATCATTTTGGCGTCCTCTCGCTGGAGGGTTTCGGACTGGCAGGCAAGCAGGCGGCGGCTTCGGCAGCTGGGGCAATCCTTTATTACATCCGCTCGACGCAGCGGGGTAAGCTCGATCACGTCGACCGCATCGGGTTCTACGAGCGCCAGAACTGCCTGGTTCTCGACGCGGTAACAGTGCGCAATCTGGAGCTGATCGAACCACTCTTTGCCGGAACGGACTCAGGAGTCACACTATTCCGCTGCCTCGACGCCACCGTCACTCCCATGGGCAAGCGACTGTTGCGCACATGGATGCTGCGCCCATCCCTCGATCGCGCCGAGATCGAAGGCCGCCTGGACGCGGTCACGGTCCAGGTCAAAGACACGGTGCGGCGGGAGGAGTTACGTCGCGCGCTGGACGGCATTCTTGACCTCGAACGGCTGCTCAGCCGGGTCACGTTGGAGACGGCGAATCCGCGCGACGTGCTGGCGCTCGCAGCGTCGCTCAATCGGATCCCGAGAGTTCGAGAGATACTGGCTGGCCTACCGACGTCGCGGCTTTCGACATTGCATAACCTGGTTGATGCGCTGAGTGACTTGGGCTCGAGAATCGATAGCACGCTGGTCCCCGAGCCTCCTCTGACACTGAACGATGGCGGAGTGATCGGCCCGGGAGTCGACAAGGATTTAGATGAGCTTCGCGACCTGAACCGCAACTCAAAGCAGTATCTGGCGCAGGTGGAGACGCGCGAACGCGAGCGGACCGGGATCGGGTCGCTCAAGGTGAAGTTCAATTCCATTTTCGGTTATTACATCGAGATCTCGAAGGCGAATCTGCACCATGCGCCGGCGGACTACGAGCGCAAGCAGACCTTGGTGAACGCCGAACGATTCACGACTCCCGAACTGAAGGAGTACGAGTCGAAGATTCTGGATGCGCAGGAAAAGATCGTTGAGATTGAGCGACGTTTGTTTAGCGAACTGCGCTCGGCAATTGCCGCCGAGGCCAAGCGGATACGGCAAACGGCGCTGGCCTTGGCGGAGGTCGATGTCCTCGGTTGCCTGGCTCACATTGCGGCGATGCGCAATTATTGCCGCCCACAACTTGAGGTGGTGGATGAATCCTCTGACGGGAATCCGCACGCGGGGGATCTGGAGATTGTCGAAGGCCGTCATCCCGTGATTGAGTTGCAGGAGATGTCGGCCGCGGGCGACCGCTTCGTCCCCAACGATCTGTTCCTGAATTCAGCGCCACTCGGAGCAGGTCAGCAATCGGCGACGGGTTCGCAAAATATTGTGTTACTGACCGGACCGAACATGGGCGGCAAGAGCACCTATCTGCGGCAAGCAGCGCTCATCGTCATCATGGCGCAAATGGGATCGTTCGTTCCGGCGCGTTCGGCGCGAATGGGCATCGTGGACCGCGTCTTTACGCGCATTGGTGCAAGTGACAACGTGGCGCGCGGCCGCTCGACCTTCATGGTCGAGATGACGGAGACGGCGGCAATTTTGCACACGGCCACGGCGCGGTCGTTGATCTTGTTAGACGAGGTTGGTCGCGGCACCTCGACCTACGACGGTTTGGCCATCGCCTGGGCCGCGGTCGAATACCTGCATGCTCGCGTCCGCGCCAAGACTCTATTCGCCACTCACTATTTCGAGCTTACGGAATTGGCCGAGCAACTGAGTGGAGTGAAGAACTATCACGTGTCCGTAAAAGAAGCCGGAGGAAGCGTGGTGTTTCTCCGTCGGGTGGAACCGGGCGCGGCGGATCGCAGCTACGGCATCGAGGTAGCCAAACTCGCGGGGCTACCGAACGAGGTCGTCGTACGGGCGCGTGAGGTGCTGGCCGAACACGAGTCGTCGGAGCACCGGTTAACGGGGCATCTGACGCCGGGCGCATCGACGGTGCCGGATCGTCCGACGCAGTTGACTATTTTTACTCCGCTGTCGCAGCCCGTGCTCGATAAGCTTCGCGAGGTCGATTTGAACCGCCTGACGCCGCTGGAGGCGCTAAACTTGCTGGCGGAGCTGAAGAAAGAAATCTAACCGCCGAGACGCCGAGTGACGCCGAAAACACCAAATCTATTGAAATCTTTATCGAAGACCCGCCAAAGGCGCGATGTGAAACTCGCAATCGGCCAGCTTCTAATCATCGGCTTCGATGGAACCGAGATGTCTCCGCGGCTGGCTTCCCTGCTTGGGAAGATTCAACCGGCGGGGGTGATTCTGTTTGCGCGCAATATCGAGGGTGCCGAGCAGACACATGCGCTTCTGCGGGAATGCCAGAAGCAGGTTGCGACTCCGCTGTTTACTTGCGTCGATCTCGAGGGAGGTACAGTCGATCGTTTTCGGAAAGCGCTGGGGGCAGCACCTTCTCCGGCGGAAGTCTTTGCCACGGGCAGCCGCGCGCTCTTTCGCAAGCATGGAAGCGTGATTGGCGAGAACTGCCGCGCCCTTGGGTTCAATGTAAATTTTGCTCCGGTCCTTGACTTGACCCGCCAGGCTTCGCGTTCGGTGCTCAGTTCGCGGGCAGTTTCGGAGGATCCGAAGCGGGTCGTTGTTTATGCGCGCGAGTTTCTAACTGGATTGCGCGACTCGGGCGTGTTGGGGTGCGGCAAACACTTTCCGGGGCTCGGCGAAGGCAATCTCGACAGCCATCATGAACTGCCGGTGATCGAAAAGCCGCTCAAGAAGATGTGGGCGGAGGACATCTATCCCTTTCGGATGTTGCGTGCGGCGATGCCCTTCGTCATGGTTTCGCATGCTGCTTATCCGCAGGTTACGGCTGATCCCACGCCGGCTTCGTTGTCGAAGAAATGGATTACGGACATCCTGCGCAAGAAGGTTGGCTACAACGGGTTGATCGCCTCCGACGACCTGGAGATGGGAGCGGTGCTCAAGTTTGCTCCGATCGAGGAGATTGCAGTGCGGCACATTCGCGCCGGTGGAAATCTGGCGCTGATCTGTCACCAGGAAGAGATGATTGTGCGGGCGTATGAAGCTTTGGTGCGTGAAGTGGAACGGGATCGCAGGTTTGCGACATGTGTTGACGAGGCTGTGAAGCGGAATCAGAGGATGCGGAAAAAGCTTCTCGGCGTTTTTCTCAAGGGGAAGGGGCCATCGCGCAGTGCGCCGAAGGCGGAGCGACTTTCGCGCAGGTTGTGGGAGTTCGGCGAAGAAGTTCGACTGGCGACGGTCGGTCGTGGAGCCGATCGTCAGGCTGATCATCTGACGGATTATCGGACGGATTATCGAAAGACGGCCAGTAAGAAGGAGCGGGGATGATTGTCGCTGGGGTGATGAGTGGAACCTCGGCGGATGGGATTAACGTCGCGCTGGTTCGGTTTGGGGGGCGAGGCGGACGGGCGAGACGCCCGTCCCCACACGGCCGGTCTCCACACGCGAATTGGCATTCTGGTTTCACATTGCTTGGGCATAGCGAATATCAATTCCCCGCGGCGGTTCGGCGGACGATTCTGGAGATGATGAATGCGGAACTGGCGCGGGTCGCGGACTTGGCACGGCTAAATTTTCTTCTGGGCGAGTTGTACGCGGAGGCTGTGGAGAAGACGGCGCGCAAGTATCGTGTGAAAGTTGACTTGGTCGGTTGTCACGGACAGACGCTTTATCACCAAGGGACGCCTGAGCGCTTTCTGGGACGAAAGTTGGCGGTGACGTGGCAGACGGGCGAAGGCGCGGTGATCGCGGCGCGTCTGGGAGTTCCGGTTGTTTCCGATTTTCGGCCGGCGGATATGGCGGCGGGTGGGACGGGCGCTCCGTTGGTTCCCTTCCTTGATTACTTTGCCTATCGGGATGGCCGCATTGCGCGTATCGCACAGAACATCGGCGGCATTGCGAATCTGACGGCGATTCCCGCGGGCGCATCTGCGGCGCAGGTCGTGGCGTTCGATACAGGGCCTGGCAACATGGTGATGGATGCGGCGATGGAAGAGCTGTTTCATAAACCTTTCGATCGCGATGGCGCAGTTGCTGGATCGGGACGCGTGCTG
>Ga0302140_10008742_pt1 | contig 12582 bp, 13 predicted proteins | sample I_Bog_E1_1_FD_202095 | JGI IMG/M metagenome (GOLD analysis project Ga0302140, IMG submission 202095) | Peat permafrost microbial communities from Stordalen Mire near Abisko, Sweden - I_Bog_E1_1 | ecosystem: Environmental > Terrestrial > Soil > Wetlands > Peat | place: Sweden: Abisko, Stordalen...
GACGACCGCGGCCGGCAAATCAGTGCTGCTGCCTTCGGCGCTGAGTGAGCTGGTAGGTCATGGAATTAACGGTTCACAGATAAGGGATCCGGAGAGTGGGAAATCGTACGAATACCGGACCCGCGCAGCCACGACCTATGAGTTGTGCGCGACCTTTTCAGAGACCACGGAGAGAGACCCTGTGCCGGTGACGCAATTCTGGCGCCACGGAAAAGGACAGACGTGCTACACGATGGATGCCTCGGTGCAGCCCGAGTGGTAGACAAGGGCGGTAACCTCGAAAATATGCGCAATGAATTCAAAGCGATTGTGAAGCAGGACGGTCCGTGGCATATCGCGTACTGCGCGGAGGTACCCGGCGCTAACGGCCAGGGCGCCTCCCGCGAAGAATGCCGGGACAATCTGCGCGAAGCAATAGCTTTGGTCTTGGAGCATCGGCGAGAAGAGCCGCCTTCCCGAACACCATCACGCTAATTTACCCTTCAACATCGTGAACGAGTGAGCCGGGAACGAGTATTTCAAAACCGTTCCCGAAGCTTTCACCGACGCTTTTTGCGCCGTCTTAACAGTCGTCTTGCCGAAATCGTTTTCGGCCTTGATATCAGGTCCGTTCACCTCGTACACTTCGAAGTCGCCGCTAAACTTTTTATCCTCCAGTTCAAAGGCGGCGTCCACAGGCTGATCCCGGTGGCGGTTCGTCACATTGATCACCAGCGTGCCGTCGGTATTGTAGGCGGACGAAACATCGAGATAGGGAACGACGTCGTAGTCTTTAGTCTTGTAGGTCGGGCCGTTGACGTATAGGTCGAGAGCCGCGCCGTGACAGTGCGTGGCGAACAGTTGCAGCGGATAGTAGATGGTCTGCAGGAACAGTCCTTTATCGCTGCTGAAAATCGGCGCGATCACATTCACGAGTTGCGCCATGTTGGCGATTTTCACAATATGCGCATGATTGACAAAGGTATTGAGAAAGCTTGATACCACCAGCGCGTCTTCCAGGTTGTAATGTTCTTCTAGAATTTGGCGGCCGCGCTCTTTGTTGCCGCGCGCTCGATACCAAACGTTCCACTCATCCCAGGCAATGTAGATAGGCTTGCGCGTGGGAGTTGAATTCATGGCTTCACGAATCGTTCCCTCGGTGATCTTGATCCGGTCGGCCAGTTCGACAGTGCAGGCTTGAAAACCGTAGTAATCGTCTTCCCGGTTGCCTACATACATATGCAAGGAAAGATAGTCGACATGCGGCTTGAGATAGCTGAGTACCGTGCGGTTCCAGCCAATCCAGTCACTCGAAAAAAGCGACGAACCGGCGGCGATCAGTTTAATGTTCGGATCAGTCCAGTGCATGAGCTTGGCGGCTTCAAGAGCGAACTTGCCGTAGTCGTCGGCCGAACGGTGACCCATCTGCCACGGCCCATCCATTTCATTTCCAAGGCCCCAGTACGGAACTTTCCACGGCTGGTCGCGGCCGTTCTTCTTGCGCAGGCGGGTAGTGGTGGTGTCCTGATCCGAATTCACATACTCGACCCATTGCTGCGCTTCGTCCCAGGACCCGGTTCCGAGGTTTGTGCAGATGTAGCCCTCCGAACCTGTGCGCGAAATGTAGTCGAGGAATTCATGCGTGCCGAAACGATTGTCTTCCACCGTGCCCCAAGCCATTTCGAGGCGGCGCGGGCGTTCATCCCGCGGCCCGATACCGTCGCGCCAGTTGTAGTTCGAGGAAAAATTGCCGCCGGGCCAGCGCAAGAGCGGAACATGTAGATCTTTCACCGCCGCAAGAACGTCTGTGCGATAGCCGGAGGCATCGGAGAGACTGTTGCCTTCGTCGAAAATGCCGCCGGTAATGCAACGGCCCAAATGTTCGATGAAGTTGCCGTAGAGCTTGGGATCGATCTGGCCGATTCTGCGGTCGGTATCGATTTTGACGATCGCGGCTTGGGAAGAAGTTTGCTTGCCTTTTAGAATGGCGGGCGCGGCGGTGAGAAGCGCGGCGAAATTCCGGCGCGAAAGGATATAGTTGTTTTTCGTCATGGAAAGGGCTTTGCTGGAAGCGCTTTCATAAGAGTAAATACGTGGCGGGGAATTGTCAAGGGCGAGAAGGGCGAAATAAACGGTTGACCGCTGTGCGCCAATGGCGGATACTGGGAGCGTTGGAGTTAGTCGAGACGTCTCTCTTCACACGGCAGATCACGGCGTTGCTGACCGATGAAGAATAGCAAGAGTTCCAAACCACTCTGGCGACGAATCCCGCGCAAGGCCCGCTCATCCGGGGTGGGGGTGGCATTCGCAAGGTTAGAGTCGGCGCTAGGTCTCGCGGAAACGCGGCGGCGCAAGGGTGATCTACTACTGGGCCGCAAAAGGGATGCGATTCTTCTGCTGTACGCGTGCGTGAAGAACGACACCGAAGATTTGACCCCGAAGCAGGTGGCTCAACTGGCGAGAGCGGTAAAAGAGGAGTTTCGATGAAGGCGAAAGCGTTTGAAGATTTGCTGGGAAGTATTCGCGAAGGCGGCGCTACCTTACGCGGCAAACGAAAAGCATCAAGACGATTCGAGATCTCTTCACTTGGGGTGAGGGCGATTCGCGAACGGACTAGCCTGTCGCAATCCGAGTTTGCCAGTTTGATTGGCGTTAGCGTCAAAACACTGCAAAACTGGGAACAGGATCGGCGTCACCCAACCGGCCCCGCTGTGGCGTTGCTCAGGATCATCGCTTTCAAACCGAAGTTTGCCATGCAAGCGATACATCGGGTATGAAGCCGTCCGGCTAACTCCAAACCTTATTCACAGCCGCCTTAAACGCGTTCATATCTTCCGGTGAACCGATAGAGACCCGCACCTTGCTAGGCCAAGCCGGCCAGATGCGGCCAATCAAAACCTTTTGCGCCGCCATTGCTTTGGCGAATTCCACGCCGGGGCGATTGACTTCCATCATGAAAAAATTCGTCTCACTGGGGATAAATTGAATATTTTTCGTTTTGAGAAAGGCAAAAACGTCTTCGCGGATTTGACGGTTGATGCCGCGCCGCTCGCTCACCAGATTCTTCGCTTTCAGACTGGCCGTGGCGCAGGCGAGCGCGGTGATGGGTAGATTGTCGTCGCCGTATTGCGCAAGTTTGCCGAGCAAGTCCGGCCGCGCCATGACGAAGCCAGCGCGAATGCCGGCCATCCCATACACTTTCGAAAAAGTGCGCAGAATCAAAATGTCTTTCCCGGCCAAAACCAAGTCCCGCGCGGATTCGGGTTTGTCGCGAAAGTGAATGTACGCCTCATCGACAATCACTACCGAACCTTGCGGCTTCTTCGCCAACAAATATTCGATATCTTTGCGCGCCGTAATAGTGCCGGTCGGGTTATTGGGATTGCAAATGTAATACGCGCCGGCGTTAGGATCCGCCGCCAGCATCGCTTCGATATCGTGCGAATAATCGCTGCGCAATGGCACTCTCACCAGCTTCGAGCCAATGAAAGCAGGCGCGCCGCCGCCGTAGCCCGGCTCCGCCATCACCCAACCGCGCGTGGCGGAAGTGAAAGCGCAGGTTGCGCGGAAGAGTGGATCACTCGAGCCGGCGAACGACGCTACATACTCTTTGCCGATCCCCTCGCTCTCCGCCGCCGCGGCTAGGAACCGTTCGTAATCCTGAAAAGGGTTGTAGCGCCCGCCATGCGGCCCGATCTTCGCCATGGCCTCAAGCCCTTCACGGCACGGCCCCAACGGATTCTCATTCGAGTTAATGCGCACATATTCATCGGGTGTGGTTTTCAGACCGGTGAATTCCTGCTCCGATTGCTGCGCCAAAGCGAATTCACTAAAGAGAGGCAAGGCAGTGCCTGCCGAGAAGAACGCGGCCACGCGGCAGCTCATTTGACGGCGTGTCAGACCGGGTTTGGGCTGGATGAGTGACATGAAAGGTTTGACTAATGAGTATAACTGAGTTATGGCTGTGAGTAAAACGAGCGCCTTGCCTGAATTAACCGGCGGTTTTGGGGGCTTCAACGAAGAGGCCTTTGCCTTCCTCAAAAAGCTGGCAAAGAACAATCGGCGTGAATGGTTTCTGCCTCGCAAGGCGCTTTTCGAGGAGCAACTTCAAAAACCAATGGCACAGTTACTGTACGCCATTGAACGCGAACTCGCGAAGAAGAAGTTGCCGCTGGCGGCCAATCCTAAGTCGGTGCTCTTCCGCATCTATCGCGATATCCGCTTCAGCGAAGATAAGAGCCCGTATCATACGCATGTGAGTGGCTCTCTCTCTCGGAACGGCAAAAAGAACACCCCGGGAATGCTTTATGTCCACGTCGCCGAAAAGGAGCAATTCGCGGGCATCGGTTTTTGGCAGCCGGAAAGACCGGCGTTAACGAACTGGCGCTTACGCATGCAGGCTGAGCCGAAGAAGTTTCTCGACATCGTCAAGCAGCTCAAACGCCACGGGCTGGAGCTTTCAAACACGTACAGTTTGAAGCGGATGCCGCGCGGGTTTGAAGCGCTGGACAAATCGCCGTTGGCGGACTTTTTGCGCCTGCAGTCTTTTGCCGTAATACGGCCCATAACAAAAGGCGAAGTTCTATCGCCGGATTTGCCCGTCCAAATTGCCCGTTTCGCGCTCGCTGCTAAGCCCCTGCTCGATTACGGCTGGGCGCTGCCGGAGGCCAAGCCGCCCGTTCTCATAGATTAGTTTGCATATAATGCGACTGCTATGAATCGTTTTCTCTTTCTCGCTGCCTTGCTTACGACTTGCACTGGGACCCAACTGCTTGCGCTCGATAATGGCGTGGCGCGCACTCCTCCCATCGGTTGGAACAGTTGGAATAAATTCGCTTGCAACGTGAGCGAGCAACTGGTGCGCGGCGCCGCCGATGCCATCGTGCGCACCGGCATGAAAGACGCCGGTTACGAATATGTAGTGATTGACGATTGCTGGCAGGTGAGCCGCGACGCCAACGGCAACATTGTTCCGGATGCCATGCGCTTCCCCAACGGCATGAAGGCGGTGGGCGATTATATCCACTCCAAAGGCCTGAAGTTCGGAATCTATTCGGATGCGGGCCGCGGAACTTGCCAGAACAGGCCGGGCAGCCGCGGCTACGAATATCAGGACGCCCGCCAGTATGCCGCTTGGGGCGTTGACTACCTGAAATACGATTGGTGCAATCACGATACGCAGGATTCCCAAAGTTCTTATGAGACGATGCGCGACGCGCTGGCAAAATCAGGCAGACCGATAGTGTTCAGCATCTGCGAGTGGGGCTCCACCAAACCGTGGCTATGGGCCGGAAGCGTGGGAAATCTGTGGCGGACTACCGGCGATATTCAAGACCACTGGGACCACAAAGAGAGTTGGGGCGGCAATGGCGTGGTGCAGATTCTCGACCTGCAAGACGGCATTGAAAGTTACGCGGGACCGGGCCATTGGAACGATCCCGACATGCTGGAAGTAGGCAACGGAGGCATGACTAATACCGAGTACCGCTCCCATTTCAGCCTGTGGTGCCTGATGGCCGCGCCCTTGATGGCGGGCAACGATCTGGAGCATATGAGCGACGAGACGCGCGCCATTCTGACCAACAAGGAACTCATCGCGGTAGACCAGGACCCCGCTGGAATTCAGGCAAAGCGCGTCAAGAAAGACAATGGCTTGGAAGTCTGGGTGAAGCAATTGAGTGATGGAGGCCGCGCCGTCGGTCTGCTGAACCGCGGCGCAGCCGAGGCGGAGATTCTCGTGAACTGGACTGACTTAGGTTATCCAGACCACTTAAAGGCCGCCGTCCGAGATTTATGGGAGCACAAAAGCGCTGGCTCGCACAAAGGCAGCTACAGCGCGACGGTGCCGAGTCACGGCGTAGTAGTGGTTACAATCCTTCCCGAGTGACACATGGCGCGGGCACTGCTTTTCTACACTTTAGTGCTGAGCCGGAGGGCGGACTTCAGTCAGTGACTTCAGTCCGCGCGGAACTTTAGTTCCGCAGTCTCGACACCTGTGTCGAGACCTCCCCGTATTCGCTTTCACTCCGCCAGCCCGAATGAAATGACTGTCTGTCCCGAAGCGATCGTCACAAATTGCCGCCCATCGAATTCGTAGGTCATGGGCGACGCATGCCAATTTTGATTCGCCTGAAAACTCCAGAGCGGCTTACCGCTTTCGGCGTCTACCGCCATAAAAAGCCCACTGTCCTCGCAGAAAAATACGAGACCGCCCGCGGTGGCCAGAGTCCCTCCCCACGTTTCCCCCTCACCCGCCTGCGGATACTCCCAAGCCACCTTTCCCGTTTGAATATCCAAGGCGCGTAGAACCTTTTGCGGAACTTCGCCTGGAGCTGTTTCCTGCGAACCTCCCAAATAACCTTTGCCCGCCTCCCAAGCCACAGGCCCGTCGTCGGTGTATATGTCGCACTTCTCTAGCGTCTGAAGATAAAAGAATCCTGTCTTGGGAGAGAACGAAGAAGAGTACCAATTGGTTGCGCCATCTTGCGACGGGCACACTTTGGTTCCCTTGCCGATTCTTACTGGCTCTGCAAGAACGGGGCGGAAATCGGCGCCAATCTCTTTAGCCCAATTCAGCTTGTTTACGAAAGGCTTTGCTAACAGCAACTGGCCCGTTTTGCGGTCGAAGACATAGAAAAAACCGTTGCGATTGCCCGTAAGCAGCAGTTTGCGAGGGTTGCCGTGCCAGTCGGTATCTACCAGAAGCAGCGGCTCGGCGGCATCCCAATCGTGAGTGTCATGCGGGGTGAACTGGTAATACCATTTCAACTTCCCGGTGTCTTGATCCAAGGCGATCACAGAATCGGAATAGAGATTATCTCCTTCTCTCTCCTTGCCATCGTAATCGGGACCTGGGTTGCCGGTTTGCCAGAAAACCGTGTTGGAGTCAGCGTCGAATGAACCCGTAAACCAAGTTACCGCGCCCCCATGCGCGATCGCTTTTCCTTTCCATGTTTCAGAGCCACGCTCGCCCGGCGCGGGTACCGTCCAAAATCTCCAGACTTCTTTGCCGGTAGCCATGGCAAAGGCGGCCAGAAATCCGCGCGCGCCGCCTTCCCCGCCCGCCGTGCCTGAAATCACCAAATCGCCCGCTATTAAGGGCGCGGACGTCGTGTCGTAGTTCTGCCGCCAGTCAGCCAGCACCGACTCCCATTCCACCTCTCCGGTAAAGCGGTTGAGCGAAAGTAAGTGCGCATTGTCCGTCACCATGAAAATGTGACTGCCTGACCACGCCACGCCGCGATTAATGCCGCTCCCGCCGCCTCCTCCCACGCCCTTGGTCCTATCCCTCTGAAAGTGCCACAACACCCGTCCATTGCCCGCATCAAGCGCATAACACTGGTTGGCGCTCGTGACGTACATAATGCCCTCGATAACCACGGGCGTGCTCTCTAAGTAAGGTGCATCGGAGATCGTGAACATCCAGCGGGGAACTAGGCGCGTGATGTTCGCTTTCTGAATCTGGCCGAGAGTCGAATAGCGGTTGCCGTTCACAGCGCCGTTATAGGAGGTCCAATCCACCTCGGAGGTTACCTCGCGGAACTTGCCGCTCTCGGAACGCAAAAGATGAATGCGTTGGTCAGGCGTGCGTAAAGCTAAATCCTGCGTGCTCTCACTCAATAAAGACCCATCGAGCGTTGCGCCGGCGGTAGTTTGGATTTTTCTTGTTGGATACGAAGGTGGCTTTTGTGACTCAATGGTGTGGAGAAAAGCAATCAAAACCTTGCGTTTTTCTCCGGAGATGCCGGCGAAAGCCGGCATGCCGCGATTGGGCCGGCCGTTTTCAATCAACTCGCTCAGTTGCTCGTCGCTTAGCTTGGCTATGCGCCACGCAATGGCAGGGCCGTGTTCGCCGCCCAGTCCGTCACCGCCATGACACACCGAACAGTTGTTGTCATAAGTTTGCTGGCCTGCGGGATTGGCCGCGCTCTGTGCCAACAAAACTCTGGCGGAAGTAAACAGACACAAAACGAGCGTCGCTCGGAAATCAGGCAAGCTTTTGTTCCTTTCGCGTTGGAGAAACACCCGGCCATCAGTGTACGATAGCCACGCTGTGCGGCAGGCATAGAGCGGGATTCGGAGGTTTCAGTACTAGCCAGATGCAAAAACTACCCAAAGATTAAATAAATTTCAAGACTTTTATTACCGCCAGTCTGTAGAATGGCTTTGCATTATCGGTAGCAGCCAGCAATTTTTGTTTCGACCAGGAGAACTGAAAGTGAAAAATTATATGAAGCTAATGGCCAGCGCTACGGCGCTGGTTCTCGGATTAGGCGCAATGAGCGCTTTCGCGCAGGCGCCTGCCACGTCTACGGATACGTCCACCAGCAGCGCGAAGAAGCGTTCGCGCAAATCGAAAGCCACTGACACCTCTACCGCCGCGCCAGCCGCGCCGGCAACTCCCGCGCCGGCCGCCGCTCCCGCAGCCAAGACCGTTACGCCAAAAGCGCCCAAAACTCCCACCGCGAACGCCTCCGCGGCCGATATTGCCGCCGCTCAGTCCAAGGGTCTGGTTTGGGTCAACACCGAAACAAAGGTTTATCACAAGAGCGGACGTTATTACGGAAATACCAAGCAGGGCCAATTCATGACGGAAGCCGATGCCCAGAAGGCTGGCTACCACGCAGCCAAGGCTGAGATTGGAACGAAGAAGTAGCGTTATCAGCGTTAAGCTGGTAGCCATGCGTTGTGCCTGCCGGAGGGTGACGGGCAAAACGCTATCTACAAGGAGACTAAAAAAACATGAGCTTATTTGATCTCGCGGAACAGGCCTTGGGAGGGTCGAATGCCCAGGGTGGCAACACCGCCGCTATCGGCGCGGTGATGAGTTTAGTGAACAGCTATCCCGGCGGCGTGGGCGGCTTGGTGAGTGCTTTCGAAAAAAATGGTTTGGGCGGCGTGGCCAGCTCGTGGGTCGGGCAGGGCGCGAATCAGCAAATCTCTCCCGACCAGGTCCAGAACGGACTGGGCAATGAGGCGTTGCAGGATGTGGCGGCAAAGCTGGGTGTCTCGCGGGACGAAGCCAGCGGCGTGGTAGCTCAGTTGTTGCCGCATGTGATTAATCACCTCACGCCCAACGGCCAAGTGCCGGCGGGAAATATAGACGTTGTGGAAATGGGCGAAAGTTTTTTGAAAAGTTTCTTAAACAAGTAACGTGAATCACAGGAGCCTCAGTCATGAAATTAACTCGATCTCTCTTACTTTTCGCGGCGCTCGTTATGGCCGTGGTTTCGCCGCAAGCCCCTGCCCTAGCGGGCCAAGCGGCCGCCGCGAAGGCATCTCCTAAGGCTGCACCCGCGGCGAACTTGATTGACTTAAACTCTGCCACAGCGGACCAGCTCGACACCTTGCCCGGCATTGGCCCTGCTTATGCTGACAAAATCATCAAAGGCCGCCCCTACAAGGTCAAGACCGACCTGTTGACCAAGAAAATTGTCCCTGCCGCTACTTACGCCAAGATCAAGAGTCTTGTCATAGCCAAGCAATAAGGTCTCGAATGGCGGCCGTCACGCAGCCATTCCATTCGCTTTATTACCTGGTGAAAAACATGCGCCAGACAGTGTCCACCATGGCATGAGTCAGCGCTGACGCCATCAGGTTGCCGCCCTGGAGAAATGCCGAGCCATAGAACCATCCAGCCACCGTCGCCAATAACACATAGCGCCAGTTTGGGAAAGGCGCGTGCAAAATATGAAACAAGCCGAACAAGCACGACACCAAGATCTGGGATGCGCGCGCCGATTTCAGATTTATCGCTAGAAGGGTTTGCAGAAATCCGCGAAAGAACATTTCTTCGAGGATCGCAATGAAGAGAAAAATCTCCAGATAGTCGAGGCAGAAAGAAAAGATCGTTACACGCCGCGGATTCCACGCGATAAAGTGCAGCGCCACGCCGGCGGGAATGGCGATCAAGGCGAATGGTACAAAGTTCAACGCCGCTGCCCGAAGGATTTTTGGTGTGATAGCGAATTCATAACCAAGTTCAGGCACTCTTCGCACAAACGTCCAACTCCATGAGGCAACCCCGACGAGCAAGAGCCGGCCCATGAAATCGAGATTCGCGGGAACATTCCAAATGCCGCCCAATTGATGGAAAAGCAGCACACTCGCCAAAAGGCACGCGCTCGCCAAATCTTGCCAGCCGAAACGAGCCACATCCGCAACCGGGAAGAAACTATAAATGAGTGGCAGTGCTGCTGAGACAAAGGCGATGCGCAGCAGTGCGAGCCAGTGAAAATCGCCCGTGCCAGCCGCGTAAATCAAGTAAGGAATGCACCAAAGCGCCGCTGGAATCGCCACTCTCCCCCAGCCTTTCAGCTGTTCTTGCACCCAAAGCCTGCTGCTGGCAATGCCAGGCGCGGCCATAAACAATAGCATGAGAACGAACGAGCAATAAATCCCGGCTGCCGAGGGCAACGCTATCCGGTAGCGCGTAATGAAAGCCGGTGCAACCACGCCGAAAATGCATGCGAACGCACCCACCAGCAACCCATACGGCCACCACCAACCGCCTCCACTCGCCTTTGCTTCCATGCTTTCGATTATCCTGACATACATGCGATTCGTCACTTTGTATTGTTGGCTCACCGCTTCGTTTCTCTTGGCAAACGACGCCTATCCGCCGCCGCGCTTCACCGACTCTGATCGAGTTCGCAAACTGGAATCCGTTCTTCCGGAGGTCGATCAGCTCTTCCGCGGCTACGCAGTTGACAAAAAGATACCGGGCTTGATTTGGGGCATTGTAATCGACGGACGCCTCGCGCATGTCGAATCGGTAGGAGTTCGCGATCTCGCCTCCAAAGATCCCATAACGGCCGATACCGCGTTTCGTATCGCCTCCATGACCAAGAGCTTCACGGCGCTTGCCATTTTGCGGCTGCGCGATGACGGCAAACTTTCGCTGGAGGATCCGGTATCGAAATGGATTCCCGAGTTCGCTCAGATGCCTTTGCCCACGCTCGACAGTGCGCCCATTCGTATCCGCCAACTTCTCAGCCATAGCGCTGGTTTCCCGGAAGACAATCCCTGGGGCGACCAGCAACTCAGCGCCAGCGATAACGACCTTACACGGTGGCTGCGTCTCGGAATCCCTTTTTCAACGCCTCCTGGCACGCGCTACGAATATTCAAACTACGCCTTCGGACTGCTCGGCCGCATTGTAACCAAAGCCTCTGGCATGCCTTATGAGACCTATGTGAAGACCGAACTTCTAGCCAAGCTGCACATGGGCAAATCGACTTTCAACTTCTCCGAGGTGCCGGCAAAGAATCGCGCTATCGGCTATCGGCTACTCGCCGATGGAACCTACCAGGAAGAACCGCCTCTGGCGCAGGGTGTATTCGGCTCCGCTGGTGGTTTACTCACAACAGCTACGGACATGGGCAAGTATTTGGCGTTTCACCTCTCGGCATGGCCGCCGCGCGATGACGTCGAAGACACCCCCGTGCGCCGCAGTTCGGTCCGCGAAATGAGTCATATGTGGAACCCGTCCAATCTAACCGCATCTATCTCTAACGGCAAAGTCCAGGCGGCTGAGACAGGATACGGCTACGGTCTGCGCATTACCACTGACTGCCGCTTCGATCACGTAGTGGGCCATGGTGGCGGGCTCCCCGGTTTTGGTTCTTACATGGCGTGGCTCCCGGACTACGGCGTGGGCATGTTCGCCATGGCAACTCTCACATATTCCGGACCCGCCCAACCCATCAATCAAGCTTGGGACGTACTGCTGAAATCCGGCGGCTTGCGCAAGCGCGAGTTACCTCCGTCCCCCGCGCTCTTGCAAACGCAGACTCACATCCTCAATCTTTGGAAATCCTGGAATGACGCGGAGGCGAAGCAAATTGCCGCTATGAATTTCTTCCTCGATACTCCCATCGCGGAACGGCGCGCGCAGATTCAGAAGCTTAAGGAAGAAGTAGGAGAGTGCTCCACCAGCAACGCTGCCTTGATTCCTGAGAACTGGCTGCGCGGCCAGTTCGACATGAAATGCGCGAAAGGCTCCGTTGCCGTGTTCTTTACACTGGCGCCCACCTCTCCGCCTCTCATGCAGCATTTAGCCTTTCGCAAAATCGACTCAGACAATATCCGCTTAGGAGCACCCACGGGCGCACCCGCCGGCGTCGTTTGCACGAATTGATTAATGCGATTGATTATGATGGTCGCTGGTTATGCGCACTGTCATCCTCTTCTTCTGCGTCACGTTGATTGCAAGCGCAGCCGATGGCCCTCCGGCTTGGGCTTACGGCACTGCTCCGCAAACTAGTCCGCCCAAAACACCGCAACCGCCCGATACCACGCTCAAACATCTCGCCGGCTCCTCCGGCGCATTTACCTTGGGGCAGATCAGTGATCGCTTCAACCCCGCCGATTGGTATCCAGGCGATCATCCCGTCATGCCCGCCATTGTGGCGCAGGGCCGTAAGCCGCAGATCTGGGCGTGCGCGCTGTGCCACTATCCAAACGGCAAAGGGCGTCCCGAAAACGCCGGAGTCGCCGGTCTGCCCGTTTCTTATTTCATCGAGCAGATGAAGGAATTCCGGGATGGCGACCGCAGCAGTGCCGACCTCCGTAAGAAGAACACGAACCTGATGATTGCCTATG
>Ga0302140_10008744_pt1 | contig 12579 bp, 8 predicted proteins | sample I_Bog_E1_1_FD_202095 | JGI IMG/M metagenome (GOLD analysis project Ga0302140, IMG submission 202095) | Peat permafrost microbial communities from Stordalen Mire near Abisko, Sweden - I_Bog_E1_1 | ecosystem: Environmental > Terrestrial > Soil > Wetlands > Peat | place: Sweden: Abisko, Stordalen...
AAAGGCAACCGCAAAAGCAACTGCAACTGCAACTGCAAAAACGCCACTAAGGAAAAAACAAATGCAAAAGCAAAGACAAAAACCTTGACAATACCAGCCGTCTCATAGAAGCCGCCGAGGGAATGCAAGCTCTTGAAGCCCTTCCCTCAGGGGCTAAAGCCCAACCATTTGTTGGCTGAAATGTACGGGCTGAAGCCCGTACCCTTCACGCAAAACGAAGTTCTTGGACAGGCTCCAATGGCCGGCCTGCGCTTGACTGATTAGTCCCGCTGCACTCTGTATGCCAGGCTGCCGCCCCAGACTGCGGCGTTGACAAAGCCAATAAAAATTTGCAAACTAAATCATTAGTTATACGTCTGTAGTAGCAGGGACGTTCAGAAATGCGGCGTCCCAGGGATATTCGCCTCCTATGCCTCCAAAGCGATCCATCACGCTGACCCAGGCCGAACTCAGGCTGATGAAGGCCCTGTGGGAACGGGGAGAATCGACCGTCGCCAGCCTGGTCACCGCCACCTCCGGCGAAGCCACGCTGGCCTACACATCCGTTCTCACCACCATCCGAATCCTCGAGACCAAGGGCTACGTCACGCACCGGCAGGAGGGCAGAGCGTTTCTTTACAGCACCTGCATCGGGGAGGTTGAGGCAAGCCGTTCGGAAGTTCGCCACCTGTTGCACCGCTTTTTCGGCAACTCCCGTGAGCGGCTGCTGCTCTCTATGCTGGGCGACGACGAAATCAGTCCCAACGAGCTGAAGCGCCTCAGGGAGGCGATCGCCAATACGCCGGATGAAGCGCTGGAGGATTCTTAAATGGAGCCTATCCTTTACGATCTTTCCTCTTTGTCTACCGCGGCCGTGAGCGCCCTTTTTTCAGCAATCTGGGAAGGGTCTATCCTGGCGGTTTGTGTGCTCGCATTGCTGCGGCTTCTACCCCGGCTGAGCGCCGCGTCCCGGTCGCTGGTCTGGATGAACGTTTTCCTTCTGCTGCTGGTGATGCATATCGTCCCTTCGTTCAGAATCCACCTGGCCACGGCGAACCAAGCGCATATTTCACCGGTTTATCTCGATCCGCGCTGGAGCCTGGCCATCGCCGGACTGTGGGCGATGTTCACCCTTTGGAGAGGCTCGCAGTTGGTAATCGGCGCCAATCGTCTGAACCGGCTGGCTGGCCGGGCCACTCCGATCCCTCCGGACCCAGCGATCCAGGCCCTGCTGCAGGGCCGGGACCGCAATCAAAATGGCGGCCGGACGGCAGAGCTTTGCACCTCTATTGAAGTCGAACGGCCCAGCGTATTCGGCTTCTTCCGCCCCCGCATCCTCGTCCCTCCCGCGCTCTTTGAGAAACTCTCGCCGCTGGAGTTGCAGCAGGTAGTCCTGCACGAGATGGAACATCTCCGCCGTGGCGACGATTGGACGAATCTGCTGCAGAAGATTGGCCTGGCGCTCTTCCCGCTGAATCCCGTGCTGCTCGGTGTAGAACGGAGGCTCTGTACGGAGCGTGAGCTCGCCTGCGACGACAGCGTCCTGCGCTCCAGCTTTGGACGGAAGGCCTATGCAATTTGCCTGACCCGGCTGGCCGAGCATTCAGGGCTTCGCCGCAGCCTTTCGCTGGTGCTCGGCGCGTGGGAGCGGCAATCGGAACTCGTGCGTCGCGTGCACCGCCTCCTGCGCAGACCGGGGAAGTCGATGAGCTCCCGGCAAGCCACGCTCGTAACCAGCGGCCTGATTTTCGCAGTCCTGGGCGGCGCAATCGCCCTGGCCCGCAGCCCCCAGTTGATCAGCTTCGCTCCCCTTGCGGAGCCTACGCTGAAGGCTCAATTCATGCCTGTTTCTTCCCTTCGCGAAACAGGAGTTCCCTCCCCTGTCATTCGCAATTCCTCAACGGCTCCGCGGATGGTAGAGACGGCCATGCACGAACAGCCCGTGCCGTCCGCCCCGGCAGCCAAGCCGATTCGGAACCTTGCGATAAAACACGCAGTCAAGAGGCCTTTCGCGCAGCGACGGGAGGCGTGGGTTGTGCTCACGGAATGGACCGGCACAGAGATTCAACCGCACGTGGTATTCGCGGTTCAACAAATCACCGGCTCTCCGGCCAGTCGTCCGTCGTATGCCGCTGTTCGATTCGGAAATGGCTGGTTGCTCGTTCAAATCTAAACGCAAAGAACCCGGCGCATCGCTCGTCGCGCTCAACTTCAACAAGCATCTTCAACAAGGAGAAACGGATTCCCATGAATCAAGCAACTAATCAATTAGTAACAGTGGCGAAGAAGATAGCTGCTCCCGCCGCGGTCCTCGCGGCCTTCACCCTCGGCGCGGCACTTTTCGTCGGTCATGGCAATGTTCACGCCGCTGCCGCCATGGACGACAACAGCGTAGAGGCCCTCACCGCACTCGACCGTGCCATGGAGGCCGTTGCCGCACGAGTCACTCCCGCTGTGGTCAACGTCGCCGTAACCGCGCGCGGCAACGGCGAAAACGAAACCTCCGAGGGCCAGATGCAAGGCCTGCCGCCGGGCCTGCAGAGATTCTTCGGACAGATGCCGGCGCAGCCTTCGCAACCCCAAATCGAGCATGGCGTGGGCAGCGGCATTATCATCTCGCCGGACGGCTATATCGTCACCAACAACCACGTGGTCGATGGCGCCACAAGCATCAAGGTCACACTCAACGATCGCCGCATCCTCACCGCGAAAGTGATCGGCGTCGATAAACTGACTGACCTGGCCGTGCTCAAGGTGAACGCCACCAACCTTCCCAGCATCGCCTGGGGCGACTCGACAAAACTGCAGCCTGGCCAGACAGTGCTGGCATTCGGCAGCCCCTTCGGCTACTTTCAGTTCTCGGTAACGCGCGGAATCGTAAGCGCAGTCAACCGCCCCAATCCCTATTCGGACGATCCCCGCAAGCCGGGCAACTTCATCCAGACCGACGCCGCCATCAACCCCGGTAACTCCGGCGGCGCACTCGTGAACGCGCACGGTGAGTTAGTCGGCATCAACACCTTCATCATCACCAACAACGGTTCATTTGCCGGCGCGGGCTTCGCAATTCCTGCGCAGATCGTGCGCGCAACAACGGAGCAGTTGATCCAGCACGGCAAGGTCGACCATGGCTACCTCGGCATTGGCATGAACGACGTGACGCCCGAGAATGCTCACTTCTTCAATCTGCAGGAAGCCAACGGAGCCATTGTTTCTCAAGTGACTCCTGACTCGCCGGCAAGCCGCGGCGGTCTTCAAACCGGCGATGTGATCACACAGGTCAACGGGGAGAAGGTCATCAATGGCAGCACGCTCCAGGTCGCGGTCAGCGAAATGTCTCCGGGGACCAAGATCGCTCTCGGTGTGATTCGCGATGGCAAGCCAACAACGTTGAACCTGACTGTTGGCCAGTTCCATGGCAATTCAGAAGTGGCGAGCAACGATGGCCCCGAGGGTGAAGACGGCGCACACACCGGCAAGCTGGGCCTCGCGGTCAGCGATCTCACTCCGGAAGCCCGGCGCCAGGTCAACGCGCCTGACCAGATCCATGGCGTCGTCGTAGAAAGTGTTCGTCCCGCCAGTCCGGCCGACGAAGCAGGCATCCAACCTGGAGATGTCATCGTTGAAGTCAACCGGAAACCCGCTCAGTCAGCCAGCCAATTCGCCAGCGAGATGCACCAGAACCGGGAAGGAAAGGACTTTCTTCTCCTGATCTGGTCGAGAGGCAACTCAAGCTATCGAACCATTCATCCCGATCAGGACGAACCCAAGGGCTAGCTGGATAGGTCGATCGTACTTCAGTATAGGTCGGTCGTACTTCAGTCTCGTGAAGTCCAAAGAGAAGAGGCTCCCACTTCCGGGAGCCTTTTTTTGGCCTCAACCCTGCCGCCTTGAGCCACACTTCAGTAAGCTGGAGGTATAAGCCAGGAGATGCAAACATGATCGTCGATTTGAAGGGCCGTACCGCCGTAATTTCGGGCGCAAGCCGTGGCTTGGGCGAGGCAATGGCGAAGGCTCTCTCCGAGGCTGGCGCGAACATCGCCCTGGTGGCGCGCGACAGCGAGCGCCTGGAAATGGTGCGCGCCGCCATTGCCGCCTCGGGCGGAACCGCTGACATCTTTGCCGCCGATGTAACGCTGGAAGAACAGGTCGCCAGCCTTGCCGAGGCTGTAACTCAACGCTTCGGACCTCCACAGATCCTGATCAACAACGCGGGAATCAATATCCGCAAGAACCTTGTGGATTTTTCGCTGGAGGAGTTTCGCAGCGTTGTGGACACAAGCCTCATCTCGACATTTCTGATGTGCCGCGCTTTCGTCCCCGGCATGAAGGGTACCGGTTATGGCCGCATTCTGAACATGAGCTCGATCATGAGTCATGTTTCACTCCCAGGACGCACCGCGTACTCCTCTGCGAAGGCCGCCCTTCTTGGCTTGACGCGCGCGCTGGCATTGGAGCTTGCCGCTGAAGGAATTACCGTCAACGGCATCAGCCCAGGGCCTTTCGGAACCGACATGAATGCAGCGGTTATGAGCAATCCCGAAGCCAATGAGCTGTTCCTCGCGAACCTGCCGATTCGCCGCTGGGGCAAAGTCGAGGAGGTTGGCGCGCTGGCCTGCTACCTCTGTTCGGAAGCGGCGGGGTTCATCACGGGAACCGACGTCCTCATCGACGGCGGCTGGACGGCCAAGTAATAAACAGTCAATAAGGCCGTCCTCGTCATGCCGAATAATTCGCGCCGCAGCCTGCGCCCTTTTCGCGTTCGTCGAGATGCCGGTTACCTGCTCGCTCCCGGCGGTTCCATCCAGCAGACCAAGGGAGTCAAGCTCCGCGGCGTTCTTCTCGGAACGGCGAAAGTCGTCCATACCCCCGGCCGCTCTAAACCTGCTTCCGCCGCTCTGCCTTGCCTTCCCACGAGCTTGAGTTGGCCTCCAGCCATGCCAGCAGCGTCCTTACGCTCCCAGTTGCCAGCGCGATCGAAGAATCCGCCGCTCCGTAGTAGAGCATGATCGTATCTCCGTCCTCGCCAATGGTCTGACCGCAAGGGAATACGACATCCTTCACATCGCCACTGCGCTCATACGAAGCTTCGGGACCAAACATCCAGGAGTCTCCCCGCTGCAGGCATATCTCCGGCCGATCGAGGTCGAACAGTGCAAGCCCCAGCCGATAAATGCTTCCGGATGCCGTCTGCCGCACACCGTGGTAAATCGTCAGCCACCCCTTCGCTGTTTCAATTGGCGGAGAGCATAGGCCGATCTTGTTTGCGTCCCACCAACCGCCGCGCCGCGCCTCGAGTATGATCTTGTGACCGCCCCAATGGCGCAGATCGGGTGAGTAGGAAATCCACATGTGCGCGCCCAGCGTGGTCACCGGCCGATGAATCAGCGCCCAGAGCCCGCCAAATCTCCTCGGCAGCAGCGCCGAATCCTTGTCCTCCGGCTGCATGATCACCCCGTAGCGCTCAAAACTCCTGAAGTCCTTGGTCATGGCCAGAGACACTCCAGGACCTCCGTGCGCATAGGATGTATACACTACCGCAAATTGCTCGAGTTCCGGGACGTAGGTTATCCGCGGGTCTTCCAGGCCCCAGAGTTCCTCTGGATACTCGCGCGGTTTTGCCGGCAACGTCGGCTCGGCGTCGATGCGCCAGTTATCGATTCCGTTCGCTGAACGGGCCGCACACAGGTGCGACATTCCTCGCCGATCTTCCACACGGCAAAGCAGCAACGTATCGCCGTCGGCCAGTTTTGCCACGCCTGCATTGAAGACGCTGTTAATCGGGTAGGGCCAGCTCTTCTGCGTGAGCAGCGGGTTACCCGAATAACGGATGAGCAGAGGGAGCCCTGTTTGCGTCTCCACATGAGCGTCGCGGGCGACGAAACCTGTCGGAATAAGTGTAGAACCGTTGGTATTCAAGAAGAGGAACTCATTTCCAGATGCTGTTCTTGTGCGTTTGTCACTTTAGCCGCTTGCATCTCAAGCAAGGCCATCAGGAACGAGAGCGTCGATTCCGCGCCCTGGTTTTCGTTGATGCGGTCGGGATGGAGGCCGTCTCTGCAGCCGCCCGTTGTTGCGTCGTAAAGCGGCGCCTGCAAATCGTTCTTGCCCAGAAACCAGCCAAACACGCACTGGGCTTCCTCAAGCCAATGGCTCTCTTCCGTCAACCTGTAAACCTCCAGGCAAGCCGAAACCATTGCGCAAGCCTCCACTGGCTGCTGATCGAATCGCGCCTTCTCACTGCCTTCGACAAAGAACCCATTCGATCCGATCGGTACAAAGACATTCTTGTCGTCGCGGTGCTGTTCAATTACAAGCCACTTCAGAGAATCCATTCCGGCTTCAATCATTCTCTGGTTGTCGCTTCGCCATCCGGCAAGGATGAGTGCCTGCGACAACCTCGCATTCGCATAGGAAAGGCTCTTCTCGAACCATCGCCATGTCGAAGAGTGGGTGCGCTCATAGATGTCGAGCAGTCGATTCGCCAGCGCGTTTCGAACATCCTGTATTGCCCGGTCACCGGGGAACCAATCCAGATAAGCCTGCATACCCAAAATGCAATATGCCCATGCTCGCGGGCTCGTGAACGCTAGAGTTGCAGGTACCGCGGCTTCGAACAGCCTCCCCGCCGCTCCCCTCAAACCCGCATCCTGCGAATGGCCAAGCACATTTCCCAGGGACCACAAGGCGCGCCCATGGCTGTCATCCGATCCCACTTCTTCAAGCCATCTGCGGTCGTATCCGAGAAAGTTTCTGAACCTCCCGGTATTGGAATTAAAGGCAAGCCAAAGAAATGACAGATAGCGTTGCGATAGATTTGACGCCCTTGTCGCGCCTGCATGCGTCGCATCGTTATCGAGCCGAGTCGATACGATCAATGCGCGTGCATTGTCATCGGTCGTATAACCCTCGCTTGAATTAGGCACGGAGAAAATCGCATGCTGCAGGATTCCCGTATCGTCCGTGAGCCTGAAAATATGGTTCGAATTCAACTGCGGCAGGTAGTCGATAGCGTCTGCGGCAACATCGTCCTTCTTTGCCGCCCTGGGCTGCAGGCTGCGCTCGAATCGCGCGCGCTGAAAGCTCGCCATATACTTGCGCGCCGTCTTGGGCCAGATAGTCTCGCGCGAGTAGAGATATGCCCGTTTCCGCATGGCGTGCCGTTCCCCATCGTTATCCAGTAGTTGAAGCACAGCTTGTGCAATGGCGCCCGGATTCTCGAAAGGCACGATCACGCCCCTCTTATTCGCCAGCAATTCCTTGGCGTGCCAGTAGGGCGTCGAGATAATTGCCTTCCCTGCTCCCAGCGCGATCGCAAGCGTTCCTGAGACAATCTGTGCCTCTTGCCGGTAAGGAGTTATGTAAATATCCGCCGCACCCACGTGCTCAACCAGTTCTTCCGCGCTGACAAATCGATTGACGAGCATCAGGTTCGAGGACACGCCAAGTTCCGCCGCGAGAGCCTGTAACTCTTCACGGTAACGCTCCCCTTCGCGCCGGCGGATGTGCGGGTGAGTGACTCCGGATACGATATACACCACATTTGGATGCTTTGCCAGAATCGACGGCAAGGCTCGAATTACGTTCTCAATTCCCTTGTTCGGCGACAACAGACCGAACGTCAGCAATACTGACTTTCCCTCGGCGCCGAACCGGTCTTTGTAAAAATTGGGATCCATGAATGAGAAATCGGGAACGCCGTGTGGAATGATGTCGATCTTTTCTACCGGGACCGAGTACACCTCGCGCAGGAACTCGGCCGCCTGGTCGCTCATGACTATAAGACGATCGGAAAGTCTCGCTATCTCCTCGAGCACCCAGCGCTGATCTGCATCTGGATTCCGCAAAACGGTATGCAGAGTCGTCACCACCGGCATCTTCAATTTGCGCAGCAAGGTGAGGATGTGCCGACCGGCAACTCCCCCGTAAATCCCATACTCATGTTGTAAGCAGACCAGATCGTTGCCGTTGAAATTGAGGAATTCCGCGGCCCGCTCATAGGAAGACAAATCCTCTTGCGCAATTTCCAGGCGCACCTGTTCCGGGTACTCGTAACTCGACTCCGGATCGTTGACGGGAATCGCGAAAAGCCGGCCGCTGCCAAATTCGCTTGCAAGCGCGGTGCATAGATCGGTCGTAAACGTGGCGATGCCGCACTGTCGCGGCAAATAGTTTCCAACAAATGCAATCCGCGTTGGCAACGGGAGGCTGCAGTCCTTCGAACCTGTCGCCAAAATCGCCGCCGATAGAACAGCCTCGTTCGTGTGTCCGTCCTGATTTGTTTCAATGAGAGCCATATAACCTGCTTTCGTTTGAGTCTTGGAATTGGAACTTATATCGGTGCCGGTTCATCCCCTCCTTCCGAACGCAATCTCCTCTCTGTGTCTTGTTGGGAGGCATATAGGCATGGACCACCGGCGCCGGTTGACGACCCACGCGTGAACCCGGTCCAGCACCATTTACTCGTGTTCCCAAAGCCGCTTGAAGAACAAGCACACTCAATCCAGAGTGTTCCAGGGAGAAGTATTGGATGAAGTCTGCCCCACTTGTCCTTAGCGTCAACGCGCCAGGATCAATGACTGGAACAGCTATAAGGCCGACAGCTCGCCGGGCAGCAAATTACCGGAAGGTCGATTCTTCTGATGAGGCTCATCGCCGCTCCTGTCGTTCTGTTGATTACTTGAACGGTGCTCGTCTGGAGCGAAGCCTGGAAGGCTGAAGGCGAGAAGGGGAAGCCCTACCTGCTAACTCAAGCATACGCTTGAAACAATGTGCGCGGGCATGCCGGCTGCCGCGCAATGATTGAAGCTGACCGGAATCCAGCCACAATTCGACAGCATAACTGCCAGTGAAAAAAACGACAACTTCTGTTCAACTTCATTATTTCAAATCCTCCTGAGCATCGGCTGATCAACACTGCTCAGGTCGCCTCAGGCCGGCAACAGCCAATTCTCAAACGGGACTTTTCGCGGGCCGCACAAACCTGCGCTCCCTGCGCCGCCGCAATCCAGTACTCCGTCGGCCAAGATTCTTTTATTAAATCCACTTCAATTTGCAGAACATTCACTCCGAAGCGCGCACAATGCTCATGGGAGCACTCTCAATGAAGCAAACAACTCCACGCCACGCCTCCTTGGTCGCGCTCGGCCAGCTCCGCTAAGTACCAAAAACAGCGCAAACAACCTGCTACATAGCCCCCCCTCCCCCCTGAATCTTTAGTAACTATTCTGGCGGGCAAAGGTAACCAAGCGCCAATGCTAGTGAAGGTAATCCCGCATCCTCAAACTCGCCCATAAACCATTTACAATAAACGCTTTAATTAGCCGCTCGCTGCATTTGGAGAGTCTGATTTCGGGAACAGTCTTTGTAGTAGCCTGCAAATCCTGTCGCGTTGAGTATCCAAGATGCTTCGGCCCGGCCTGACTCGCCTATTCCGCCGGAATCTGACCCCATGGGCGCCGGTTGCGAATTCATATTGGAGCTTTCGTCCGCAAGAGCGCGATGTGGTTCCTTTTGTACAGCTTTCTCACCAACGCTGGGACAATCTGGTTGGGAAGAAGTGTGCCCCTTTTCATTGGTTGCCGCGCCGCCTCCCGATGAGACGGGACCGGCCAGGGAAACCATGGGCGATGGCTGTCCTTGCCGTCCCAACCGCCCTTCTTCCGAAAGAAGTGGCACATGAACGCCCTGCTGGTCTACCCGGAATTTCCAGATACTTATTGGAGCTTCAAACATGCGCTCAAGTTCCTGGGAAAGCGGGCCGCGCAGCCACCGCTGGGCCTGATGACCGTTGCCGCCCTGCTACCAGCCACCTGGAAGAAGCGCCTTGTGGACATGAATGTCGAGCGTCTGCGCGACCGCGATCTGGATTGGGCCGACGTGGTGCTGTTAAGCGGAATGCACATTCAGCGCAACTCCTTGGCGGTCATCGTCGAGAGGTGCCGCGCCCGAGGGCTGCGCACCGTGGTTGGCGGCCCAATCGCCAGCAGCCTCTCGGCGAGCGATCTCCAAGCCGATCACGTGGTGATTGGCGAAGCAGAGGCCCTGATTGCAAGCCTGGCCCTCGATTTAGAACAGGGCAAGGCCAAGCCAGTCTACCAAGCCGCCGAAAGGCCGGAGATGGAGACCAGCCCGCTGCCCGACCTGAGCCTGATCAAGATGCATCGCTACTCCACCATGGCGGTTCAATACTCGCGTGGTTGCCCCTTCAACTGTGAGTTTTGCGACATCATCGAGATCTACGGCCGGCGTCCAAGAACCAAGGCCGTGGCCCAGGTACTTGCCGAATTGGACCAGTTGCGCGCCGCCGGCTGGCGCGAAGCCGTATTCATCGTCGACGACAACTTCATCGGCAACAAGGCTCGCGCCAAGGAACTATGCGTGGCGCTCGCCGAATGGCGCAGCCAATACAAGACCAGCTTCGACTTCAATACCGAGGCCTCACTCAACCTCGCCGACGATCCCCAGCTCATGCAAATGATGAGAGACGCCGGCTTCGTCTCAGTCTTTCTGGGTATCGAAACCCCCGATGAATCGGGCCTCATCGCCAGCAACAAACTTCAGAACACGCGCCGCAGCTTGTTGGATAGTGTGGCTACGATCCAGAGTTATGGGATGCAGGTGATGGGCGGCTTCATACTCGGCTTCGACACCGATCGCGAGGACATCTTCGACCGGATGGTGGAGTTTATTCAGAAGAGCGGTATCCCGGTCGCCATGGTCGGGCTGCTCCAGGCCATGCCCGGAACCCAGCTCTTCCGCCGATTGTGGAAGGAGGGCCGCATCCTCGACGCCGGCCACGGCGATAACACGGACGACAAACTCAATTTCCTTCCAAAAATGAACGGGGAACAATTGGTGGAAGGATACCGCTCTGTGCTCAAGAGGATTTACTCGTGCGAGGCATACTATGAGCGGGTCAAGCTCTACTTGAGCCGTACTCAGCCGCGTCCCGGCAAACGAGAAAATGGCGAGCGACACACCAGGCAGCAGTGGCTCACCCGCGGCAATGCCCGTGCCTTCGTCACGTCCATTGTCCGGCAGGGAGTCTTCGGCAGGCATCGCTGGAGCTACTGGAGATTCATGTTGACCGTGGCAACGCACTACCGCCATTGCATTGGCGTGGCAATGACTCTGGTGGTGATGGGTTATCACTTCCAGATCATGACTCAGCGCCTCTCTGAGGCTGCGGGCCCACGTTAACGTGAGTCGAACATAATGATTCTCCCTGCCGATAAGAAACCAGCGAATATTCCCCTCGTCGAGGTGAAGTTTGGCCTGGTCAGGCAAAACTATTGATTTGACGGACAATTCAACCCCGGAAGTCCTGGGGAAATCTCTCCGCGTTCTCAAATCAGAAGAGCCGCCACCGGTATCTGACCTCATATCTCGCGTATCTTCAATGAGTTCCGAGGGGCTGAGGTTTCTCTCACACGTCCTCCGGGCATACGAAGGCGCGAGTCTTTCCGAAGAGGAAAAAGGTCGCATAAACGACAGCACGGGCCTAGCCGCTCTCCTTGCGGACTTCATTAGGAAGAACCGGTGTCCTAACCGGTATGCCAAGGAGAAGGTCTGCTCTGCGTACGGATATCCGGAAGGCTACCGTATGAAGACCATGCAGGAGCAGGAGGCTATTCTCAGGAGGCTTTTCCCTGCTCTTGGAACAAAAGAGGACGATCTTCAACAATTGGCCAAACGGCCGCTTCCCCTTCGCGCTGAATGGACCGCTATTCCGCGTTGGGAGAAAGTTGGAGCGACCTATTGCGAAGCGGTCCAGAAAGTGTTTTCCCTGATCGCATCCGAGCGGAAATTCACCAATACCTGCAAAGGCAAATTGAACGATCGGTCGCTCATGCAAACCGGCAAGGCAATCGATGCATGGAAGAAACTTGGAGAAGACCAGAGCGGAGACATCCTCATCGTGGCAACACAATTCGGTATACGTTACAGGGGATACTCTGTCCGTTGTGCGACTGACAGCATGTATTCCTATGAGTTCGGACTCAGTACGTTTGCGGTTGCCTGCATGCTGCTGACTCATCCCAAAAGAGAGATCAAATGGGAGCAACTCCATCCCGAATGCGGAGGCGACTATTTCACTCCGATCGCCGGGGAGCAACTTGTGCGGACGCCGGTCTTTTCATTTCGTAGTGGCGAATTAAAGCTGGATACCGTTCAGATAGACAACCCAGGAGACGGTTTTGGCTGTGCATCCGGTTTCCTGCCCCAGGCTGCAGCACTCTAACTCTCTTTAGATGAATGTCAACCTTGTTCAGTCAAGGGTAGATGCTCTAAGGCTTTGTAACAGGGCATGACTTCAGTTGTGCCGCAAATCGCTGAAAATCAAGGCGGGCTTTAGCCCTTGAGTGATGCTCTTGTGGAAGTCCATCCGAAGACAAGCCTTTCTCCAATCATGTAAAGCCGAGCCCTTCCAAGACTGCGAGTTTTTATACAGGTTTTCAGAACCGCAAGATCGCGCCGGCGCTGATGCGGAGGTTGTTCTGGTGGTTGTTGGTGTCGTTGTGGACGGTGGTTAGCAGGTAATCTACTTCAGCCAGGCGCACGGAGAAGCGGCGGTTGACGCGTAGATCGAGGCCGCCG
>Ga0302140_10008745_pt1 | contig 12579 bp, 7 predicted proteins | sample I_Bog_E1_1_FD_202095 | JGI IMG/M metagenome (GOLD analysis project Ga0302140, IMG submission 202095) | Peat permafrost microbial communities from Stordalen Mire near Abisko, Sweden - I_Bog_E1_1 | ecosystem: Environmental > Terrestrial > Soil > Wetlands > Peat | place: Sweden: Abisko, Stordalen...
CGCGGCATGTTTGCGAAAACGAGGCAACGGATCGTTCCACGTGCCGTCGCGCAGCAGATAACTTGCGAGGATCAGATTCCGGGTGTTGGCGAACGCCTGTTCCAGTTGCCGGTCACCGGCTTCATCGTTTCCGCGTTCGGCGAGGATGATGTCCACGGCCACAGCGCGCGGGTGAGCGGGCGCGATTTTTTCGAGGCCATCGGCGAGAGCCGCGCGGATGCCGTTCCGGCCGCCGTACTTCGCAAGTGCCTTTTCGTCAATGGCGAGGATGATCGAACTCGGCTGCCAGGGCCTGGGCGGTTCGAGGCGGAAGAGGAAATCGTAGGCGTACTTGTCGAATTGCGCCCCGAAGGAGGTGTAGTCCAGCGCGACCGCCAGGGCGGCGGAGGCGAACACCAAAACGGCGAGTATGAAGTACCTGCTACTTGCCGTGCGCCATTGCGCGCTCAATTTCATCGGGATCCACCGGCAGGGCGGCGCTCAGCACCTTCGCGCCCGTCTCCGTTACCAACAACACGTCTTCGATTCTGACGCCGATATTTTCTTCGGGAATATAAATTCCGGGCTCAATCGTGATCACCATGCCCGCTTTGAGCGGCTCTTTCGCATCGGACTCGTCGTGAACGTCGAGACCTACGTGATGCGAGAGGCCGTGCGTGAAGTACTTGCCGAGCGGTTCACCGTGCAGATCTTTGCCGTGCGTATTGATGTAGTCGTAAGCGATTTGATAGAGGCTGTTGGGCGATTTCTTTGGGATCGACATGCCGGGTTTTACCGCGGCGATGGCCGCGCGCTGGGCTCCGAGAACGATGTTATAGATTTCGCGCTGACGCGGCGTGAATTTGCCGTTGACGGGTACGGTTCTGGTGATATCGCTGGCGTAATTGCCGCATTCGGCGGCGACGTCCATGACGACGACCTCGCCTTCGTCCATGCGGCGTGAGTTGCGGGAGTAGTGCAGGGTTGTCGAGTTAGGGCCCGAGCCGACGATGGGCGCGTAAGCGCTGCGGCGGCAGCCGTCCATCAGATAACTGCCCACCATGATGGCCGCGACTTCGTATTCGTATTCGCCGGGGCGGATCATTTTCCAGGCGGCTTTGTGTGCTTCGAGGGAGGCGTCGGTGGCGCGCTGGATCAGGCGGATCTCTTCCGGGGACTTCTCCATTCGCAGAGTTGCGATGAGAGGCCTCGCGTCGGCGATGGTGCGCAGAGGGGCGATTTTTTCTATTGTCGAATCCAGCGCGTAGATTTTGGGATTCTCGTTGAGAAGCGCGCGGAACTCGGTTTCAAAACGCTCTGCCGGCATCACGCTCGCAAAGCCAGTGATGTCGCGTGCGTTGGAGTCGTCGGGACCGAGCTTGCGGCCAGTCCATTTTTCCTCGCTCGGGAGGCGCTTCGGGAGGAAGAGGATTTCCTTCTCCGGGGTCATCACGAGTATCGCGCCGGGCTCTTCCCAGCCGGTCAGATACAGGAAGTTGGTTTCCTGGAAGAAGCCGTAGTGGAGGTCTTCGCTTTCCTTCGCGCCGAAAAGGACGAGGACGCCGTCGGTAATGCTTTCGCGGAGTTTGGCGCGCCGCGCGGCGTAGTCGGGAGAGACGGCCGCGCCGAGACGCAGGACAAGCGCGAGGATCAGCAGAGAGCGGCGCAAGCCTTGAGTATAACGGTTACAATTGAGGTCGGGAGCTTCGGTTATGGCAACGACCACGAGCCTGATGACGTTCGCGCAGTTCGAGCAAATGCCGGAAGACGGACGACGGTATGAACTGAGAAACGGAGAACCGATCGAAGTGCCTCTTCCGCTGCACAGACATTCCATTCCGCAATGGAAGCTCTTCTGGCTTCTTCACAAGGCGCTTGGGGCTCATGGGCAGGTGATCGCGGAACAGGGCTTTCGGCCCACTGCCGATTATGAGTATCGAGTAGCCGACGTAGCTTTCGTCAGTAAGGTGCGATGGGACGCAATCCCGTTAGATGGGAATTTGATGGGCGCGCCTGAGATTGTGGCGGAGGTGCTTTCCCCTTCAAACTCGGCCGCCGAGATGCCGGAGAAGGAACGGCTCTGCCTGGAGAACGGCTGCCGGGAGTTTTGGGTGATCGATCCGAAGCGCCGGACCGTCAGAGTTTCCACACCCGATGGCCGCTCGAAGACGTACCGGACCGGACAACAAATCCCTCTTCTGTTCGGTGGCGAACTGTCGCTTGACGCAATATTCGAATAGACAGTTATAAACTGGCTTATGATGCGAAGCCAGTGGGTTGAGAAACGTTGGTCCGATCCAATCCGGACCCAGATGCATTACGCCCGTAAGGGCGAGATCACGGGCGAGATGGAATTTGTGGCGCGGCGCGAGAAGCTTTCGCCCGAACTCATCCGCGATGAAGTGGCGCGGGGGCGCATGATTATCCCCGCCAACATCAACCACACCAACCTTGAGCCTATGGCGATCGGGGTGGCTTCGAAGTGCAAGATCAACGCCAATATCGGAAATTCGGCCACCACTTCGAACATTGCCGAGGAATTGGACAAGCTGCAATATGCGGTGAAGTTCGGCGCAGACACGGTGATGGACCTTTCGACCGGCGGCGACATTCCGGAGATTCGGAAGGCGATCATCGCCGAATCGCCCGTGCCAATTGGCACCGTGCCTATCTATGAAGCGCTCAACCGCGTGCGGCGCGTGGAAGACCTGAACATCAACGTGATGCTTGAGGTGATCGAAGAGCAGGCCGAACAGGGCGTGGACTACATGACGATCCATGCGGGCGTGCTGGTGCAGTATGTGCCTCTGGCCTCAAAACGCATCACCGGGATTGTGAGCCGGGGCGGGGCGATTCTCGCCGAATGGATGGTGAAGAACCACCGGCAGAACCTGCTCTACGAGCACTTCGACGAGATCTGCAAAATATTTCAGAAGCACGATGTCAGCTTTTCGCTGGGCGACGGTCTGCGGCCCGGCTGCATCGCCGATGCCAGCGACGCCGCTCAGTTCGCGGAGCTTAAGACTCTTGGGGAACTGACAAAGAAGGCCTGGGAATACGACGTTCAGGTGATGATCGAAGGTCCTGGGCACATTCCGCTCGATCAGATCGAAATGCAGGTGGTGAAAGAGCGCGAACTGTGCCACGAAGCGCCGTTTTATACGCTGGGGCCGCTGGTGACCGATATCGCGCCGGGTTACGACCACATCACTTCGGCGATCGGCGCGGCGATGATCGGATGGCATGGGGCTTCGATGCTTTGCTATGTAACGCCGAAAGAGCATCTGGGGCTGCCGAATCGGGAGGACGTGAAGCAGGGGATCATCGCGTACAAGATCGCGGCGCATGCGGCTGACATTGCGCGGCACCGGCCTGGCGCGCGCGACCGGGACGACGAGCTTTCGCGAGCCCGCTATTCGTTCGACTGGAATAAGCAGTTCGATCTGTCGCTCGACCCCGAAACCGCGCGCTCTATGCACGACGAAACGCTTCCCGAAGAAGGCTTCAAGGAAGCGGCGTTTTGCTCAATGTGCGGACCTAAGTTCTGCTCGATGAACCACTCGGCAAAGGTGGAGAGCTTCACCGCCGAACAGGCCGAGGAAGTTCTCCACCAAATCTCAGGCGCCGATTAGCGGTCGCGGCCGCGGCCGTGTTCTTCACGAGGGGGTGCGTGATATTCGCGCATCTCGTGATGTTCCTGGTAAGGCCGGGTGTAGCGGGGCGCGACGTAGGGATGAACGTAAGTCCCGCGATTCACCCAGGTGCGTTCCCACGGCCGGTTGTTCACGATGATGGCGTGAGTGCGCCATCCGAATGAGATGCCTCCCCAGCCCCAGGGAGCGAAGACGCCGATCCCGATGCGAGGGCCGAAGGTGATGGCGCCGCCGACGAAGAAACCGGGGCGCGGGCGCGCGAACACGATGTATGGGTCATAGTAAGGCACGTAGATAAACCCCGGGTCGACGGGCAGGATTTCTATGTCGCCAGGTCCTGCGACGTACACACGTTCCTGTGGGTTGGTGCGCAGATAACCGTAGTTCATGGCAAGCGAGCGCTGCCGCTGGATCGCGTCCATAACCGCGGCCCGGTTCGCGAGCACGGCGTTACCGAGTTGCTGCGACCATCCCATATCGCCCGACATCATGTTGAGCACCTGCGGGAAGGGGAGCAAACCGATGACGCTGGGGTCCCATGGCAACTGGTCTTCCTGAATTGCGCGGGCCATTTGATCGGGCGCCAGGTACGAATGTGCGCGGGACCATCCGGCAGCATCCATGATCTGATTCGAAAACGTTGAGGCCGTCAGGATCTGCGCGAGCAAGGGGTCGGGATAGAGGGCAATGCGGCTCACCATGCCGTCCAGTTGTTGCGGCGGATAGCTTGGGGGTTGTTGCGGGTATTGCGGTTCCTGTCCGTAGTACGGCTGTTGCTGCTGCTGCGGGTACTGTTGCTGTTGCTGCTGCTGCGGGTACTGTTGCTGAGGCTGCTGCTGCTGCTGAGGATATTGGGGTGGCGGAGGCGGATAATTCTGTGCCATTAACGGGGCAACCAGGGCGCCCACTGTGATGAGTATTTGTGTCGAGCGTTTCATGCCCTTGAAAATAGCAAGTGGCGTGCCAAAGCACAAAGCCTTTGTTTGCTTTTGATTGGAGTTGTGAAGGTGGGGCACCGGTGCTTATGCACCACCATCAGGGTTTCAGAACGTCTCCGGCGGCGGCCTGGGCGATGAGCTTATCGGCATCCTCGCGCAGCAGGAAGCGTTCGCTTACGGCCTGTTCGGCGGCTTTTTTTACGGCATCGACATAGCCTTGATGCGTGCGGTAGCGTTCTTCGAGCGAAGGGCGGGAATCGCCCAATGCGGTGCGTTCGGCTTTGGTCTTCGCGAAGGGTTTGTAGCCTCCGTTGAGGCCACAGGCGCGGCCTTTATCGAAGCCATCCACCGTTAAGTTCCAGCCCACGTAGGTCCCGAGCGGGGCCGATCTCAGGACGGAAGGAACGCCCGTCAGTTCGTTGCCATCGGTGTCGACTTTGGGGAAAAGCATGGGGACCATCCGGAGGACGGGCGGGGGTTCGTTGGCGATTACGCCGGAGAGGTCTTTATAGATGAAGCCCGGTCCGAAATCGGAAACCGGAAGCGCATTGTAGGCAGTGTCTTTCCTGGGTGGCACGAGTTCGCCGCGGGCGAGCAATGGATAGCGGCTGGGCGGCGGTTCGGTTCCCTTCGTGACCCAATCGATCAGTGCGGCCTGGAGCGCTCGAAGCGTGTCGGTCTCGGGATTCGGGTTCGCCGGGAGCGCGCAGCCGTTGGGAGGCGCGGGGATGGCAGTGGTGAAGCCGCCGCGTCCGCCGCCGTGCGTGGTACCGGGGAAGAAATAGCGGCGCACATTGCCCGGCAGGGGGATGTCGGCATTGGCGTCGGTCCCGACCATATCGAGCGACTGGCGAAGGAAATAGAATTCGAGGCTGCCGAAAGTCTCGATAATCTTCGGACATGTGTTCGTCGCGCGGCAGCGGTCGAGGAGTCCGGCCTTCGGCAGGTGGCGCGTGGTGTCTTCGTAGTCGCTCCACCAGACCACGCCTTCGCTGCCCGGTTCGTACATTTGTGCGTTGCCGCCCGCGACGGCGAAGCGATAGTTCAGGGCCATTTGGCGCGCGGCGATGTGGGGGTTTGCGCCGTCCCAAACGATGCGGTTCGCTTCGTCCTGATTGAAGCCGAGGTTGATGAAGGTTCGGATGAAATTGCCGGATTGCGAATTGCCCTGGGCGATGACCCACTTCACCTGATTTGCCACCGGGTTCGGAGTGCCGTCATCGTCTTTGTCGGCGTAGCGCAGGAAGGAGTTGAGATCGCGCGTGGCGGCGAAGCCTATGCCGAGCACCAGCGGGTCCTTAGCGGTGTAGACGAGGACGTATTCGGAAGCGGGATCGAAGCCGTCTTTCAGGCAGATTTTCGAGGGATCGGGCGTGCCGGGAAATGGCTTCGATTTGCAATCGGCGAAAGCCCAGTCGGCGGCGGGCACGGGGGTTTGATCGGCAGTTTGCGCGGTGCGGCGCAGGAGCTTTGCTTTGGCGGTATCGAGAGTAAACGGCTTCTGATAAGTAAGGGCGGTGAGCGGCATAGTGGTTGTGCCGGGCGCGGCGTTGATCAGGCGCGCGATGACGGGCCCTGTGATGGATGAGCCATCGGGGTTCTTCGCAACCGGCACCGAGATGGTCTGCAGGTTGCCGCGGGGGATGAGGTCGCCTTGCCAGCCCGAGACCACAGCGATGCGGCCATCGGGGGAACTCGGCGTTCCGTTGCCGCGATTGGGGACGGAATACCAGAGGATGCCGTTCGATTGGGCCGGTTTGACCATCGAGAAGGTGGCCGAATATTCGACCATTCCGCGCGCATTGCGGGGCGCGAACTGAATGTCGGTGATCACGGAGTTGTGCGGGTCTTTCGGATCGAGTTCACCGAAGAAGTGACCGGACATAGACGTGATTGTGCCCGCGGCCTGGGTTTGTTCCGGTACGAATTTCGTCAAGCGCGCCTGTAGCGGCGCGGTCAGCAAACAGGCGCATACGAGGGCGCCGGTGACACGGAGCGAAGTCATACAATAGAAGTTACACCTAAAATCCATGGCAGACCAGAATCCTCCGCAGGATCCTTTAATTCCGGGCGGCAATCGGGATATTCTCCCGATCAATATCGAAGACGAGATGAAGCGTTCGTACATCGATTACGCGATGAGCGTAATCGTGGGGCGCGCGCTGCCGGACGTTCGCGACGGGTTGAAACCCGTTCACCGGCGCATCCTCTTCGGCATGAATGAAATGGGCCTTGCACCCAATCGCCCGACGCGTAAATGCGCCAAGATCGTGGGCGAAGTGCTCGGCAAGTTCCACCCGCACGGCGACGCGTCGGTTTACGATTCGCTGGTCCGCATGGCGCAGCCGTTCAGCCTGCGTTATCCGCTGGTCGATGGCCAGGGCAACTTCGGTTCGGTGGATGGCGACCCGCCCGCCGCGTATCGGTATACAGAAGCCCGGCTTTCGTGGATCGCCACGACGCTGCTGGAAGACATTGACAAAGAGACGGTCGATTTTCGGCCTAATTTCGACGACAGCGAGATGGAGCCCGAGGTCCTTCCCACCCGAGCTCCGAACCTGCTGATTAACGGCTCTTCCGGTATTGCGGTCGGCATGGCCACCAATATCCCGCCGCACAATCTGCGCGAGATTATCGAAGCGACCATCGTGCTGATCAAAGATCCGACCACGCAGATCGATGAGATCGAGAAGATCGTGCTCGGTCCGGATTTCCCCACCGGCGGATACATCCTGGGACGCCAGGGCATTCGCGACGCTTTCCGTACCGGCCGCGGCAGCCTGAAGATTCGGGCCAAGGCCGAGATTCTTCCGATGGGCAAGGACCGCCAGCAGATCGTGGTTACTGAGATCCCGTATCAGGTAAATAAGTCGCGCCTGATTGAAGTCACCTCGGCGCTGGTGAACGAGAAGAAGATCGAAGGCATTTCCGATATTCAGGACCACAGCGATCGCGACGGTATGCGCATTGTCTATGAGCTGAAGCGCGGCGAGCAGGCGGAGGTGATTCTCAACAACCTCTACAAGAACACGCAGCTACAGATCAGCTTCGGCATTATCAATCTCTCGATCGTGAACGGACAGCCGCGCGAGCTGAGCCTAATCCAGACAATCAAGTACTTTATCGAACACCGCGCGGACGTGATTCGCAGGCGCACAGATTATGAGCTTCGCAAGGCACGGGAGCGCGAGCACCTGCTGCTGGGGTTCCGGCTGGCGCTGGACAATATCGACGAAGTGATCCGGCTGATTCGGGCTTCGCGTTCGGCGCGTGAGGCGCGCGATTCGCTGGTCGCGGCTTCGACGCAATTCGTATTCAATCCGCTTTATCTACGAGCGGCGGGCGCGGCGGGTCCTTTAACGCAGCTCAGCGAGAAGCAGGCGCAGGCGATTATCGAACTGCAGCTGCAGCGCCTGACCGGCATGGAGCAGGACAAGATCGCGAGCGAGCTTCTCGATATCCAGCGGCGCATTGGCGAGTACCTGGAGATCCTGGGTTCCGAGAAGGTCCTGCGCGATCTGATGATCAAGGAGCTGAAGGAAGTCCAGAAGGATTACGGGGACGATCGGCGGACGCAGATCATCGAAGATACCGGCGAGATCCGGCTCGAAGATCTGGTGCAGGTGGAAGATGTGGCGGTGACGGTGACGCACGGCGGTTACCTGAAGCGCACGGCGGTGGATACGTATCGGCGCCAGTCGCGCGGCGGCAAGGGCCGGATTGGCATGGGCACGCGCACCGAGGATTTTGTGGAGTACTTTCTGGTAGCGTCGACGCATGCGAACCTGCTGATCTTTACCGATAAGGGCCGCGTCTACTGGCTCAAGATTTACGAGATTCCCGATGCCACGACGGTGGGCAAGGGCAAGCACATTTCGAACCTGATTTCGCTGCAGCCGGACGAGACCGTGAAGGCGTTCTTATCGGTGAAGGAGTTCGTGCCGGATAAGTTCATCGTGATGGTGACGAAGTTCGGGGTGATCAAGAAATGCGAGCTGACCGAGTTCGATAACCCGATGTCGCGCGGCATTATCGCGATCGGCGTGGATGAGGGCGATGCATTGATCGCGGCGCGTCTCACGACGGGCAACGAGTTTATTTTCCTCGGTTCGCATGATGGGCAGGCGATCCGGTTCAAGGAGGACCAGGTGCGCGCGATGGGGAGGCCTGCGCGCGGCGTGCGCGGGATGGATCTGGCTGCGAACGATTTCATCGTGGGCGCGGAAGTGGTGGGCGAAGAAGGGCTCATTCTTTCGATTTCGGAACTGGGTTACGGCAAGCGCACGAACCTGACGGATTACCGGCTGACAAACCGCGGCGTCAAGGGCGTGATCAATATGAAGACCACGCGCAAGACGGGCAATGTGATGGCGATTCTTTCTGTGAAGGAAGATTCGGATTTGATGATTGTCACGCGGGACGGGAAGATGATTCGGATCGATTCGGGTGAGATTCGCCAGGTGGGCCGTTCGACTCAGGGCGTCAGGCTGGTTCGGATGGAAGAGAACGATCAGGTGGCGGCGGCTTGTTTGATTCCGGAAGCGGAAGAGAAGGGTGAGGATGGGCAGGAGGATCTGAAGCTACAGTAGGTGGCAGCTCGAATGCGAGCTGTTTTAACTCCGGTTTCGATTCTCCTCCAAGCCGCCTCAGGCGGAGCGGGGCGGGTCGAACTTTCCAAAGTGCAACTTCCGATTACTTCCGATGACAGTTGGGGCAAACGGCGATTGCATTTTCCACCGTGTCTTCGCCCTGCTCTGAGAGCATAATTCAGTGATGAACTTCAAGGTACGGCGTTCCGTCGCTTGACCGCAGGAATGGAGCCGGTGAGTGGCATTCTTCGCAGGTGCCATTCGCTCGGAAAAGGACCTGTGCGATTACGTCCGCGTTCCGACGAAAAGCCCGCGAAATAACCTGTATTCGTTCTGGCCGCTTTGAAGCAGTCGCCAGCCGCTGTTCCCTCGCCTCAACTGTGTCGTTCAACGACTTGGCTACTGCATCGTAATTCTGGGCCTGACGTCAACCTCAAGAGCTTCGGGAAGCGTTCCCAGCCACGACGGTGCCTCACTTACAGGGATGCACCCGCGAGCGCCTTCTTTTAATTAACGACCATCCTCAGGGCTGAATTTCGCTCCAATGTCTCGCATCGACAAATTGAGAAAGATGTTTGGCGTTCGTCGTGACTACTGTAATTCGAGAGGAGAAGGGCCAAAGGAAAGAGCCTGTGCCGCGATCAGAACGTCGATGTCGAGGTCCCCTGGATTTGATGTTGGTCGGCCGGACTGACGAGACTGAGCCCACAGTTCCGCACCGAGCCGTAGCGCCTGGTCGCTCAGAGGAAGATAGCGTCCCGGCGCCGCTGCGATAAATGCGTCAAGCCTTTCTATCCCCTGGGCTTTTCGTGCCCGCAAAAGCTCTCGCTTCAGTTCATAATACACAATAGCAGGGACCAGAACGCGTGCATCTTTAAGAAGCCATCGCGACAACTGATCAGTCAGGGAAATGACCTCGACACTGCGCTGTGGATGTGTAAGAAGCCCGAGAGGGCCGGAATCGAGAACGAGAAAAGGCCTCACTTCACGGATAAAGCGGAGGGGCGCCAACGCGAGCCCGGTTTTCGTTCATGGATTTTTTGAAACTGGCGAGTTCGTCCTCTGAGGCAATCAGTTCCTCCGGATTGCTGGTTTTGTCCTGCTTCCTCCAGCTTGCCAGAAGCTCCAGCGTTGGGGAATCGACGGACTCTGTATTTAACCGCGCTGATGGCAGCGGAACGGGACTTGCCTGGGGCGTTGTCAGATGTTTCACGGCCTCGCTCTCTTCACCCTTTATGTTAGCGCTTTTCGCTGCCGCGAACGACTTCATGGTGGGCGCGGAAGTGTTGGGCGAAGAAGAGCTCATTCTTTCGGTGAAGGAAGATTCGGACCTGATGATTGTGACGCGGGACGGGAAGATGATCCGGATCGATCCGGGTGAGATCCGGCAGGTGGGCCGTTCGACTCAGGGCGTAAGGCTGGTTCGGATGGAAGAGAACGATCAGGTTGCGGCGGCTTGACGACCTCGAAAGAATCCCTTACTTCAAGTTTCGTACAGTGAAGGTGAGCGAGCAAGCCAGACTTCAGGACCAGTCCTGGGAATAGCTCACGATCTCCTCCATTTGGCTCATCACTCGCCACAGGCTGCCTTGCGCCGGGCGGTTTCAACCGCTTATTGCGCGCTGTTCCATCTGCTGACTGAAGACGCTGCAGAACTTTGGCGGGGTTCGCCCGAAGCGGCCACCGGAGTAGCACGGGCCTATCAGCATGGGTCGATGAAAAGCACTTCACCGAAGTTCAAAGGGCCATCGTGGCACGATTGGCGCGGAGCAGAGCAGCCGACACCCGAGGAACTGCGCAAGAGTGGCGGCTGCGTTCGCCGACCTTCAGGAAGAACGCCACCTGGCCGACTACGATAACAACGAACACTGGAGCAGCAAAAGAAGTACAGGAATCACTCGAAGCTGCTTCGGGAGCATTTGCGGATTGGGAGTCCATTCGAACTCATCCCATGGCCACGAACTATCTCCTGGCCATGCTTCTTCCCAAACAGCGATAAGAGCTACCGGTGACGCTGGGCCTTTCGGTGCTTAGCCGCCACCACTTCAACGATACGCGGCGCGGCGGTCGACCAGTGGCCAAGCGTGTATTCCCGGTGGTAACTCCCCGACGGGTTCCCGATCGTTACCTTCACGATCCCACTGGCGTCGCAGAGATACTCTTCCTCGACTTCGTCGAATCCGCCGTCGCTCTTTCTGCTCACGTCGATGAGCGCCAGATCGTTTGCGCCCCTCAACGCGGGGTCAAAGGGGAAGCGGATATCGTCCCACAAGGTAAGGTCCCCCGACGGCTGACCGTTCTCGCCAATTCTCGCGGCTTCCACATAGCGAAAGTGTCCGATGTTATGAACCGGCCTGTACGAGCGCACCGCGCGCAGCAGCGGTGCACCCGCACGCGGCAACTCGAGGCCGCGCGGAAAGAGCAGATCGAAAGCGACCTCGCGGCCGTTGTCAGCTTCGCGCCACACGCCGAAGTGTCTTGCGAAGCGGTCTCGCAGCGCATATCCGGAGCGGGAGTCGGCGCTGATGGCGAGGCCGATCGCGGTGGCGGACCGCATGTACGCGGCGCGGCGCACCGCTTTGCCGAAGGTCTCTTTCAGGACTCGCGATACCGCCGGAAGTTCAGATCCGCCGCCGGTGACATAAAGCGTGTCGATCACCCGATCCGGATGCGCAGCAAGCAATTCCTGCACGACCTCAGCAGTGCGCTCCACCAGCGGCCGGCAGAGGTCGTAATACGGCGCGACGGCAATCGAAACTTCGGCCCAACCTTCGCGCACGGCTTCCAGATCCACCACAATGCGGCGCGTGTTGGGGTTGAGCGCTTCCTTGCGTTCGCGGCATTCTTCGAGGAGACGGAAGGACTCGGCATCGGAGAGTTTGTCGCGTTCGGCGGCGAGGTCCGCTGTCTCAAGCGCGAGGCCGGCAAGGAGTTCGTCGAAATCGTCGCCGCCCAAATCCGAAAGTCCTGAACTGGCGACGACGGAATGAACGTCGGCGTCGGCTTCCGCCTCGCCCATTTCGACGAGCGAGGCATCGAAGGTTCCTCCGCCGAGGTCATAGACAAGCAGCGACCGCCGCGGGCCTTTGTGCTCATTGCGATCGCGATGACCGAACTCCACGCTCGCGGCGGAGGGTTCGTTGAGCATTCCGAGAACATGGAAACCGGCGGCGCGGAATGCTTCGGCCGTGAGGAATCGCTGGTTGTTGTTGGCATTAGCCGGAACGCCGATCATGACTTCGAGCGGATCCGCGCGATCAAGCGAAAGGGTTGAAGCCTGGCGGAGTTGCCTGCGGAACGCCGACAATAGTTCGACAGCCAGGTCCATCAACGGCAACTCGCGCCCCGCGACTTCCAGCCGCGCGGTGGGACCGGCGGACTTCAGCAGCCGCTTGAACGAGCGGAGAACGGTCCAGTCGC